>Ga0335081_10010174_pt1 | contig 15184 bp, 16 predicted proteins | sample Lox_Sample_35_FD_206713 | JGI IMG/M metagenome (GOLD analysis project Ga0335081, IMG submission 206713) | Soil microbial communities from Loxahatchee National Wildlife Refuge, Florida, United States - Lox_Sample_3.5 | ecosystem: Environmental > Terrestrial > Soil > Wetlands | place: USA...
CCGCGAGACATCCTACCGATATTGACAATTCGAATTCCATTGCACAGGCGACGACTTTATCTGACGGCTCATTCAGCTTGATTGTGCCCTACGGCAGTGATCTTTATCTGAACGTCAGTGGGACATCGGGGGGGACGCAGTACGTATCGGGCAATTACTGTATTTGGAATAATTTGACAGCGTCACCGAACCTAGGTCCGGCAGGAGTAGGGGTAGGTGCTCTTCCCCTGTCTTCTATTAACAACATTTTGAACTCCTCTACCTGCGGCGGCTCTCCTTGCAGCGCGAGCGGCATTGCAGGTAAGGGCTGGCTTGCGTTGGATGCGTTCGATGCCGCGACCATGAGCAACCATATCGCCGGTGTCTCATTCGCAGTTTCTCCGGCAGTCGCATTCTTTGGATATAACAACAACAGTAACGGCACCACCTATATTGCTCCCCCGACGCAAGCGGCAACTCTGGCAGAGACAATATCAGGGGGCTGGAACGGCCCGAGTGTATGGGGATATAATGATATTTCTACGATTGTGACAGTGACTGCAAGCAAATCCGGCTCACCGAATCAAATATACGAATGTCCGATTATTCCTGGTGAACTAACGTACCAGCAACTCGGCTTTTAGTTGTAGCTGAATTTCATTTCGGTGTCTCATTTACAGGGTGGCCTCATAAAGGGGCCACCTTTCCCTATTAGCTTTCGTATGGCGGTTCCTTTGCCATGTGGATAAGAACTGTAAGTATTTGCGCAGTGCCAGCGGGCGATTTCACTAAGCATAGTTCTACATACATATTTCTCCGCGCACCTCCGCTGTTGGTGCAAGACAACCAACACGAAACATCCGCCATATGGTAGGAGAGAAAATCTCTCGATGATGTGCGCTTCCGTTCGATCTTTCTTTTGATGGAAGATCAGTCGTATGCCGAGATATCTTTTGCTCGTACGAAACGCATTCTCTGCCTGTGTGAGCTCGATGCAGGTCTTCCACATCATAAAAAAGTCCACCGATGGCTTTAAACAATCATACAACGCTAAGGCAGGCGTGGATGCCGATTCGCTGCTGATCGTTACCAACAGTGTGATTCAACATCACAACGATAAACAGCAGCTTGTAACTGTCAGCACTGTCGGATTCCTGCTTGCGCAGTGATGGCGAACTGAGAGATGTACAGATTAATAGGAGACTATTTTTAATTCGGAACATATAACGGGATGATTAGTCTTGAGGCATGCAATGTAATATGATAGAATGCAAGCACTTGCTCCTACACCGGGTTTGATCATTCAATCTATCGATAGGAAAGCAGAGGTTAGCAGAGCATGGATCACGAAAACCGGCAACATTATCAGGACCTGATCAACTGCATCCCTGATCCGGTCGTGATCATTGGCAAAAGCTGCCTCATCACCATGGTCAATGAAGCCCTGCTTGAAATGCAAGAAGATTCCCGCGAAAATCTTATCGGCAGTTCCTGTCATAAAGTCCTTCATCATCAGGACTTACCTTGCCAGATGACCGACGGCATCTGTCCTTTCCGGGAAGTTTTCAGTTCCGGGAAACCACTCAAACTGACCCATCGCCATTTTTTGAAGACCGGGAAAGAAAAACTTGTGGAGCTTGTAGCATCGCCGATCAGAAACAATGATGGCGCAATAATCGGCATGCTCGAATTGATGCGTGATGTCACCCTCAGAGTGCGGCTTGAAGAGGAGAGTGAACGATCGCTCGCATTTTTATCGAGTGTTCTCGAAGGTATCGGCGAAGGCGTTGTGGTTGTGGATAGGGACTATTGCATCTTATCGGCAAATAAAGGTTACCTCAATCAAGTGGGAAATACGAGCGAAGGTGTTGTGGGAAAGCATTGTTATGAAATCTCGCACCATTTTAATTCCCCCTGCACAGGAATCGGGCATGATTGCCCGGTTCGGGTCGTGTTTGAAACCGGCCATCCCGAGAAGGTTATTCATGTACATTATGATCAAGGGGGTAGGGAAATCTACGTTGAATGCCATGCCTATCCAATTATGGACTCGTCAAGCCAGGTCATCAGGGCCATCGAGACACTCAACGATGTCACGGATCGGGTGCAACTGGAGTGGAAGCTCAAGGAATCTGAAGAAAAGTACCGGGACCTTTATGATAATGCTCCGGACGGATATTATTCTCTTACCGGGAACGGCCTTATCGTTGAGGTGAATAAAACTTTTCTGGACATGCTCGGCTATCGCCGCGACGAAGTAGTCCGGAAGATGTTTATTGATGAACTAGTGTCCGGTGACAGCGTCCAGACATGCTACATAAAATTTCCGGAGTTAAAAAAAACTGGTAGGATGGAGCACTTGGAACTGACCATGGTGAGGAAAGACGGCACGCTGCTGCCGATTATGGTGAACGCCTCCGCTGTCTATGATGGAGATGGCAACTTTCTCATGAGCCGTTCGGTGATCCGGGATATTTCCGAACGGAAAAAGGCTGATGAAGAGAAGCGCAAGCTTCGGGAGCAGCTGTTTCAGTCGCAGAAACTTGAAGCTCTCGGGACGCTTGCGGGAGGGATCGCCCATGACTTCAATAACCTGCTCGTGTCCATCCTCGGCTACTCTTCCCTTGCTAAGGTAGATTTATCAGATGGAGATCCATTGTATCGTCACATCGAAATCATAGAGACCGCGTCGCTGCGTGCATTGGAACTGACCGAGCAACTGCTTGCTTTCGCAAAAGGCGGTAAATATGATGCAAAACCCAACGATATCAATGTCATTGTTGGAGAGGTGGCCGCGCTCTTGGCACATACAGTTGGTAAAAATATAATCCTGAATGTCAATACTGAAAAAAATCTTCGGCTCGCTATCTGCGATACCGGCCAGATTCAACAGGCTATTTTGAATCTGGCCATCAATGGACGCGATTCCATGACGCAGGGAGGTATGCTTACTATCCGTACGGAAAACGTCCGGCTGGAGATAAAAGACGTTCGGTATCTTGTCGATATACTACCGGGCGATTATGTCCGCATATCCGTGACAGACACCGGCGTCGGTATGGACCGTCAGACACAGCAGCATATGTTTGAACCATTCTTTACCACCAAGGAAAAAGGAACCGGTTTGGGACTGGCTCTCGTATACAGCATCATTAAAAAACACAACGGGTTTATACAGGTAAGCAGTGAACCAGGCCGTGGATCGACGTTCGAAGTGAACCTCATTGCTTGCAACGGAGAGCATGCTTGCACGGAAAAGGGAGAGAGGATGGAACTACATCGCGGTACTGGGACGATCCTGGTAGTGGATGACGAGCCGCTTGTCACGCAACTTGCCAGGGATATTTTGAAACGCTTTGGATACAGTGTGCTAACCGCGGGTTGCGGAGAGGAAGCAGTGGCGCTCTATCGGAAACAGTCTGGAGAAATAAAGGCTGTCGTACTTGATATCGTTATGCCCGGTATGGACGGGAGGGAAGTCTTCCGGCAGCTCCGCAGCGTTAATCCCGATGTTACGGTCATCATTTCGAGCGGGTATAGTCATGACAGGGATACCGACGATCTGTTGATGCAGGGCGCAGCAGGTTTTGTTCAGAAACCCTACCGAATTGCGGATCTTCTGCATGTGGTTAAGGACGCAGTGGAAGGCAAGGACAGAGCCAAGTAGCAAGAACTATTAACAGATTTATTCAACCCTTCAGGGGCCCCATGCCCATCCCTAATTGCCTGCCCCGTGCCCCTTTTTACGGATTCTGGAATTTTGCAGCTTTTACAACGTGTTTTAAAAGAACGCGCGTGGTTACGGTGCCGACGCCGCCGGGTACCGGTGTAATGGCACCTGCAACTTCTTTGGCAGGCTCAGTATCAACATCGCCAAAGAGCTTATCACCCTCCACGTTAATACCGACATCCATGACCGTAGCGCCATTTTTAATATAGTCTTTCGTAATCATTCTAGCCTTCCCGATGGCGGCCACGAGGATGTCGGCACGACGGCAGACACCAGGGAGGTCCTGTGTCCGGGAATGACACACTGTGACAGTGGCATTTTCTCCCAGGAGCAGCATGGACATGGGTTTGCCCACAACCATTGAGCGACCGATAACAACGGCCTCTTTTCCTCCCATCGGAATCTGATAGAAACGGAGGATTTCCATCACCGCCTGCGGCGTGGCGGGCGGGAATCCGGTCATGTCTCCGGCCATGATCTTTCCAGCATTCACGGGGTTAAAGCAGTCAACATCCTTTTCCGGTGCCAGAATGTGCTTGACCAAATTCTCACTGATCTGCTTCGGGAAGGGGCGCATGACAATAATGCCGCTGATGTTTCTGTCCGCGTTCCGGTCCTTCAAAATCCGAACGAAATCATCTTGGCTCGTTAATCCGGGCAGCTGCTCGATTTCGCAGACGATCCCGTTTTTCTCAGCCATCTTTTTCGCGCTGTTCGCGTAGGTGACCGAATCGGCCGCTTCTCCCACGATCATGATCCTGAGCGCCGGATTGACGCCTTTTGCCTTGAGCTCCTGCACGTCCTTCTGAATGTCCTGGTCCATTTTCTGGGCTACTTCTTTACCGGTTAATAGTTTTGCTGGCATAGTTGCTCCTTATGGATTGTAAGAGGGAGGGGCCAAGGGGTCATAGGTTAAGCGCCAAGAGAAGGAGGCGACGCGCCGGAAATAAAATTGAGTCATTGCCCCCCTCCGCTCGACCTTCTATTGTTTAACCCAGCTTTTTATATGTTGTTGCCATTACTGATTTTTCAAGAGACGCGACCTGTTTGAGAAGACCTTCCATGCGGGACCAGGTTTCTTTATTATAGGATTCATCTTTAATGCTGTTTACATTGATTTTAACATTCAATGCCGCGCTCTGGACACAGGCCTGGGCCAGCAGCACGGCAACGCCGGCATCGCTTACCGCAGCCACATTCCCGATCTCAGCAGCGCGCTCAGCGAGCTTGGCCACATCGAGGGATTTAAGGCCGATCTCGAAAGGGACTTGGCAGGCTTTTTTGAGGGCCTCTTGCATCTTAGCCGTCCGAGCCGTCTTTTCGATGTCGGTGTTCTTCGGCATTTTGTAGACCTCCGAGAGAGACCCGTATGCCTCGGTATCTTTCTGGATCAGGTCCTGCATTTCTCCGCGAAGTTTTTCAGATTCCTTTAGAAGCGCTTCGATTTGTGGCTGAACCTCCTTGTACTTTTCCTTCCCAAGCGTCAGGTTAGAAACCATGCTGACGAGCGCCGCACCGAGTGATCCGACAAGCGCAGCAACGCTTCCACCTCCTGGCTCAGGTGACTTGCTTGCCAGCTTATCCATGAAATTTCGTAAAGGTTGATCGATATACACTGTTACCTCCAAGTTGGATCTACGGATATGGGATAAAGAGAATAATAAAAGAGCGGGATTTTGTCAATGGAAAATTTCCGAACCCGTTCTTTTTGATAAAATCTTCAAAGAACCAACGAGATGCCAACTATAGTTGCAACGATATTCATTTATAACGGTAATTTGAGAATAAATCAATTGGAAAATAATAAACTTTTTCTTGACTCTATTTCGTGAGCTTTGGTATTATGCAAGTTACCGGTCGAGGGGGACTGCACCGTTCATGGATATTTCACACGGATTAACGTTCTCTGTCCTGTTTTTTTCGATGTTTATGGGACTCATCTCCTTCGCTTCTCCATGCATACTGCCGCTGATACCATCCTATGTCTCATATATTACCGGGATCAGCTATGATGAACTCGTGAGCCGCGAGTCACGCAGGCGGAACATGAAGATAACCCTGCTTCACTCGCTTTCATTCGTCGCGGGCTTTACGATCATTTTCGTGCTGCTCGGAGCGACGGCGAGTCTTGCCGGAAGCGTCCTTGCCCGGCATCTCGATGTCATACGGATTGCCGGCGGCATCCTTATCATTATAATGGGCGTATTCGTCATGGACGTGGTGAATATCCCCTTTCTACAGCGCGAGGCTAAGCTGCATCTGAAGACTCGTCCCGCGGGGTTCGTGGGAACACTCATCGTGGGGATGATTTTTGGAGCAGGCTGGACACCCTGTACCGGTCCCTTCTTGGGCTCGGTTCTTGCGCTGGCCATGGAAACAGATACAATGGGCAGAGGAATGGCGCTTCTTACCTTTTATTCGCTGGGGTTGGGAATCCCCTTTATTGTCTCAGCCATCGCGATCAGTGCCTTCCTCTCTTCGTTCAATAGGTTAAAAAGACATTTTAAAGTCATTAAAATAGTGAGCGGCGCCATTCTGATCGTCATGGGCGTACTCCTCATCATGGATAAAATGACGATCCTTATAATTCGTTAGAAATTCTTTGGGAAGAAGGAAATAATTATGCCAGCAGACGGTTTGGATGTATTAAAAGACAAGGACGCGCCTCTCTATACTATGGGTGTGGCCGCCAAGCTTGTGGGAACCACGGCCCAGACACTGCGGCTTTATGAGAAGCATGGATTGATTCTCCCGACGCGGGAGCGCAGGAACCGATTATATACGGAGAATGACATCAAGTGGTTAAGGTGTATCCGAGAACTGATTCATTCCAAAAAAATCAGTATTGAAGGCATTAAGAAGCTTCTCGACTACGCTCCCTGCTGGGAGATCAAGGACTGTCCCGATGACCGCCGGGTTGTATGCACGGCTTTCACGGATAAAGGAAAACCCTGCTGGGAAACAACCCGGTGCCGAATGGAAAATGACTGTTCTACCTGCGTGGTGTTTCTGAAGAACGGGAAAAAGGCGGCGAAGAAGCAATAATTACTTCTCTAACCGATTAAACGCTCGAAATGTTTATAGGGTTCGAACGGGAATTCTCACGGATGTTTCTCCACCCAAACCTCTCCTTCCGTCGTTGTTTCTTTCTTCCAAATAGGGATAATCCGTTTTAATTCATCAATACAGAACCGGCAAGCCTTGAACGCCTCGTCACGGTGGCACGCGGCGACCGCGATCAGCACAATATCCTCCCCCACTGGCATCGTTCCAATACGATGCACGATCGTCACATCGATCACTCCGAAGTCTGAAATCGCCCGGGCCCTGATCTCCGCCAGTTTCTTTTCCGCCATGCCGGGATAATGTTCGAACTCCAGCTTCGCGACCACTTTGCCGCTTGATACATCCCTCGTCGTGCCGACAAAGGTGACGATCGCGCCGATCGAGGTTGAAGTCCTCTTAATCGATTCAACTTCCCGTTCAAGGGAGAAGGGTTCTTGCTGAATACGGATGCGGCCGGACAGTTCGTCCCCGCCCGAAAAAGGAGGCATGAGCGCAACTTCATCGCCGTCCTTGACGAGGGCATTGAGCTTGACGAACTCCTGGTTCACCGAGACCATGATGGGGCATGAGGAAAGGATGTCTGATAGGCCGGGAAGTTCCTTGGACACTTGCTGGAGCAAGTCTGATACAGCCCCTGTCTTACCAGGGAGCTGGATTTCGCTGGTGCCGGCCTTGTCTTTCAATATGGCGAATATCTTAACAGTGATCATCTATTTTTTTATCTCACACGGTATTATACGCTAGGCACTGCACAAGCACGCGTGATAGGAAGAGCGTGGAATTGTTTTTACAAAGAATGGAATGCTCCTGTTACTTCCCCAATGCCAGGCGCAATCCTGTTCTCGATCAAACACTGCAGCATTTCCAGTTCGTCTTGATCGAACCATGTGAGGTTGCAGACTGCACCGGTCTATCTCAATAAGATGAACGAGGCTGTAGAATCCCGCTGCAGGGGATTCCCACGTTGGACGTGGCAAATATCTCTGCCATATCTGTAAATAGAATCAGCAGTAGCTTTCAGCAGCATTACAGCCTTATTGAGAAATCCTCAGACTCAAGACTGGATGTCAAAAATCCATAAATATCATTCGTCGGCAAGGAGCGGTTTATCGGAACGAGAAAAAATTCCCCGCGATTCCGCCTCCCCGAATAGCCTGCGAATTGCATGCAATCCTTCCGTGCCCAGATCCAGAGAAAAATCATTTACATAGAGATCTATGTGGTTTCTCATCACCGCTTCATCCATTTCCTGGCTGTGCCGTTTGCAATATTCAATGACCTCGTCAGAGTGCGTCCGGGCGTAGCGGAGACTTTCCCGTATGGCGGCCTCGATCTGGAGAAGCATGTCCCGGCCGAGGGAGCGCCTCCCGAGAATACCTCCGAGCGGAATCGGGAGCCCTGAAAGGTCTTCCCACCATTTGCCAAGATCGAGCAGATTATCGAGGTTGTACAGCGGATAGGTGAACCGGCTTTCATGAATTATGAGCCCCGCCTGGACTTCTTTCCTCGATACCGCATCCATGATTTTATCAAAGGTCATGACGCGAACCTCGGAGATCGAAGGATCAAACAGGCGAAGAAGGAGGTAGGCTGTCGTGAGCTTCCCAGGGATCGCGATTACACCGTGTCTGAGGTTGGCGATCCGAGTGCCCGGTTTCGCCACAATGAGCGGACCGCAACCCCTGCCGAGCGCGCCGCCGGAGCGAAGCAGAGCGTAACGTTCGCGTAAGTGACCAAGAGCATGATAGGAAATCTTTGTGATGTCCAGCGCGCTGTCTAGCGCCATCCGGTTCAGCGTCTCGACATCCTCGAGCTGGTCGCGAAAGGCAATGCCCGGGATTCCGACCTTTCCGTGGATGAGCGCATAGAAGATGAACGTATCGTTCGGGCAGGGAGAATAGCCTATGGTAATGGTCTGCGTCATGAAGCCCATCCCTCCACAATGAGCCGGACAGCCTGCTGTGCAGCTACTGTTGCCCGGGGGATGTCCCATTTTCGAAGATCGCGGTCTTCTACGATATTAGAAATTCCGCGGATCTCAACCCAAGGAATCCCGTGCAGCTCGGCAACCTGAGCCGCAGCCGCGCCTTCCATATTTTCACACAACCCATGATAGCGGTTCTCCAAGTCTCGCGCTCGCCCGGAGGTCCCGGTGCATGTAGATAGGGTGATGAAGGTCCCGATATGCACGTCCCGAGCAACGGCCTGCTGGCGGGCAACGAGCGTCTTGATCGCATGCTGCAATGGGGCTTCTGCGGCTGGGTAGGTGGTGTACAACACCGATGTGGCTGTCTTGATAAGCGGAATGCCGATGAACTCGATTTCCTTGAAGCCGTCCACTGTCAGCACGCCTTCATCTCCGAAGATTTCTTCCTTTGCGAGGGCAATGTCGCCGATTTTTGCACCCGACGAGGGATAAGCGCCTCCTACGCCGAAGATGACAAGAGTTTCCGGTTTGTGTTGCGCGAGTAGCGTTGCAGCATGGGCCGCATTGACCTTTCCCATGCCACCGACGCAGACGATGATATTCAGTCCAGCAAGCGTCCCTGCAATCATCGACTTCGAGCCCACGGTTTTAGTCTCAGATGCCGAAACCGCTGATAAGATGTGCTCAACTTCGGCTTGAACGGCGCAGAGGAGTGCTATCATGAGTAATTCCTCTATATCTCCTTAAAAAATAAGGTTTTAAGAGGTCTGATGCCAATTTTGAGTATATTGTATATATTGTAAAAAACAGATAAATATCCTAAAAATAACCCTAACTATACCACACTTTCCGTTGCACTTCTATGGCAAATTTGTTATGATGGGCGCGATTTTAAAGGATTTTCCGCAGTGGATCCCTTTTTATTCAAGGGGGCTGAATAAGGGGGATTACGCATTGGAGGGGGAAGATGTTGAGATTTTTAACAGCTGGGGAATCTCATGGCGAACTATTGATGGGGATTATTGAAGGCATGCCAGCCGGTCTTTTAATCCGGATCACTGATATCGATCGCGATCTTGTCCGACGACAGGCGGGCTATGGTCGCGGAAACCGCATGAAGATCGAGAAGGACTCGGTAAAGATTTATACAGGAGTGCGTTGGGGAAAAACGCTCGGCGGCCCCATTGGGCTGATGATCAGGAATAAGGATTGGGAAAACTGGCGTGATAAGATGTCGCCAGACCCGATGTTTCTGAATTCCGCTGACCCCGTTACCCGTCCCCGTCCGGGCCATGCCGACCTAGCGGGAGCTCTTAAATACTGTATGACTGACATCCGAAACATCCTCGAACGCTCAAGTGCAAGAGAGACGGCCATGCGTGTCGCGATCGGCGCCGTGGCAAAGCGGCTGCTTGAGGAATTCGGTATTGACGTGGTGAGCCATGTCCTGAGCATTGGTGGTATTTTCGCCAAAGTACCCAAGCTTACATTCGCTGAACTAAAAAAACGAGTCGAGGCCTCCGAGCTGCGATGCTCCGATCCCGAAGCGGAGAGACGGATGATGCGCCGGATCGATGAGGCAAAGTTGGCCGGTGATTCATTGGGCGGGGTGTTCGAAGTGATGATCAGCAGCGTTCCGGCTGGGCTCGGCAGTCATTCTCACTGGGATCGGAAACTGGACGGTAGGCTTGCGGCGGCTCTCATGAGCATCCAGGCCATCAAAGGTGTAGAGATCGGTGCGGGCTTCGGATCAGCAAACCGGTTGGGCTCGATGGTGCACGATGAAATTTTCTGGAACAGGAAAGAGGGCTTTTATCGGAAGACCAACATGGCCGGTGGGGTCGAGGGCGGTATCAGCAACGGAGAGACCATTACAATTCGTGCCGCCATGAAGCCCATCCCCACGCTCATGAAGCCTCTCCGCTCTGTTGACCTGGCAAGCAGGAAACCCTTCAAAGCGAGCGTCGAACGTTCAGACGTCTGCGCTGTGCCGGCAGCTGGCGTGGTTGCCGAGTCCGCCGCGGCTTTTGAAATCGCGTCGGCCCTGATCGAGAAGGTCGGTGGTGACAGCGTCGACGAGATGAAGCGCAACTACAACGGCTACCAGAAGTACCTTAAGGCCCGGATGGGAGTGGAGGAAGAGCAGGGGAAGAGGTAGAAAGTCATAAGAAAGAAAAAAATCCGGACGCTGAAGTTACACTGAAATGTTTTACCCTCCCTTTGTGTTGTCTGCGGTGAAACTAACTACTATGTTCAAGAACATCATTCTTACGGGGTTCATGGGTGTTGGTAAAACCAGCGTTGGTACGCGTTTGGCAAAGGACATTGGGTTTACCTTTGTAGACACCGATGAACTTATCGAGGCCGATCAGAAGATGAGCATCACCGACATTTTCGCGAAGCTCGGCGAGCCTCGCTTCCGCGATATCGAGTCAGGGGTCATTCAGCGAGTCATGGCGGGCGGAAACCAGGTTGTTTCCACTGGAGGCGGCGCCGTAATCCGGGACGGGAACCGGGCGGCGTTCAAGAAAGCGGGCCTAGTGGTCTGCCTGTCGGCCCGCCCAGAAGTGATCTATGAGCGTATCAGGCATGAGACGCACCGTCCGCTGCTCCGAACATCGGCCCCCCTGGCAAAAATCAAGGAACTGCTAGAAAGCCGCTCGGCATTTTATGCTCAGGCAGATTTGACCATCGACACATCGGAAATAACCGTTGAAGATGTTATCCGCGGGATTAAAGAGAGAATCAAGCATGCATATTGTTAAAGTCGACCTTGGCGAGCGGAGCTATGATATTACTGTCGGGGTAAGTTTGGGTCAGGCCGGTGCGGAGTTGGAAGGACTGGGATTTGGAAGAAAAATGGCCGTAGTTACAAACCCCTCAGTCAAGCAGCTTTATGGGCAGCGCGTGGTGGAAAGTCTCAAGGCCGCAGGCTTCCTCGTTATGTCCATCGAGATCCCCGACGGGGAAAAATTCAAAACAATCGACTGGGCCAACTCGATCTATACAGCGCTTCTCATCAACAGCTTCGACCGTAAATCTGCGCTCATCGCGCTCGGCGGCGGTGTGATCGGAGACATTACCGGTTTTGCAGCAGCCACATTTATGCGCGGAGTGCCCTTCGTACAGATACCGACAACACTCCTTGCCATGGTTGACAGCAGCGTTGGCGGTAAGACCGGCGTGAACCATCCCTTGGGGAAGAACATGATCGGAGCATTCTACCAACCGAGAAAGGTGATCATGGATCTCGACGTGCTGAGGTCGCTGCCGAAAGAGGAATTTCTCGCCGGCATGGCCGAGGTTATCAAGTATGGCGTTATCCGGGATGCATCGTTTTTCGACTACCTCGAAAATAACCGGGAGAAGATTCTTGCCCTCGATCCAGATATGTTGGAGTATATCGTCCTGCGGTCTTGCGAGATCAAAGCGGAAGTCGTGAGCAGGGACGAGCGCGAAGAAGGCCTCCGTGCCATCCTCAACTTCGGCCATACCGTGGCACACGCAATTGAGACTGCGGAGAACTACACTATGCGCCATGGTCATGCTGTCGCCATCGGCATGGTCTTCGCAGCAAAACTCGCGCACAAAACTGGTCTCTGTGACGGTACGGTGCCTGAGCGGGTAGAAAAACTTCTCGCATTCTATGGCTTGCCGGTCGATCTTTCGGCACTCAGCCGGAAACCTACGGCGGCCGAGCTCATGGATGCGATCCAGGTGGACAAGAAGGCGGAAGGCGGGAAAGTGAAGTTTATAATGCCGACAAAGATCGGGGAAGTGGTTATCACGAAGGACTGGGAAGAACAACACCTGCTGGACCTGATTTCTGGGTAGTAGGCGTCGGCATAAGGAGGGAATTGTGAGCGAATATCTCTGGCACTGTCCGTTCTGTAACAAGGATGAAACCGTGACCGAGGAGGGGAAGCATGCCTCTTTTGCCGATCTATCCCTCGAAAATGTCGATGGTCCGCGCCGGCTAGTAGTCAAGTATGTAATCTGCCCGAATCCCCAGTGCCGAAAGTTCTCGCTGACCGTCTCTCTTCACGGCCTAGAAATCACGGGAAAACGTTCCTATACCGGAAAGCACCTCAAAACCTGGTCGCTTGTACCGCCGTCGCGCGCTCTTTCGTTTACGGTTGCCGTACCCCAGAAGGTTCTTGATGATTACCAGGAAGCCTGCCTCACCATCGAGCTAAGCCCGAAGGTCGCGGCTGCCTTGGCTCGGCGCTGTCTGTCAGAAATGTTGCGAGATTTCTGGCAGGTCCAGCCCGGCAGATTGATCGACGAGTTCCGCCAGATCAAAGGGACAGTGGATCCCCTGACCTGGGAGGCTATCGAATCCGTGAAAAAGTGCGGAATGATCGGCGCACGGTTCGAGAGCGAAGGCGCTGAGATTCTCGATATCGAGCCTGGAGAGGCCAAGATGCTTATCGGCCTAATCGAGACTCTGGTTGAGGACTGGTATGTGGCCCGGGAAGAACGTCGGAAGCGTCTGGAGAAGATCAAGCAGATCTCCGGCGCGGGCGAGGCTGAGGAAAAAATAGAAGCGTGAACGGCGAGGGAGACACATGAAAATTTTTCCTTTAACCACAAGAACAAAAGTCGACCTGTATATTAACATCAGCACTATTATTTTATCATCCGCGCCGTAAACCCCAGTTTTTTTAATCGGGGATATAAGGCATAGGTTGCTTCGCAACCAGATAAATATTTATTTTTTGAAAAGTGGACAAATGTTCATCAATATGCATAATTTAAAACTAAAGTTCTGACGTAGCTACACTCTCTGGGGTTATTATTTTGAAAAAACAAGGCAGGGAGCGCTTTCCTGCCTTGTTTTTTTTCTGGATGTTTCCTCGCCAATTTGCTACTCTACTGCCCATGTCGATATGCTCCTCCGCTTCGCGCAATCCCTGGTTCTTCCTCCCAACGCTTTACTTCGCCGAGGGCCTGCCCTATGTACTTATCAACACAGTGTCCGTCATCCTGTACAAGCGCATGGGTATCGATAACGTAGACATCGCATTCTGGACCAGCTGGCTTTATCTGCCCTGGGTCATCAAGATGTTCTGGGGCCCCTTTGTGGATGTGTATGCGACCAAACGGAAATGGATCCTTGCTACGCAGACGGCGATGAGCCTCTGTATGTTTCTGATTGCCTTTTCACTCAGGGCCGAGAGTTTCTTCTATTTATCTCTTGCGGCATTTTTTGCGGGCGCATTCGTCTCCGCGACCTATGATATTGCCGCGGATGGGTTCTACATGCTCGCGCTGCCGGAAAAGGAGCAGGCCCTCTTCGTGGGACTGCGGGCAGGATTCTACCGGCTGGCGATGATCTTCGGCACGGGCTTCTTGGTGTATACCGCCGGCATGCTCGAGATGTCGAGCGGCAATATCTCCCGGAGCTGGTCTATGGTCATGTCATTATCGGGAGTCATCTTCATCGCAGCGGCTATTTATCACAAGTTTTTACTACCCTTTCCCGTAAGCGACGGCCGCCGGACCGCGGGTGAGAAGAACAACGGGTCGTCCTTTGGTGAGGTTCTTCGTGCTTACTTCAGGCAGGAAAAAATTGGCGTTATGCTGGCATTCATTCTGTTCTACCGCTTGGGTGAAGCAATGCTCCTGAAACTGGTTTCACCTTTCTTGCTTGATCAGGCCAGCGCCGGGGGGCTGGGACTCACGACCAAGGAGGTCGGTCTGGTTTACGGGACAATAGGCGTTGTCTGCCTGGTAAGCGGTGGAATCCTAGGAGGCTGGCTTATTGCGCGGTTCGGTTTCAAGCGGTGCGTCTGGCCCATGGTGGTCATGATGCATCTACCCGACCTATTCTTCGTATACATGGCTAATGCGCAGCCGGGGATCAGGCTTGTCTATCCCCTCGTAGCGCTGGAGCAATTTGGATATGGCCTGGGCTTCACAGTTTTTACGGTTTACCTCATGTACTCGGCAATGGGTAAATATAAAACATCGCATTATGCCATCTCTACGGGGATTATGGCTCTTGGTATGATGTTGCCGGGATTTGTGAGCGGCTGGCTTCAGCAAGAGGTCGGGTACAGGATGTTCTTCGTGATCGTTTGCATGCTGACTGTTCCCGGCATGCTGACCATCCCATTTTTACCAAAAGACCGCTTGGAAATGTCGAAAGAAGTGGCGAAATCATGATGGCAAGAGAAATGAACTACCCGCCACTAAACCGTTTGCACGGTTGTAGTGGCGGGTTTCACGGATCACAGAAGGAAGCAAACCGCTGGTCACCCCGCAGTCCGTCTTATGTCCCTCTCTCACATTAGGCAACATGATAATCCAACCCAACAAATCAACATCACACTCTGTTTATTTGCTTAGGCTGCATATTGTCCTGGTGACAAAATACCGGAGGAAGTATTTACGGGTAAAATGCTGAAGTACGCCGAAAAAACGTTTGCAAACATACTCCAGAGTTGGAGATGCAGTCTTATCGAGTTTGGCGGTGAGGC
>Ga0335081_10010175_pt1 | contig 15184 bp, 12 predicted proteins | sample Lox_Sample_35_FD_206713 | JGI IMG/M metagenome (GOLD analysis project Ga0335081, IMG submission 206713) | Soil microbial communities from Loxahatchee National Wildlife Refuge, Florida, United States - Lox_Sample_3.5 | ecosystem: Environmental > Terrestrial > Soil > Wetlands | place: USA...
TGTTCCTTCATCGCCGCCCGCTGGCGCCGATCTCGGATAGGGGGAGCCACGCGATGAGACGCATCCGGATGACACTGTAACAGCTTACCCTGACCAGATCGCCGCGCGGGAGCGCTGGGATATTGGAATCAACGCCCCTAAATGTGGCGGGGACCGCGTAGCGCCATCCCGGTGGCCGGGGTGCACCTGGGCTCCCCGGGGAACGCGTGGCGCCGCTGCAAGAGGTCCCCAGGTGCGCCGCGGGCAGGCCCGACGCTCGCAGCCCGGGCACAGCCGCCACGCAGCCAGCATGCTCCTCGCTGCGAGCGAACCGGTGCCCCTTCCATCTCCTGCCGACGGGGGAAAAAGCGATGGCGCGGAAAGACAGCATGCCCCAGAAGAGGGGGCCCTGGGCCGCAGCCTCTGCCTCAGTAGGCCAAGGGAGCGCCCAGCAACGCGCCGGCCGCTTGCACGATCGTCTCCGCGCCAAGCAAGCGCATGCAATCGTGGTGGCCAAGCGGACACCGCTTGGGTCCGTGGTCATGGCAAGGCTGGCAAGCGAGGCGGAGCTCGACGTGTCGCTCACCCATGGTGAATCGATGGCGAGCCGGGTCGGTCGGACCGAAGACGATGACCACCTTGCGGCCGAGCGCGCGGGCACAGTGCACGAGCCCGGTGTCTCCCCCGATGACGAGGTCACACCGCGCCAGGACCGCGATGGCCTCTTCCACGGAGTTGCCGGTCGTATCCCGCACCGGGACGCGGGCAAGCGCCCTTATCCGCGAGGCAGCCTTGAAATCCGCCGGCCCGCCCAGGAGGACGACGGTAGCTCCGTGCCGCGAGAGCGCGGCGGCAAGCGCTGCCCAGTTGTCAGGGGCCCACCTCTTGGTGGCCCACTCGGCACCTGGCACGAGACCAACGACCGGAGGTTTGGCTCCGGACAGCGCTCGCTCGGCATAGGCCTCCTCCACATCGGTGGGCCGCTCGAGGGTCAGCTCGGGGGAACCCGGAGCGCCAGCCCGCTCCGCGAGAAGCAGCGAGCGGTCGACGAATGGTCGGCTCCGGTCCAGCCTGACCCGCTCATTGCAGAGGAGTGGGTAGCCGATGCGCCGGGGCGCTCCCGAGAAAAAAGCGAGCGCTCCCGACCTCGCTGAGGAGTGCGGCACGAGCGCCAGGTCGGGCCGGAAGGCGCGCAGCGCCGCACCGACGCGACACAGTCCGAGGAACCCTCGATCGGCACGGCGCTTGTCGTAGACAAACACCTCATCGCAACCCGGCAAGAGGCGTGCCGCTGGGGCACCGCGCGGTGTCACGCATAGTGCAACACTTCCCTCGGGCCAGCGGGCCTTGAGCGCGCGAACGGCGGGTCCCAAGAAGACGGTATCGCCAAGGTAGGCGGGGTTGACCAGAAGCGCGCGCATACCGGGCGCTTACGGAAGCGGCCTGGCTTCCTCCACCAGCATCACCGGGATCTCGTCCCGAATGGGGTAGGCCAGGCAGCAGCGAACACAATGGATTTCGCGCTCGTCCTCGTGAAACTCGAGCTCGCCTTTGCATTTCGGGCAGGCCAGGATCTCCTTCAGGTCGGGCGCAAGTGGCATCTTGACTTCATAGCACGGCGGGAGGCAGGGCGATGAGCGCTTCGAAGAAGCGTTCGATGGCGGCACCCCTCGCCTCTTCGGTGTAAACCGCGCTCATCCGCTGCCTGGCGGCGGCGCCCATGGCGCGTGCCCGCGCCGGGACGGAGAGGAGCTCGATGAGCGCCGAGGCGAGAGCGGGCACGTCGCCCTCCTCCACGAGAATGCCACTTTGTCCGTGCACGATGGCCTCGGCAGGGGCTCCAAAGCGATAGGCGACCGCCGGCCGCCCGCTCGCCATGGCTTCGAGCAGAGCTCGGCACGTCCCGTCGTTGCCCTCTGCGAGCAAGACCTTCACATCGAGCGTGCGGTAGGCAGCGGCGAGCGCCGGACCGGTGCGGTAGCCGGCAAAGACGACGGCGCGGTCGAGGCGCGATTGCGCTACCCGGGAGCGCAGTTCGGGGAGCCCTTCGCCCCGGCCGAACACCAGCAGCCGCGCATCCGGGATGCGGTCGGCGACCAGGCGGAAGGCGTCCACGAGCTCGCCGTGCCGGCGATCTGGTTTCACGCGCGCCACGATCCCCGCAACCGGCTGTCCGGGGGAAAGGCCGAGCTCCTCGCGGAGGTCCGGGCCATCCCCGGTGAAGACAAGCGTGTCCACCGCGCCCCGGGTGGCGAGAACGCGCTGGTCGCTCACCCGGAAGCGCTCGCGGAGAAGCCGGGCATGCGCCTCACACACCGCGATGAGGCCATCGGTGCGCCGGTGCGCGACCCCCTGCAGAAAGCGCCGGCAGAGCGACCGACCGGAGTGAACGGTGCGAACCACCCGCGGCAGGTCGCGGCGGTGGCGGAGGCCGAGGAGCGCTGCCGAATGGTCGTTGGAGAAGTGGGCGTGGACGACGTCGAAGCCTTTCCCGATGCGGGAAAGACGGATGACGTCGCAAAGGAGCGGCGGAGGGAACCCCCTGGTGGTGAGCGCGAGGTCGCCGCGGATGGCGAAACCCATCGCGACGAGCCTGTCCCTCAGATCGCCTGGACGGCGCGTGTCCACAGCGACCTCCACGTGGTGACCGCGGTGGAGCAGGTATCTCGCCACCGACGCCATCGGCTCGGCGGGACCGGTCCAGCACGGCGAGGAGAGAAGCTCGAGCACCCTCACGTCGCGCCCTCACCGCAAGAGCCGATAGTTCTTGTACTCCCCGATGCGCATGCCGGTAGCGGCCTCGAACAGGTCGAGGAGGTCCTCGCGCAGGTGGGCGCGACGGGGCCGCCAAGGGCCGGGCTCGAAGGACCAGTCCTCCCTCGCGACCCACTCCCGCATAGGAGCGGGATGAGTGCCCTCGAAGGGCCGGACCTTCTCGCCCGCGTCGTACTGAAAGGCTTCCGCAAGCCGGCGAGCGCGAGCGGCATCGCCATGATACAGGCGCCCGAGCTCGGCGAGCTTGGCCTTCTGCCCGTCGGGAGGGCGCACCCATCCATAGTGGAACACGCGTCCGCCGCTCGGAGCGACCCATAGCTTGCGGGCGTCCCCCCCCGCGTCGACGAGCCGAAAGCCCTGGGCATCTCGCCACGATCTCAGGCCACCGCGCTTCTTCACGGCCCGCACTTCCTTCCGATACCAGCGGCGCGATACACCAACCGTATGATAGGAACCATAGAAGTGCAGGTAGTCGAACAGGAGCCCTTCCAGCCGGGGGTCCTCGTGCAGTCGTCGCAAGGCGGTCCGTACGGCCGGGTGGTCCTCTTCGTGCACGGCCTCGTCCGCCTGGAAGTACAGGCACACCTCGCCCCGCGCGCGGGAAAGTGCGAGATCGGTCTGCTCGGCGAGAACGCGACCGCGCTCCAGCTGCCCCTCGTCCCAGCGCGACTCCATCACGACGAGCCGCGGGTCGCCGATGGCGCGCACGAGGTCGAGCGTTCCGTCCCCGCTGACCCCCACGTTGACGACCATCTCGTCAACCAGCGGAAGCACGGAACGGATGGCAGGGACGATGGGGTAGTGAAGCCGGACGGCGTCGCGGACGAAGGTGAAGCCGGAGACCCTCATTTCGCGAGCGACCCCATCTTGGTCGGGAAGGACATCACCTAAAGCTTCCGCAGCACCTCGAGCAGCGCGGTCGTCGAGTGGTCCTTGGGATCTCCAGCCACCGCCACCCTGCCGCCAAACTTCCTCACCTCCTGCGCTTCCGGGATGGTTTCGGGCGTGTAGTCCGTGCCCTTCACCTGCACGTCGGGCCTGAGCGAGCGGATGACCTCCCTGACATCGGCGCCATCGAACAGAGCCACGTGATCGACGCAGGCGAGGGCGGCCACGATCTCCGCCCGCTCCGCCTCGGGGATGACGGGCCGGCCCGGGCCCTTTCCGAGCAGCCGGGCCGAAGAGTCGCTGTTCACGGCGACGACGAGCAGGTCGCACAGCGCCTTGGCGCCTTGCAGATACCGCAGGTGGCCCACGTGGAACAGGTCGAAGACGCCGTTGGCGAGGGCGATGGTGCGACCCGCGCGAGTCGCCCTGTCGCGCAGCTCCGGCAGCTCGTCTAGCGAGACGAGCTTGGCCATGGCACCCGCCCCTTGCAGCCGAGAGCCCAAGGCTTCACGCGCTCGCGATCTCGGCGAGGAGCTCCTCGCGCGAAACAGTGGCAGTACCGGGCTTGCGCACCACGAGCGCTCCAGCCACGTTGGCGATGCGGGCCGCTGCCTCGGAATCCGCACCGACAGCGATGGCGGCGCAATAGGCGGCGGCCACGGTGTCGCCCGCTCCGGTCACGTCGACTGCCTCCTGGCTCCCGTGCGCCGGAACGTGCATGGCCGACTGTCCCTTGCGGAAGAGCGACATTCCATTGCGACCCTTCGTGACGAGGATCACCTCGCAGCCGAGCTTGCGCATGAGGGCTCGAGCTGCGCGATCGAGGCCACCCGGCTCCTTGAGCGAAAGGCCGCTCGCCGCCTCGAGCTCCGGCTCGTTCGGTTTCGCCATGGTGACGCCACTGTACTCGAGCAGCCGGTAGCGAGAGTCGACGCAGACCGGAACACCGCTCTGCTTGAGCTCGCGCAGCGCCACCAGCGCTCCGGACCCGAGCGCGCCCGAGCCGTAGTCGCTCACGAGCACGGCTTGCGCGCCCTTCGCTGCCCGGGCGAGGTCGTGCACCATCCGCGCTTGTGCCGCGGGCGGCATCGCTTCGGTCGGAGCGCGGTCGACGCGCAGCATCTGCTGGCGGCGGGTGGAGCGACCCCCGGCCAGGATGCGCATCTTCGACTCGGTGGTGCGGCCGCGCACGCGCTGGATGCCGCTCACGTCGATTCCCGAGCTCTCGAGCACGCCAAGGAGAGCCGAGCCGAGCGCGTCGGCCCCGACCGCCCCCACTGCGCGCACCTCGACGCCCAGCGCTGCCAGATTCTGAGCAGCATTCCCCGCACCCCCGGCCTTGAGCTCGCTGCGCTCGTAGCGAACGATGAGTACGGGCGCCTCGCGGCTGATGCGCTCGGTTTCCCCGAACACATACTCGTCAGCCATGAAGTCTCCGGCCACGACGACGGCGGCGCGCGGCAGCCGGTCGAGCAGGCGAGCCTGTTCCACCATGCCGTTCAAGGGGGCGGGGCGGCGCATTGCGCACTTCAGTACCGCGGCGCGGCCGGGAAGGTCAACAATTCCGGGGGGAAGAGCACATGCTTATCCGGGCCGGGTCTTCCAGCGCCGGTGCAACCAGAACCATTGGTCCGGATGCTCTCGCACGCGGCGCTCGAGCCGGTTGTTGAGGTCCTGCATGAAGGCGAACACGTCCCGGTCCTTCTTCCCAGTATCGGGCACTTCCAGCGGACCCTCGATGATCACCCGATGGCGCCCATCTCCGACCGGAACAGCCAAGGCGAAGATGACCGCCGCTCCGGTGCGCAGGGAGAGGATGGCAGGGGTGGGTGCGGTGGCAGCGGGCACACCGAAGAAGGTGGGGAAAATGGCTCGCCTCCGCGGCTGATTCTGGTCGATGACGTAGCCGAGCACCCGCCCCTCCCCCAGCGCGCGCCGGACTGCCCTGAGCGTTTCGCCCCGCTCCACAATGAGATCCTCCACCCCAGCTTTCGCCCGCGCCTTGCGCCACAGGTCGTTTGCCACCGATCTGCCCATCCTGCGGCTGATCATTGTGATGGGGGTACCCCGCAGGGTATGCACCGCCGCCAACATCTCGAAGTTCCCGAAGTGTGCGGTACAGGCAATGACGCCCTTGCCGCGCGCTCGAGCCTGCTCGAACCGCTCCCAGCCCTCGTGGATGAACACCTTCTCGAGCTCGTCGGGGGTCAGACGCGACGCGAGAAAGAAGTCCGGCACCATGCGTCCGAGATTCCGATAGGTTGCGCGTGCGATGGCACGCCGCTCCCGCTCTTTTTTCTCCGGGAAGGCGAGCCTCAAGTTGTCCAGCACCACCCGGCGGCGCACCCGCAGCACCCAGGCAATCAGCGCAATCAAGCCCCCAAGCGCGCACAGCGTCCATCTAACCCAGCCGGGTACAGGCCGAGAGGCTTTCATCGTTCTTGCCCTGCTTCCGGCGGAGCGGCCGCGGTCGAGGTGGGAGAACGGGAGGCGAGCATCCGGTCGAGGAGGGCATCCAGGATCTCAGCCCCCGCCACGATCTGGGCGGAGATCCGGACCACGCGAAAACACGGCTCGCCCACCCACCTCGGCGGGAGACGCACGGCGTCCTTCTCGGTCGTCGCAACGGCGTCACAGCCACTGGCTGTGGCCGTACTGAGCACCTGTTCGATCTCCGCGTCGCTGAATGCATGGTGATCGCGAAACGATTTCTTGGCGACCACCTGCGCGCCGAGGCGGGCCAAGGTGCGGTGAAAGCCTTCCGGACGCGCCAGGGCGCACAGGGCAAGGACGCGCCGTCCCCGCAACGCATCCGCGCCCAGGGATCGACCGAGCGCCCCATCGAGGACGTCCGTCACCGAGTGCGTCGATTCGACGGGCGGCCGGCCGGTGGCGGCCTGAGCGCTGGCACGCAACGATCGAAGCGCATCGGGAAGGGCCTCATCGACGCGCGAGAGCCAGGCGAGCTGTGCGCGAGAAAGGGCCTGAAAGCGCTCGCGATTGGGTCCCCGCGGGAGGAGGCGGCCGTTGCCGATCGGGTTCACCGCGTCGATCACGACCACGTCGAGGTCGCGCGCGAGCGCGAGATGCTGGAAACCATCGTCGAGCACGAGCGCATCGGCCCCGAGCTCCACGACGGCGCGGGAGGCCAGTGCGGCGCGCTGCGATCCGCAGAGGACTGCAGCCTGGGGAAGTCGCCTGGCAAGCATGAAAGGCTCGTCGCCGGCCTCGTTCGCCGAGAGAAGCAGGCTCCGGCCGTCGGAGACCACGCGCGGATTCCGGAGCGACGCGCGGTAGCCGCGCGAGAGGATGGCTGGACGTCGCCCTCGCGCGAGCAGTCGCTGCCCGACGCAGAGCGTGGCCGGCGTCTTGCCTGCACCCCCCACCGCCAGGTTGCCGAGCGAGATGACGGGGACGGGGGCACGGGCGGAAGGCCACAGCCCGGAGCGGAACAGGGCGCGGCGCCCGGCGGCGGCGGCGGCGAAGAGGCCCTCGGCGAAGGAGAGCGCCGCCAGCAGGGCCAAGGAGCGCTCGGACTCACCCTCGCGCCACCAGATGTCCTCGAGAGTGGCCACGGGCTCATGCCTCGCGAGACCGAGCGAGCATCTCTCGCGCCGCCTCCGTCACGGCATCCGGACCCAAGTCGGCGAGGCAGCGATGGTGCCCTTCCGGGCAGATCTCGGTGCCGTGGTTCGAGCAGGGAGAGCAGCCGAGCCCGAGCGTGAGCGCGCGGCCGGGAGGTGGCGGGCCCCAACGAACGGTGGACGTCGGGCCGAACAGCGCCAGGACTGGCGTGCCCACGGCGCTCGCAAGGTGCACCGGGCCCGAATCGCAGGCGATGAGAAGCTGGACGCGCCCGATGGCAGCGGCCAGCGCATCGAGGGGGAGCGGCGAGAGGTCGGCCGCCAGAGGCGAGCGCATGTGGGCGCGCATGGCCGCGAAGACGGCGCGGTCGCCTGGACCGCCGGCGAGGACGATTCTGGCCCCGTCGGCATGGAGCGCATCCGCCACCTGAGCGAATCGCTCGGCGGGCCACCTCTTGGTGGCCCACCTTGCCCCGGGCGCGATGGCGACGAGCGGCGGCCGCGCCCGCCCCAGCGCGTCGCACGCCAGCGCCTGCGCGGTCGACGAGAGATGGATGCGCAGGGGGCCGGCATTGCAGCGGACGAGGGGGGCGAGCGCCTCGGAATAGAGCTGCGTCGCATGGGCGCGGGAGAGCGGCGGGTCCGACCCCAGGATAGCCAGGAGCGCACGCCCTGAAGTGCGCCGCCGGAACCTGACGCGCCTCGGGGCAGCAGCGCTCGTGAGGATGGCGCTGCGCACCTTGTTCTGGAGGTCGATCGCCACGTCGAAGCGGCGCCGCAACTTGTCTCGCAGCGAGAGCACCGCGGGGCCGTTGCGCCCGAGGGCATGAACGGCGTCGATCTCCGGGAGGCCCTCGAGGAGCGGGACGTAGAGCTTGTCGGTGACCCACTCGACGCGGGCGCCCGGGAACGCTGCCAAGAGGGGACGCAAAACGCAGGTCGCGAGCACGACGTCCCCGAGGGCGCTGTAACGAACGATGAGGATCCTGTTCACGTTGGAGCTCATCGTGCATTCACCCGCGCCAGCCCCGCTCCCCCCGAGCTTTTGCCATGCGGTAGCACCCGCATCATGTGGTCGACATTGCGCCCGCTCGCGCCCCGCAGCTGCGAAACAGCCTGCTGCGCCAGCTCGCCCAGGTCCGCGATCTTGTCGGGTCGGGCGAGCAACTCCTGCGCCACCCTGCGCAGCTGCTCCGGAGTGGCCACCTGGATCCCGCCCCGCCCGACGAGGACCTGGAGACTATCCTTGAAGTTCTCCATGTGCGGGCCGAAGAGAACCGGCCTACCCTGGCCAGCCGGCTCAAGCACGTTCTGGCCGCCCCTGCGCACAAAGCTGCCTCCAACAAAGACGAGCGAAGCCAGCCGATAGGCGGTGGCCAGCTCCCCGATGGTGTCGAGAACGGTCACCTGGGCGTTGCCTGCTGCCGCGCCGCCGCTGCGGAGCCGGACCGAAAAGCCCGCCTCGGCGGCGAGCGCCATGATGCGGCCCGCCCGCTCGACGTACCTCGGCGCGATGACGAGCTCGAGACGGGGGAAGCGGGGGAGCAGGTCCCGGTAGACGCCCAGCAGCAGCTCCTCCTCGCCCTCGTGCGTCGAGCCGGCCATGAACACGGGCGCTTCCCCGCTGAGTCCCATCTCCGCCCGTAGCGCCTCTGCCCGACCCGGCTCCGGATCCAGGAGCAGCGCGTCGAACTTGGTGTTCCCGGTGACCCAGACGCGATCGGGGGCGGCACCGAGCGCGAGCACCCGCTCGGCCTCCTCGTCCGACCGCATGAGGAACAGGTCGATGGCGTGCAGGGGGTTTCCGATCATGCGGAACAGGGCGCGATACCGAGACATCTTGGCGGGGCTGAATCGGCCGTTGGTGAGGGCGATGCGAACGCCCTGAGCTCGCGCGGCCCTGATCAGGTTTGGCCAGATCTCGGTGTACTCGAGGACGAGCAGATCGGGTTTCAAGAAGCGCAGGGCCCGGCGGGTGGCGCGGGGAAGGTCGTAGGGCGCATAGAGGACAACCTCGGCCTCGGAGAGCCGCTTGCGCGCCATGGCGAGACCGCTGTTCGTGATAGTGGACACGAGAATGCAGCAACCGGGGAGCCGTTGCTTCAGCTCCTTCATCATGGGCTGCAGGGCGAGCAGGTCGCCGGCGCTCGCCCCATGCAACCAGATGCGCGGAGAACCTCGGCCGCGGCGAAACGAGCGGCGGTAGAAGCCGAGCCGGAACGGGATGCCGTGGCGCAACTTCGGGTGACTGAGGAGCACCGGCAAGAGGGCCACAAAGATGAAATAGCTCGCGATCGCGTAGAGGAAGTGCATGGAGCAATCAGCCGGCGACCGCCTTGCGGGCGTCGCCGCCTCCCTCGAAGATGCGATGGAGGCGCGCGTACTCGCCCCGGCGCTCGATGAGCTCTTCGTGCCGCCCCGCTTCGACGATCCGCCCGCCGGCGAGGACCACGATCCGATGGGCGTTGCGGATGGTGGAAAGCCGGTGCGCGATGACGAGGGTGGTGCGCGGACCGCCGGTGGCACCGAGGCCCATGAGCTTCTCGAGCGCGCGCTGCACCTCCCGCTCGCTTTCCGCGTCGAGGGCGCTCGTCGCCTCGTCCAGGATGAGGATCGGCGCGTCCTTGAGAAAGGCCCGCGCGATGGCGATGCGCTGGCGCTGACCGCCGGAGAGGAGCACGCCCTTCTCGCCCACGACCGTATCGTAGCCATCCGGCAGGGCCGAGATGAACTCATGGGCATAGGCCATGCGGGCCGCGCGCTCGACCTCCTCGGACGCAAAGTCGGGCCGACCGTAGGCGATGTTGGCGCGCACGCTCTCGTTGAAGAGCACCGTCTCCTGTGTCACGATCGCGATCTGGGAGCGGAGCGAGGCGAGCGAGACCGCTCGCACGTCGACGCCGTCGACGGTGATGCGCCCCCCCCGCACGTCGAAGAAGCGCGGCAAGAGGTTCGCGAGACTGGTCTTGCCGCTCCCCGATGGACCCACCAGCGCGATGACCTCTCCCTTCTGCAGGGCGAGGTCCACGCCGCACAGCACGGGGGAGCCCCCGTAGTCGAACGAGACTTCCTCGAACCGGATCTCACGCGCAAAGGGCGCGAGGGTGCCCGTCCCGCTCTCGGGCACCGCGCTCCGCGCATCGAGGATCTCGAAGATGCGCTCGGCCGAGGCGACCCCCGAGAGTGCGATCTGGCCCACCTTCCCGAGTTGTTTCGCGGGGGTATACAGGAGCATCACGGCGGCCACGAAGGAGAAGAACTTTCCCGCCTCGAGCTCGCCGCGCAAGATCCGCCCTCCGACCCACCAGATAGCGAGCGAGAGTCCGGCTGCGGCCATCACCTCCATGAGCGGCGAGGAGAGCGCGCGCAGAAGAAAGCTCTTGCGCATGATGCGGATCCACCGCCGGTTCTCCTCTCTGAAGCGAGCCGACTCCCAGTGTTCCATCCCGAACGCCTGCACGACGCGCATGCCGGAGAGCACCTCCTGGACCATCTCGGAGATGTGCCCCAGGGCCGACTGGGACTGCTGGGTGATCCGCTTGAGTCGCTTGGCCAAGCGGACGATGGGCAGCAACGTCGCCGGCACCGCCACGAAGGCCATCAGCGACAGCCGCCAGTCGAGGATGAAGCAGTTGATGAGCATGACCACGATGGTCATGCCATCGCGGATGTAGCTCGAAGCGGCATAGCAGACGGCGTTCTCCACCGACTGCACGTCGGCCGAGAAGCGGCTCATGAGGTCCCCGGAGTGCCGCTTCGCGAAGAAGCTCGGGGACAGGCCAAGCAAGTGGTCGAACATCGCCATCCGCAGGTCGGCGATGACCCGCTGCGAGACCATGCCCATGAGGTGAAACTGGCCGAAATAGGCGAGCCCCTTGGCGACCGCCACGGCCACGATGACCAGCGGCAGCACGAAGAGCACGCGCCCGCGGTCGACGTGCGCGAGGCTGCCCGCGAGATCGCGCGAGGCGGGGAAGAAGCGCCCCAGGTGCGCCATCGCCTCGACCCGTCCCGTGAAGAGGAAATCCAGGACCGGGCCCAGCAGGTTCACGTAGATCGCGGTGCAGAGCGCGAGGACCACCATGCACAGGAGCGCGCCCGCGAAGCGCCCCTTGTATGGCGCGACAAAGCGCAGAAGTCTCAGGTACGCGCTCAACGCGAGGGGATCTATGCCATCGGATTTGGTCTCGGGCAACGACCCCTCGGCGCGCCCATCGGCTCTATTCCTCGAGCCCCTTCACCTTCCCCTCGGCGCGCCGCTTCTCGATGATCTTCTGCGCGATGGGCGGCGGGACGGGATCGTAGTGAGAGTGCTCCATCGTGAAGTAGCCCACCCCCTGAGTGAGCGAGCGCAGGTCGGCATCGTAGGTCATGGCCTCCGCGTGTGGACACAGGGCGCGAATGAGCACCCCGCGCGCGAGCGGTTCCATGCCCTGCACCTTGGCGCGCCGGCTGTTGAGGTCGCCCATCACCGCCCCCACGTACTCCTCCGGCACGCGCACCTCCACCTTCATCACCGGCTCGAGAAGGATGGGCCGCGCCTCGACGACCGCCTTCTTGAACGCCATCGAGCCCGCGACCTGGAAGGCCATGTCGGAGCTGTCGACGTCGTGGTAGCTGCCAAACACGAGTTTGGCCCTGAAGTCGACGACCGGATAGCCGGCGAGCGGACCCGCCGCGAGCGCGCCGCGGATGCCCTTCTCCACGGAGGGAATGAACTGGCGCGGGATGACGCCGCCCACGATGGCGTCCTCGAACTCGAACCCCTCGCCGCGCAGCTTGGGGGAGAGCTCCACATGCGCATCCCCATATTGACCGTGACCACCGGTCTGACGCTTGAACTTGCCCTGCGCCTTGGAGTTCGCAGTGATGGTCTCCAAGTACGCCGGCGTTGGGGGAGAGAGCGTGATGTCGACCCCGTGCTTGCGCTTCACGCGCTCGACCGTCACCTCGATGTGAGCCTGGCCCATCCCCTTGAGCAGCATCTCGCCCGTATCCGTGGATCGCACGAGCTGCAGCGAGGGGTCCTCTTCCATGAGCTTGTGCAGCGCCGTCGAAGCCTTGTCATCGGCGCCCTTGGTGTGAACCGCGAACGCCACCGGTCGATTCGGCGTCGGAAACCCCGGAAGCAGCAACGGGTTCTCCCGCTCGCACAGCGTATCGCCGGTGTGAGCGTCCTTGAGCTTCAGGAGAACCACCACGTCGCCGGGCAGAGCCTCCTTCACCTCGGCGTTTTGCGCTCCGTCTGTCTTGTAGAAGTGGGCGACGCGTTCCTCGGTCCGCGTGCGCGGATTCATGAGCACCACGTCTGGGCGCAGCGTGCCGGCGAACAGGCGGACGTAGTCCACGCGCCCGGCAAAGTGGTCGATCGTGGTCCGGAAGACCTGCCCCAACAAGGGGCCTTCGGGCTTGGCCGCGACGTCGACCTCCTTGCCCTGCAGGCTCTTGCCCTTCACGACCCGGGACTCGGGACCGGGCAGAAGCTTCACGACCAGATCGAGCAGCTCCTTCATCCCGACGCCCGGCTTGGGGGCCGCCACCGCCACCGGTAGAATCTTCTGCGCGGCGACGCCCTGCGCCAGCCCGCGCACGATCTCGTCATCCGAGAGCTCGCCGCCTTCCAGATACTTCCCGAGAAGTTCGTCGTCCGATTCCGCCGCCGCCTCGAGCACGGCGGTCCTGGCCGCCTCCACCGCATCCTTCATGTCGGCGGGGATGTCCCCCAGGGTCCATTTCGCGAACCCGTCGCCGTAGACATGCGCCTCTTGCGCCAAGACGTCGACGAAACCCTTCAAATCGGCGCCCTGCCCGATGGGAAGCTGCAAGGGGAGCGGCTTCACCTTGAGCGAATTCTCCACGTCCGCCAGCGTCTTGTCGAAATCGGCGCGCTCGTGATCAACTCGCGCGATGACCGCCAGCGCCGGCAGTCCAGACTCGGCGAGGACATCGAAGTGCCGCTCGGCATGGTTGTGCGCCCCGTCGGCGGCAGAGATGAGAAGCAACGCACCGTCGCTGACCCGCAGCGCCCAGTCGACCTCGCTGAGGAACGACGCAAACCCTGGCGTGTCGAGGATATGGAAGATGCGGCCACCCTCCTCGAGCGTCTCGGGATGAATGCTGAGCGTGAAGTTTCGCTTCTTCTCCTCCGGCTCGGCGTCCAGTCGAGATGTCGAACCCCCGGGGCTCGCGCGCTTGGCGTCTGCAATGCGCAGGAATGCCTCCACGAGGGCCGTCTTTCCGGACCCGTCTGCGCCGATGATGGAAATTGTTCTACTGATCCGGTTGCTTGGCATGGGGGGACGCTCTCCCGGGGGAAAGGACACCACGCGGGTAGTGACCCGCGCCGGCCTCTTGAACTCGCTTGCTAACCATTTATCACGCCATCCGCTCGGCAAGGGGTTTCCTTCAGCCCTCCAATGGAGCCGCCCCCACCGCTGTCACCAGGTCTGTTTTTGCCCTTTCTCGCGGAAACCAGAGACACCCTTTCGTGCGAACCTCTGCCTGTGGATCCACGCACCCCCCGCTCGGGACGCTTCCTGGACGAGCTGTCCCGAGGTCGGTCGCGCGTGTCGGTGGTGAAGGACTGCCGGCGTGCAAGAGGCTGTGCAAAGGTCCGGTAACGCCTTGGCAATGTCCGGGGGCCCAAGTCCTGTGGCATGCGTGCCCGCCTCCCTAAGTTGGTTTGGGGGCCAGTTCGGCCCCAAGGCGGCCTTCAGGCCCACGAGCCCCACCCGAAGTCGGAACCCGATCTGCCCGCACTCCTGACGACCGGGCAGGCTCTTTGTCCCATCGCCTCACGGGAGCGCCCCCAGACCGCCTCGCCCTCAGGACGACATCCCCTGATCCGGCACCGCAGGGGGAACGGACTCGAGCGCCCCGGCGATGGCCTGGTCGAGGACCTCCGCGCTCACCGGCTTGGTGAGGTGAAGGGCACATCCCGCCTCCTGCGAGCGCCGCATGTCGTCCTCCTGCGCGTATCCGGACAGCGCGATGACGTAGGGCACCCGTTCCGAAATGTTGGCCCGAAGCCGGCGGGCCACCTCGTAGCCGTCAATCCCCGGCAAGCCGATGTCGAGCAGGACGATGTCGGGGAAGCACTCTGCCGCCCGGCAAAGCGCCGCCTCGCCGTCGTGAGCCACCGCCACCTGGTGCCCGGAGGCGCGCAGGTACTCCGAGAGCACATCCGCCGCGTCGACGTTGTCCTCGACGAGCAGGATGCGAGCGCCGGCAACGGGTGTCGCTTTCGGCGGCGACACGGCCGGAAGCCCACGTCGCACCTCGGGCAAGGTCACCACGAACTCGCTGCCCGCCCCGCGACCCGCCGAGTGGGCCTCGATGGTCCCTCCGTGCAACTCGACGAGACGCCGCACCAGCGTCAACCCGATCCCGAGTCCGCCCTGGCTGCGGGCGAGCGTCGTTTCCCCTTGCACGAAGAGGTCGAACACGTGCGGCAACAGGTCGGGAGCGATGCCGACCCCGGTATCCCTGACCTTGAGCAGGGCCCGGTCATCGCTGCTTTCCACCTCGACTTCGATGGAGCCTCCCGTGGGCGTGTACTTCACCGCGTTGTTGAGCAGGTTGGCTGCGATCTGCTCCAGGCGCGTGGGGTCTCCTTCCACGGTGACGGGCTCGAGAGGCGTCACGACGGAGAGGCGATGCCCTGCCACATCGATCGCAGCGCGCTGGGTCTCGGCCACCTGCCCGACGATGGCGCCAAGCGACACCACCTCCTTGCGGAGGTGGATGAGCCCGCGCGTGATCCGCGAGACATCGAGGAGGTCCTCCAGAAGCCGGGCGGCACTCCCGACCTGGCGCTCCAGGATGGCGAGCGACGGTTCCACGTCCTCGCTTCGCTCGAGCAACAAGCGAATTGCCCTCGCGGCCGTCGAGATGGCGCCAAGCGGGTTGCGCAGCTCGTGGCCGAGCATGGCCAGGAACTCATCCTTGCGACGGTGGGA
>Ga0335081_10010176_pt1 | contig 15183 bp, 17 predicted proteins | sample Lox_Sample_35_FD_206713 | JGI IMG/M metagenome (GOLD analysis project Ga0335081, IMG submission 206713) | Soil microbial communities from Loxahatchee National Wildlife Refuge, Florida, United States - Lox_Sample_3.5 | ecosystem: Environmental > Terrestrial > Soil > Wetlands | place: USA...
TGCTTGGCACGGAGCACTTCGAGGCCGGCGCAGATCACCGACCGGGTCTCGCGTGGATCGATTACGTCGTCCACCAGCCCGCGCTCTGCCGCGTAGTAGGGATGCATGAGCTGCTGCCGGTACTCGGCGACGAGATCCTTCCGCAGCTGGTTCGGATCGGGCGCCGCCGCGATCCGCTTCCGGTGGATGACGTTTGCGGCGCCTTCCGCGCCCATTACGGCGATCTCGTTGATCGGCCATGCGTACGCGAGGTCCGCGCCGATCGAGCGGGAGTCCATCACGATGTACGCGCCGCCGTACGCCTTGCGCAGGATCACCTGGATACGCGGGACCGTGGCCTCGCAGTAGGCGTACAGCAACTTGGCACCGTGCCGGATGATCCCGCCATGCTCCTGGTCTACGCCCGGCAGGAATCCGGGGACGTCTACCAAGGTGACCAGCGGGATGTTGAACGCGTCGCACGTGCGAACGAACCGTGCCGCCTTTTCCGCCGCCTCGATGTCGAGCACTCCGCCGAGTACCAGCGGCTGGTTGGCGACGATCCCGACGGTTTGCCCGCCCATGCGCGCCAGCGCGCAGATCACGTTCCGGGCCCACTCGGCGTGCAGTTCGAGAAACTCGCCGTCGTCGGCGATCTGCTCGATGACGGCCAGCATGTCGTAGGGCTTCGCCGCCGCGGCGGGAACGATGTCGAGAAGGGCGTCACACCGCCGGTCCTGCGGGTCGCCGGGCTCGTGGCCATCGGGCGCCTCGCGATTGTTCGGCGGCAGCAGCCACAGCAGCGACCGGATGGCCTCGAAGCAGCTCTCCTCATCGTCGTGCACGAACGTGGCCAGGCCGGAGGTGCGGGAGTGCATGTCGGCGCCGCCCAGCTCTTCATGGCTGACCTGCTCGCCAGTCACCTCGCGGATCACATCCGGCCCGGTGAGGAACATGTTCGAGATCCCGCGGACCATGAAGACGAAATCGGTCAGCGCCGGTGAGTAGGACGCCCCGCCCGCGCACGGCCCGAGCATTACGCTGATCTGCGGTATGACGCCGGAGGCCCGTACGTTCCGCCGGAATATCCCGCCGTATCCGGCGAGCGCGGTGACGCCTTCCTGTATCCGGGCGCCGGCCCCGTCGTTCAGGCCGATGAGCGGCGCGCCCGCCGACTCCGCCAGGTCCATGATCTTGTGGATCTTCTGCGCGTGAGCCTCGCCCAGTGAGCCGCCAAAGATCCGGAAGTCGTGGGCGTACAGGAACACCTTCCGACCGTCGATCGTCCCGTAACCCGTGATCACGCCGTCGGTATGCGGCCGCTGCTCGTCCAGCCCGAATCCTGACGCCCGGTGCCGGCGGAGCATCTCAAGTTCCCTGAACGAGCCGGCATCGCACAGGCGGTCGATCCGCTCACGAGCCGTCAGGCGACCGCGCTCGTGCTGACGCTCAGTGGCACCCTCGCCGGGGCCGATGAGAACTTCCTGCCTGAGCAGCGCCAAGTCGCCGGCCACATCGTGCAGGTCCGGCTGATCCGCCTGGCCGGCCGCCGTCGCCGGGCTGTCCGGCACGGTCAAAGCCTTGGTGGCCTGCGTCATAGTCATTGCTGCTCCCCATGGCCGTACGTTTCGGACAGTGCCGCGTCACGCTTGCGCTCGCCAGAGATAAAATTCCCTGGCCATCGCGTCGCTCGGGCTCCGCCACGTCGCGGGATCGTAGGCGGTGACGTGCTCCGACAGCTTCTTGTTGATATCAGCGAACAACGGATGCGCACGCACCTCGGTCAGCGGAAAGGCCAGGTCCTCGTCGCTTTCAATTGAATGGAAGTAGAGGTCATGAAAACGGTAGAGACGCCGTTCCCGCACACCCAGCATCTGCGGAAGCTCGCCCGTGTCGGACTCTGCGAAGATTTGCTTGACAGCTTCCTCGCTTCCATGCTTCATACGGGCGACGATAAGCGTCCGTGGCATGACAACCCCCCAATTAATTCCCCTGCTCCCTCCGCAGCGGATTAGTTCCCCTGCGTCCGTCACGCGTAAACATACCCGTCTCCGGTGGGCGCGGATCGGTGCAAATAGGTACGGGATTCGCAGGGTTACGGGCAGGCGTGAATGGGTAGGGGATTGCCAGCGTTACGGAGGCTCGGGACGGGCGGTATCCAGAAGGTCGCCGGCGAGTGCCGACGCCGGCGCACGTGATGCCGGACGGCCAGTGCCCGGATTGAGGATCCCCGGCTCGCCAGTCCCGGCTGATCTGCACGAACATCTCCACTTGCGACCTCGCCATCCCTGACCTCCGCGCCAGCCGAACCGACACAAGAGATCAGATCCAGGGCGGGCCGATATTCGCGACGCAAAGGGTCAAACCGGGCAGGTCAGGTGATCACACTCACGGGACCTGAGAGCGCAATGCGGCAGGCCCCCGCTGGGCTCTCTTGGACAGGTACAGGTAGTCTCGCTGGCGGGCGTGAAGTGCGGTAGCGCAGTCCGCCCATCGCTCCGGGCCCGCCCTGAGTGACCGCGGCGCCGGCCCAGCCTGGGCGACGCGGGCCCGGACGCGGGTTACCTCGCCCATCGCGGGCTGGCGAAGGTGGTCAGCGGCTCTGCGCGGCCTGGCGGTCCGAATCGCGGCAGGGCCACACTGGTGCTGGCAAGATACACGCTGACTCGTCGGGAACGGGGGAGGTGGCTATGGCAGAGACCATGCTCGTGATCGGGAGCGACACTCGCTGCATCGGCAATAAGGTGCCGGGCGAGGTGAAGTCCGTGGTCGTCAACCCCGGCACCCGGACGGTAACCCACCTCGTGGTCGAACCAAAGGGCCGGGTGGGCCTAGCGCGGCTTGTTCCGCTGGATGACAAGGTCGAGGTCGCGCCGGGCAAGATCGGGCTCCACTACACCGAGGCGGTTTTCGAAGATCTCCCGGCCGCCGAAGAGACGCTGGCGGAGATCTTGCCTGGCGGCCCGGTAGAGCTTATCCCCGAGGGCTGGCGACCAGCGGGCGACGAGCCGCCTCTGGACGGCAGCAAGACCCCGCCGGTCCGGCAGGGGATAGCCGAAAGAACCTTGGACCTCGTCCCGGCCGGCGAGGAGGAGGAACACCGCGGCGATCACGTCCACGCCACCGACGGCGACATCGGGCAACTTCGTGCGCTTGGCATCGACTCCAGCAGCCACCAAGTGACCCGCGTGCACGTGCTTCTTAAAGAGGGGCATTTGCGGCGTCACCGGGAAGTGGCCATCCCCTCTGACAAGGTGTCCGGGTTCGACGCCGGCATTCATCTCAACATCTCCAAGCAGGAGGTGCGGGACTTGGCGCACGACGACGTCGATCACCCGAGCGGGTAAAGCCGCCACGGGCGGTCTAAGACCTCGTGCCGATGACGTGAGGCCCGCTGTCGAACTACCCTGGTATGACTGTGGTAGGCTACTGGTATGACTACCAAGCTGGCTGTTAGCCTGCCGGACGAACTGGCCGAGCAGGCACGGCAGGCGGTGCGCGAAGGCCGGGCAGCCTCCGTTTCTGCCTACATCGCCGATGCCATGGCGCAGTCGGCTCGGACCAGGTCAATCTCCCGCCTGGTGGCTGACATGCGGGCCGAGGACGGGCAGCCGAGCGAGGAAGACTACGCGTGGGCTCGCCGGGCGCTGGGAGCCGAGTGACCGGCGCGATCACCTTCGATGCCGGCGCTCTCATCGCGATCGAGCGTCGCAGCAGGCGGATGCAGGCTCTGCTGGAGGAGATCGACCGGCGCGACTGGCAAGTCGCGGTGCCCGCGGGTGCCGTTGCTCAGGCATGGCGCGGCGGCTCCCGGCAGGCGAGGATCGCCGCCCTGCTCAGCGACGAGCGCACGGAGGTCGTCCCCCTGGATGACCCGCTCGCCCGGGCCGTCGGCCTGCTGTGCGGCAGGTCGGGCCACGCCGATGTGGTCGATGTCTCGGTGGCCCTCTGTGCGCGGCAGCGGAACCTGCATGTCGTCACCTCCGATCCGGAGGATCTGCGGGCAGTCGATGACGCCCTCATCCTCCACGTGCCATGAAGGCATCGTCGGCACGGCCCAGGGGTGAAAATCCCCTGGGCCACCCGACCCGCCACCAAGTCCGGTCGGCGGTGGTCACTGATCTGGCCCGCTGATTGCCGAACGAGTAAGGGATTCGTGCGGCGTCTAGGGCTGCTCGTTCAGGCCCTGGGCAGCCTGGCTGATCACGGCGGCCACGACAGCCGGCCGCGAGACGAACACGGCGTGGCTGCCGGGGGTCTCGGTGACGGTCGCCTTGGCTCGCCCGGACATGGCGCGCCGGGCGGCAGGCGGGATCATGTGATCGTCCGTGGCGACCAGGTACCAGGACGGCTTGCTGCGCCAGGCAGGCTCGGTGACCGCCCCGCCCAGCGCCTCGACACCACCGGGGACCTGGGAATCGGCCATGAACGCGGCCAGTTTCTCTGGCACACCGGCGGCGAAGGCCGCGGCGAACTTGTCCCGGTCCAGCAATGGAAAAAACTACCCGCAACGCGCAAAGACCTCGGAGCCGTGTGACGGCATGCCTGGGATTACTCGGCGCCGAGCCTGCCCGGGCGCTCTCGACAACTCGAACTCATATTCGTATACTGAGGCATGACACGGCAGGAGGCTCGGGCCGCGATGACGGGACGCGAGGCGAGGCTCCTCGCCGGAGGTGCTTCATCACCGCATGGCGAAGGTAACGGCAACGCCTCGGCCGGACGGCTGCTCAGCCGGACCCGTGCCGACGGCCTTATGCCGTTCCGCCTGAAGGCCGCACGGAAGGGAAGGCAATGGCGCCGAGCGTAACCGCGACCCTGACCGACGACACCGGCCAGCCGGACGCGAGCGAGACCGTTTGCTTCGGTGTGGACGGGCGTGCTTATGAGATCGACCTGTCGGCCAGGCACGCCAGTGAGCTGCGCTCCATGGCCGGCCGCTACATCAGCGCGGCCCGCAGGGTGCGGGCGGCTCCGTCACGCGCGCGGCAGCAGCCCCAGGCGCGTACGCGTACCCCGACCGACCGGGAGCAGTCCAGGCGTCCTGGCGCTGATCAAGACGAGCCTGCTGCCCCCGAGACAGTGGCCGCAGCCGAGGCGGGCGTGCGCGGTCGCGAGCGCGGCCTGACCGATCGCGAGCAGCAGGAACTGCGCACCATCGCCGACGCCGCCAGGCCGCTGCGGAACATCGTGGCCGGCCGGCTCCGCACCAAGGGCCTCGCGGACCGGGATAGTGCCGGCACCTGGTGGCTGACCGAGGCAGGCCGCCGCGAGCTGATGTCAGCATGACGCAGCCCGTCAGTCGCCGCACGGCTGACGGCGGGCGCGCCATCGCCGGCCGATACGCCATTGTCGGGCTGCTCATCACCACGACCAGAACGCCCCGCCCGGTAGGGTCCCTGCATGCCCGCTGTGGAGTCGCACGCCGCAGACGACGTTCTCTACATAACGTTCAACCGCCCAGCCCAGCTGAACGCGCTCACAGTGGCCGATCTCGGCGAGGTCGCCGCGCTGGTGGCGAATCCGGCTGATCACATCAGGGCCCTGGTCTTCGCCGGCGCCGGAAGCCGCTCCTTCTCCGCGGGCATGCACGTCGACACGTTCGCCGATCTCGGGCCGGCCACCGCCCGGCACGTCATCGGGCAGGTGCGCGACTGCCTTGCCGCGGTGCGCGCCGTGCCGCTGCCCACCGTCGCGATGATCCGCGGGTACTGCCTGGGCGCCGCGTTCGAGCTTGCGCTCGGCTGCGATCTGCGCGTGGCCGCGGATGACGCCCAGTTCGGGCTGCCGGAGGTGAAGATCGGTATCCCCTCGGTGGCCGATGCCGCGCTGCTGCAGGCTTATGTGGGGCTCGCCCGGGCGAAGGAGATCATCCTCACTGGTGATCTTTACCCCGCCGCCGACCTGGATCGCTGGGGCCTGCTGAACCGGCTGGTGCCGCCGTCCCGTCTGGAGGCCGAGACCCAGGGGCTGCTGTCCAGGATCACCCGGCACACTCGCACCGTGCTCGCGAGCCAGAAGCGGCTGTTCGAGGTCTGGCAGAACACCCCGCTCTCCGAGGGCATCCGGGTCAGCACCGAGGAGTTCGCCCAGGTGTTTGAGGCCGCGGAGACGCTGCAGCAGGTGCACCGCCACCGGTCGGCGATGAGAGAAACCCGCGGATCCGGGTAAACGACAGTACCCCTACCGGATCATGAGCAGGACAGTTCCCTGAGGTAGCTCGTGCCGCTTTCGCCGGTGGCCGCATAGCCGCTATCGCCCAGAAGGCCCGGCGGATCTTTGGGACCGTCCAGGCCGGCGTTTAGTTTGCTGACCCTAACGTCAAGCCAGTCGAGACCGTTGTGCACGACTACGGTCGCTTCTCCCTTGGCATGGTTGAAAGCTGCAATTACTTTCGCACGATCTCCGCTCAGGTGGACGGTAATACTGCAGGCCAGGCGGATTTATTCCCGGGAGAAGACCATGCCATGAGGGTCAGTGCTGATGATCAATGAGCGTAAAAGACTTGAACTCCGAGAGGCAAGACAGATCCGGACATAACTGACGGACCTCATCCGAAAGCTGTGACATTTTCGCGTCGCGCAGACGGGCAGCAGGCTTCCCGATTGCCGGAAAGCCGTTGGCTCTCACTTCTCACGAGTTGCGGTGCCTAGAGCAGTTCGGCCCGGTGCCGGCTGCTGGCGGAATGAATGAACTCGGCTGCCGGCCGGTGCAGCCACTGGGTCACGCGCATCGTGAGAGCCATGTCGGCCATGCGCGCGGTGCGCAGATTGGTCAGCCGACTCGGGGTGCAGCCGATCTGGTCGGCCAGTCCCGCCCAGGTCAGCCCCTGCCGCTGCCGCTCCTCGTTGAGCGCGGCATGGAGCTGGGCGAGGTCCCAACGGAGCCGACTATCCGGGCCCGGGTCCGGGAGCCGCACGTCCCCGACGTCCTGAGCCGGACCGGTGAGGAATTCCTCCGGTGCCTGCCCGAGCCAGCGCAGCAGGTAGAGCGCGTACTGGCAGGACGTCTCGCCTCGCGCACCCAGCCGGGAGACCGCGCCGCCGCAGAGCGGGTGATCGTTGCGTTCGGCGTTGAGCTGCGCGGACTTATCCCACAGCTCCACGGCCAGGTCGTACCAGCCCATATCACGGTCGCGGCGGGCATCGTCGACCGCGGCGAAGAACGCCGCGAAGTCGAACGTGGCGAGAGCATTGACATCGGTCACGTTCGCCTACCTTCCCGTCGTCTCGGAGTGCTCCGTGAGCCCGTCGATGACGCCCTGCCAGTTCTCGCCGAACTGCTCCGCCCGCTCCACGCTGCCGCATCCGGCCTGCGACAGCTCGACGTGGGTCCCGTCGCACCCGGCCAGCTGGTCGCCGAGCGACGACAAAGCTGGCTTCGGGCGGCCTAGGCCAGATCGGGGAAGAAGACCTTGATCTCCCGCACGGCGGACTCCGCCGAGTCGGATCCGTGCACGATGTTCTGTTGTATTTCCAGAGCGTGATCTCCGCGGATGGTGCCCATCGAAGCACGAACCGGATCGGTAGAGCCGGCCAGGACGCGGAACGCCTCTATCGCCCGCGGCCCCTCCGCGACCAGGGCCACCAGGGGTCCTGACGTGATGAAGTCGACCAGCGCGCCGAAGAACGGCCTGACCGCATGCTCGGCGTAGTGGGTCTCCGCCGTGGCCCGGTCCAGGGTCCGCAGGTCCATCGCCACGATTTCCAGTCCTTTGCCCTCGATCCTGGACAGGATGTCGCCGATGAGCCCCCGTCGCACGCCGTCGGGCTTGATGAGGATCAAGGTGCGTTCGGTCACGGAGTGCTCCCCCTCGCGGGCACGTGAGCAAAACATCATATCGGCGCCGGCGGCGCCGGGGTCCGGCGGCATCAGGTCCTCGTGATCAGGCGACAGCCCAAGGCCGGCTGGACACGGCGTCTGGCAGGATCTTTCGTGATGAAGACGACTGCCAGGGTCACCACGAACCTGGATCGGGCCGGCATCACGGTGGAAGGACCGCACGGGCCATGAGCGTTATCTTGATTAACATCTTCGAAGTGCCCGCGGGCGACGAAGACGAATTCATCGCAGCGTGGGAAAAGACCCGCGACTACCTCAAGACGTTTCCCGCGCACATCGAAACTGCACTGCACCAGTCGCTGCACGACGCGCAGTTCCGTTTCGTGAACATCGCCCACTGGGCGTCAGAGGATGAATTCAATGCCGCGGTCGGCAGCCAGGGATTCCGGGAGGCAGCATCTGACCTGCGCTGGCCGTTCCATCCCGCGCTGTATCAGGTGGTGCGGACCGGTTAAGGGCCGACGAGTAACGCCCGGGCGGCTCGCAGACGGCCAGAAGCTGATAACGATGAGGACAGCTCGTCAAGTGCTTAGCCCCGGCTGGCTTCTTGCGCGACGCGCTCAACCTGGTTGCGGTAGTTCTCCCACCACGCCTGGTCAGTTGCCCGGAGGTTGTCGTCGCCGGCCTGCAGCCCGGCGGTCCCGTCGATGAGCTCGCGGACGATATCGGCGTGCCCGGCGTGCCGGTTGGTCTCGGCGACTACGTGCACCAGGATCTGGTGCAGCGTCACCTCGCTGCGGTCGCTTGGCCACCAGGGAACGTGGCCGGGCGCGTCCATGTCGCGCGCCCAGATGGTCTCGTCCGCGTGTGCCCAGGCCTGCCGGTACATCCCGACGATCTGCTCGCGTGACTCCTCGGCGGTGGCCCACATGTCCGCGTTGTTCCTGGCGTCGTCCTCCGACCAGGGCCGCGGGCCGCTGGGGGGCCGCCCGAAGGCGTCCCCGAAGTACCACAGCTCGACCCCGGCCAGGTGCTTGACCAGCCCGAGCAGGTTGGTGCCGGTCGGCGTCAGCGGGCGGCGGACGTCGTACTCAGACAGCCCGTCGAGCTTCCACAGTAGAGCTTCACGGGCGGCCTGCAAGTAACGGTGCAGGTCAGCTTTGGGGCCTGCTCCTGTCATGCGGGAAGTCTGCCACACGGTGCCGACGCCCTGCCGAGCCAGGCGACAGCCCTCGGCACCCGCATTCGTCGCTGGTCACAGGCGGGCGGGCAGGCCGAAGGCGGTGAACATCGCAGGCTGTTCGAAGGCAGCGATCTCGGTCAGCTGGCCGTGTTCGGGGCGCAGCACGGCCAGCACGAACGGGGAGAAACGCGTTCTGGCCGGGGCGGCGGAGGTACCCGGCCGCGGCTGGCTGCCGGTTGGCCATGATCGGCAGCATTCGCCACTGGCCGAGGGAGGTCATGCCCTCGCGGAGCGCGTCGCCCACCTGCTGCTCGCCGTTCCATTCGCCGGCCAGGGGGGAGATGGCCAGCCGGATGTCGTGGCGGAGCAAGGCGATCGTCGCGCACGTCTACCGGCCGCGGAACGGCTGAGATCGTTATGGCACGCGGTTGCCGGGGACTCGTTCAAAACTGCACGCGGTCCCAGGCTTGATGGCCCGGCCGATCCAGCCCGAACGTGTCGGGGTTAGCGCCGAGTGTTTCGGCGGCCTCCAGCGCGATCCGCTGCACCGCCGCGGTCAGCGGGAAGATCGACAGCAGCTCGCCCAGGCCATCGTGGGCGACGTGGGTCACCGGGATGCCGCAGTCCGCGGCGGCCTGAGCCATTTCGGCGATCCTGGCCGACCAGGGCCCGCCGCCGTCGAGGCAGACCAGCCGGTCGTTTTCGCCAAGTGCCACCGATGGCCCGTGCAGGAACTGTTCCACGCTGAGGCCCTCGCTGGCCACGTAGGCAGCCTCGCGTATCTTCAGCGCTCCCTCGGCGGCGGTCCACTGGTTGATCCCGCCGCCGATGAACTCGATAAGTCGTGACGGCGGCCGCGCCGGCTGGTAGCCGTCCCCCGTCGCGCGGCAGGCGTCGTCGACCGCCGCCGGGATCGCGCTCAGCCCGCCGAGGTCCGCGCCCAGCACCCGCGCCAGCTGCGCGGCGCGCAGCAAGGCTCCCAGGTGGCTGGCCGTGTAGGCGGACGAGCGTTCCTGCTCCACCGTGGCCAGGTCCGCGCCGCCCACGCCGACGCCAGAGATCTGGATGACGTCCGCGCCGCGCGCGCGGGCGCGCTCGGCGGCCAGCGCGGTGTAGCGCTTGGCTCCGGTGTGGGTGAAAGCCAGCAAGGCGCCGCCCGCGCCGGGCAACGGGCCATCGACGGCGGCGTCGGCCGATTGCGCAGCTGACGCGTCCAGCCCGGCCGCCCGGAGCAGCACCGCGGCCTGGCTGGCCGCATGCCAGCTGGTCCCGGTGCCGATCGCCAGCACCCGCCGGCCGCGCAGCCGTTCCGCCACCGCCATGACGGGCTCCTCATCACCCAGGATGCCGGCCAGCGCGCCGGCCTGGCCGTCCATCGTCTGCCGCATCGCGCTGACCGCGGGCCCGGCTGCGGACATGACATCCCCCTCCACGTACTCCGAGATCAGGCATTCACCGCCACCCCGATCCTCGCACCAGCCGGCGGCCATGCGCGGCAGCCGGCGCGGAACCCAGGCCGCCCGGGCCGCCGCGCCAGGCGGCGGGCCCCTCGGCCCCGGCCCGGAGGCGCTCCGCACCGAGCGCGACGGAGCCCGGCTTCCCGCTGCCGGAGAGGTAGAGTCACCGCCGGTGAGCCCTACACAACCCCAGGCGGCCGCGAGGCCCGATGACCGGGCGGTGACCGCCGAGCGATGCGCGGCGCAGCTGCTCGGCGGTAACCCGGCCGCCAGCGCCGAAGAGGTCGCCCGGCGGCTGCTGGCGATCCAGGCGCAAGATCCGCGTGGCGCGCGGCTTGCGGTCCGGGCCCGTTCGGCCGGGTTGTCCGCCGCGGCCGTCGACGCTGCCCTCTCCCAGCGGCGTTCGCTGATCGTTGCCTGGCTGAACCGCGGCACCCTGCATCTGGTCCGCGCTGAGGACTACTGGTGGCTGCATTCGCTGACCAACCCCCAGCTGCGCGCCGGGAACTCCCGGCGGCTGGCGCAGGAGGGCGTGCCGCCGGAGGATGCGGAGCGGGCGGTGGCCACCGTGCGGACCGCGCTGGCCGCCGACGGCCCGCTGACCCGGTCCCAGCTCCGCGAGCGGGTCAGCGCCGCCGGGGTCCGCACCGAAGGCCAGGCGATGGTGCACATCCTGGCGCTGGCCAGCATCCGGGGCCTGATCGTGCGCGGCCCGGTAACCGGGCGAGACCAGGCATTCGTCCTGGTCCAGGACTGGCTGGGCGCACCGCCGCCGCCGATGAGCCGCGAGGCGGCGCTCGGCGAACTGGCCCGGCGATACCTTGCCGGACATGCCCCGGCGGCCGACCGGGACCTCGCGCAGTGGGCGGGCATCAGGCTGCGCGATGCCCGGCTCGGCCTGGCCCGGTGCGGCGCGGTGCAGCGCGAGGACGGCCTGGCCGAGCTGCCAGCGAGCCCGCCGCGGGCGGCCGCCGCGCTGCCGCCACCGCTGCTGCTGGGCGCGTTCGAGCCGCTGCTGCTCGGCTGGGCTTCCCGGGCTCCGATCGTCGGCCCGAACCGGCAGATCGTCACGGTCAACGGCCTGTTCCGGCCGTTCGTGCTGGCCGGCGGCCAGGCCGTGGCCACCTGGAACATCGCGGGCGGCCAGGTCGTGCTCGCGCCTTTCGCCCCGCTGGACAGCCGGACCCGAGCGGCGCTGGCCGCCGACGCTGCCGACGTGACGCGGTTTCTCGGGACATAGGACCGTTGCCGACGGCCCCGCGCCCGTCCGGCCCGCGACGGTCAGCGGACCAGCCAGCCGGCGCTGACAGCCAGCGCGGCGACCGCGACGAGACCGAAGATCATGACCCACGCCCCGCCCGGCACCCGGGTGAGACGGGCCAGCTGGTCGGCGTCCGAGCGCCGTCCGCCGCCCCGCCGGCGCTCGCGGGCCAGCTCGATCACCGGCCGTACGCCGCCCAGCAGCAGGAACCAGGTCATCACGTAGCCGAACCCGGCCTGCACGGTCGCGGGACCGCACAGGCAGACGGCGGCGACGCTGACCAGGGCGGCCAGCACGGCCAGCATGCCGTAGGCGTTGCGGACCGCGACCGCGAGCCCGGCCAGCAGCACCAGGCTGAGCAGGAGCATCCCGGTCAGGTGCCCGATAGCCAGCAGCGCCGCCGCGCCCAGGCCGAGCAGCGGCGGCGCCGCGTAGCCGGCCCAGGCGGTCAGCGCGGCGCCGAGGCCCGCCGCCTTCCCCGCCGTCCGGGTCTCACCCGCCGTGCTGCGGTAGATCCGGATCCCGCCCAGGCGTCGTCCTGTGGTCAGCGCCATCAGTGCGTGCCCGCCCTCGTGCACGAGCGTTACCACGGTCCGCGCGGCCGGCCAGGCCCGCGGCGAAGCGACCACGAGCAGCGCGAACACGCCGCTGCCCAGGACCAGCCACCGCGGCGGCACGGGCTGCACCGTGAACGCATGGTGCCACGCCGCGCCGGCCCGCTGCCAGAACACGCCACCCCCAGGACCCGAAGTCGCCGTGGCCGTTTCCCGAAGGCCCGGCCCGGTTCAGCCAGGGTAAGCGAGCCTCGAGCGGATGCAAGGCAGGCGCTAACGCGAGTGCAACAAGAGCGTCCAGGCTGGCGGCACATGATGGTGCCGCAGTCCCGGGCAGCCAGAGCCGCTGGCGGCCCGCTACCCAGGAGCGCGGCACATGCCCGGGGCTACCGGGAGGTCTGCGTGCACCGGAGCCAAGGCGCCGGGCGCCGGAAGAGGATTGGCGTCGCCCTGGCCGCGACGGGGGCGGTCGTCGCGCTCGGGGTGATCGGCATCGCGGGCTGGCAGATCATGACGGGGCTGAGGGTACCCGGCGAACCCGCCGTAATCGCCAGGGCGCTGGGGGTCAAGCCCGCGCTGCGGTTCCCGGCCGCGCCGCCGGCGCACGGCAGGCACCATGCGCGGCACGTCGTCGTGGTCCCGTCCCTGCTGCCGCCATCGTTGCTGCCGCCATCGTTGCTGCCGCCGTCCCTGCTGAGCCCGCCGCCGCGGTCACGCACCCCGGCGCCGGCCCGGCCGAGCCCGTCAAGGACGCCCGGGCCGAGCCCGTCGCGGTCGGCCAGCCCGACCCCCGGGCCGACCTCGCCGACGCCTAGCCGCACTCCCTCGCCGAGCCCGAGCACCAGCCCGGCTCCCACGCCGACGCCCAGCGTGACGCCCACTCCGTCGCCGACCTACTCGTCACCAACTCCGTCACCGTCCGCGACATACTCGGGGTAAGCGAGGCTGTCTCGGGGGCTCCGGCCCGGCTGCCTGCTCAACGCCGTGCGGATGCGCAGAGCGGGTGTCAGCGGCGGAGGATGTCGCGAAGGTGCGGCACGGGCCATCGCCGGTCGAACAGTGTCGGGTCGTCCCGGTCCTCGGCGCGAAGGCGCTCGATCAAGGTCACGTAGTCGTCGAGGTCGAGCGTCCTGATCAGGGTGAGCAGGTCGGCGGCCTCGCCGGTGACGGGGGTGACCGGTGCGACGAGCTGGTCGTAAAGCTCCACGACCTGGTGAATCATCGCCAGGTGGCGCGGCCCGGGGTCGACGGACGGGAAGTTCGTGGCGGCGAAGTCCTCGGTGAACACGATCGGCTCGACGACCAGGGCCTGCGGGCCGTAGCGCTGGGCGAGATGGATGAGCAACTCGACGTCGAAGGTCTCGTTGACGGACGTCATCTGCCCGATGGCCGGGCTGAGCGCGGCCGTGTCGAAGACCTTGAAGCCGGCCTGGGTGTCCAGCACATGGGCCAGGGACGGGATGAGCATGGCCCGGACGAAATGGCGGAAGAGGATGATGATCTTGTCCGGCTTGTCGCCGGTGCTGTGCGGCTCGGTGACCGGCCCGTCGGCCCGGACCAGCACCGCCCCGTCGATCCCGTAACGCTGGCCGAGCGCGCCGACCACCGTGTCACCGGCCGCCACGGGCGCCGCCAGCGAGCCCAGCTGGGCCAGGTTCGCGGACAGATCCGCGTCGGTGTAGCAGACCACGTGCCGTCCGGCGCCGGCCGCCCGCGGCGGGCCGGTCCTGACCGCGGCGGCCAGCCCGGCCAGTATCGATCCGCCCTTGCGGGACTGCTCGGTCGAGGTCAGCCGGTCGAATGCGAGGCTGACCGGGACGGCGCCGCCGATGAGGTCAGCCAGCCTGAGCACCGTCACGCCGCGGTGACCTTCCGCCGGGTAGCCCTCGGCCCGCGCGATGCCGGTCATGACGTCGGCACTCGAGGGCTGGTCCGCGCATCCGTCATCGCAGGCGATGATGCTCCACGTGACGCCGGGCAGGCCGCCGGTCAGCCAGTCGAGCTGGCCGACCTTGGCCCGTACGAAGTCCTCCCCGTGCGGGTGCGCCGAACGGGGGACCATGCGGCCCGTTTCGCCGTACATGGCCCACACCACGGTGAGGTGGACCGGCCCGGTGAGCTCGCCCAGCCGCCTCCGTGAGCGCGCCGCCGCCATCGCCTCGGCCTCCACCGCCGGACCGTGGCTGCCCGCGACACCCCCGGCCGTCGCGCGGCCCTCGGCCAGGGCGGAGGCCGCGTCGAGCACCGCCTGGTTCTGATCAGAGTCGGTGAGGTCGCGCACGGGCGCTAACGCCTTGTCCATGGGCCAAGGATGCCAGGGCTCCGGCTCTCAGACGCCAAGCCGGTAGTGGAGGTGAACGACACCGCTCCGGAAGCGGCGCGCGGACACGAGCTCCAGCCGGGCGCGGACGTCGTCCGGCAGCGCGCGCTTCCCGCCGCCGACGAGCACCGGGACGAGGAACAGATGGCACTCATCGACCAGGCCCGCGGCGATCGCCTCGCCCGCGAGCTCGGCACCGCCGACCGTGATGTCGCGGGCCGAGGACTCCTTGAGCCGCCTGATCGCGGCGGGGTCGAAATCGCGCTCGATCCGCGTCCGCTCGCTCGATGGCGCCCGCAGCGTCCGGGAGTACACGATCTTTTCGGCCGCTCGCCAGATCTGCGCGAAGTCCCGGGTCACCGCGGCTTGATCGCTGCTGGTGCTCACGGTCTCCCAGACCGCCATGGTCTCGTACATCCGGCGCCCGTAGAGGTGGGTGCCGATCGGCCGCTCGATGTCATTGACGAACGCGAACACCTCCTCATCGGGCGCCCCCCAGTCGAACTTGCCCTGCTTGTCCTCGACGCATCCGTCAGCCGACGCGATGGCGGCGTAGATCAGCCTGGCCATGTCAACCTCCGCGGTCATCGGGCATTGCTGGTCACTTCGGCGGCCTCGGCGCGGGCGGCCGTCAGCGGCGGGCCGGC
>Ga0335081_10010178_pt1 | contig 15182 bp, 12 predicted proteins | sample Lox_Sample_35_FD_206713 | JGI IMG/M metagenome (GOLD analysis project Ga0335081, IMG submission 206713) | Soil microbial communities from Loxahatchee National Wildlife Refuge, Florida, United States - Lox_Sample_3.5 | ecosystem: Environmental > Terrestrial > Soil > Wetlands | place: USA...
CGATTTGTCCCTGTGCCGGTGTGCCCTCCGCCCCTACCCACATCACCTGGAAACGCGCCTTCTGGTCCCCGTACTGAACGCCGATGACGTCGCCCCGCTGCTTGGGGCCGGTAATGCCCGCCAGCCGCGCCCCACGGCCGCTGATATCCAGGGTATGGGCGGTCTGGGAGAAGGGTTTCCCGGTGCTGTCCATCCCCCACACCCGCACCTCCAACTGCATCGGGATTCGCAACTCGCGAAGCGGTTCCACCATCCATCCCCTGCGCCGAAGGCCTGGCGCTGGCTAGTATTCTATGACCTTCCGAGGGCTATGCCCTTAGAGATCAATGGATATACCTATATCAACAGTCCAGTAGAGAAATGTTCCGCCAGATCACTCGGCTGGACAGTGAGCTTGGTCACAAGTGGCATTACGTTGGTAATGCCTGGGAGATATGCGTCGCGGTTCTGCGCCCCGCTCGTTACTACCCCCCCGCCGCCATTGACGGGAGGAGGGAAGGGGACCCCCTCAGAGCGCCCCCGAACAAAAGGCGAACATTGTGTGGAACCCGCATAAATATTGCACTCGCGCGCCGCTCGGGGGTGATGTGATGTGGCGGGGAGGTATGGAGCACTCGTTGCGGCGCTCAAGGTCCCCCACTCATGCTCGTGCGTCCCGAGTGGGCGGATACGTTGCATGGGGTGCCGGGCGTGCACCCTGGCGGGTGCGAGGGGGGATGCTGGGCGGGGCGTAGCTACCCCCAACTGCGGCTCAGCGGCGATGAAAAAATCCGGTGGCTTGGAAGAAAAAATCGCGTATATGCATTCCCATTCATGCTACGTTCATTCCAGGTGGCTGAGGGGTCATATCTATGCCGCTGTTGTCTGTCGATGAGGCCTTCGGAGAATTACTCCATCGCCTCGAACTGAATCAATCGCGCGTTGCACTCGCATCTCAGCGGTACAACGCGGTCAAGGCGACTATTGAGGGTGCCTTACCGGGAAAGACCCTTCGACAGGTCGGTTCTTTTCAAAGAAAGACGAAGATACGGCCCGTAGGCCTTGGCGACCAGTTGGATGTGGATGCCGTGGTCAGCTTTGGGCGATTCACGCATTACGCACCTCCGAACAGTGCAGGTACTACGCCTTCTAAGGCACTGGACATCGTCAGACGGGCCCTCAGCTCGAATCAGACGTACAGAGTGATGCCGCAGGAACAAGACCATCCGGTGGTCCGTCTTCAATATGCCGACCAGATGGCCATTGAATTAATTCCTGCATATGAGGACTATACGGGACAGCATCCACGAGGGCCGAATGAACCAGCTTGCTACATTGTGGGTACGGCATCGGGGTCTTGGCGGCCTGCTGATTATGACTACGATGCTCAGATAATTTCGGTACTCAATGCGTTGAGTAAGAGTAAGTTGGTGCCTACTATAAAATTGGCCAAAGCTTATTCCAGACACGTAACTGTGCCTTTAAAGTCATTCCATATCGAAGTTCTGGTAGCGAACATAATTCCCCCAACCGTCACTGCTTGGGAATCGAAGAACTACAGTTACGGATATCCGCACCTCATTGCCAGTTTTCTAAGTCAGGTACCGTATTTCGTCACAAAGCCTGCGACCCTACAAGGTAGCTATTCTCCGCCGGTTAATTCTGACCTCAGTGTCTCGACGCTTTCGTCGGTGGGCGCTTTTTTGGCTGGCCGTGCAGAAGTCGCGTGGCGTCTTTGTGCAGACAAGTCCGCGGCGGCACTTGCAGGCTGGCGCGACTTTTTTGGTGAGCTTTTCCCGTCATCTGAGGAGGGCATAGGATGGGCTCAGGCTCTGCACAGATAGGTAACTTGATACACGAATGCGAAACCGTGGCCGACAATTCTTTGTACAACGCGCAGGCTCATTTCATTTTAGCCGATTCGAAAGAAAGGAAGGGGCGTTGGCTGTTGATTGGGCCCTCAGTTGTGGCAGCATTATGTGGCCTCTTGACCGCCATCGGCTGCCCGGGCTGGCTAGGAGCATTTTCCGCCGTTGGCGGTTTCATAGTTAGTCTTGCTGCATTTTTTGGAGTCGACAAACAGCCCACAGCGCATCGAAATGCCGCGAGCCAGTGGACCGCGTTACGGCACGAAGCGAGAGCACTTTCTGAAACCTACTTTAAGGAGCTACCTCACGACCAATTCATTGCCGAGGTTAGACGAATCGATGACAGATATATAGCTTTATGTCAAGCGCTTGAGCCCACAGACCGCGAGTCCTTTGAAGCCGCTCGTCAGCAGATAAAAGCCGGAGTCCATCGGTCCGATTCCGAGCGGGCGAAGAGGTGAACGTGCCTGCTGAAATGGAAGGGGCAACTGCTCCCACACCAGAAAGTCCAACTAGCCCCAAGATTGCCCCGGATACATTGGAGCAATATTTCGAATCTATAGAAGAACCGTTTCATGAAACCGAAAATGGGCTGGCACGCAAGAACCCGATTAGGCCTTTCGTCATAGGCTTTGTGTTTTGCCTAATTCCACTAATTCCGTTCCTTCTTTCGCAGTTGGTGTTCTGGCTCGTTGGACCAAGGGTTATTTCAGTACGAACCATTCATTTGCGTGTCAGCTCATTCTGGCTGTGGTGGGTAGCATCATTCGCGTTGTCTCTCCTCGTATTGATAGTTGCCTCAAAGATGCTGGCGATAACCGCAGAAGAGAAGAAGAGCTGGCTTTCGCCAGCGCAGATGCGTTTCGCATACTGCTACAGCATTGTGCATGAAATTCGCAGATATAGGACAAATCAACTTAACAGACACATTGACGCCGCAGTGATGTATCTGGACAAGACCGCTACGACATTATTCCGAGCTGCCCATGTGGAGATGGCGGAAAGTCTTTATGCAGACGAATATTGGCGCACGGAAAGTGTTCGAGCAGCTAGGACATCGCTGGGTTCAATGTTTGTGGGAAATGTGCCTAAGTGGTTTCGCCTGCGTCCGGAAACCGAAACCATTTTACAAGGTTGTCAGGAGATTATTCCGAAACTGCGTGACCGATTGAAAGATAGAAAAGACCTTGGCGCAGTTGAAGCCGCATTATTCGATTTGACGGCCTACCAATATACTGAAATCCCCGAATTGTCTGATACGCAGTCCGAAACTCGTTTCGAAGCAGGGACCGAATCGCTTATTCGTTTTGCGCAGAGCGTCATTGCATTACCGCCGTACCGTTCAGAACCGATGGCCGCGACTCCAGAAGAGAAGATGTCGCGAAGATTACTTTTGGCGACACAGAAGCTAAGCCTGCCGTTCACGGATTCCAATGTACTCATCGCGTTCTGTGCGTGGCTCATTTTGATGTCGATACTCTTCTGGGGTGGCTTTTACATTGCGTCAAGATTTGTTGCCATAAAGATGGATAGCACAATAATGGCAACCCTCATTGGCGGTCCGATTGCAACTGCCGTAACTGGAGCAACGATTCCAAGACTGGGGAAGACAAAGAAACAGGAAAAGTAAGACGAAAGCAGAGCCTTCGGCAGCGGCCTCATTGTTGATGGCAGGCGTTAGGACTAACTGACATTGTGCACTGTTGCCTGTGCTTGAAGTACATCAGCACCCTGTCACCAAGCACTCTTCATGTGTTTCTGTTTTGCAGATCATGGATAGCCATTGTCAGCTTTCGGAGAGAGCGAGACTTTATGGTATTATTCCCGTTTTTAAAGTTTCTTATTGCACACTCGGCAAGTCTGGACTGGCGGGAGAGAAGTTTGGTGGAAAATTGTTTTGCCTGTTCCCGGATTGTCGCCAGATATTTCGCGTCGACTACTCTTTCGTACTCGCGGAATGTCTCATCCGCCGGGTCCAGGGCTCCCGCCTCCGCCATCATGGACAGATCGGGCCCGCCCGCCCAGCGCGTAGATGCCTCTTTGCCGATGTAGTGATACTCACCTGCAACGATGTGCCTGCGCACAAGCAGGCCGATTGTCTTGCTTGTGCATGTGCTGCCGTTGGGAGTGCAGAACTTGCTCTCGGCTCGGGACAGAATGTGATTGATTTCGTCTTCCATGGTCCTGAGAGAAAGCCAGCCCACGGGCTTATGTGAGGTGGCTGTATTTTTGTCGTAGATGTAGAAGGTTGCGCCACTGACAACATTGACCATCGGACGCCCGTCCAAATCATCGAGCTTTTCCGCATAGGGCATGATGAAATATCCCGTCCAGAGCAGGTCTGCCTCCTTCTTGGGGAACGGAACGGTGACGATTGTGAACGGACGGAGAACATCCTTGAAACAGCCGAGCCGTTCCAGAACTTGAGGTGTTGTAATTGGTACTGCCATGACCGCTGGCTGCTTCAACCAGGGTGGCGGCTGATGTGGAAGGCCCAATTCTCGCGAGAGGATGAGATGCCATGCCTCAAAGACCCAGGGCGGCAGGTCTTTCTTCCATTTCTGTGCTGTCCTTTGCTGCCAGTGTGCAATGCTGTATGGCGCTCGCAAAAACCCCAGGCCGTGGCCAGAAGGTTTGCGGATCAGCAGCCGGTTCCCGTCCAGGTTAAAGAGACAGTACAACTTGGCCGAGACACAGTACGCGTACAGTTGGTGGGGCTCGCCATTCGAGGCGAAGTTCTCTTTCTCCAACTTGAGAAACGGAACTCCAAGCGTATCGCGCCACGGGTTCAGGGCTTCGAACCGCTCACGGATACGATCCACTTCAGCCCAGGACAGCGCCCGGATAGCAGCGTGTCCGCTAGGCACTCGGTAGTCATCAAGCCTGTGTGGGCCGCCCGCGCATGGGACCAATCCGCCATCTTTGGTTGAAACGATCATCGCGCTGTCGGTGTCCATCGCCGCAATCTGACATCCCATGTCTCGCACCGCCCGCTCCACCATGGCGCAGAGCAGATGCGATCCGCCGGTCACGAGCGATGCGATCAGCGGACAAAACAACTCCGCAGGCTGCTCCCACACTTTTTCAGGCGGAGTACGGTAGTTCGCGTCCCCAGAAAAGACATGCAAGGGAGACGGCGAATCTAAATCCTTGACGTCCAGCTGGCAAAGTATGCCGAAGGCAGCGCTATTGGCTGCCACTTTGAGTCCTCCGGCCAGCTCTGGGTTTTTATTTTTCAGCGCATCGCGCAATTCAACCAACTTCACGGCCAGGTCGTCACGCAGAGGATCAACCTCAAGCTCGGAATGCAGCTTCGTGGGCGTCAGTCCGGCTTGCAGTCCGTGCGGGATGACCTTGATGGCTTCTAGGATTTTGAGCGGTTTGCCTGTGATCAGTTTTGCGGCTATTGCGTCCGCACCTGTCATCCAGACGGGCTGTTTCGAGGTGAGAAAATCCCAGCCCAAAGTTGGGTCGGAATCTTCACGCGTTCCAAATTTCGCGCGCATGGGGACGACATCTTCGCAAGGCTCGACGAGCGCGTACCAGCGAAGTTGTTGCTTCCAGAACTCGGGGTGGAAACAATCATCGAGAGTTGTGCGTTCTAGCAACTCACGTGCCTCGGCGGTGAAGTCGGCAAACTCCAGGCTCTCAGCGCACAGTATTTCCCGGCAGCCGAGCAGATGGCTTACCGCCGGAAACTGCGCATGGAAATCGACATAGGTGACAGGCACGGGCGTCCGCCTGATCGTGCATTCCGCACGCCCGGCGACAAACGCCTGCATGGCTATACCATTGATTCTGTCCGGGATGTTGAATTTGCTCTCCGGCGGCTTTATTCCCATTGCGGAAAAGTAAGCTTTAGCCATGGTCGCCGGTGAGTAGCAGCGTTCGGGTGCCAGATCAACGGGGTGGAGCTCGAATTTCTCCTTGAGGCGATTCAGAAGTTCCAGTTCCGCAACCAAATTCTTCAGCAGTGACTCAATTGCTGGTTTGGTTACGCGGGACCGGAACTCTCGTGTCTTGCTGGCTGGCACACCAAAAATTTCACAAGCCGACGCGAAACTGTGGGCCGCGCCGGTCAGGACCGCAGTCAGCGTCTTCAGGTCGACAATGTGAACGTTTGCGGCCTGTTGCTCTTCCTCTCGCTCTGCATCCTTGTCGTGGAACTTGTACTTGATGAGGCGATAAATGGCCTTCGAGGCGTCCATGCTCTCAATCGAGAGTCCCGGTTCGTAGCCGCTGGGACGAATCTTGCCCGTTTTCTTGTCCTTGAACAGCCGGAAGTAGAACGAGAACGCGCGGCGATGGTTCAGCGACTTGTTCCACTTGACGGCGATCCGGCTGATCTCGAACGGTGCGTCGTAGGCGACTATGAGCGCTCCTGCCTTCAGGTACTTCAAGAACACCTTACGACGAAACTCTTCTACGGTTCCGAGCTCAACAGCGCTGTCCTTCACAAAGCGCTTTAACACCCGCAATTCCTCGGGGTGGCCGTCGCGGTAGAACAGGCCAATTTCCTTCGCGATGTGCCTCCCATCTATCTGTTGGGCGCAGATGTACGCACCGAAAAGCAGGTCCTGTTTTTCATCATCGGTGGTCGCACAGTGGAAGATGAGCGCTTGCTCCGGCTCTGTTACGTGTCGGTCGGTCCAGCGTTCCTTTTGAAATTCGACCGGGATCGTATGTGCGCGAAAATAGAGATCAAGCTTATCGGCCATGTTGATGACCAATCACTTCGCTAACACCGTGCTCTTTTCAGAGTTTCAGCACAATATTCCAGTCCCTCAGAAAGCTTGTCTATGGCCCATGCGATGGCGTGCCCGGTCACCGCGAGCGAACGGAGGGCCATCTCCACCGATTTGACTGGATGGGACTGCTTTTTCATTTCCGCACCAGCAGCCAAACGCTCTTCCGTCAACCAAGCGTGATGAAGTTGGCATTCTTCTACGGTCACGTGAGGGATGTGGTTGTGTCCGCCGATGTGATCGGCTTCAAGGCAGAAGGGGCAAACCTTCCTCGGCGGACGTACCTGCTGGCGGGACGCGCGAAGAACAGTCTTGGCCGTGCGCCCGATCATCGCGCGGGTCCTGTGCTGGCGTACAAATTCTCCACCTTTAATTCGCCAGCGTCCGCCATACCAAGAATCGCGGGGGCATCAGCGAAAAGCTCCTGGCCAGCAACACGCACGCCGCGCCACTTGGCCTCGAACTCGTCGGCGCTCAGCTTGCCGTGCACTAGCTTGTCGCGATCATGCAGGAATTCCGAGAGTTTGGTTGCCTCTCGGGAACTGCGGATACGCACCGGCACGTCTCCGAACGACGTCGGAAACAGGAGTTCACGCACGAGCCTGTCAGCCTTGCTCGCGCGCACTGGCTCATCACCGGTTCCTCCGAGGAGGTTCCGACCCAGATACTTGCGGGCCGTGCGCGTATCAAGGCGGTGCTTCCGCAATAACTCGTGGTACAAGCCCTCGCCACGACGCAGGTCGGAGAGCAGGTTAAGGGCGCGTTCCCGTGTGGCTCTTTGGCGCGCGGTTAGGCTTGAGTACCGCGGTGAGCGTGGGTTGACAATTCGGCCCTTAGGTTTTGGTTTAGCCCGCTTGCTGGCCTGCGCTTGCCGTGGGTTGCCCCGGCTGGAGTCCTGATTTGGCATGAGGGTATTCTACGGCCAGTTTGCAGGATGGTCCGCGAAGTGTTGATTCCGCGTAATGCATTGTTGCTATGGCTGTTACGCAAAATTATGTGGCTTTTTCCGGGATTTTTCCGTATAATTTAAGCGGTAATTACAGGAACCGACCGCATAAATGTCCAAACGCAAAAAAGCGGCAGAAAGGCCAAACGAACCACTTGACACGTTTTCAGAAAGACAACGTGGCAGGGGCCGGCCCCCACTGATGAACCCCTCGGAAATCGTAGGTCGGGCGCAAGGCTACCGAATGATTTTTGAAGAGGTGTGGGACCGACTGTGGCCGCTGCTTGCAAGAGCCACCAGCCCAGAGGACGTGCGTAGAGCGTTCCATGAAGGAGCCAGTCCGTACCAGAGGGGGGAGCTTGTGGGTCGGCCCGAGCTGGCACTTAGCGTCTTACGCGAAAGGAAATTTCCCGAGAGGCGGCAGGCGCGTATCAATTTCTTGGCAGATTCTCTAGCGGGCGTCGGTATCGTCACTCCGCGTCGCTCTCGTGACATTTGCGCGCAATGGAGAGCGAAACAGACGAGGGCCGAGAAGGCTCATCGCATTGTCCGCTACGAGTATTGGGTCGAATGTTCTTGTGGGTACGAGGGGCGGTCCCACGATCATGCGTGCCCAACGTGCGGAGCAGCTATTAACCTCGGATCAATTTCAACGTTGAGTCCATTTCTAAGTGGCATCGACATGCATTGAGAAGGTGAGATGAAGAAGCGGGGCCTGCCGCCTGTTACCAGCAGACGACAAGCCCTGACCACCATAGGAGGCGTGCTCCAATGGCAGCTACAGAAACCCTACGTCAACTCCCCGAACTCCTTCAACCCAGACATGGCGTCCTAACCCTGGTGGGATATGGCATCACCGCCCGAGTGGATCGCGGCCACCTGATCTTACAGGACGGGATCGGCCCTGAGCGACGCGAAGCGCGCCTCCCGCGCGTGGGGCACGGACTCCGGCGGCTGGTCGTGATCGGCTCTGATGGATGCGTGTCTCTCGCCGCGCTTCGCTGGCTGGCCGACCAGGACGCGTCATTTGTTATGCTGGAACGCGACGGGTCCGTGCTCGCCACAACAGGTCCGGTGCGCCCCTCGGATGCTCGGCTGCGACGCGCGCAGGCTCTAGCGGGTCGGTCTGGTACTGGCTTGCGCATTGCGCGCGAATTGATTAGCCGGAAGCTCGTGGGGCAGGAACAGGTAGCGCGTCACGGGCTGCTCGATGCCACGACTGCCGAGGCAATAGCCCGTTTTCGGGAGGCACTGGCGACCGCTGACACGATGGAAGCGATTCGCCTGCTCGAATCGCGGGCAGGTGCGGCTTACTGGACTGCATGGCACAACCTGCCGATTACTTTCCCGAAGAACGACCTTCGCCGCGTGCCCGATCACTGGCGTACGTTCGGCACGCGCAAATCGCCATTGTCGGGATCGCCTCGCCTAGCCGCGAATCCGGCTAACGCGATCTTGAACTACTTATATGCCGTGCTCGAATCGGAAGCCCGCCTCGCAGCCGCTGCGCTTGGGCTTGACCCTGGCATTGGTGTGCTGCATGTCGATACACCGGCTCGCGATAGCCTCGCCTGTGATCTCATGGAACCTGTCCGGCCACAGGTGGACGCTTACGTCCTTGACTGGATCACCCGGCAGCCGCTGCGACCGGAATGGTTTTTCGAGCAACGCGACGGCAACTGCCGCCTCATGGGATCGTTCGCGGTCCGGCTCTCGGAAACCGCGCCAACCTGGGCTCGCGCGGTCGCGCCAGTCGCGGAATGGCTCGCTCGCTCCCTCTGGTCGGAGATGCCAAAGCCCGCTCGCGAGGCCGCGCCCGCAACGCATTTGACCCAACGCCACAGGCGCGAATCGAGAGGCAGTTCGCCCAGCCCGCAAACCAATCCGCCCCGACCGCAGAGTGTTTGCCGCATGTGCGGGAAGCCGATCACGCCCGAATGCAGCTACTGCGCGTTGTGCGCGGTTACCGTCTCGCGGGAGGGACTCCGGGAGGTTGCACAGCTTGGGCGGGTCATCGCACAAAGCCCCGAGGCCCAGGCCCGCCGTGCGGCCACAAAGCGCCGCCACGATGCCGCAAGGCGAGCTTGGCGACCGTCCAGCCAGCCCGCTTGGCTCGACGAGCAGACCTACGGGCAGAGGATTCAGCCTCGCCTCCGAGCAGTCACGATTCCGGCTATAGCGGCAGCCCTCGGCGTTTCCGAGCCCTACGCAGCCGACATCCGCGCGGGGCGGCGTCGCCCGCATCCACGGCACTGGCAGGCGCTCGCGCGAATCGCTGGTGGGTGCTTCGACGGATCTACAAGCTCAGCCTGGACAGAGCAACTGACTCTTGGAACCCCATCCGCTGTCACTATTGCGAATTAACAGGCTGTACTAGGCCGCCGCTGCGCAAGCTAGTGCGGCTATTTCGGGACTTCCAGGAGTTGACCTTTAGCTGCTGATGCGGTTCCGTTGAAATAAGTCTGGGCTCTGGCCCACGCTTTCGAGGCGACAAGCCGCCCTAATTGGCGGCCTGCCAGATCGGCACGTTTGAAGTGGATTCCGCCGTAGCGGCGGGAGATGCCAGCTTCATCCGCAGCATCAGGGAACGTTGCCCAGGTCAGGGTCACTGGGCGACTCGGTGTCACGCCGGGTTCAATCTGCGAACTGCCTTTCGGAAGGGTCACGCTGTAGCCGAATCGGTCGTTTCCCGTCCAGACCGCAAGGATTGAAGCTGCCGCTGCACTGTAAGTGCTGTGCCCGGAAACGTAGTCGGGAAACGGCGGAGTCGGGAAGCTCGCGGGCTGATAGGGGATCCACTGCGAACCGTCCATCTCGACAGTGCCCTTTCCCGGACCGCCCCAGGCGCGCATCTTCTTGCCTGAAAACATAAGAGGAATTGCCGTAACCGGACGGACCGAATCATAGGCCCGCTTCATGTCCCATGCCGCAATGCTTGCATCGAACATAGCATTGCTCAGGGCAAAGAACATCTTCACATCGTCGTCCAAGCTGTGGCGATCTCTCGCGGATACCCATTGGGCGAACAAGGCCCAATGCCCGGGCGGCTGCTCTGAGTTCGGGCCGTCCAACCAATACTCGGCGATCATCTTCTGCCGGTCCGTCAACCCGGCGCTGATTGCGACCAACTCCTCAGCCTGCTCTCGATATTCGGCCGAGCCGTAAGCTGCCGGACCGAGCGACTTTGCCACCCAGCGCAATTCATCGCCTTTGGATAACGCGAACGGAGTCACTTCACACCATTGTGCTCCCGCGAAGCGCTGGCTCATCAGATCGCCCGTGGAACTCACATACGTTAACGGCTGCCAGTGGTTCGGGTCGGACATGGGTACGCGTGCGGGAACCGTCGTGGGTTTATTGGCCGGCGCGTACGCAGTCCAGTCGGAGTACGGGCCTTGCGCGAGGTCGCCGAGCTGATTGGACTTGTCGTGGTGCCGGAACTCCAGGACAGCAGCACACGCGACGTTTCCGATTCCGGCAGGCGTCTCGATATCCGTGGAATGGTCCTGCGGATCGTATCCCAGCTCCCGCATGAGGGGGATGTAAACCGAGTTCGTATCGACGGGCAGAACGTCATCCAGTGCCCGGAACGCAGCATAGCTCATCGCTTTCTCCTTGTTAGCTAAGGTTCGTTCCGAGGCGGGACGGTGCAGAGCTCCCCGGAGCTGCGTCCCGACAGCGCGCTCGTCGTATGCCGCCCAAGCGTCGTACATGCAGGTGTGCACCACCGCCATTGCCCGCGCGACCATGGGCGCGCCCAGCTTGGCGTCGCGGATACCTCGCAGTGCGGCGTTGTCCCACCGGATTGCGGTATTGGGCTCTATTGAGCTCGCGGCATGAGCACTGGTCGCGGCGGATAGAAGTACTGAGGTGACTATCACAATTAGTGATTTCATTCGCCGTTCCTAATAGGATGACCCAAGGAGGGCCTGGGCGGTGTACGTAGGCGAGCTTGCCGGGGAATCCTAAGGGGAATTGCCACCATAGGGTTGGCATGAGACGTCGCGAACCTTCGACGCCTCCTCGCCGTAGCTAAACGCGGCGATAAAGCGCACGTCAAGCTTATCCCTCCACTCGCTTTGTTTCGGCAGCGGGAACAGAACCCAAGCTCCCCCCGGTGCGCGCGACACGATTCGGTCGAGGATTTGCTCAACCGTGGCATTTGACATATCGATCGGGGGAAAGGTCTGCGCCTTGAGAGACCTCATGACGCTGACGGCGGTACCTTCGCCCGGTTCAAGCACGCCCCGTATCTGCATCCAGAGAATCGCGCGTTGCGAATCCAGAGTGCCCTCAGGCGCCGCAAATCGCGGAATCGCAATGCTGAGCAACCGCACCGGTCCGTCAGGCATGTTGGCAGGCTGCACGGAGAGAACACCATCCTTTACCGACCACGAGTAGCCACTCACCTGAGCTATAAGGGCGGCGATGATCTGTAATGGGGTCTGCCCCTGAGCAGCGACGTCGACCTTGGCCTTACACAACTGCTCATCTGTCTCGATGATACCGATGGGCACCTTCGACTCGAGGCCTAGCCTGAGAATCGCCTGGATAGCAGGCTCCCGATGGCTTTCAAAACCCGCAAGCGGTTTGTCGTAGCCAGAACCAAAACCGCCCAACTGTGGCCTCGCAGAGCCGAAGAGTAAAACGATGCTGAGGATGACCGGTGCAACCTTCTTCATGGCCACCACCACGCCTCCCTTACTTCCCGTTCGCGGTAACTCCAGTGCACTTAGCTTTGATAGTGACGCCGTTAAGATAGTATTTGGTGCTGCTGTTCGGCAGAACGTCCACGATCTGCTGTATCGCGTCCGTTTCACCCGGGCTGGAAGGACAAAGTGGACTGCACACCGTGTAAATGTCCCCAAAATAGCCGCCGCCTTGCGTGACTGCGGAGCCCGTGGCTATGCTCGAGATATTGAGGTCATTAGGCACTGTGATCGTCCCTATTTCGCTAAGGCTTTGTCCGTCCAGCCGAATGTCCGCTCCTGTTTGGTCCGTGACTATTTTCGTAACGGTCCTATACCAGCCGGCTTGCCCCGAGGGACATGCAGGGCTTGTCGTGGAGCTAATGAAATACGAATTCGTTGTAGCAACAATCCGCGAATCAGTCGGCACCTGCACCGTCCCCCCCGACCCCCCAGACACGCCCTGCTCCTGGGGACAGTAGAAGTCAGTATTTAGCCCGTAACAGGCGTGAAAATAGTCTGGCGTGAAGTCGTTGCTCGCTGACATCTGAAGCGATCCCGGACTCACTCCCGCCACCAGCCCAGCACTCACGGTACCGATGCTGGTGTTCGAGCTACTCCAATTCGACGTGCCGGTCAGATCATACTGCGTCCCGCTGTGGTACTGGACGGTGAAGGTGAGCTGCGTTTGGCCGCCTACGGCCACGGCGAACGGATCGGCGGCAACCCAGGAGTCCACCGCGCCCTGGCACGTGATGCAGTACTGCTGGCCGCAAGTTGCCTTCTGCACATTGTAAATACCGGCGTCCATGGAAACCAGGATGTGCTCGTTTTCGCCCTTGGGACCTGTGATCTCCGCGCTGCCCTCCCGCACCGACGCTGGAATTATATTGCCTTCAGCATCCGGCACCTGGTTGAGGATACTATCCGAAATATTAAACATGCGCGTGGCTTTTGGTCCCAGGTGCACAGGAAGATTGTAGCGTCCGCCGGAGAAGAACAGGGTGAACACCAGATCCTGCGCCTCATCCGCAGGATTCCAAAGCGTAACCATGGTGTCGTCACCGTCGGCTGTGCTCCAGTATGACAGGGTCTTTGCGACGCTCTCCACTATCCCCTGCGGGTGTACTTCGAACACGTAAGTGTTCTTCTGATCCACACTGCCGGTTGCCATCAACAAGGACTTGGGCTGTCCGAAGTATTCGAAAGTCACGTTTGCGCTGCCATTAAAGTTTGCGGGTCCAGCGCTGGAAATAAGCGAATCCAGATTCAGGTTTTGCGCGCGGTAGGGCGGCACTGTGAACCGGGGAAGCGCGACCGAGTGAGAAACCGAGCCCTCCATCCAATAGAGCGTTGGCAGGACTGACAGCACCTGGGCGGAGATGTTGCGGACCACGGCGTAGGGCGTAAATCTGGTTCCAGCCGGAAACAGCATCATGGGATCGGCCTCGCCAGCCATCATGCCGACCGCGACATAGCTGGAGGACACCTGTTTTACGGAGGTCGCCGGCGGGAAGTGCAATGGCAGGCTGGCGGAGAAACCCGTTACCGGGTCCTCCAGTCCGCCATATACGAGCAAGCTGTTTTCAGCCCCAGCATAGGTGACTCGTACACCGCCTGCATTGGACAACGACGATTGCATCTCCTGCAGGTCGAGAAGCTTGGTACCGTTCGCCGAAACTTGGATTGTGTGCTCTCCCAGGACATTCGCCTGATCGTCAGTCACCTGAACGGTAGCAGAAATGGGCTGCGTAGACGGGTTTGAAAGCGACACAAAACCAGTGACGTTCGGCTCCTGCTTCCACCATAGCCCTTCTAACATGCTCGACTGCAGGCCTGAAGCGCTCGGGGCAGCGGTCACCGAAGCGGCCGGCTGGAGATTGTAGGTAAAGATCAAGCTGTGCACTGGATCAACATCGCGAACCGACACGCAGAGTGCATCCCACGGCCAAGTGTACCGAACCTCCACATGACCGGTCAGCGTGGCGTAGGGGGCAATGCCCTGGGCTGCGAGTGCATCGTTGACGCTAATGACCGCGGTTCCCGAGGGCTCCAGCTTCACATCCGCTAGTTGATACATCTGCCCATTGCTGAGATACAGGATTGGTGTCACCGTGATCGGGGCGACCTTTACATCATTTTTGAGATAGATCGAGGCTTTGAAGTTCGCATCGATCATCCACAAGCCTCCCACCATGGAACGCAAAACCGCTGGCTTGTGCCATTTTCCCGTGAAGGGAAGTTGTGGTTCAACGGGCTTGTGCGGAGCCAGCACTTTTGGTTGCTGAGCGAGAGATCCCGCGCTGAGTACAGAAATTGCAAGCGCGACGAGCGCAAAAGAGCGGCAGGCGATGTTTGCTCTGAAGCCCATCTTGTCACCCCCCATCTTCCACGGTCCGCGCGGACCCACAACGAAAGTTGGAGGGGGATAAAAAACACAGATGTTGGTGGATGTCAATGTTTAATGTGGGCGTGTTCCAGATTCGGAACAAAAAGTGCCCCGGTGAGCGTAACCAATAGAAAAGTAGGGGCGCACACCGCATGCCAAATAAGGTCAGTATGGCTGTTGATTCCGGGATTTGTTCTGAATTCAGAACTTGGGGGCCAGCCCATTGCACAGTTCCAACCGATGCCGTTGTGACCCGCGTACACGAAGCCAGCCCTACGCCCCCCCGCGCAGACCGGCTCGCCCCACACCCGCGCGCCCGCCCAGGCGCACGCCCCGCGCGCGCGCGGATCGGCCCACCACAGCGCCCCCCGATCCTCTTCGCCCGGCACTCCCATGCGGGTATCCGCCCACTCAGGGCGCACGAGTAAGCGATCCACACTGAATTACTGCCCCCGCCACACCACATCACCCCCGAGCGGCGCGCGAGTGCAATATTTATGCGGGTTCCACACAATGTTCGCCTTTTGTTCGGGGGCGCTCTGAGGGGGTCCCCTTCCGTCCTCCCCC
>Ga0335081_10010179_pt1 | contig 15182 bp, 9 predicted proteins | sample Lox_Sample_35_FD_206713 | JGI IMG/M metagenome (GOLD analysis project Ga0335081, IMG submission 206713) | Soil microbial communities from Loxahatchee National Wildlife Refuge, Florida, United States - Lox_Sample_3.5 | ecosystem: Environmental > Terrestrial > Soil > Wetlands | place: USA: Florida...
AGGCCGGACAGGCGGGGCAGGCCAGGCCGGACGGGCCGGACAGGCCGGGCAACACACGGGCTGGGCGGCCGGCGGCACGTGCCACCGCGAGCGCCGACGTCCCGGCGCCCACGGTGTTTGCTCGGGGTGCTCTACTCGCTCACGGCGCAGGCCGTCAGCCTGCGCGGACCGGTTCGCGTCGCTCGTCGCGGCGGCGCTCGTTGCGGTTGCCGATTCGCCTCAGGAGCTCACGCTCGGCTTCCGCTCCCTTGCGGGTGGCCGCGCCTGACACCTGGGTGGCTCCGCGCTGCACCGTCCAGTATCCGGTGGGGGTCTGCTTGATCGTCAGTTGCTCTGCTTGAGGCATTTTCTCCTCCGACTCTGTTGGAGCCCCCTGCTGCGGGCCGCCGTCACCGTGCACGACGTTCCTGCGGCGCCGGCCCTCGCGTGAAGGTCCATTCGGGGCCTCGCCAGCCGTGCAGCTCGCGTCCGTGCGGCTCTACCTTGAGCTTAGGACATGTCCGGCGGGCCGTGTTGCGATACGGATAAATCACCCGCAATTTCGGCGGTTGTTCTAGCCGGACAGGCTGTACCCGGTGGCCCATCCGTGATAGGGACGCCTCCCTCCGCGGGCCGATCGAGCCTTGTTCTGTCCGCTACTCAGGACCCGCGGCGGCCCATCTGGCGGCGCAGGCGATGGACCCGCCGCAGCTCCTCCACCGCCTCGTCGCGGCCACCCAGCACCGCCACCGAAGCGTCGTCGAGCAGCAGCTCGGGCCGTATCCGGCGGCGCACGAGCTCCCCCGCCACCGCGTCCACGCGCTCGGCTCCGGCGCCCGGGCGGGAGCTCACCACCCGCTCGAGCTCCCGGCCGCGGAACACCAGCCCCACGCCGTCGTCGAGCGCCCAGCCACCCGGGATCCGCCCCTCCCGCACGGCCGCCAGCCACACCGGCAGTCGCTCCGGCTCCCCGTCCGCGTGCACGCTCAGCGAGCCGTCGAGCAGGCCCAGCCCCTCGAGCGTCTCGGGTGCTCCCCGCGAGCGCGTCACGCCGGCTGCGAACCAGCACATCGCGCCCGCGCTGAGACCCGCGAGCACCGTCCCCGCCTCCCATGCGCGCAGCAGGATGCGGTCGAGCCCGTGAGCCCGCCACAGCGCGAGCAGGTTGCGCATCGAACCGCCTCCCACGTAGACGATGTCCTGCTCGAGGACGATCTCCTCGAGCGCCCTCGTCGTCTCGCTGAGCCGGAACAGGGAGAGGTCGGTGGCCACGCAGGTGCGGTGGGCAAAGCGCTCCCTGAAGGCGTTCAGGTGCGCGCTCGTCTCGCCTGAAGCCGTGGGCAGGAACAGGATCTTGGGCTCCGCAGTCCCCGGCAGCGAGAGCACGAAGTCGTCCAGCAGCGGGTTGGCGGGCTCCATCGTGAAGCCGCCACCGCCCATCGCGAAGATCAGCCGACGGTCGTCGCGTCCCTGCGGAACGCCGCTCACCGGTTGGACGACCTCATGCAGCCACCAACGTGGCCCGTCGCGTGCGTCGCCCGGCGCGCCCACGCGCGGCCCCCTCGCCCGGGACGCCCGTCTCGCCGAGCGCCAGGTCCTCGCCCGGGCCTCCGGCCTCGCCGGGCGCGGCCAACCCCTGGCCGTGCAGAGCGGCGCCGGCCGGCGTCTCGCCGAGGTAGCTCACGGCCAGGCGGGTCTCCCGGATCCGCCCTCCGGCGACCGCGACCCGGTACGCCCCGCGCCGGGGGCACGAGCTGACGGCCCGGTGAAGGCGGGTACCGCGGAAGTGCAGCGCCACCCCGTCGTCGGCGGCATACCCGCCGCGCATCCCGTCGGCGACGGCACGGTGGTACTCGGCGCGGCGGGCGGGCTCCGCGTCGTAGTGGACGCAGTTGGAGAAGGGCAGCAGACCGAGTCCCTGCACGGGGCGCGGCGCGCCGTGGAAGGCACTCAGCGCCTCCGCGAACCAGCACAGCGAGCCCGCCGATGGCCCGCACAGCACGATCCCCCTCCGCCACGCCGTGCGCAGGACCTCGTCGAGGCCGTGCGCGCGCCACGCGCCGAGCATGCTCACCACGTTCCCGCCTCCCACGTAGATGAGCTGCTGGGACAGGAGGTGGCTCGCGAGGTCGTCCTCGACGCCACCGGTGCCCTGGTCGCGCCTGAACAGCGACACGTGGCTGGTGTCGGCGCTCGCCGCGAAGCGCCGGTAGAAGCGCACGACGTAGTGGTCCGCGTCGCCCGAGGCGGTGGGCAGGAAGCAGACCCGCGGGCGTCCCCGCCCCACGAGCGAGAGGATGTAGTCGTCGAGCAGCGTTCCGTCGCGCTCCATCGAGAAGCCGCCCCCGCCGAGCGCGACGATCTGAGGGGTTCGCATTGGCACGGTCGCTTCTCGCTCCTTCTCCTCGACAGCGCCGGCCTGTCAGCGAGCGCCGATCGCAACCGGATGATCGGCGCCTGGGCGACGCGCGGGTATGGACGCGAGTCCCACATCCGGTCCGGGGCGATGGACAGGCGCATAGGACGGTCGCGGCTCCGGCGGCGCCTACAGTTCGACCTCGTGAAGCCGGAAACCCTCAACACCGCCGCCGCGGGCGTGCCCACCGGACCATCCCCCTCCGCGGCGATCTCGATGTCCGGTGTGGTCAAGCGCTTCGGGCCGATCACGGCGGTCGACGGGCTCGACCTCGAGGTCCCCAGCGGGGTCTGCTTCGGGCTGCTCGGCCCGAACGGCGCGGGGAAGTCGACGACGATGCGGATGCTCACCGCCCAGGCTCTCGCCGACGAGGGGGAGATCTCGGTGCTCGGCTATCCGATGCCGCAGGACTCAAAGCAGGCGCGCCTGGAGATGGGGGTCGTGCCGCAGCTGGACAACCTCGACGTGGAGCTCACCTGCCGCCAGATCCTGTCGGTGTTCGCGTGGCTCTACCGGGTCCCGCGTTCCGAGCGCGAGGACGCCATCGACCGTGCCCTGCGGATCGCGAACCTGGTGCCCCGCGCCGGCACGATCGTGCGGGAGCTGTCCGGCGGGATGCGCCGGCGCCTGCTCGTCGCCCGTGGGCTGATCCACCGGCCTCGCCTGGTGCTGCTCGACGAGCCCACCGTGGGCCTCGACCCCCAGGTGCGCCAGGAGCTGTGGACGTTGATCGACGGGCTCCGCGCAGCGGGCACGACGGTGCTGATGAGCACCCACTACATCGAGGAGGCCGAGCGCCTCGCGGACACCGTGGCGGTGATGTCGGCCGGACGGATCATCGCCCAGGGCACGCCGGGGGAGCTCGTGCGCGCGCACGCCGGCGAGCGGGTGCTCGAGGTCTTCGGCACGCCGACCCAGCTCGAGCAGATGAGCGAGCAGGCCTCACGCAACGGCTGGGCCAGCCGGCGCAGCGGCCCCGCACTGGCGATCCTGCGGGCCGAGTCGTTCGACGGCGACGCCCCCCGGGGCATCATGCGACCGGCCAACCTCGAGGACGCGTTCGTGGCGTTGACCGGGGAAGAGATCGAATGAGCTTCGAGACCGGCACGACGCGCCCCTCCGTCGCCGGTGAGCCCGCCGCGGTCGGCGAGCCCGCTGCGGGCGTGCGCCGGGTGGGGCGCCTGGAACCCGCCGCCCTTGCGGGCGTGATGAGCCGTGACGTGGCGATCTTCGGGCGCAACTGGCGCTCGACCACGTTCTCCTCGATCGTCCAGCCGACCGTCTACCTGCTCGCCTTCGGGCTCGGGTTGGGGACGCTGATCGCCCGCGTCCAGCACGTGTCCTACGTCCAGTACGTGGCCACCGGGGTCGTGGCCACCGCGATCCTGTTCTCGTCCGCGTTCCCCGGGATGTTCAACACGTTCGTGCGCTGGCAGTTCCAGCGCACATACGACGCGATCCTCGCGGCTCCGGTGGACGTCGAGGAGCTCGTCACCGCGGAGGTGCTGTGGATCTCGCTACGGGCGTCGGTGTACGGGCTCGCGCCGCTGCTGGTGGGGATCGCCTTCGGACTGCCGCCGGAAGTGGGGATGCTGCTGGTGGTACCGATTGGTTTCGTCACGGGGTTCGGATTCGCGTGCTTCGGCGTGGCGATCGCCGCCGTCGCCAAAACGATCGACAACTTCAGCTACATCACCAGCGCCGTGCTCACCCCGCTGTTCCTGGTGGCCGGCACCTTCTTCCCGATCTCCAAAGCAACAAACGAGGGGCTGTGGGTGGCGGCCCAGTTCAACCCGCTCTACCACTGCGTCGAACTGGTCCGCAACGCGACGTTCGGCGACCTCGGCCCGGGCGACCTGTACCACGCGGCCGTGCTGATCGTCTTCGCCCTGCTGATGTGGCGGCTGGCCGTCAGCCAGCTCGGCCGCCGGCTGATCGACTAGCCGTGGGTCCCCGGCCCGGGCGGAGTCTCAGCCCTCGCTCAGGCTGCTCACAGGCTCGCCGTTCATCCTCACGATCCGAATGAGCGCCTCGCCGAACAGTCCGACCCTGGCGGCGTCCAGCCCCTCCGCCGCCGCACCGGCGCATGTGGGTAGCCCGTGGCGGCTGCGCGATCGCGCCGGGGCGGTCGCCGTGCGGATCGGCCGCCCCGAGCTGTGGGCCCTGGTCGGCCTGACGGCCCTCCTGAACCTGTGGGACCTGAGCCGCAACGGCTGGGCCAACGTGTACTACAGCGCGGCCGTGCGCTCGATGAGCTCGAGCTGGCACGACTTCCTGTACGCCTCCTTCGACCGCTCCGGCGTGATGACCGTCGACAAGCCCCCCCTGGCCCTCTGGGTCCAGTCGCTGTCGGTGCGGGCGTTCGGCTATCACCCCCTGAGCCTGCTCGTCCCCCAGGCGCTGATGGGGGTCGCAACGGTGGTGCTCGTGTACGACCTCGTGCGCCGGCGCTTCGGCCGCCTCGGGGGATTCGTCGCGGGCCTCGCGCTGGCCGTCACGCCGATGACGGTGGCGATCTCCCGGCACAACAACCCGGATGCGCTGCTGGTGCTCGCATGCGTGGCGGCGGTGTGGTGCGCGGTGCGAGGCCTGGAAGGCGGCCGTACCCGCTGGCTGGTCCTGTCGGGCGTCTGCGTCGGGCTCGGCTTCGAGACGAAGATGGGTGTGGCCCTGGCCGTCGTCCCGGGGATCGCGGCCGCCTGGATGTGGGTCGCCCCGGCCGCCAAGGGAAGGCTGCACGCGCTGCGCCAGCTGCTGGCGGGCGGGTTGGCGATGGTGCTCGTCGGCGGAGCGTGGCCGGCGCTGGTCGAACTCACCCCGGCGAGCTCCCGCCCGTGGGTTGCGGGCACCAGCGACAACCGCGTCCTCTCGCTGATCCTCGAATACAACGGCCTTGGCCGCGTGGACGGGCAGGCGGGCGGCCCGGCCGGGGGACCCGGCGGCACCCAGAACAACATGTTCGGCGGAGGGTCGGGCCCGTTGCGGCTGTTGAACTCCGCGCTCGGCGGCCAGGTGGGGTGGCTGCTCGGCTTCGCGCTCGTCACGACCGTGGCGATGGTCGCCGTCTCGCGCCTTCGCCGGCGCGACCCGAGGACGGGCTGGCTGGTCGCCGTGGGCGGCTCCTTCCTGGTCGCCGCCGTCCTGTTCAGCTTCGCCAGCGGGATCTTCCACCCGTACTACGTCTCCCTGCTGGCCCCCTTCCTCGCCGCCCTGGTGGGTGCCGGCGCGGGCGAGCTGTTCGCCCGGCGCCTGAGCCTGCGGTTCGTGGCGCCGGCCGCGGTCGCCGCCGGCGTGATCGTCGAGCTGGTGATCCGCGGCAACTACCCGGCCCAGCTGCACTGGCTGGCCCCGGCACTGATCTGCATGGGCGCTGCCACGATCGCCGTGCTGGCCCTGGCACGCTCGGCCCGCGCCCGCACGGTCGCGCTCGGCGTGGCGATCGCGGCGCTCCTGATCGCCCCCGCCGCGTGGGCCTTCGACACCCTCTCGTACGCCACCAGCTCGACCTTCCCCGCCGGCGGCCCCGCGACGGTCGAGACCGAAGGCCAGGGCTTCGGCCCCGGAGCAGGCGCCCGCGCGCGTTTGCCGCGGGGCTTCGGCCCCGGGGGCCCCGGGGCGCTGGGCGGTGCGTCAGGCGCGGTAGCTCCTCCGGCTGCCGGCCTCGGCATGGGCGGCCCCCCGCCCGGCGCGGGTGAAGGAGGTGCCGGTGCGGGCGCCGGAGGCGGCGCGGGGATCGGCGGCAACCCGTTCGGGGGAAACACGAGCTCCCTGAACGCCGCGCTCGCGTACATCGACGCCCACGGGGGCGGGACGCTCGCGGTGTCCAGCCAGTCCGGAGCAGCCGAGTCGATCATCGCTCGCGCTGCCAACGTCGTCGGCATCGGCGGCTTCTCCGGCCGGGAGACCGAGGTCAGCCGCATGTGGCTGGCCGAACAGGTCCGCACCGGCAAGATCCGCTGGGTGCTCGTCGAAGAAGGCGGTGCCGTTCAGGGCACGGCCCGGTCGGGCGGGTCCGGCGGGCTCGGCGGCCTGGCGCGCGCAGGGGGCATGTTCGGCGGCTCCTCCTCTCGGCTGCTGGGCGGCGCCGGCGAGCGTCCCCACGGCGAAACCCGTGTCGGGTCGAAAAAGGTAATGGCCGTGGTCGCGAAAGCCTGTAGCCGGGTTGAACTATCCGGCTCGGGCGCGACGGGCACGGGCAGCTCGGGCTCGTCCGCCACCGGCAGCCTGTACGACTGCGCAGGCGACACCTCGGCGATCGCCGGCTGACCGCAACATTCGTCGCCTTGCCAGGGTTTTCTCGTATATAGGCCGACCCTCGGGCTCATCGGCGGCGTCTCCGGGAGGAGAAGCCGCCCCGGCGTGCAATAACGATCACATAAAGGGCGCAACTTCCCGCCTACAGGGGCGTCCGTATGGGTAGATCAAAGACGTGAACGCCGCTACCGGGAGGTCCCAAATGAGGGTGAAAGTAAGGATCTTGATGCTCGCAGGCGCGCTCGTGGGCGCGCTGGCGCTCTCGACCTCGGCGGCGTACGCGTCGTTCGGCATCGAAAAGTTCGTTGCGGTCAACTGCAACGCCGAAAGCGAAGGCTGCGCCCAGGAAACCAAAACGGTGGGTCCCTTCACCTACTCCGAGCCGAAGAAACCGGGCGAAATCGAAGAAAAAGAAGAAAGCTTCGCCCAGGCAGGCGGGCGCGTCCCGTTCGGGATCACCGACTTCAAGGTCAAAACTGAAGGGTCCTATCCCGCGGAGACACCCGAAGGCGGCGCCGTGACCCACATCCGCACCGACGTCGCGCCCGGGCTCGCGACCAACCCGCAGGCGATCCCCCAGTGCACGAAGGAAGCGTTCGGCACCGTAGAACTTCTCAAAGGCTCCGGCATCTACGGTACGCCCACCTGCTCGACCGCCACCGTGATCGGCAGGAACATCGTCACGGTCTACGACGCGGAACTCGGCGTCGACCTGCCGCTCGAAGGCACGGTCTACAACCTCGTGCCAGACGAAGGCCACGCCTCCGAATTCGGGGTCGCCCTCGGCGTTGGACCGGGCGAGTTCGCACACACCTTGATCAAAGGCAACGTCGAATGGGGGAAGGGCTCGGCGCTGGACCCCAAGTACCTCAACACCGGCACGCTCCAGGGCGACTATCACGACTACTTCGAAATCGAAGTCTCGCCCGCCTTGCCGCTGATCGCCTCGCGACTGGTGTTCTTCGGCAATGAAAACCAGGAAACGAAAGCAAAAGACGACTTCATCACGAACGGGACCAACTGCGCGAGCCCGGGCAACTCCACCACCACCCTGAGGCTGGAAAGCGAAACAGGGACCGTCACGGAACCCAAGCCCTACACGCCGGAAACCGTTCATCTCAACAAATGCAACGTCGTGCCGTTCGAACCGGGCTTCTCGGTCACCCCGGCGACGCTCGTGCAGGACCAGCCCGACGGCTTCACCAACGAAGTCACCGTCACGCACAAACCCACGGCCGAAATCGACAACTCCGAGGTCAAGAGCGTCACGGTCACCCTGCCGGAAGGCATGACGCTGAACCCGTCGGCCGCTGCCGGCCTGACCGCGTGCACGCCCGCCCAGGCGCGGATCACCAACGGTTCGGAACCCGGGGTCGCCTGCCCCGCCAGCTCGGAAGTCGGAACCGTCACCATCGAAGTGCCGACGCTTCCGGCCGGCTCGCTGAAAGGCAGCCTGTACCTCGGCGGGCCCGAATCGGGGCCGATCACCGGGCCGCCCTACATCATGTACCTGGACGCCGAGTCCGCCCGCTACGGCGTGTCGGTCCGCCTGAAGGGTGAAGTGTTCCCCAACGAAGCCACCGGGCAGCTCACGACCGTCTTCGACGACCTTCCCGAACAGCCGTTCAGCAACGCGATCCTGCACTTCAAGGAAGGTGCCCTGGCACCGGTTGCCAACCCGCTCGCGTGCGCGACGGCCGCGGCCACGGCGGTGCTGAACCCCTACTCGGAAACTGGGGCGAAGGCGGTCGCCAGCGAAAACGCCCTGTCGTTCTCGGGGTGCACCAACCCGCTGGCACTCGTCCCGGCGCAGAGCACGTCCATCTCGGACGGGAACGCCGGTGCGGGCACATCCTTCACCTTCAACCTCGAACGGCCGGAAGGCAACCAGTACCTCTCGAAGGTGAGCACCACGCTGCCCGAGGGGCTCGCAGGTGCCGTCCCCGCGGTCGAACAGTGCCCCGAACCGCAGGCCTCGCAGGGCACCTGCTCGAGCGCGAGCCAGATCGGCACCGCGACGGTGCTCGCCGGGTCGGGTCCGACGCCGTACTCGTTCTCCGGTCCCGTGTACTTCACAGGGCCGTACAACAACGCCCCGTTCGGGCTCTCGATCGCCGTGCCGGCGGTCGCCGGGCCGTTCAACCTAGGGACCGTGGTGACGCGCGCCACGATCAACGTCGACCAGTACAGCGGACGGGTGGTCGTGACCGCGACGCTGCCGCGAATCGTCAAGGGCGTCCCGGTCCGGATGCGCAAGATGACCGTGGCCGTCAACAAGCAGGGCTTCATGCGCAACCCCACCAGCTGCGCCGCGCTCGCCACCGAAAGCTCGGTCACCGGGTACGTGCCCGGGAGCAGTGAAAGCGCCACGGTCTCGGCCAAGTCGCCGTTCCAGGTCGGCAACTGCGCCGCGCTGGCATTCAAGCCGTCGTTCACCGCGACGACCTCCGCGAAGGTCTCGAAAGCCAACGGGGCGAGCCTCGAAACGACGCTCAAGATGCCCTCCGGCCAGGCGAACGTGAAGTCGGTGCTCGTGCAGCTGCCCAAGCAGCTCGTCTCGCGGCTGACGACGCTCCAGAAAGCCTGTCTGGCGGCCACCTTCGACGCCAACCCGTACTCGTGCCCGTCCGGCTCCTTCGTCGGCGGCGTGACGGCCAAATCGCCGCTGCTCCCCGGCACCCTCACGGGTCCGGCGGTGCTCGTGTCCCACGGCGGCGAGGCGTTCCCGGACCTCGACCTGATCCTGGACGGCTCGGGGGTGCGGATGATCCTCGTCGGCCACACCAAAATCACCAAGAACATCACCACGAGCAACTTCGCCGAAACGCCCGACCTGCCGGTCGACTCGGTCACGGTGAAACTGCCGGTCGGGTCGCATTCGGCGGTGACGAACAACGGAGAACTGTGCACCCACCCGCTGGTGATGCCCACCACCATCACCGGCTGGAACGGCGCCACCTTCAAACAGAACACGATCATCAAAATCACCGGCTGCGGCGTGCGGATCGTCGGCGAGAAGATCGTCGGCAACACCGCCTACCTGACGGTCCGGACGTTTGCCGGCGGGCGCATCAGCGCCAGCGGCAACAACCTCAAGACCGTCTACCGACACCTGAAGGGTGCTTCGAAAGCCGCGTCGCTGAAGGTGCCGCTGTCGAGCGCCGGTCAGCGCCACGGGCGCCCCCTGAAAGTGCGCGTCAGGGTCGGGTTCGTGCCGAGCAAGCGCAGCCTCGGCAGCTCCAAGGCCTTCCGGAACATCACCTTCCGCTAGCAGCTCCCCGCGCGCAGAGATCGACCCTCGCCCCGGCACCCCCGCCGGGGCGAGGGCGGTCGCGCGCTGCGGCACGCGGCGGGTCGGGTGCTGCCGGCGCTCGGCCGGGAGCGGTTGCGCCAAGCGCATCGGTCCACGTGCCGAGCCAGCACGTGGTGGCGGTCAGCCCGGCACAGCGAAACGGGCTATGCTGCGCGCGGAGTCGGGTAGGCCTAGTCGCCGGCCCGGACGGACGCGTACCAACGGAAAAGGGGGCTAGCTGAATGAAACGCCTGAGCATCGTCGGCGTCTGCATCGCGGTGGTCGTCGCACTGAGCACGATGGCCACCGGGACCGCACAGGCCTACTCGCCCGAACTCGGGCAGTGCATCAATCTCGCGTCGAGCAAGTACCTCGAGTTCAACGGCGTCGCGAAGAAGGCCAAGAAGGGCATGTACGAAGACTCGAGCTGCACGGTCTACTCGCACAAGCTGAAGAAAGGCTTCCCCGTCAAACAGGAAAAGGGCAACTTCGAATGGCGCCCCGGCCCGCCTCTCTCATGTGAGAAACTGGCAAAACCAAAGGGGAAATACGCCGATCCTGCGTGTACGACACCGGATGAAAAGAACGGCAAAGGCATCGGCGGATACGAAAAAGTCGAAGAATACGACGAAGGCCCGGCACTGACGGTGGAAGGCGGAGTTGCGACGCTGGAGATACCGTCTGAAAGAACCGTCGTGAGATGCGAGCATTCCAAAGCGACAGGCGAAGCCACGGGCGCGGCTACTGGCAAGTGGAACTGGACCTTCTTCGAATGCGAAGTGGAAGGCCCCAAAGCGCAGTGCAACAGCAGCTCACCCCCGGAGTCGGCCCCAACGGTCGCGTGGAAAACGGTCGACACCGAAACCGTAGAACGGTCGGGGCTAGACGGGCTCAAGTTCACACCCGACGGGGGGACGTATCTCGCCGAATACGAATGCCCCAGCTACTTCTCAGCCAAAGCGAAGATGAAGAACTACCTCACGGCGCGGTACCTATCCGAAAGCTTCAACACGATGGGGCATGAACTGAAACTAGAAGCCATAAACGGCGGGCCGCCGATCGAACAGGACCTGGTGCAGGAAGTCTCAGTGAACGGCGGAGGCTTCCTTTCGGTCCCCAGCACAATGACGTTCAGCGTCGTGATCAACTACGCATCCGAAGTAGAGTTGAGGGCACAGGAACCGCAACTCTAGCCGTGGCCAAGCGAAGCTGCGCGTAGTACACGCAGCTTTATGAGTAGCCAAGGCGTGCGCGGAGCAGGGTTGCCGCGCACGCCTTGTTCTCACAGTTGAGGCCCGCCGGCGCCACATCGTGTTTGGCGCGGTCGGCGTGTGTCGTTCGCCGATCTGCGCCCCATCGTCGGCTGGAGTGCGGCGCGGATGCCGTGTCGGCCGGCCTGGCGCCCCGGGCGGCTAGCTCCGTTCGCCGCTGGCCAAACGTCCGATCTTGCCTTACATTTCGTGGACATGGATGTGGTGTCGGGTATGGATACCTCAAGGACAATTGGAGAGGGAGACGGCGAGCAGGCGGCTGCCCTGTTCGCCGGCATCCGTCGGCTGAGCGCGATCGCCGACAGCGCCACCGAGCCGGAGGAGATCGTCCGCGCGCTCGCCTCGGAGCTGCTGCGCTCCCCCGGTGGCGACGAGGTCCATGTCCACTACCTGGAGTCCCCCGGCGAGGACGGCGACGAGCTCGTCGTCGTGTACCTGTTCGAGGGCGAAGGACGCCTCAGCTACCGCGTGCCCCGCGCCGAGCGCCCCCCCGGAGTCAATTGGGTGGCCTCCACGGGCGGCAGCTTCCTGGCCGCCCACAGCGAGGAGCTCTCGACCACCGTGCCGCGGCTCGCACAGACGGGGCCGGTGCGGTGCGCCCTGCTGCTGGCGCTCGCCGACCGGGGCGAGGTGCACGCGGTGGTGATGGTCGTCCGGCGCTCCGCCGACGCGCTCGGGCCGGGCGACGTCGAGCACGCCAGCGCGTTGGTGGAGCAGGCCGCGACCGCGATGGCCCTCGTGCGGGCGCGCGCCGAGGCGGGAACCGATGCGGTCACCGGCTCGATGAACCACCGCGCCATGCGCCGTCGCCTCGGCGAGGAGATCGACCGCGCCTCGCGTGGCGCCGGCCTGCTGTCGTGCATGCTGATCGACCTCGACGACTTCAAGGCGGTCAACGACCGCTACGGACACGCGGCCGGCGATGCGCTGCTGCGCAGCGTGGTCCAGGCCCTGGTGGGCGAGTTCCGTGCCTTCGACCGCGTGGCCCGCTACGGCGGCGACGAGTTCGTCGTGATCCTCCCCAACGCCGGGGTGGAGGCGGCCGCGGCCGCGGGTGCCCGCGCGCTGTCCCGCATGCGCGCGATCCGAGGCGATGACGGCATGTCCCACGGGGTCTCGGCCTCGATCGGAGTGGCAGCGTGGCGGGAGCCGATGGACATCGACGAGCTGCTCGCTGCCGCCGACGCCGCCCTGCTGCGCTCCAAGCGCCAGGGCAAGGGCCGCGTCACGCACGCGCCCGACCCGGTCGCCTAGCGTCCGACCCGGTCTTCTAGGCTCACTCTGCGAGACTCCTCCTCGCAGAACGGGCCTCACTGCCGGCCGTCCGACAGCAGGGAGAGACGATGTCGCAGAACAGCTTCGGTGCCAGGGACAAGCTCGCGGTCGGCGAGCGCGAGTACGAGATCTTCCGGCTCGGGGCGCTGCAGCGCGAATACGACGTCGCCCGCCTGCCGTTCTCGCTGAAGGTCCTGCTCGAGAACCTCCTGCGGACCGAGGGCAACGGCTCGGTCACCGCCCAGGACATCGAAGCCCTCGCCCGCTGGGACGCGAAGGCCGAGCCGAGCAAGGAGATCTCGTTCACCCCCGCGCGGGTGCTGCTGCAGGACCTCACCGGGGTGCCCGCGGTCGTCGACCTCGCTGCGATGCGCGACGCGATGGCCGCGATGGGCGGCGACCCGGCCCGCATCAACCCGCTCGCCCCCGCCGAGCTCGTGATCGACCACTCCGTCCAGGTCGACGCGTTCGGCACCCGCGACGCCTTTCGCCTGAACGCCGAGCGCGAGTTCGAACGAAACCAGGAGCGTTACAACTTCCTGCGCTGGGGCCAGGGGGCATTCGAGCACTTCGCGGTGGTGCCGCCCGACACCGGGATCGTCCACCAGGTCAACCTCGAGTACCTCGCGCGGGTCGTCTTCGACGACACGGCCCGCGGCCAGGCCTACCCCGACACGTTGCTGGGGACCGACTCCCACACGACGATGGTCAACGGCCTCGGCGTGCTCGGGTGGGGCGTGGGGGGCATCGAGGCGGAGGCGGCGATGCTCGGCCAGGCGGTCTCGATGCTGATCCCCCGGGTGCTCGGCTTCCGCCTCCACGGCGAGCTGCCCGCAGGCACCACTGCGACCGACCTCGTCCTCACCGTCACCGAGAAGCTGCGCGAGCGTGGGGTGGTGGGGATGTTCGTCGAGTTCTACGGCGCCGGGCTCGCGTCGCTGCCGATCGCCGACCGCGCCACGATCGGCAACATGTCCCCGGAGTTCGGGTCCACCTGCGCGATCTTCCCGATCGACGCGGAGACGCTCGACTACCTGCGCCTGACCGGGCGGCCCGAGTCACGGGTCGCGCTGGTCGAGGCCTACGCCCGCGAGCAGGGCCTGTGGCACGACGAGGACTCCGACGAGCCGACCTTCTCCGATCACATCGAGCTCGACCTCGCCGAGGTCGAACCGTCGCTCGCCGGCCCCCGCCGCCCGCAGGATCGGATCCCGCTGCGCAGCGCGAGCGTGTCCTTCCGCGAGGCACTCGCCGAGATCACCGGCCGCGACGGCGGGGTGCAGCCCGTCGGCGACTCCCACGACGAGGCCGTCGAAGAGAGCTATCCCGCCTCCGATCCGCCCGCCAACGGCGCTCCCGGGCACCGCCCGGAGGGGCCCGTCGAGCCGCTGATGCCGCACGGCGGGAGCGCCGGCGCAGGGGCCCCGGCGGCGACGCTGGAGCGCAGCCATAGCGCCCAGCCCGTCACCCTGGAGGGGGAGACCTTCGAACTCGACCACGGCGATGTCGTGATCGCCGCCATCACGAGCTGCACCAACACCTCCAACCCCTCGGTGATGGTGGGGGCGGGGGTGCTGGCGCGAAACGCGGTCGCACGTGGGCTGCGCTCGAAGCCGTGGGTGAAGACCTCGCTGGCGCCGGGGTCGAAAGTCGTGACCGAGTACCTGGACCGGGCGGGCCTCACCGAGCCGCTCGAGGAGCTCGGCTTCAACCTCGTGGGATACGGGTGCACGACCTGCATCGGCAACTCCGGACCGCTGCCCGAACCGATCTCCAAGGCCGTCGGCGAGGGCGACCTGGCGGTCGTCTCGGTGTTGTCGGGCAACCGCAACTTCGAGGGCCGCATCAACCCCGACGTGAAGATGAACTACCTCGCCTCGCCGCCCCTATGCGTGGCCTACGCGATCGCGGGGACGATGGACATCGATATCGTCGAGGATCCGCTCGGACACGACCGGGAGGGACACGAGGTGTACCTTCGCGACATCTGGCCCTCCGAGCAGGAGGTCGCAGAGACGATCGCGAGCAGCGTCCAGGCCGAGATGTTCCGCCGCAGCTACGGCGAGGTGTTCGAGGGGGACGAGCGCTGGCGGGGCCTGCCCGTGCCCGGGGGCGAGCGCTTCGCGTGGGACGCCGACTCCACGTACGTGCGCCTGCCCCCCTACTTCGAGGACATGCCCCGTGAGCCGGCACCGCTGCGCGACGTCGAGGGCGCACGCGTGCTGGCGCTGCTGGGGGACAGCGTAACCACCGACCACATCTCGCCGGCCGGGTCGATCAAGCGCGACAGCCCGGCGGGCCTGTACCTGCAGGAGCAGGGCGTGGGCCCCCGCGACTTCAACTCCTACGGCGCCCGCCGCGGCAACCACGAGGTGATGGTGCGCGGCACGTTCGCCAACATCCGCCTGCGCAACCTGCTCGGGAGCGATCGCGCGGAGTTGCCGGAAGGCGGCTTCACATATCACCTGTCCAAGCAGAGCGCCGAGCAGATGACGATCTACGAGGCGGCGATGCGCTACGCGGACGAAGGCGTCGAGCTGGTGGTGCTCGCGGGTCGCGAGTACGGGACCGGCTCCTCGCGCGACTGGGCCGCGAAGGGCACGAAGCTGCTGGGAGTGCGGGCGGTGATCGCCGACAGCTTCGAGCGGATCCACCGCTCCAACCTGATCGGCATGGGGGTGCTGCCGTTGCAGTT
>Ga0335081_10010180_pt1 | contig 15181 bp, 15 predicted proteins | sample Lox_Sample_35_FD_206713 | JGI IMG/M metagenome (GOLD analysis project Ga0335081, IMG submission 206713) | Soil microbial communities from Loxahatchee National Wildlife Refuge, Florida, United States - Lox_Sample_3.5 | ecosystem: Environmental > Terrestrial > Soil > Wetlands | place: USA...
GAAATCAATCATCATGATGAGGAGCGGCCCTTTGCTGACCATGATGGCAGCCCTCAATAGAGCGAACGAAAATACACAACTGCGAGAACGATCAAAGCGAGGACGACTGCAGCTCCTCCGAATCTGCGGGCGCTCGCGGCTTCGGGTGGCCTGCCCCGTTGAACCCACGCTCGCCAGGTTTTCCGGCGGGACTCGTCCCGGAACCTTCTACGCATAGAAGCTCTCTCAGCGCGCTTTCCCCGTGGTTTGCTCACTTTCATCGGCACCCGGTTCGGTCGAAGGTCGTTGCCATGGTTTGCGGGCTCTTGCCTGGTTGCGCAGTGCCTCTTTTTCGGCACACGCGATCATCTCCGCCTCGGACAGGGTGAGCGACGGCCCCGCTGCTTCGGACGCGTCGAGAAGCCTGCGGCAGAGCAGCGGCAACTCCTGGATATGCACCCCGTATTTCCGGACCAGGGTCAGATCGGCTCGAACGGTATAGCGCGTCTGCGGGTGCGACTTGTCTACACAATCGAATTCGAACACCCGGAATCCAAGATTGTGGCTGAATCCCGTGAGGACGAAATTTGATTTATTTTGCTCCATAACGAGCTTCCTTTCTTACTAAGGGAACACCGAAATCTGAACGGGCACCGTGTAAATGCCGGTTGAACGTGGGCTCGTATTCAAGGATGAGCCGGTCCTGCCGGGCAGCCCAGTAGGACTCGTCACAAACCTCAAACACGAATCCTTGGGGTTGCTTCTTCATCAGCGCGCTATCCGGATCCTGAAAACAATCGAGAAGCGCCATCTGGATGTTGGGTGCGTGGCCAATGTAAATCCACTCGCGGGCATTCGAGATTCCATACAGACCCGGCGCCTGGGGCGCGTAGGTGCGCACGCCTTCGGGTGTAAACAGCCGCGGAGTGATCTGGTTAAATGGCATTCACTTTATTTGGTGAACGCGTGGCCGAGCGGCATGCACGTCGAGCGCGCGGCCGTCGGTCTCTTTCCCGTTGAGTTGTGTGATGGCATGATCGCCCTCCGAATCGAGGCTCATTTCCACGAATCCGAAACCTTTGGGTTGACCGCTTTCACGATCGTGAACGATCGTCACGCGCCTAACCTTCCCGTACGGTTCGAACAACGATCGAATCTCAAATTCGGTGGCCTTGAGCGCGAGGTTCCCCACGAAAATAATTTTCACTTGGACATCCTATCGACGAGCGACCGAGAAGATCGGGGCAGGATCGGATGAGGGCGGTTGCGAACCGGACTTATACGAAGATGCCAAATTGCAAGGCGTTCCTAGTTTAGCACGGAAACCGCTTGACACGAAGGGAAATCACATGGCGCTCTCGATACAGACTGGAGCATCACCGACGCTTGGGCTTCAAGACGGATCGCACGCGCTCAGGCCCGGTGCTGATCCGGTTCGCTCTCCCGGTTCCGCTTCTTGCGATTGCGTTTTCGCGCAAGTGCCGATTTTATGCGCTTCTTCTGGCCCGGCTTCAAATAGAAAGCGTGCCTCTTAATGTCTTTGATGACGTCCTCTTGCAGAACTTTGCGTTTGAAGCGCCGCAGCGCGCTTTCCAGGCTTTCGCCTTCATGAACCTGAACCTCAGCCATGTTTTCCTCATTTTTCGAATAAGAGTTCGACCGCCCCAGAGTAGCAGGTTACGCCCGAAAGGCTTTTTCCTTCAGCGCTCGCCACATCAGGAGGAGCAATCGCGGGAGAGTTGGTGCGCGGCGCCGATGACAAAATAAGCCAGCGAAACGCTGCGGAACTTGCGATCCTTAAAATATGACAGGTCTCATCGTCAAGGGTTCGACCGCGCTTTTCCTTACGGGGAACGATCCCGGTGCGCAGGATGCGGTCGGGCTGGTGAATCGGGCCAGAGCCGGGAATCGGCGGTCCTGTGAAACCAAGCTCGCGGCCCTGGAACTGGCACGCGTCGCGAGGCCAGTCCCGCTGTCGCGAGAATCGATTGCTTGGGCGTACGTGTTCGTGGCTCTTACCGAAGGCGATGAGCGAAGGCTTGAGCCCGGTCCTTTCGACGACGAACTCGCCCGCCTCGTAGCCACGATTGAAGCGCGGCAACACCGCGATACCCCGCAACCAGATTCGCCCTGAGCGATGATGCCAGCGAGAGCGACCCGCAGAAAGTGTTTGTTATTGCGGCCGTTCCGTGGTATGCTCGGGTTGTCTCTGTTTAGGCATCTTCGCATCAGTCCGGTCTTACCGTCCTTGCTTCGATCCTGCCCCGATTCACCGATCTTAGAAATCAGAAGGAAACAATGAAGAATATTTTTGTAGGTAACCTCAACTTCGGCACGACCGAGGATGCGGTTCGATCCATGTTTGAAACTTATGGGGCTGTCGAACGCGTGAGCATCGTGACGGACCGCGACACGGGCCGGGCGAAGGGCTTCGGATTCGTCGAGATGACCGCCAACGCTGATGCCGACCGCGCCATTGCCGAACTGAACGGCAGAGAATTCGACGGCCGCTCGTTAAACGTCAACGAAGCACGTCCAAAGACAGAGCGCTCATTCGGCGGCGGCGCACAACGTCGCCAGAGTCGCTGGTAGCAGATTTGCCGGGCGGCGGGCGTGCGTAAACGCGGCGCCCGCCGCGCCATTCAATGCGCCAGCGCCGCAAAATGGAAGGGTCCCTCAGGAAGGCGGCACGGAGATTCAAGTCCCGACCGCGAGTCGGGCGTGGAGATTCAGTCCTTCAACGGCCGGTTCCGGAATAGGCTAGGACAACAATTGACGCGCATCACTATCAAATTCACCACCAAAGAACTCGACCTGTTAAGCAGCCTGGCGTCGGATCAGCTCTTTCGTAGAGAATTCATCGATCCAAGACTGCCAGGCTATAAGGTAGACCCGGTCGAGCTCAGTATCGGGAAAAAACTTGTGGAACGCCTGCGATTGCTTGCGGGTAAACCACCGCGGATCCCGTCGCCCGCAAGAAACGGAGTCAAAATTGCGAAAGCCTCCTGAAGGGCAAGGGAATGAATGGACAAGAGAGTAGCAAAGCGACATAAGCGCCAGGTATTGCGCGGCAGAGAACGGATACAGCTTTCCGAGCCAGATCTGCGAACGTCCGAGCAGATCAAGGCGGCACGCGAAGCCAGCCGGCCGCAGGAGCGCTCATCGCGTTTTATCCGCCAGGGACCCTTCCAATCACCCAAACTGGAAGAGGCAAGCTGATGTTCTCCGCACGGTGTCCGTATTGCGGATCGATCGACTTCCGCAGCGTCGGCGTACGGAGCCAGCTTGAGCGTGTGTTCCACTGGATTCTTCTTCCGTACCGGTGCGGTCTTTGTGGCCATCATTTCTTTCTCCTGCGTTGGTTGGCTCCAGCTTCCGAACCGATGAGTTAGACAGGGCAGATCAGGAAAAACCGGGAATTCGGGCGAGGTTTGTAAAACCGAGACAATGCGATGCGAGTACCACCAGCCGGGCAGAGCCGACAGCACGGCAATCGCCCGGAATGCGACCGCAAAGATATCGGAAATCCTTCGGCCGCACGAGCACGGGGTGCGCGGTATTGCACTGAATGTGACCAGCATCAGCACGCGGCATTGCAACCCTGGTGTTGAAGCGGGCGAAAGAATTGACACGACAGAAAAAGATTGGAGACTGCGGATGTCAAAAATGTGCGGGGATACGGCTCGTTTCTATCGGATTCGAGCGCAGAGAAACAGAAGGCGCGCTCGCGTGCGCGAAATGCGTGCAGACATTGAAGCCCGGAAGGCTGCTTCCGCTCACGCAGCCGAAAAGTCCAAGGCATGACGGCGCGCCGCGAACCTGCCGCACCTGGTTCGTCAGATCGGCAGGAACCAAAACAACACAATCACGGTCGAATGTATCGCTGCAAGATGGTTCCGTTCGCTGGGCCCAATGAATACGGCGAGTGGTTTGGCACAGAATCGGAAGTGCAGGCGGCGATGCGGAGCGTGACTCGCAAGCTTGGAACGCGGTACTACTGTGAGACGAAGATCGTAACCTGCCCGGAATGCGGCGGTGAGGAAAGCGCGACGGTGATCTCAGTGCTATAACAGCCAACTCTTTGGCGGAGGCGAGTGGACACTACAGCTGGCTGATAGGTCACGCTCGAGGTTCGCGACAGCGGGCGCGGCTCGAGTCCGATGAAGGGTTCCGGAAGGGCATGGGGATTGGTCAGCATGCTCCGGGCGCTAGTGGACCACACGTGCTGTATTAGTAGGACCAGCCGTTCGGCAAATGAATCGTGGTTCATATCCACGAACCGTGTGTCGACCAATCACCCCCGCGGCCATAGGAAGGTATGCCTCCAATCAAAGGCCTCGGTGAACACCCAAAACCGGCCAATGGTGATCACCTGAAAGGGTCTTCCGCACTTTTGGCGGACGTGCAGATTCCCTTTTTCTAGGTAAAACAAATATCACGCGGAATGTTTTAAGCTGGAAGGGCAATGGCAGTGAAATGGTGGCCTGGCAATCGCAAGTGAACATCGGGTGTTGTTCACTATCCATGGACTCGATACGAGTGCGAACTGCCGCGTCGCAGTTCCTGTCAAGATGTGTTATCGTCGGCGGCGTCACGCGTCCGGCGTTCTCAACAACCGAGGCGTTCGGCGTGCCGCTAGTTGATGTCATTAGAGGACGTCCGAAATCACACTACGAGCGCTCTCGAAAAAGTCATCTTGCTATACTCTTCGAATGAATGCGCGGCCGGCGTTGGTCTCGTATTGGTCAGGTTTGGCGTCCAATTACGCGACGCTAGGACCGCCGCTGCGTCCTTCCGATGAAGATCTTCGGTGTTTTGAGAGCTCGATCGCGAATTGGGCCGGCACCCATCCTGGCGTTTTCATCCGCGCCGTGCTGCTCGGCGTTACGCCCGATATCGCAAGCATGCGATGGCCGCAGAATTCCTCGCTGGTGGCGTTCGACCGCTCGGACGCGATGATCGGGGGCGTGTGGCGAGCCAAACACGAGGCTCGGGTGAGTCACGGCGGATCACGATACGCGGTCCAAGCCGATTGGCGCGCGATGCCGCGCAAGGATCGCTCGTGCCACATCGTCATCGGCGATGGTTCCCTCAGTTCCGTGCGATTCCCCGATGAGTCTCGCACCGTACTTGGCGAGATCCGGCGCATTCTGGAACCGTCGGGCATCGCGCTTCTCCGCTGCTATATTCAGCCATCCGTGAAGGAGCAGCCTCAACGCTTGCTGGACGCACTTGGGGAAATTCCCAGTTTCCACGAGTTCAAGCTTCGGCTTCTGATGGCTCTGCAGCCCTCGGCCGAGTCAGGAATTTCTGTGCGCGACGTTTACCGCTTCTGGGCCCGCCAGCGCTTCGACTCGAATCTGCTTTCGGCCCGAACTGGTTGGGATCCGGCTGCAATTGAAATGATGGAGCTTTATCGCGACTCTGAAACAGTCTATAGCTTCCCGACGATGGCCGAGCTTGAATCGCTCCTTCGGGAATTCTTCGGCGAAATCGCGATCGCATCGGCGGGCCGGTTAGGAGAAACCTGCCCGATAATAATGCTCCGGGGGGAAACGCCGCCGAGATGACTTCCACCGGGCAACGGGTGGTTCCGCTGGGGCCGATGCAGAGGACCCAGGTGCTCGCGTCGCTGCGCGCGCCCCGTTCCGGCGCCTACGTGATCCAGCATGTGTGTGAGACCCCGGGCGTCTTCGAAGTGCCGCTGCTTCAGGAAGCGTGGCGGATCATTTCGAACCGGTTCACGGTACTGCGGTCCACGATCGATGTGGACCGCTTCGAACTGAAGGTCCAAGACGAACCCAGATTCGAGTGGGTGGATTGGGACTGGCGACGGCTCGATCCGGAATCGCGCGAGGCGCGCCTCCAGGAGTTTTTGCGCGACGACCGCGCGCGCGGTTTCGCATTCGGCGCCGAGATCCCGGTGCGCTTTGCGTTCATCCGAACCACCGCGGATTCAAGCATCATCATCCGAACCAATCATCACGCACTGCTCGACGGGCGCTCATACATCATTGTGTGGCGCGAATGGCTCGCCTGTTATGAAAAACTCGCGGCCGGGGAAAGCGTCGATCTTCCCGAACCGTGCTTGGACATATCCGAAGAGCCGGGCGCACTTCGAGAGGATGCCGCCGCCGAATCCTACTGGCGCGAGCGGTTGCCGGCACCGATTGAGACCACCGGTTTTATCAGGGACCGTTGGTTGGACAACGCCCCGAGCCGCCGCCGTTACGCTCGCGAATCCGCTTCCTTAACAGAGGCGGAGACGAACGAAATATGGGATTACGCCCGGCGGCATCAACTCAGCGTGAACATACAGGTTATGGGCGCGTGGGCGCTCGCGTTAAGCCGCTACAGCGGGCGCCGCGATGTCGTGTTCGGCGTGACGCGTTCGTGCCGGCGCGAATCGAACGCTGACGCGGTCGGTATGTTCATCAACACCCTGCCGTTCCGCATCAGCGCATCGCCCGGCGATCTTCTGGGGCCGTGGCTGAACCAGATCCGCGCGGACTGGAGAGCTTTGCGCGACTTCGAGCAGTCGCCGCTCGACGACATCCGACGCTGGAGCGGACTCGCGCCCGGCGCTTCACCGTTCGATACGGTGGTGGTCTACGATCATGAGCTGATGGCCGACACTTTGCGGCGCCTCGGCGGCGCGTGGGCGAATCGCAACTTGCGCCGGCTCCAATTGACCGATGTTCCTCTGACCGTCACCGCATACGGCCGCCCGTCGCTCGAGCTCACTCTGATCTACAACCAGGCCCTGTTTGACACGCGGACCATCGAGGGTCTTCGCGACCATGTGATGACGCTTCTTCGGAACATGAGTTCGCGGCTCAACGATTCTCCGCAGCCGCGACTCGCCGATATCGAAATGCTGGATGCTTCCGAGCGGAAGTGGCACGTAGAAGAGTGCAATCGGACCGCGGCGCCGTATTCGCGCGATTCCTGCGCGCACCACCTGTTCGAACGGCAAGCGGAGCTTTATCCTTTCCGCATTGCGATGGAGCATCACGTCGCGATCACGTACGGAGAAGCGAACCAGCGCGCAAACCGGCTCGCTCGATTCCTTCGCGAACGCGGCGCGGGCGCCGGCGATCTGATTGCCATCTCGCTGGGGCGTTCGCCCGATACCGTGATCGCAGCCCTTGCCGCCTTGAAGACCGGCGCCGCGTTTCTGCCGCTCGACTCGCTCCCGGGACAGCGTCTCGCGGCGGTACTCGAAGAATCCGGAGCAAAATTGCTGTTGACCGATCGAGCCGGTCCCGACACGTGCTGCCCGAGCGTGTGCCTTTCAGAACACGCTGCGGAAATCGCACGCCAATCTACGGAGAATCTGCCGGATTCGAGCGGTCCCCAAAGTCTCGCCTATGCAATCTGCACCTCCGGTTCGACGGGCAAACCGAAAATCGTCGTGGTTCGCCACCGATCGCTGGTCAATCACAGCCTCGCGACGGCAAAAGTTTACGGCATCACTCCGCAGGATCGCCGCATTCAATTTGCCTCGCCGGGATCTGACGTATTCCTAGCCGAGATCTTTACCTATCTTTCCTCCGGAGCCGCGCTGGTCTTCGGCTTCCATGAGCGCGGCGCGACACTCGAAACGTTCACGCGGATGCTGGACGAGCAGCGCATTACCATTACCGGGATGCCGAGCACGTGGTGGCGGGAATGGGTGAACCTGCTTACATGGGGCGCTCATGCGCTGCCTGCAAGCCTGCGCATTGTCATTGCGGGAATGGAACGCGCCGACCCGGATACGCTGCGGCGATGGAAAGGCATCGCCGGCCATCGCGTTCGATGGTTTAATGCATATGGCCCCGCGGAAACCTCGCCCACCACGCTCATCTATGAAGCCGGCTCGTCCGAATTCGAGAGCGAATCCGTGGTACCGGTCGGGCGGCCGATTGCGAATACGCGCGCCTACGTGGTCGACAGCTCGGAAAACATTGCGCCGGTCGGCGTTGCGGGGGAATTGTGGATCGGCGGGGATGGCGTCGCCCTGGGATATCGCAACGACCCCGAAGCAACTGCCGAAAAGTTTCTGCCCGATCGGTTTTGTTCCCACGATCTCGACTCGAACGAATCGGCGCGCCTCTATCGAACCGGCGATATCGCCTACCGGCTTCCCGATGGCAATCTCGTGTTTGTCGGCCGCGCTGACCGCCAGGCGAAAATTCGCGGCTTCCGCGTCGAGTTGGATGAGATCGAATCCGCGCTCGCACAACTGCCTGCGATCGACCAGTGCGCGGTGGTCCTTGATGATGCCCCCGGCGCGCCGCCCGCTCTAGTCGCCTACTTTACCGTTCGCGGCGCGCCTGCCCCCGGATGCGACGAGCTTCGCCTGCACCTTTCGCGGCAACTTCCGCCGCACATGATCCCCTCGATTTTTTACGTTCTCGAAGGGATGCCCGAAACCTCCAGTGGAAAAATCGATCGGGCCTCACTCGGCCAAACCGCGGGGCGCCGCTTGCAATCGAAATCAGACGGCGCCCGACCCTCGACGATCATCGAGAAGCGACTCGAGCCTTTATGGCGATCCGCGCTCAACCGCAAGAGTGGCGAGTCGCAGACGGAGCCCGCCGTCACCGACGATTTCTTCGAATCCGGCGGTGACAGCCTCTGCGCAACCATTCTGATCACCCTGATTCAGCGTGAATTCGGGCGGGAGCTCTCGTTGACGGAATTGCTGCGCGCGCCAACCATGGCCCGCCTCGCGTCGCTTCTCGATCCGGCTCAATCCAACGGCGTCAAGTCAGTACATTTCCCCAATGAGGCTGGCGCTGCGGCCATTCCCCTCCATCCTGCCGGCAAACTGCTCCCGCTTTTCGCCATTTCGGCCGATTTCGATGCATACTGTTTCCGTTCGATCTCACAGCATGTCGGCGCTGACCAGCCGGTTTTCGGCCTTACCTATCCCACTTCCGGGACAGAAGCGTCAGACGTGGAGCGAATGGCCGCGGAGATCTGCGCTTCCATGCGACAGATTCAGCCGCACGGCCCCTATGCTCTTGCCGGATATTGTTTCGGCGGCTTGGTGGCCTTTGAAGCCGCGAGACAGCTCGAAATGTTGGGAGAATCCGTGACGCTGCTCGCGCTCTTTCACACGCGGACGCCCGGCTATCCGAAGATCATTCGCGCGCGCGGCCGTTATTGGACCTTGTTCAAGAAAATCGTCCTCGGCAAGGAGCCGCTGGTGTCGCGCGATCAGATCCGCGCCCACGCGTCGATGCTTCGCGAGCTGGTTGTGAAGCGAAGCTCGGCGCCATTTCACCGCGCCCTTTCCGAGTGCGGATTCAACCCCTCTGCTGGTCTCCAAGACCCGGCTCGCGTCATCGAGGAATGCGCCCGCCGCTACACTCCGAAACCGGTAAAGACGCGTGTGGTCCAATTTGTAGCCGGAGATCGCGTCAGCCAGCGGCTACTCGAAGATCCGCGTCTCGGCTGGCGCGATTTCTGCCTGGGCGATTTTCAGGTTTATTACGTCCACGGCGCCGCGCATGACCAGTTGATGACCGCCTGCGCTCCTGAAATCGGGTCCAAGCTTCAGACTCTCTTGCGAGCACCCCGCGACGCTACCGCTTGCGATTTGTTGCCACGCCCGGGCATATAGCGTTGGCTCATAAAGTCCCGTTTGCGGCGAAGCCTCGGCAGACGTGACCTTCGGCGGATCACATTGCATCGCCAGGGTCCAGGCACGCTTCACAATCTCCGGTTCGCGATTGATCGTCGAGCGTGCGGCGAACCGGTCGGTGACGGGTCTGGAAACGCCGGCGTGATGCGAGCGTGGCGAGCGCGAGATGGCGGGAGCACACGCTGAGGAGTATGCCTGCCCGGTCTTTCTGTTTCTCTAAACCCGCCAATGTTCCGATCTGAATGGATCGTCTATTCGATTCCAAAGGCGAGCAGCACGTTTCCCGGACTGCCCCCGCCCAACGCCGCATAGCCCGACGTCATGTACAGCATGCCGCCCACAATTACCGGACCCGGTCCGTTGATTGCGCCGCCTTTGGCCGGGACGCCGTTCACAGCCGAGTACTCGTGCGCCGCGTTGTATTCCCAGATGATCTTGCCGTCCGCCGACGCGTACGCCCGCATGATTCCGTTGCTCGATGCGGAAAAAACCACGCCGGGAATCGCTGTGACTGCGGCCGACTGCGGCTGGATGCAGTTCGGATCGCGATCGCTTTTGCACGGAATGGGCGGAGGGCGCGTGGACCAGACCCGCTCGCCGTTTTGGATCATGACCGCGGTGAGGCCGCCTGCCTGATCCGGCCCCCAGCTTGCGTCGGCGTTGGCGAAATACACCAGCCGGCCGTCGGTCGCCGAACCCCACTCGATCCCGCCGAGCGCGCTCCCTTTGCCGATGCGCTCCTGCCACATCACTGCTCCCTGTTTTTCCGGATCGAGCGCCCAACCGATGCCCGACTTTTGCCCGATTACGAGAACGTCGTGACCGTTGGGAAGCGTGCGTAGAATCGGTGAGTTGCCGAAATCGAAATCCGGACCTTGATCCGGCGGGCAGGTCTCCGAACGCGTCGTGGAGCGATTCGAGCAGTTGCCCACCACGAACGCGTCGTCCTTAGTGAGCTGTTTAGTCCAAACGACACGACCGGTATTGAGATCGAACGCCATCACGGCGTCGGAAGTCGGCGCGGCGGGCGCCGTGTAGGCATCGCCGGTCGCGGCATAAAGTAGCCCGCGCTTCATGTCGATCGACGGCGCGGACCAGATCGCCGCACCCGCGGGCCCCCAGAGTTGCGTGCCTCGGGAAGTTTTCTTTAACCGCTTTGGCTCCTCGGGGATCGTGTAGGTCTTCCAGACTTGCCTGCCGGTTTCGGCGTCGTAGGCGACCATGCTGCCGCGAAAGGTACAGCATTCGTACGCCGGGTTACCGCCCGCCAGTTCTTCGAGCGAGGCAACCGGGACGTACAAAATTCCCCCGGCCAGCGCAGGCGCGCCGGTGACGCGGGCAATCGGATGCGCGTCCGTGCGCCGGGTCCAGATTTGCTTTCCAGTGCGCGCATCCACCGCGTACACATTGGCCTTCACGTCGCCAAAATAGACCGCATCGCCACCCTTCGTTGGCCCGATGCTCGGCGCCGTCCGCACACCGCCCGCTGCCCGGAACGACCAGTAGACGCAACCCGTCTTGGCATCCAGCGAGTACACAAATCCGGTGTCGGCTCCCACATAGACGCGTCCGCCGGCGATCGACGGCTGGCCGTACATCGAGCTGGCGTTGGGAAATCCGAAGGACCATTTCAGCTTCAGCCTCGGCACCTGTTCCAGGGCGAGGCCGGCCGACTCAGCGCTTTGAAATCGCGAATTGCCGGCATCGACACCCCAGCCGTTCCACATGGGCCCTTTCATTGGATCGCCGAACTGTGCGGCGTTTTGCGCGGAGCACCGATTCGGCATCGCCGACGCGTCGCCCGATGCGGACGATCCCAGAGGGCGGCCGGCGCTATATTCGGCGACTTGCCGCTTTTGTTCGACGCTCAAGGAGCGCGCCTGCTCCGCCATCGCGCCCGACGTCATCGCGTCGAGAATCGACTCCGGCGTGCGCTCGCGCAGCGCGTCACGATTGGGAGCCCGGCTGTCCGGCGCGGGAGCCGCGTGGCACTGCGCGCAATGCTCCTCGAACACCGCAATCCCACGCGCGCCTTGCGCCGCCGCAAATCGCGACGCAACGCACAGCAGCAACCCGATCACAACTGCTTTCATCCGGGCCTCCGCAAGCATTATCCCGCCGACCTTCCGCGGGAAAACTGCATGCCGCCACACTTTATCATGATTGCCGCTCGGCCAATCGGAACTTGCCGGCCCGAAGCTGCAGGAGATGTCGTTGCCGGCGACCGAGTACAATGAGGTTCAAATGAGCTACCGACTTCTCGCAGGTATGATTACGCTGGGTGCGATCGCGGCGCGTTTGCCGGGCCAGTCGACCAGCGCGCCGGCAAAACCCGCAACCCGGTCGAAGGCGCCGGCGGCGGCAACCAGAGCGGTGCCGCGCACGCCTGACGGCCATCCCGATTTTGAAGGCGTCTGGACGAACGCGACGATCACTCCGCTCGAACGGCCGCCAGAATTTGCCGGAAAGCCGACGGTCACTGACGCCGAAGCCAGAGCATACGAGGCCAAAGACCACGAAGTCAATACACTCGACAGCGACGTCACCAGCAACTTCAATCGCAGGACGGGAGGGCCGGGAGTCGGCGCCTATAACAATCTGTTCGTTGACCGGGGATCGGAGCTTGCGAGAGTCGACGGAGTGAAGCGCACATCCCTGATCATCGATCCGCCGGACGGAAGGATCCCGCGGGCAACCGCGGGTGCGCCGAACCGGCAGGGAGGCGGAGGGCAAGGCGAGCAGTACGCCGGCGTCAGCTACGACAGTGTCAAGCACAGGCCGTTATCCGAGCGCTGCCTGATCGGGTTCGGCTCGACTTCGGGGCCGCCGATGCTGCCGGTGCTCTACAACAACAACTACGAGATCGTGCAGACGCCCGAGACCATCATGATTCTGGTAGAGATGGTGCACGACGTTCGCGTTATCCGGATGAACGCGCAGCACCTGCCCAAGAGCATTCATAAGTGGCTGGGCGACTCGGTGGGGCATTGGGAAGGCGACACGCTGGTGGTCGAGACCACCAATTTCAATCCGCAAAACCGGTTTCGGGGATCGTCGGAGAACCTGAAAGTGATCGAGCGGTTCAAGCGTATCGACGCGCGGACGATTCTTTATCGCGCCACGATTGAAGATCCGACGGCGTATACCAAACCATGGACGCTCGAATATCCGTTTAACGCGACGGCGGGACCGGTGTATGAATACGCGTGCCATGAAGGGAACTATTCGATGACGGATATCCTTGGCGGCGCGCGCAAACAGGAAGCGGCGACTTCGAAGTAGCTGTGCCCGGGACCTGATCTGGCCACGACGCGAGGATCTCTCATGGACCCGTCATCTGTTCACCCGTTGAGCAGTCGCGTCAAAAGGCGTCCTTTCTGAGGCGGGGGAAATCGAAATTGCCTTCGGGAGCCTCTCTGCGCCGCCTCACTTCCCCGGCTTCGCGCCCTTGTATTGCGTGCCCATTGCCACCCGAGCGGTCGCTTCGTCCTGCGGATCGGCAAGCAGCATGATTCCATAGCCTTTGCTCCCGCCTGCGGTGGTGATTAAAACCTTCTTGAAGCGGTTCGCAGGAACGCCTTGCTTGGCGAGCACCTGTCGAACTGCCGCCTCGGTCGGTGCAGTTTTCGATTTGTCGAGTTCGCTCAGGATCGCGCCGACCTGCGCTTGCGTTAGCGCACCCTCGGGTGCGGTCAAGATGATATTACCCGTATTACTCTTGCTGGCGTTGTAATTAAGGCCAAATGCGACAAGCGTAGTGGCGAGCACGAGCGATGTAGCGACTGCACCGAGTGGTTTCATGCACGCTCTCCTCTCCCGGAGTGTAGCACCAGGCCGAGCAGCGCGAGCCCATTCACCGGGTTGTGGCGCTAAAAGTGGTGAAGCTCGGAATGGACACGAGCCAGGGCCTCTTCCAGCCAGTTGCGGGCGAAGTTCCAATGTCGCGCAACCGTAGCGGTGCCGCACCCCATCCTCCGCGCGATCTCCTCTCGCGTCAATCCCAACGGCGGGAACGCCGATTTCGGAATCGATCTTGATGAGCTTCTCGCCGGTTGACTAAGCAATTCAAGAGTTTAACGCGGTGAACTTGTACGTTCGGGCGAGTTCAGAGCGTCCCCCGCAACCAGTCTTTTTCAATGAGTTGCGCGGATTAAGAACGAACCCGGAAAACTCCCAAAGCTCTGGCTTGTCGGCCTCCGGCCCGGATTCAATGGTTTTTCTCTGTTCTCAAAATCAATTCCGCAACTTCCCGTGTCAAGTTCTGGAAGCCCTCGGCCGCACTTCCCTTGCGACTCGGCAGTACGCTTGCCGCGCTCCCGCTAAAATGGAAATCGTGCGCCGTCGATTCGCGCAATTCGCGTGGACTGTCCTCGGATTCAACGTCCTGGTGATTCTCTGGGGAGCCCTGGTACGAGCGTCGCATTCCGGCGAAGGCTGCGGCGATCACTGGCCCCTGTGCAACGGCGCGGCCATCCCGCACGCCGCCCAAATCGCGACGCTGATCGAATTCACCCATCGCGCTACAACCGGCATCGCGTTCTTCTCGGTTCTCACGATGGCAATCTGGGCCTTCCGTTCCTTCCGCTCCCAGCCAGTGTGTAAATCCGCGATCGCTTCGCTCGTCCTGATTGTCACTGAAGCGCTACTCGGCGCGGGCCTGGTGCTGTTCCGCTACACCGGAACCAATGCCTCCGCCGGACGTGCGATTTATCTCTCGGCACACCTGACCAACACTCTCGCCATGCTCGCCGCGATGACGCTGACCGCGTGGTGGGCGTCGGGCCATCGCCGCATCGACTGGAGCAAATCGCAGGCTCGCCTGCTCGGGTGGGCGATCGCCGCCGCCGTCCTGATCGCCGTCACGGGAGCCGTCACGGCCCTGAGCGATACGCTCTTTCCCGATACATCGCTCCGCGCCGGGATGGCGGCCGATTTCTCTTCGGCCTCGCCGATGCTGCTGCGTCTCCGCGTCCTGCACCCCGCCATCGCCATCGCGGCCGGAATCTTCATCGCCATCGCCGCCGCCCGATTTTGGCGTGAATCGCGCTTCGCCAACCTTGTCATCGCTCTGGTGATCCTGCAAACCGCCGCCGGAGGGCTGAATCTGGTGCTGCTTGCCCCGGTCTGGATGCAGATCGTGCACCTGCTCTTCGCCGATCTCCTGTGGATCTCGCTGATTCTGTTTTCCGCTTCCCTGCTCGAGCAGTCACCCGCGCGCGACCGCTCGGCCGAGCTTGTGCACAATTAACTCGGCCATCGCGAGCATCAGAAGCAAATCACGCCCGCGCATCTGAACTCGACGATATCACTCGCCGGCTTCGTCCCCGCCTCCCGTCATCAGCCCGCGCAGCGTCACGCTGGTGGCAGTGAGCGTCTGTGCCTGCGCGGTCAATTCCTCCGCCGCCGCCGCGCTCTCTTGCGAAGTGGACGCGCCCGTCTGGCTGGCAGCCCCCAGTTGCGCGATCGCTTTGGCGATCTGATCGAGCCCCTTCGCCTGTTCCAGGCTGCCCGCGCTGATCTGGTCCACCAGCATCTTGACGTGGCCCGCTTCGGCCGTCACTCCGCGGA
>Ga0335081_10010181_pt1 | contig 15180 bp, 16 predicted proteins | sample Lox_Sample_35_FD_206713 | JGI IMG/M metagenome (GOLD analysis project Ga0335081, IMG submission 206713) | Soil microbial communities from Loxahatchee National Wildlife Refuge, Florida, United States - Lox_Sample_3.5 | ecosystem: Environmental > Terrestrial > Soil > Wetlands | place: USA...
TCGGCACGGAAAAGGAACCATACCGTTTGATGCCCTCCTTGTTCCGCAGCGCCTTGGCCACGGTCTCCCCCAAAACGATTCCGATATCCTCCACCGTATGATGAAAGTCGACCTCCGTGTCCCCCCGGGCCATGACCGTGAGGTCGAGCCGACCGTGTTTGGCCATCAGGGTCAGCATGTGATCCAAAAACGGCATCGTGGTATGAATGCGGCTCTGCCCGGTGCCGTCCAGGTCCAAGCGGATTTTCACCTGGGTTTCGGATGTCTTCCTCTGAACCTCGGCCAAGCGCGTCTTCATTGCGTGCGAACCTCCACGGCCCGGGCGTGTGCCTGAAGCCCTTCCATCTCCGCGATCCGAATCGCGGCTTCCTTGACCCGTGACAGGCCTTCACGGCTGAACGCAAGGAGGCTGGTCTTTTTCACAAAATCGTCCACCGACAGGGGCGACGAGAAACGGGCCGTTCCCCCGGTGGGCAGGACATGGTTTGGACCCGCGACATAATCGCCGAGCGACTCGGTGGTGTAGTGACCGAGGAAGACGGCCCCGGCATGTTTGACCATCGGGAGCAGGCGATCCGGTTGGTCCACGGCCAATTCGAGATGCTCCGGCGCAATCGCGTTGGCCATCATGACCGCCTGGGCCAAGTCTCGAACCCGGAAGATTTTTCCCGAACGACGGAGCGATTGGGTGATGATCTTCTTCCGCGGCAGATCCTTGATCTGCTCTCGCATCCGCGTCCGGACTTTTCGGATCAGCGAGTCGCTGGGGGTGATCAGGATCGAGACGGCTTGCTCGTCGTGTTCGGCCTGTGACAGGAGATCGGCCGCGACAAATCGGGGGTCGGCCGTGTCATCCGCGATCACGACGATCTCGCTGGGACCGGCGATCATGTCGATGTCCACCAGGCCGAAGACCAGCCGTTTGGCCGTGGCGACGTAAATGTTTCCCGGTCCCACGATCTTGTCCACCCGGGCGAGAGTCTTGGTCCCGTAGGCCATCGCCCCGATCGCCTGCGCGCCGCCGATGGTATAAATTTCGTCGACGCCGGCCAGATCGGCCGCGACGAGCAGATGAGGGTTCATCTCCCCCCGATGGGTCGGCGTGCACATCACCACTTCCGGAACGCCGGCCACTTTGGCCGGGACGGCGTTCATCAGGACGGAAGAGGGATAGGACGCTTTCCCTCCGGGGACATAGATCCCGACCCGATCCAGCGGGCGCACCAATTGGCCCAGGGTGATCTGTTGCTCCTCATAATTCCAGCTCTTGAGCTTTTGTCGTTCGTGGAACGACCGGATTCGGTGGGCGGCGAAGCGGAGCGACTCCACGGCCTCGGGCGCGACCTGACGGTAAGCCTCTTTGATGCGATCCGGACGAATTCGAAGCCGGTCGGCGGTAAGACGGATTTGATCGAATTCGCGCGAATAGCGAAGGACGGCGGCGTCTCCCTGCCGTCGGACCGCTTCAAGAATGGTCCGGACCGTCGTCTCGACGCCCGCCGGGCTTGAAGGGGTCCTTCGCAGTCGGGCCAGCCACGCCCGGGTTGACGTTTGTGTGTTGAGCCGGATCAGCTTCATGGGGCCGCCTCGGAGATCGTTTTTTCCAGTCGTTGGATCAGGTCCGTGATCGTTTTGGTTTTTGTCTTAAGGCTGGCCCGGTTGACGATCAACCGGGCGGTGGACTCCGCGATGACCGCCTGTTCCTCGAGGTGGTTCTCGCGCAGGGTCGTCCCGGTGGTGATCAGATCCACGATCTGTTCCGACAGCCCCACCAACGGGGCCAGCTCGATCGCCCCGGACAGCCGGATGATCTCGACCGGCAGCCCCTTTTCGTTGAAATACCGCTCCGCAATTTTAGGATATTTCGTCGCGATCTTAAGCTTACCCGAGGACCAGCTGGGCGTCAGGGCCGCCCTGCGGGGTCCCGCCACCACGATCCGGCAGGCCCCGAAACGAAGATCGAGCGGTTCGTACACGTCGGGTTCCTGCTCCAGCAGAACATCTTTGCCCGCGATGCCCATGTCGGCCGCGCCGTACTCGACGTAAGTGGGCACATCCACCGCGCGCACGATCACCATCCGGATCCGATGCGGGGCGTCTTCGAAAAGGAGTTTACGGCTGTCGGCTTTTAACCCCCGCGGAAGAAGTCCGTTTTTCTTGAAGAGGGCGATGGACGAGTTCAGCAGGCGGCCTTTCGGCAATGCGACGGTCACGGTATCTTTCATGGCGTTTGTTTATTGGTAGGGGCTTGCGTCGCCCCCTCCACCGGCCAAGCCGGATGGAACCTCCCCCTATCGCTCACGTTGTTCGCCGGGTAGATACACACGAGCAGATCCCGCGAGTATCTACGTGATCCGGGTGATTTTGCCCCCAAGGTTTGAAAATTTCTGCTCGAGCTGTTCGTAGCCCCTGTCCAGATGATACACGCGTGAAATCTCGGTCTCGCCTTCCGCAGCCAGTCCCGCGAGCACCAAGGAGGCGCTGGCCCGAAGGTCCGAGGCCATCACCGGTGCCCCGCTCAAGCGGCGAGTCCCTTTGATGACGGCATTGCTTCCTTGGACGTTGATGTCGGCGCCCATTCGGCGGAGTTCGGCCACGTGGGTGAAGCGGTTCTCGAACACCGTCTCGGTGATCACGCTCAGACCGTCCGAGAGGGCCATCAAGGCCATCATCTGGGCCTGCATGTCCGTCGGGAAACCCGGGTAGGGGAGCGTCTTGATGTCCACCGCCCCGATCCGCCCCGTTGCCGCGGCCCGGACACCATCCGTTTCCTCGCCAATCTCGACGCCCGCCTCCCGCAGTTTTTGCAAAACGGCGTCCAGGTATCGAGGACCGCAACCGCGGACGAAGATTTCTCCCCGGGTGATGGCGGCGGCCGTCAGGTACGTTCCGGCCTCGATGCGGTCGGGCATGATGCGGTACGAACACGAATGGTCCAGCGATTCAACGCCGTCGACCGTGATCACGTCCGTGCCGGCGCCGTGGATCTTCGCACCGCACCGGATCAGGAAATGCGCCAGATCCACCACCTCCGGCTCGCGGGCGGCGTTCTCGATCACCGTGACCCCGTCCGCCAGCGTGGCGGCCATCATCAGATTCTCCGTGCCCGTGACCGAGGCCAGGTCCAGGTAGATGCGCGCTCCTTTGAGACGCCGTGCCTTGACGGCGACGTACCCGTGTTCGATCTGAATCTCGGCCCCCATCTTCTCAAGCCCCATCAAATGGAGGTTGATCGGCCGGGCTCCGATCGCGCAACCTCCCGGAAGCGAAACTCGGGCTTCCCCGAAGCGCGCGGCCAGCGGGCCCAGGACCAAGACGGAGGCACGCATGGTCTTGACGAGCTCATAAGGCGCTTCATGACGGGTCAGGGCGGGCATCCGGATCGTCCATCCGCCCTGTCCGTCGTCTTCGATGACGGTGCCCAGATGGTTCAAGAGGCGTTTGATCGTCGCCACGTCCATCAGCTTCGGAACATTGAGGACGCGGTGTTCGGCCCGGCTGAGCAGGGTTGAGACGAGGATGGGCAATGCGGCGTTCTTGGCCCCGCTCACCTTGACCTCGCCTTTAAGTCGCTTGCCTCCCTTGATCCGGATTTTATCCATGCGGGTTCACGGTTTCGTCAGAACGACCGCCCGGTCAATTTTTTGCAGGTCTTTTTTGATTTCGTCCACCCGCCAGCCGGCTTCCTCGGCCAGGGTCCGAACGTCGTCGGCCTGCCGGATTCCGATCTCCAAACCCATGCGTCCGCCGGAGCGAAGCAGCTCAATGCCCTGAGCAAGAATCCGTCGATAATAATCCAGGCCGTCGGGCCCGCCGTCCAGCGCGATCCGCGGTTCGTGGTCCCGGACCTCCGGTTGCAGGACCGGGATCTCCCCCGTCGGGACATAGGGCGGGTTGGAAATCAAAAGATCAATGCACCGGGCCGGTCCCGCGGTTCTCAATGGACCAAAGAGGTCCCCTTCCAGGAATTCGATCCGGCCGTCGGCGTCGTGCCGGACGGCGTTAAGACGGGCGATCCGGAGGGCGTCCGCCGACAGGTCGGTTGCAAGAACCCGGGCCCATGGAAACAGTTTGGCCAGGACGACGGCCAGACAGCCGCTCCCGGTTCCAAGGTCCGCCACGGTGATCGAGGCATCCGACGGTTCCGGGATCGACTCCAGGGCGATCTCGATCAACAGTTCCGTCTCGGGTCGCGGAATCAGAACATCCGGGGTTACGTAAAACTCCAGGCCCCAGAATTCCTGGCCGCCGAGGAGGTACTGAAGCGGTTCCCGTCCCGCGCGGCGTCGGATCAGATCTTCAAAAATCGATCGGCGATCGGGATCGAGCCCTAACGCGTCGGACCGATAAAGGTCCAGGCGCGTGCGGCCCAAAACGTGCGCGAGCAAGGTCTCGGCTTCCCGGCGGGCCTCCGGGAGGCCGGCGTCGGTCAGCGCGCGCGTCGCCGTTTTGAGAACGTTCTGCCGTTCTTGTGTCGGGGGTGTCGTGATGCCCATTTTCATGATGGATCAGGATGTCGTGACCGTGTTGAGCCGGTCGGATTGATCGGCCGCAATGAGTGTGTCGACGATCTCGTCCAGATCCCCCTCAAGGATTTGGTTGAGCCGGTGCAGAGTCAATCCGATCCGGTGGTCGGTCACCCGGTTCTGGGGGAAATTGTACGTGCGTATTTTCTCGCTTCGATCCCCCGTACCGACCTGCGATTTTCTCGCCTTGGCCGTCTCGGCTTCCTGCCGTGTTTTTTCCACCTCCAGAAGCCGGGAACGCAGCACGCGCATCGCCTTATTTTTGTTCTTCAACTGAGATCGCTCGTCCTGACAACTGACGACCGTGCCGGTCGGAATGTGGGTGATCCGGACGGCCGAATGGGTCGTGTTGACGCCCTGTCCGCCCGGCCCGGAGGAGCAGAACGTGTCGATCCGGAGATCGTTCGGGTCGATCGTGATGTCCACCTCTTCAGCTTCCGGAAGCACCGCGACGGTGACGGCCGAGGTGTGAATGCGCCCCCCCGCTTCGGTGACGGGAACGCGTTGAACCCGATGAACTCCGCTTTCGAATTTCAGATGCCGGTAGGCGCCTTTGCCTTCGATGGCGACGATGACCTCTTTCAAACCGCCGATTCCGGTCGGGCTGGAGGTGACCATCTCGACATGCCACCGGTGATTCTCGGCATAGCGGGTGTACATCCGGAACAGTTCGGCCGCGAAGAGGGCGGCTTCGTCTCCCCCCGTGCCGGCGCGGATTTCCAGGAAGGTGTTCTTGTCGTCCCGGGGGTCTTTCGGCAACAGAAAGGCCTTGAGCTTCTGTTCCAGCGCTTCCTTGCGTTTCAGGAGGTCCTGATATTCGTGCTCGGCCAGTTCCCGAAACCCGGCCTCCGCCCCGGTGTCGCGCAGGATCTCTTCCGTGGCCTCGACCTCTTTGAGGACGGCCTTGTACTCTTGGTATTGATCCACAACCTCCGAGAGATCCGACCGCTCCTTCGCGAGGCGCTGGAGCTGCGTCGCATCCGCGAGGACGCGCGGGTCGCTCAGGGCCTGATTCAAGTCGTCGAATTTATCTTCGATCGACTCGAGCTTTTTAATGAAAATTGGATCGATGTTCATCGTCATCCAAGCTTATTTCTTCTTGTACTTTTTCCGGAACCGCTCGACGCGACCTTCCGTGTCGATCAGTTTCTGCGTGCCCGTAAAAAAGGGATGGCAGGAGGAACAGATCTCGACATGGATATCGCTCCGGGTTGAACGGGTGTTAATGATGTTTCCGCAAGCGCACGTGATCGTGGTCGTTTGATACGCCGGGTGAATCCCTTCTTTCATTTTATTTAATCCTCCTTGTTTATTAAACCGTGGGGGTTCTCTCCACCCCCGGAGTCAAACCGGCCGCTTGGATATCCCTTGTTTAGGTGAAGCCGTGTCTGAGCAAACAGGTCATTATAACATTTTTGATTTCTTGTGAAAAGGGCCTGGTTTGGGAATGCCTTGATCGAGAACCGAAAGGGGGTTTCCCGTCCTCGATTCGAGACGAGGGGATCGAAGGGCTACTTGTTCATAGATTCAAGGAACTCTTTGTTGGTTTTAGTGTTTTTGATTTTATCGATCAGGAATTCCATGCTCTCCACGGTCGAAAGGGGACTCAGAACCTTTCGCAGAATCCACATTTTGTTCAGGTCGTCCCGGTCCACCAGCAGTTCTTCCTTTCGGGTCCCGGACTGGTTGATGTCGATGGAGGGGAACACGCGCTTGTCGGCCAGTTTCCGATCGAGATGGACTTCCATGTTGCCCGTTCCTTTGAATTCCTCAAAGATCACGTCATCCATCCGGCTGCCCGTGTCGACCAGGGCCGTCGCCATGATCGTCAGGCTGCCCCCGTTCTCGATGTTCCGGGCCGAGCCGAAAAATCGTTTGGGCCGCTGAAGGGCATTCGCGTCCAAGCCGCCCGACAAAACCTTGCCGCTCGGTGGGATGATGGAGTTGTAGGCCCGGGCCAGTCGCGTAATGCTGTCCAGCAGGATCACCACGTCGCGTTTGTGTTCGACCAGACGTTTGGCTTTCTCCAGAACCATTTCCGCAACCTGCGCATGGCGCTGCGCGGGCTCATCGAAGGTTGAACTGACCACTTCGGCCTTTACCTGGCGCTGCCAATCCGTGACCTCTTCGGGCCGCTCATCGATGAGCAGAACGATCAAGGTGATTTCGGGATGATTGGAGAGAACGGCCTTTGCGATATTCTGAAGGAGAACCGTTTTGCCGGTGCGGGGGGAGGCGACGATCAATCCACGCTGTCCTTTCCCGATCGGCGTGATCAGTTCCATGACCCGGGTCGACAATTCCAGGGGATCGTGTTCCAGGCGGATCTTTTCTTCCGGGTACAGCGGGGTGAGGTTATCGAACAGGATCTTGTCCCGCGCCGTCTCCGGATCTTCGAAATTGACCTTTTCCACTTTTAAGAGTGCGAAATACCGCTCGCCTTCCTTGGGGGGGCGGATCTGTCCGGAGACGATGTCGCCGGTGCGGAGGTTGAAGCGGCGGATCTGGGAGGGAGAAATATAAATGTCATCGGGCCCGGGGAGATAATTGTAATCCGGCGCCCGCAGGAAACCGAAGCCGTCCGGGAGCGTTTCCAGGACGCCTTCGCCATAAATGACGCCGTTCTTTTCGGCCTGGGCCTGAAGGATGGCGAAGATCAGCTCCTGCTTTCGGAGGTTGCTGGCTCCATCGATCTTCAAATCCTTCGCGACGTCATTCAGCTCCGCGATGTTTTTTTCCTTTAGTTCTTGAAGATTCATTCGGTTCTCCTTGACATTATCCATCATATGCGCTCTCAGTCGTGACCCGGATTGCAACAAGCCAAACCCGGGTGAGTTTGAACGTGCGTTTTTAGTGTTTAGTATTTAAGCGTCAACGGTTTCTTCATCCAACGTGTCTGCTGCGACCCGCAGCATGCAGGTCGGCCGCAATGGAGCAGTCGATCAAGTTCGGGTGAGGGTGATGTTGTGTAGGATAGTTCACTCGGAGGACTCAAGGCTGCCGCAATTTATGCTGCATGTAATAACTTAAAGATGAGATGTCTGGATTTATTTCCCTGTTGAAGAATCGGTTTCTTGCGGTGTGTATTTTCATACTATAGCCGATCCTTATGGATTTTGTCAACTCCTTATTTAAAGGGGCATGCGTCGCCCCCTCCACTGAAGCTTCCGAAGGTTCCGGTTTCCCTTATTTACGATTTACCATTCTCGATTCACCAAATTCCCCGCCCAAGGTCGTAAATCGTAAATAGGGGAAAATTTCCCTGCGGGGAATTTTCGGCCACCCCCTCCGGCTTGCTTTGCCCGCCGGCAACTACTTTAAATCTCTCGCGCACCGAAAACCGGCATCCGGGAAGGCTCCTTCGGGACTGATGTAGAAACGGTAGGAGGTTCGATAAAAATACGGAATCGCGTAATGCCCCATGCCGCCCCAGCTGCTGCCTCGAATGACCTTGAATTTTTCCCCGAAGGTTTCGCTGGTATAATCGGATCCGGGGTAGGGTTGATACCAGTCCGCGGTCCATTCCCAGACGTTTCCGGCCATGTCGTACACGCCGTAAGGACTTTTCCCGGCCTCGAAATGGCCGACGGGGGTTAAATCGCCGATGCCGGTGTCTCCGGTGTTGGCCTTGGCGGCGTCGAATTCATTGCCCCAGGGATAGTCCCGTCCGTCCGTGCCGCGAGCCGCCTTCTCCCATTCGGCTTCGGTCGGCAATCGTTTTCCGGCCCATCCGCAGAAACGCTCCGCGTCGTACCAGTTCACGTAGGCCACCGGGTAACTTTCTCGTCCGGCGGGAATCGTGCCGGACGGCCAGTTCTCCGGCGGCCTTGAGCCCGTGGCGTCCACAAACGTCTTGTAGGCGGCGTTGGTCACTTCATACTTATCCATAAAATAACTCGGAAGATTGACCTTGTGTTGGGGATGCTCGTCCAGATACCAGGGTTTTACGGTTCCGAATTCGGCGCCCTTTCCTTCGGTATCCACTTTATTGCTGCCCATGATGAATTCGCCCGCCGGAATCAAGACCATGCCTTCGGGCGGGGTCTGATTTTTTATACATCCCGCCAGAATCAGCAGGCAGAAAATCAGAACGGCCGGGCGTCTCGTGTTTCGGACCATGTGAAAACGATGTCCTTTCTCGGAGGAAAAGTTACAGGGATTCGGCGCATCGAAAACCGAAGCCGTTGTTCTTCGTCCCGGGGTTAAAAAAGCTGCGATTGAAATTCGGGGCGCTGATTCCGCAGTGATAACCCGAACAATCGATCCACGATCCGCCCTTCAGCACCCGGTATTTCTCCCCGTAGTTTTCGGTGGGACGTTTGTTCCCCGCGTAGGCTTTATACCAGCTGGCCGTCCATTCCCAGACGTTGCCGGCCATGTCCGAGACCCCGTAGGGACTGTTCCCCTTCGGAAAACTTCCGACCGGAGTGGTCCCGCCCAACTTCAACTGGGGGACGTTGGCCTTCTTGGGATCAAAGTCGTTGCCCCACGGGAACCAGCGTCCGTCCGTGCCGCGGGCCGCCTTTTCCCATTCGATGTCCGTCGGCAGGCGCTTCCCGGCCCAGTGGCAGAAGTCGTTGGCGTCGTACCAGGTGACAAAAACGACCGGGTGGTTACCGTTGCTGGGAGGGTACATGTCGCCGATCCAGTCCGCCGGAGCGGGACGTCCCGTGGCCTCGATGAACGTCCGGTATAGAAGGTTCGTCACTTCGAATTTATCGATACGGAAACCGTCCACGTAAACGGTATGCATGGGACCTTCGTCCGGCCATCGGGAGTCCGACCCCATGATAAAGGACCCCTTCGGAATCAAGATCATGTTGGGCGTTGCTGTCGCGCGGGGCGGACTAGCTTTTGATGCTTCGTTGGACGATCCCTCCGAGACCGTCGTGAGCGTGCCAATCGCGGTCGAAACTAAAAGGACCTTGAATAAAAAAAAACAGGATCCTTTCGGGTGGTCGAGGGCAATCATGAGGGATTCTTTTTCCGAAACGGCGATGCGGGACTGCTTCTCCGGATCCCCATGATAGCAAGGATTTTACGGGCCGTCAAGAATAAGTTCGTGCAGTTGCACCGTCGTGGGCGCTATTGACTATTTTAAACCTGCATGTTACATTCCAAATTTCCGTAACGACGGTGTTTGGCGGGATGATTCTATGCTTGATATCAAATACATTCGAGAACAGACGGATCGGGTTCGACAAAAGATGACGGAGCGTGGGCAGACCTATGATCTCGATGGACTGCTTCGTGTCGATCAGGAACGCCGCCGGCTTGTGGTTGAAGTGGACGAGCTCAAACGCCGTCGGAACATAGCCTCCGACGAAATCACGCGCTTGAAACAGCGGCGGCAGCCCGCCGATGCGCTGTTGGCCGAGATGAAGGAAGTTTCGGAACGGATCAAGTTGCTTGATGAACAGATCCGGTCGCTGGACGAGCAAGTGCAGGAACGGCTGCTCTACCTTCCGAATCTGTTGCACGACTCCGTTCCGGCGGGGCGGGACGAAAAAGAGAACAAGGAAATCCGGCGGTGGGGAACGCCGCCGTCGTTCGATTTTGCGCCGCGGTCTCACTGGGAGATCGGGGAGAAACTGGGCATCCTGGATTTTGAGCGGGCCGCCCGTGTGACGGGGGCGCGCTTCGTTTTTTATAAAGGCCCGGGGGCCCGATTGGAACGGGCCCTTTTGAATTTGATGCTGGACCTGCACACCGGCGAACACGGCTATGAGGAAATCCTGCCGCCGTTCATCGCGAATCGCGCGAGCCTGATCGGAACGGGCCAGCTTCCGAAATTCGAGGAGGATCTGTTCCATCTTCGGGACGAGGATTATTTTCTGATCCCGACCGCCGAGGTGCCTCTCACCAACTTCCATCGCGATGAAATTTTAGATGAAGAGCGGCTTCCCTTATCCTACGCGGCCTATACCCCCTGTTTCCGTCGCGAAGCCGGTTCCTACGGCAAGGACACGCGCGGTCTGATCCGTCAACATCAGTTCAATAAGGTCGAGCTGGTCAAGTTTACAACGCCCGAACGCTCGTATGAAGAACTGGAACGGTTGCTCCAGAATGCCGAGTCGGTCCTGCAACGGCTCGGGCTGCATTATCGGGTTGTGCTGCTTTGCACGGGAGACACCGGATTCTCGTCGGCCAAGACCTATGATATCGAGGTATGGCTCCCGGGACAAAACCAGTTCCGGGAAATATCCTCCTGCAGTAATTTCGAGTCGTTCCAGGCGCGCCGGGCCGGGATCCGGTATCGGGCAAAGGGCGGCAAAAAGACGGAGTACGTTCACACGATCAACGGCTCCGGCCTTGCGATCGGACGCACCGTCGTGGCGATTCTGGAAAATTATCAGCGGAAGGACGGCAGCGTGGCCGTTCCGGAAGCGTTGCGGCCCTACATGGGCGGTGTCAGCGATATTCGGGCCGATCGATGAATTTGAGAATGGAGCAATAGAGAATAGACCGCATTCTCACACCGTTATGATTCTCGTCTGATTTCTATTGCTCCATTGTTCGAATGCTCTGTAAAATTTGCAGGGCAAATTTTACGGAGGGGTGGCCGAGTGGCCTAAGGCGGCGGTCTTGAAAACCGTTACCCGAAAGGGTCGTGGGTTCGAATCCTACCCCCTCCGAATTTTTGCAAAGCAAAAATTCGGAGCATTGGAGCAGTGGACATTGGAAAATGGACACGGCTCACAATGCGGTCCAATGTTCTATGGTTCTATTGCTTGTTCAGGGTCGCCGAGTTAGGTCGGTCGGCATAAATATTTAAGATAAGTGGCAACGGATTTCAGTGTTATTTGAGCGATGACCAAACGGAAAACTAGGGCTAAAAAATCTCCAACTAAGCACAGGAAGGGACGATCCTTCGAGCGGGCAGTGGCAATGATCCAAGCGGGGTTGGACCCTCAAGCCACAGTCAAACACGATGAAAAGCTAAAGGACAAACACGGCCACAGTCGTCAGTTTGATGTAGTCTTGCGAGGAAAAATTGGGGGCCACGAGGTTCTTGGGGTTATAGAGTGCAAGGACTTACAGGGTTCAGTAGGTACTCCCGTCATTGATGCCTTTGTTACTAAAGCCGCAAGCGTGGGCGCAGATCTCAAGTTCGTTGTATCGAAGCACGGATTTTCAAGGCCGGCACTCAAAGTCGCTGCTGATAACCATGTGCATACTCTATCTCTTCTGAAAAGCCCTACTGAAAAGCATGGGTTTACCGTTGGCGACTATGTGTACGCATGCCGGCTTGCTTGGACATCCCTCCGGCTTAGTGCCGTCTTGACCGACGGTACAACTCTGGCGATCCACGACCGACCGCAAGATGTGCATGTGAATGGCTATTCTCTGTTCGAATGGATTCTCCAAGAGGCTCATTCCACGTTTCTGAAGATTCCAGAGCCCGGTTGGTACAGACTACGGCTTAGATTCCACGATCCAGCCACAATAGTTTTATCCTCTGGGGCGCGTCAGATCCAGGTGCTGGAGGTTTACCTAAAACGTGAACGCGAGTACCGGCGAAAAGTTGCTTTCGCTGTTGGCAGCGGTTTCGTCGATTTTGGTTCGAAAAAACTCAAAGTTCCAGGAGGGGGAACGATTAAAGTTTCCTTCACCGCGGACCCAAATCTTAAAGATTGGGAGCCCGTTGATGCACTTCCGAAAAAGCCCAGCGCACTAGTGCTTGGAACATTGTTCGTGTACTCGAGGCCAGGTGAAGTACCCCGTTCCTTGTTTGACGCTCAGACTGTTGCAGAGGTTATGTTTGATCCCCTTGTTACCAAACAATTACCGGACCCGACTCAATTGATCTGATGATGGCTGGTTGTAATGAGGATTAGTGTTACGGCATTTCAGCCGTCGGTTTAATGTGAACGGACGAGGAAAAGGTGACTGTGGCTGGTTGAAGACGCGGCGGCGCTCATGCAATGTGAGCCAGAATCTTTTCCCGCTCATCGGAAGAAAAGTCCTGCCCGTAAAAACGCAGAAAAATTTCTCTCTTGATCTCTCTCTGGTCGGCGTTCGGATGATTCATCAGAATGGAAGCTAAAACCTGACGGCGGGCCAGGTCGAACATGGAAAACCCCATCTTCAGTCGGTCCTGACCGCTTTTCTCCATCATCATCGCCTTGAAAAGGACTTCTAACTCCGGAGACGTATCTTTCATCAGTTTGCCTCTTGATAGACCTCTTGGAGCCCCAGCTTGGCCACCCACTTCAGAATGTACCGCCGGTCCAGACCGGGAGTCTGCAGGAGATTTTTTACATCCCGGATCTGCATCTCGGACCGGCTGTCCTTGGCCCAGTCCAGTTTGGAGAGGATGAGGTCCTCCGGCGAAGCCACAAGGATCCTTCCCCCCTCGAACTCGATGCTGCGTCTGCGCTCAAATTCGACCCGGCGGTATTCTGAATCCTTTCGAACTATAAAGTCAACTTTCACGACCCCTTCCCGATGAATGATATTGAACATTCCCTTGCTTTGGAGCGCGTGCCTCATAACATCCCGGTCAACATAAAAGTCGTTTGAGAAAAGGGAGAAAAGTTCTTCAACCTTCTCCTCACCAACCTCGATGATAATGTCGATATCCCGGGTCATTCTGGGGATGGTATAGAAATTCGCCGCGATCGAGCCGGTCACCATATATCGAATCCCGGCCGACTCCAGCCGCTGAGTAACAATTTTTAGGACATCCTGCTCGTTGATCATACGGAGCCACCCTGCTTCCTCTGGCATTTTGATATGCAGTTGACTTCTTTATATGCGAGCGAATTATACAGAAGATCCGAGTGAAATGAAAAGTGTTTTCCGCGCATCTTCTCATTGCAAATCGACTCCGTTTCTCATAAAATAAGTTCGAGCTTTATCTAAAAGTCTCCGTAAGTGTTCGGGAGGATTCGCATGGATGCCCCACGCAACATCGCCGTGATCATCGGGAGTCTTCGCGAGGAGTCCTTCAGCCGCAAGATGGCCAATGCGCTCGCGGCGCTTGCGCCTGCCTCTCTCAAACTCCAGATCATCGAGATCGGGCCGTTGCCACTCTATAACCAGGATCTTGATGGGGTCGATCCACCGGCGGCCTGGGTCTCCTTCCGGGAACGGATCAAGGCTTCGGACGCCGTTCTGTTCGTCACCCCGGAACACAATCGTTCGGTACCAGCGGCGCTCAAGAATGCGCTGGATGTCGGTTCACGGCCTTACGGGAAAAGCGCGTGGAACGGCAAGCCGGGAGCCGTGGTCAGCGTAGCGCCGGGCGCGCTTGGCGCTTTTGGGGCCAATCACCATCTTCGCCAATCCCTCGTCTTCCTCAATGTGCCCACCCTTCAGCAGCCCGAGGCCTACATCGGAGGCGCCGCCGGTCTGTTCGATGCCAATGGAAACTTGTCCAACGAGAGCACACGGGATTTTCTCCGAAAATTCATGGAGGCGTACGCGGCCTGGATCGAGCAAAACCTGCGTCGCTGAAGAGCCGGGGTTTCCTTCCATCGAAGGCGGGCATCTATCTTGTCTTTACCCGCTATTCTCTGATACCATACTGGCTGTCTATTGTGAGAAAACACAATGAAGGGACAAGCCCTTAAAGCAAGACCGACCAACGTTTCGATTACGGAGGAACTGATCCGAGAAATTGCGAGTCGGATCGTAAGTCATTTTCATCCTCACAAAATTATTCTTTTCGGTTCCTACGCTTACGGCAAACCCACGCCGGACAGTGATCTTGACCTTCTTGTCATTATGCCCACCCGCAAACGCCCCGCCGAGCGAAGCGCAGAAATCTCGCTAAAGTGCCGTCCGCCCTTTATTCCGATGGAGGTTATCGTATTGACGCCCGGCGAAATCAAACAACGACTGGCGGGTTTCGATCCGTTTCTGGAGGAAGTTCTGGCGAAGGGTCAAGTCCTTTATGAAGCCCAAAGGTGATTTTGAGCCGTGGGTCTATAAAGCAGAGGAAGATTATCGCACGGCCGTCACAATGGTGCGCAAACGCAAGGGCGGCGCGCCCGATGTTGTTTGTTTCTGTTCCCATCAGTGTATCGAGAAATACCTCAAGGCTTTCTTGGTGCTTCACCGCATTCCATTTCGCAAAATCCATGTTCTCGATGCATTGCTCGATTTGGCCGTTACTTGCGACCTGCTGCTTGAGGTGATCCGGCGGAACGTTGTGAAGTTGAATCCCTACGCTGTTCGGGTGAGGTATCCGGGAGATGAGGCCACGATCGGCGAGGCGAGGGATGCCGTGGTTCTGATGAAACGACTACGCGCATTTCTCCGTGAGAAGCTTGAACTTCCTAAACAGACTTAATCCCGTTTGTCCGAAGGGTTCCCCACAATCTTCCAATCCAAAACCTCCTTCCAAACCCCGGCCCCTTGTGCCCGGTACCGCTCTTCCGTTATCATAGAGCATCGACAATCATCATGGAGGGCTGCGCTATGCCGGGACTCGTACGAACGATGGTCGTTGGATTGACGATGGTCTTGCTGGCCGGTTGCGGCTACAACGACCTGCAAGGCCTTGATGAAAACGTGAAGGCGGCCTGGTCGGAGGTTCAGAACCAGTATCAGCGGCGGGCCGACCTGATCCCGAACCTGGTCAACGTGGTGAAGGGGTACGCGGCGCACGAACGGGAAACCCTGGAGGCCGTCACCGAAGCGAGGGCCA
>Ga0335081_10010184_pt1 | contig 15179 bp, 12 predicted proteins | sample Lox_Sample_35_FD_206713 | JGI IMG/M metagenome (GOLD analysis project Ga0335081, IMG submission 206713) | Soil microbial communities from Loxahatchee National Wildlife Refuge, Florida, United States - Lox_Sample_3.5 | ecosystem: Environmental > Terrestrial > Soil > Wetlands | place: USA...
CGGCGCCGGCCGAGTCGGGCCCGGCCCGGTACCGGCTGCCGTCGAAGTGCAGCACCGAGCCGCCGCCCGCGGCCACGGTGTGGATGGACAGCATCGGCGCCCGCATCCGCACCCCGGCGACCTGCGTCTCGTACTCCCGCTCGAACTCGCCCGCGAAGTGCGACACGTCGGTGGAGGTGCCGCCCATGTCGAAGCCGATGGTCCTGGTGAAACCCGCGTCGGCGGCCGTGCGGGCCATGCCGACGATGCCGCCGGCCGGGCCGGACAGGATCGAGTCCTTGCCGCGGAAGCTGGCCGCGTCGGTCAGGCCGCCGTTGGACTGCATGAACAGCAGCTTCACGTGCTGGAGTTCGCTGGCCACCTCGGTCACGTACCGCTGCAGGATCGGTGACAGGTAGGCGTCCACCACCGTGGTGTCGCCCCGGGAGACCAGCTTCATCAGCGGGCTGGTCCGGTGCGACTCGGACACCTGGGTGAAGCCGGCGGCGCGGGCGATGGCGCCGATGCGCTGCTCGTGGGCGGGGTACCGGTAGCCGTGCAGGCACACCACGGCGACGGCCCTGAACCCGTCCCCGCGGGCCCTGGCGAGCTCGTGCGTGATGGCGTCCTCGTCCAGGGGGGTCAGTACGGTGCCGCTGGCGTCTACCCGCTCGTCGGCCTCGATCACCCGGTGGTACAGCACCTCGGGGAGCAGGATCCGGCGGTCGAAGATGCGCGGCCGGTTCTGGTAGGCGATGCGCAGCGCGTCGGCGAAGCCGCGGGTGATGACCAGGACGGTGGGCTCGCCCTTGCGCTCGAGCAGGGCGTTGGTGGCCACCGTGGTACCCAGCCGGACCGAGCCGATGAGCCCGGCGGGGATGGGCTGGCCGGGCCTGAGCTCGAGCAGCTGCCTGATGCCGGCCACCGCGGCGTCCCGGTAGGCTTCCGGGCGGTCGGACAGCAGCTTGCGGGCGACCAGGCGCCCGTCGGGGCGGCGGGCGACGACATCGGTGAACGTGCCGCCCCGGTCGATCCAGAATTCCCAGCGTCCGTCCACGTCCGGGTCCCGGGGCCGCGCCCTAGCCCTGGTCCGGGACGGGTATCGGGTCCCTCGGCGTTCCGTGGTTCAGGTCGCGGTAGGCGGTCTCCACGTCCGCCGCGGTCAGCGTGGTCAGGTCCGCCGCGGTCGCCTGCTCGCCCAGCCGCACCACCCGGACGTCCCGGCAGGCGCAGGCCCGCTCGAACAGGGACCGGGCGAACCGGCCGTTGCCCAGCTCGTCGATCCGGCCCGCCGCGCACGCGTGGGCGAAGATGGCGCCGAGCACCTCCCGGGCGGCCGGGTCGAACATGTCGCCCGCCTGCTCCGCGAGCAGCTCGGCGATCCGCACCAGGTCGGCGGGCTGGTAGCTGGGGAAGGTGACCCGGGTGCTGAACCGCGACGCCAGGCCGGGGTTGCTGCGCAGGAACCTGTCCATGTCGTCCGGGTACCCGGCGAGCACGATCACCAGCCGGTCACGGTCGTCCTCGGCCCGCTTGAGCAGCGTCTGCACCGCCTCGGCGCCGAACGCGTCGCCGCCGGAGTAGCCGTCGTTGTGCAGCGAGTACGCCTCGTCGATGAACAGCACCCCGCCCATGGCCGAGTCGATGAGCTTGTTGGTCTTGATCGCGGTCGAGCCGAGGTGCTCGCCGACCAGGTCGGCCCGGTGCGCCTCCACCACCTCGGGCCGGACCAGCAGCCCGAGCGCGGCGAAGATCCGGCCCAGGATGCGCGCGACCGTGGTCTTGCCAGTGCCCGGCGGCCCGGTGAACACGAAGTGCCGGGTGGGCGGCTGGCTGGTCAGCCCGTGAGTGTCGCGCAGCCGGGCCACGCGCAGCTGCGCGGCGATCGCGCGCACCTGCTGCTTCACCGGCTCCAGGCCGACCAGCTCGTCGAGCTCGGCGATGGCGCCCTCCACCGTGGGCGTGTCCTCGTAGCCGCGCAGCCTGCTGGTGAGCTCGGCGTAGGCCTGCTCCAGGTCGCTGCCGCGGATCGTGACCAGGTCCCGGGGCGCGGGCTCGGCCGTGCCGGTCATCACGCGCACGTCGCGGGCCTGGCCGGCCTTCTCCAGCAGGGTGCGGACGAACCGGCCGTTGCCCAGCTCGTCGGTGATCCGGCGGCGGCCGACCTCCTCCAGCGTGCGCCACAGCACCGGGCGCGCGTCCGGGTCGAGCATCTCGCCGCGCCGGTCGAGCGCGGACTCGGCCAGCGCCATCATCTCCGGCGGCGAGTAGCTCGGGAACTTCAGCCGGGTCGCGAAGCGGGAGGCGAGGCCGGGGTTGGAGGCCAGGAACGACTCCATCTGCTTCTCGTAGCCGGCCAGGATGATGATGAGGTTCTCGCGGTTGTCCTCGGCCCGCTTGAGCAGCGTCTGGACCGCTTCGGTGCCGAACCGGTCGGCCTGCCCGTCGCCCTCGTTGACCAGGCTGTACGCCTCGTCGATGAACAGCACCCCGCCCAGCGCGGAATCGACGAGCTCGTTGGTCTTGATCGCGGTCGCGCCGAGGAACTCGCCGACCAGGTCGGCCCGCTGCGCCTCGATGACCTCCGGCATCTGGAGCAGGCCGAAGGCGTAGAAGATCTTGGCGAGCACCCGGGCCACCGTGGTCTTCCCGGTGCCGGGCGGGCCGAGGAACACGAAGTGCCGCATCGGCCGCTCGGTGGTGATGCCGGCCACCGTGCGCCGCCGCGCGGCCTCGATGGACGCGGCGATCGAGCGGACCTGCTCCTTGACCGAGGTGAGGCCGATCATCGCGTCCAGCTCGGCCATGGCGTCCTCGACCGAGATCTGCGGCCGCGGCCGGGCCGAGGCGGCCTGGTGGTCGCGGGCCGCGTAATCGGCGTAGGGCATGGCCGCGGCCTGGGCGCGGACGCCCGCGCCGGAGTGGGGGGCTCCCGGCTGGCCCCCGGGGCGGCTGCCGGGGCCGGCCTGGGTCGCGGCGCCGGGCTTGCCGCCGGGGCCGGCCTGGGAATCGGGGATACCCGGGGCATTCGGGGTATCCGGGCCCCGGCCGCCGTACATGCGGGCGTCCTGGATGCCCTTGGCCACCCGCCAGCCCAGCACGGCCGCGGCCAGCAGCCACGCGGTGATGGTGGCGAGGAACGGCACGCCCTCTGCCGCCTTCAGCGCGATGATGCCGGCCGGCACCGACCAGCCCAGCACCCAGGCGACCGTGCGGCAGGGCACGAACCAGCGGGCCAGCGGGCGGGCATGCGCGGCCAGCACGACCAGGGGGGGCAGGAGTATCACGGAGTAGAGCCAGCTCCCGTGGCCCTTGTAGGCGAAGGAGAACACCACCACGCCCCAGAGCGCGACGCTGATGGACGCGCCCACGGTGCGCCGTCCCTGGGCCACCGCGACGATCCCGTAGACCATGGCGGCGAGGATGATGGGTCCCGACAGGAAGATGGCGGCGATGGCCGAGATGACCTTGAGCCAGATGGGGAGCCGCCGGTAGGTATGCATGAGCCTGGTACCCAGGGTCGGCTTGTCCGGCGCGGCGGGCTGGGCCCTATCGTTTGGCAGCATCACGCTTCCTCGCAGCTATGTCCCTGCCTCCCTAGACCCTGCCACTGGGGGGACGCCACGAGCCCGGCGAGCTGATCGCCTGACCCGTGCCCCGCACCCGGTTGCCGGACAGTCGTATGTCCTGTATAGCGTATGACCCACACCCGCGACAGCACACACGTCGATACTGTGGGTGAAAAAGTTGGCTGGGTGGTCCTGAACCTGAGGCCTCCCTGGGCAGCGCGACTGGTTATCCATGATGGACCGCGCGGACGCCGGCCCGTCAAGATGGTCACGGTAATGATTGCCCCCGGGGAGGACGTATGCACCGAATCGAGGCCGAGGTGCTCATACCCGGGCACGGCGCTCCCATCCGCGACGGGCGACCACCGCGACCGGGCCGCTCACCCTCGGGCCGCAGGCGCCCCGCAGCGGCCGGCTCGCCGAGGGGTACGACGCCGACGTGATCACGCTGGACGCCGATCCGCTGGCGGACATCGGCGTGCTCGCCGACCCGGACCGCATCACCGCGGTCTGGACCCGCGGGCGCCAGGTGAAGGGCGCCGCGGCTGCCGCGCAGGGCGCCGCGGCCTAGAGCCGCAGGGTGAGGTCGATCTCGTCGTGCAGGGGGATGCCGTAGTCGCCGCTCCGCGGGATCTGGGGCTTCTCCTGACGGGAGCGGTCGACCGCGCCCGGCCGCAGCTCGGCGAGCCGGAACCCGCGGCGCTGGTAGAAGCGGAGCGCGTCGACGTTGTCGTTGGTGGTGGTGAGCCGGATCTCCCGGCAGCGGTAGCGCCGCGCCGCGCCGGCGGCGGCCTCGATGAGCAGGGTCCCGATGCCGGCCCGGCGCTCGATGGCGTTGAGCGTGACGATCTCCAGCGTGTCGCCTGACAGCTGGTAAGTGAGCAGGCCGACTATCCGGCGGGACCGTTCGGCGATGAATCCGGGCAGCTCGGCGGGCCGCAGCACGGTGCCGTGCACGGCGACGAGCTCGGACCCCCAAAGTTCGGTGACGAGCCAGGCAAGCATGGGGCGGTCGCCCTCGGTGACCGGTCTGATCCTGACCTCCGGCTCGTTCACCCCGCCATTATGAAGCCATGATCACGTCCGCGCCGGGGGACGCGTGGAGCGGAAGGGACAGGTGATGCCTCGCTCGTTCGGTCTCATGAATGACGAGCGGGACGGGCGGCCTGGTGCGGGCCCGGGCCGGTGCGGCGAGCCTGATCCGGACCGGCTGAGGTGGGGCCGGCCCGGGTGCCGCGCAGGGCCGACGCCAGGGCGGCCAGCGCGGCCAGGGCGGTGGCCACGGCGAACACCACGATCAGGCCATGATGGAAGGCCCCGGACATGTCGCCCAGGCGGCCGGCGGTCACCACGAGCACGGCCTGGACCAGCCGGTACCCATGATCATCCACAATTGCAGCGGGTGGCGGGCCGGCGCGCAGCCGGACAGGATTACTCCAGTGAGGAGGTGCCGTCGTGCATGCGGTGGTGATACGGAACTTCGGGCCGCCGGAGGTGCTGGAGCCCGCCGAGGTGGACGAGGTCCGGGCCGGGCCGGACGATGCGGTCATCGACGTGGAGCTGGCCAACGTGACGTTCGTCGAGACGCAGATCCGGGCGGGCCGCCCGCCTCACCCGTCGATGCTCCCGGCGCTGCCCGCCATCCTGGGCAACGGGCGACCGTCGGCAAGACCCTGCTGGCCGTGCCGCGGTGACCGGCAGCACGCTGAGCAGGCAATCCGCGAGGTAGTTATCAATTCGTTATCCCCGATCCCGTATCTCCCCGGCGGCGGCGCCACTCTGAACGATTGACGACAGCTACGCAATTTCGCAGCCCTTTCCGCCATCAGCGGACCCAGGATGAGGTGCATCGTCATGCCGGAGCCGAACACGAACTGGTTCTTCCAGCCGCGCGGCCACCGGACCGGCGCTGAGGACGACTCGGCGGCTGGCCTGATCAGCCTTCCGGATGAGGTACTGCAGCGCCACGGCGCCCGGGTACTCGACCCGGAGACGGCCGTAGCGGTGGCCGGCTACCCGACCCCGCGCTCCACGGTCTACCGGACCAGGACCCTGCTGGTCCCGGCGGATCTGCAGCAGGAGCCGGTCATGGGGGTCATCAACAGGATCCTCGGCGGCGTCGGGATGAAGATGAACTCCGCCACGGAGATCCAGAATCCCGACCCCGACAACACGGCCGTCGCCCGGCTGCTGGCCGAAGTGCCGCGTCCCGCGGTGCTGACCCCGGCCGAAGGCAGCCGGAGACCAGCGGTGGTCGACGCGTGGGTGGCCCTGCAGACGCTGCGCGCCGCGGCCGTTTCCGCCGGGGAACCGGCGCAGGCGGACGTCGACCGGACAAGCGCCGACCGTCTCGACCGGGCGGACGTCGACCGGATCGGGCTCGAGCATCTGCTCGTCGGCTCGGCCATCACCGGCAGCCCGGCCTACGGCGGCGGCGGCGGGCTCGCCGCGAACCCGGGCGGCGGCTCAGGACCTGCGAGCACCGACTCCTACACGTTCAGCGGCGGCGACACACGGACCCCGGTCGCGGTCCTCCTCGATCCGCCGGCTCGCAGCGACCTGTCCGCCGGCTTCCTGGACAGGTACGGCCGCCGTCCCGTGGTCGCCGTCGTGGACACGGGCGTCCGCGCGCAGCCGTGGCTGGACGTGGTGCCCGACCCGGCTGGCGGGTACGACACCGATCCCCGCCACGACGGCGACGGCTTCATCGAGATCGATGACCAGATCCAGGAGATCATCCGCCTCGCGGGCGAGGACGCGGAGTCGTCAGGTGACCAGCCGCGCCAGGTGATCCGGCACGCGTGGGACAGGCCGGTCTCGGAAGATCCGCTGATCGGCGAGCTTGGCCCCGCCCTGGGTCACGGGACGTTCATCGCGGGCATCGCGCGCCAGGTGGCACCCGACGCGCGGGTCCTGGCCATCCGGGTCATGCACTCTGACGACATCGTCTACGAGGGCGACCTGCTCTGGGCCCTGATCATGCTGGGCATCCGGATCGCGCTGGCCGAGGCGGCCGACTCGGACAAGATGGTCGACGTGGTCTCGCTGTCGCTGGGATACTTCAGCGAGTCCCCTTGCGACCAGGCCTACACCTCCGCGCTGTGGAAGGTGATCAAGATCCTGCTCGACCTGGGCGTCGTGGTCGTCGCCGCGGCGGGGAACTACTCGACCAGCCGCATGTTCTACCCGGCGGCGTTCGCCCGGCAGCCGCCCCCGGCCGGCCACCTACCGCTGATCAGCGTGGGCGCCCTCAACCCGAACGGCTCCAAGGCGGTCTTCAGCGACGCCGGGTCCTGGGTCACGGCCTGGTCCTCGGGCGGCCTGGTGGTCAGCACCTTCCCGACCGACATCAACGGCAGCCGCACTCCCGAGCTCAGGATGCCCGCGCACCCGGCCAACCCGATGCCGCCGGGCGTGTCGCTGCCCGGCGACCGTGAAGCCATCGACCCGGACGACTACTCCTGCGGCTGGGGCGTCTGGAGCGGCACGTCGTTCTCGGCTCCCCTGCTGGCCGCGCAGATCATCCGGTCGCTGATGGAGGGACCGGCTGATCCCGCTTCCGGGCTGGTGCTCAAGCCCTGCGGACAGCTGGCGACGACGGAACGCGCGCTGACGGCCCTGAAGAACATGGGCTGGCCAGGCTGATGACAGTGGACGACCGCAAAGCCGCCACCGTCGAGGAGACCCGGCCGGACCGCAGTGCACGCCTCGCCGGCCTGATCAGGGCGGCCAGGCAAGGGGACGAGGAGGCGCTCGGCCAGATCGTGACCGAACTCAGCCCGCTGCTCTGGCAGGTCGTGCGCGCCGCCGGGCTGGATTCCCGGGACGCGGAGGATGTGCTGCAGACGGTGTGGCTGCGCCTGGTCGCCCATCTGGACGACATCCACGACTCCGGGGCCCTGACCGGCTGGCTGGTCACCACCGCGAAGCGGGAATCATGGCGGGTGCGCGCCGTCGGGCGCCGGCAGCTTCCCGCGGACCAGGAGCTGTTCGCCGAGTTGCCCGACACGGGGCCTGGATCTGAGGAGCAGGTCATCGTGGACGAGGAGCGGCGGGCGCTGTGGGCGGCCATCGGCCGGCTCTCCAAGCGGTGCCAGGACCTGCTGCGGATCCTCGCGTTCACGCCGCGGCCGGACTACACGGCGGTGGCCGCCGCCCTCGGCATGCGCATCGGGAGCATCGGCCCCACGCGCGGCCGGTGCCTGACCAAGCTGCGCGCGCTGCTGGCCGAGGACGCGGCGGGAGGTGCACAGTGACCCCGCCAGATCCCCGGCTGCCGTCGGCCGACGAGCCTCTCGACGCCGCCGATTTCGGGCTGCTCGACGATATCCGCGGGCTGTTCGAGGCGGCCGATCCGATGCCGCCGGACCTCCCGGAGCGGATCCGCTTCTTCATCGCGCTCCGCGACCTGGAGATCGAGATGGCCAGGCTGGCCGACGAGGAGCAGCTGGCCGTGGCGGCCCGCGGGCCGGAGCAGAGCCGCACGATCACCTTCGACAGCGAAAGCCTGACCATCATGATCCGGATCGACGCGAACAAGGACGGGACGGTTCGCGTCGACGGCTGGCTGGCGCCGCAGCAGCGCCGTGAGATCGAGATGAAGACCAGCGCGGACTCGCTGACCGTGACCAGTGACGAGCAGGGGCGCTTCGCGTTCCCGCGGGTTCCCCGGGGAACCGCTCAGTTCGTGGTCAGGCCGGCCGAGCCGGGGCCGGGCGGAGCGGGGCGGTCCGTGGTGACCCCCGCGCTCATCCTCTGAGCGGTCATCGGGGAGGCGGGGGCCCAATGTCAAGCGCCGAACGGCGTTCAGCCCGCCCTGGCCCTTCCCCGGCCCGCATGGAACGCCTGGCCCGGGCGGAACGCCTGGCCCGGGCGGAACGCCTGGCCCGCGAGGCGCGTGATCTCGCCCTGCGGGAGGGCAACGCGGGCCGCCCCGCCGTGGGCGCACGCCACGCCCGCGCCGGGCTCCGGCACCTGGGCTGGGCCGAAAACGGGAAACAGCCTGACGCACGGCAGGTGGACGAGGCGCATCACGCCCTGGCCGCCCGGTTGCTCGGCATCGTGGCGCAATGGGACTCCGAACTCGGCCGGACCGGGTACAGCCTGCGCCTGCTGGATCGCGCCGAGAGCCTGGTCGCGGCCGATGACCGGGGCGTGCTGCTGCTCCAGCGGGGCCTCATCTACATGCGGACCGGGCGGGAAACAGAGGCCGTCAGCGTGCTCGGCCAGGCGGTGGCCCAGCTGGAGGGGAAACCGGCGGAGACCGCGAACCTGGCCACGGCCCTGCTGAACCGCAGCTTCGTCTACCTCAGCCTCGGTCACGTCCGGCGGGCGCGAGCCGACCTGATCTGGTGCCGTCGCGTCGCGGACGAGGGAGCCCACGACGTGATCGCGGCCAAGGCGCTGCACAACCTGGGTTACTGCGACCTGCTAGCCGGCGACATCCCCGCCGCGCTGCAGCTGTTCAGCGCGGCCGCCAGCGCGTACCGGCTGAGCGCGCCCGGTTTCCTGCTCATGCTGGCCACGGACAAGGCCAGCGCGCTGCTCGCAGCCGGGCTCGCCAGCGACGCCGCCCGCGAGCTGGATGACGCGATGGCCTGGTCCCGGCGGCAGCGGCTGGAGCAGAATCTGGCCGAGGCGCAGCTGGCCCGGGCCCAGGCGGCGCTGGCCGCGGGCGAGCCAGGCGCGGCACGCCGGTGGGCCGCCGACGCCGGGCGGCGTTTCCGGCGGCGGGGAAACCACGCCTGGGCCGGCGTCGCCGAGCTCACCCAGCTTCGCGCACGATCCCTCGCCCCAGGCCGCCAGGCACCCGTCGCCGCCGAGGCGCGCCGGCTCGCGGCGCGGCTGCGCGACTGCGGGCTGGTCAACGACGCGGACATGGCCGAGCTGCTCGCGGCGCGGGCCCTGGTCGCGGCCGGGTGGCTGGATGAGGCCAGAGAGGTACTCGCCACCGCGCGCCGCCACGGGAGCGAGGTGCCGCTGGCCAGCAGCCTGCTGCGCCGGCTGACCCGGGCCGAGCTGGCCGGGCGGGAAGGACGCCCGGGGGACGCGCTGGCCGAGCTCCGGGCGGGCCTGGCCATGGTGCAGGACCGGCGCGGCCGGCTCGGCAGCATCGACCTGCAGACCGGCACCGGCGCCCTCGGCGCGGACCTGGCCGCGGCCGGCCTGCGGCTGGCGCTGGACCGGCGGTCCGCGCCGCTGGTGTTCGCCTGGCTGGAGCGCTCGCGGGCCCAGGCGTTCCGGGTCAGGCCGCTGCGCCCGCCCGCCGACCCGCAGGCGGCGGCCATCCTGGCCGAGCTGCGCCACCTCAGCCACCTGATCAGGGAGGCCGAGCTGAACGGCGAGCGGGACCAGGCCATGATCACCAGGCGCGCCGAGCTGCAGCGCGAGATCAGGGAGTACGGCTGGCAGGCCAGCGGCCTGGGCAAGGCCACCGGGCAGGCCAGCCTCGGCGAGGTGAGCACGGCGCTGCGGCAGAGCGGGCAGAGCCTGGTGGCCATGCTGGCCCGGCGCGGGCAGCTGCTCGCGGTGGTGGTCAGGCGCGGGTCGGCGCGCCTGGCCGAGCTCGGCGACTTCGAGGTGGCCGCCGAGGCGGCCAGGCGGCTGACCGCCGACCTCGACACGCTGGCCGGGCGGCGGCTGCCGGCCCGGCTCGAGACGGTGATCAGGGATTCGGTCCGGCACCAGGCCGCCACGCTGACGGCCGAGGTCATCGCGCCGCTGCGATCCTCGCTCGGCGATGACGGCATCGTGTTCGTCCCGGCCGGCCCGTTGGCCAGCATCCCCTGGGGGGTGCTGCCCGACCTGCGCGGCCGCCCGGTCACCGTGTGCCCGTCGGCGTCTTCCTGGCTGGCGGCCTGGCAGCGCGGGCAGGCCGGGGGGGCCTGGCCGGCCAGCCCGCCGCTGCTGCTCGCGGGACCGGATCTGGAGCACGCGGCCCGGGAAGTGACCGAGATCGCCCGGTTCTACCCGGGCTGCCGTCCGCTGCTGGCTGGCACTGCCACCGTCAGCGCCGCGCTGCGCGGCCTGGACGGCGCCCCGCTCGCCCACCTGGCCGCGCACGGGCACCACGACCAGGAGAACTTCCTGTTCTCCCGGGTCGACCTGGCCGACGGCCCGCTGATGGCCTACGACATCCAGCAGCTCACGGCCGCTCCCCGGCACGTGGTCCTGTCGTCGTGCGACGTCGGGCGGACGGTGGTGCGGCCCGGCGAGGAGATCCTGGGCTTCACCGCGGCCCTGCTGTACATCGGCACCGCGACCGTGACCTCCAGCGTCACCCGGGTAGGCGATGACGACGCCGTGGGCATGATGACCGCCTACCACCGCCTGCTCGCGGCCGGGACCAGGCCCGCCGAGGCGCTCGCCGAGGCCACCGCCGCGGAGCAGTTCAGCCCGTTCGTCTGCTTCGGCGGCGGCTAGCCCGGAGCGGCGCTAGCCGAGGTGGGCGGCGGCCCAGCAGGCGGCGCCGGCGTGGCAGTTCTCCAGGGCGCTCAGTGCCTGGCGCAGGGCGGCGGGGACGCCTTTCCCGGCCAGGTTGTCCAGCTCGTAGGGGTCGGCGGCGGTGTCGTAGTACTCCTGCGCGCCGTCGGCGTACCGCACGTAGAGCGCGGTCGCGGTCCGCACCGCCTCGTAGCTCGGCGGGTCCCCCGGCTTCTGGGTCTGCCGGTCCGGGTCGCCGGGCGAGAAGTCCGGGCCGTGATGCTCGATGAGAATGGCCTGCCGCCAGTCCGGCGGGTCCTGCCCGTGCCACACGGCGGCCAGGCTGTGGCCGTCGACGTCAGCCGGGACGGGAAGGCCCGCGAGGGCCTCGAACGTCGGGCACAGGTCGATGTTGGAGGCCAGCTGGCTGGCGACCCGGCCGGCCGGGACACCCGGGCCGCTGACGATCAGCGGCACGTGGATGTCGGTGTCGAAGGCGGTCTGCTTGCCCGAGTAGAGCGTGTACTCGCCCATGTGGTAGCCGTTGTCCGAGCTGAACACGAAGTACGTGTCCTGGGCCAGGCCCCTGGCCCGCAGCTCGTCCTCAAGCTCGCCGATCATGTCGTCGACGGAGAGATCGGCCTCCACCCGCAGGCGGAACGACGCGCTCATCGCGCTCTGATCAGCGGCCGACAGGGGCGCGTGCCCGGCCAGCCACGGCGGCGGATCGGTCGGCAGCCGGTCGTAGGCCGGGGTCTTCGGATAGGCCAGCTGCTGGGCCGCGTGCGCGTAACGGGGCGCGGGCGTGTACGGCGCGTGCGGGGCGAACGTGGCCACCTCGAGCATGAACGGCCGACCCGAGGCGGCCGATGAGTCGATGAACGCGCTGGCCTTCGCGGCCAGCACGTCGGTCAGGTAGTCCTTGGCGGCGCTGCCGTAATGAACTTGGCTGCCGTCCTCGTTCAGCGTGTAGTCGAACTCCGGGTAGCCGTTTCCCGTGACGTCCCATTCATCCCAGCCGGGCGGTATCGGGTCCGAGGGCTGGTACTGGTTCAGGTACTTGCCCATCATCGCGGTGCGGTAGCCGGCGTCGTGCAGCGCCACCGCGAACGACTTCTGCTGGTCGCCGTTCTTGTTGAAGGCAAGGTACCCGCCGTCGTTGCCCGCGTTGGTGAAGACCCCGTCGTCGTGCGGGTACTCACCGGTGAAGATGGCCGAGCGCGACGGGCAGCACAGCGAGTCCACCACGTAATAGCGGGACATCGTCGTCCCGGCCTGCCCCAGGGCCAGCAGGTGCGGCATGTGGCTGACCAGGTTCCAGGACAGGTCGTCGGTGAGCACGAAGACGAAGTTCGGACGCAAGCGGCCGGGGGCGGCGGACGGGGCCGCAGGCTTCGGGTGCGTGGCGACCGGGGACGTGCAGCCGGCCACGACGGCGATGGCGACGAGGACGCCGGTCACCGCCCTGGCGAGTTTCCTGGTCATTGTGACGGGTAGCTGCCGACCGCGGCAGTGGCCCGGGCTCTCGGCCCCGGGCCACCGCTGCCTGGGATACTGGCGCAGAGCACTTATTCGGACAGTGCAGTATTCGTCAGTCAGGCCGACGCCGGCCAGCCTGCTCAGCCGACTAAGCCGGGGTGACATCAGACGTGGATGACTGCGACGCGTTGCGCCTTCGGGCGCCCTGGTTCTTCAACCAGCCTGCTCAAATCGTCCGGGTCGCTGGTCAGCAGCACGACTGGGCGTTCCAGTTCTAGTGCTGTTGCGGCAACCACCGCGTCGATGGCGCAGCGATGACCCGAGAGCCCTGTGGCCCCCAGCAGTTCGCCGGCGTGGCGCGCGATCTCGGGACTCACCGGCACGACTGTGATCCTGGACAGCACCCGGTGCACAGCCGCATCACGCGGACCGCCCCTCAGCACCTCGGTCAGGGTGATCGCGCTCACAGCAACCCGGGCGCGCCGAGCCACAGCAGTCTCTAGGTACGCACGGGCACGTGAATCACCTGCGGCAAGCTTGGATAGTCCTTCACTGTCGAGGACCAGAGTTCCACCCACCGCTACTCGTCGCCCGGCCACGCGGCCCGCGCCTCCGCCAGGTCGCTTTCCGGAACTGGCCCGTGCTCAGAGGCGAGCAATTCCAGCAGCTCGGTAAGCAAGTCCAGCTCGAACTGCCGGGCAACAGCCTCAGTCACGTACTGGCTGAACCTGCCGCGCCCGACCCGCTGCTGGACAGCAGCGGTGAGGTCTTCTGGCATAGAAACGCTGACTTTGCGGGCTGGCCCAGCATGCTTGACCTGCGCAACCATGTCGCCGATGACGACGTCCGGCGAGTGCGCACTGGAACTGCCCTGCCCGAACGCAAGCAACTGGACGAGCCCTGCGGTCCAACGTAGCTCATCAGGGACGGGGAAAGCGGCCATGGCCTCGGCGGCCCGCTTAACGTCGTCCCCCAACCCGTGTGACGTGAACAGCCTGGCTAGTTCAGCAGGCGCACGCAGGTCGAGCACACGGACCAACTGGATCATTTCCTGCAGCTGCTCGTCGTTCTCCTCTTCGCGGACTGGGTCAGCGCTCATGCACTTATGCTACCAGCGGTAGCAAGATAGCTCGCACTTCTGCCACCAGCCGCGATCCCCCAGATCTGTTGGGTCCAGCGCACGAAGAGCGACGGAGCGATGGCTCCAGCGCCCTGCTCAGGGACACGCTGTTGCATCTGATGCATCAGACGTTTCGTGAAGGTGCCCCAAGTGGGGTGCGGGCGCCCGCCCTGCACCCCACCTGACCAGCTAGTTCCCTGTTGTTGCGGCCCGGTACCGAGGCAGCGCACTTATTCGCTGTCTGCCATATTCCTGGCCTGTGCCGGTGGTTTCGGCGCGGGCGGCCAGGTAGCTGGTCCAGTCGCGTCTGGCGCGCTTGACCCATCTGACGGCGGTGTTGATGTGCAGGCCGAGCAGATCGGCAAGGACAGCTGCGGGCAGGTCGGCGCCGAGGTTGATCAGTGCAGCACTGCGGGCGATGCGGGGTTGGATGCCGTGGGTGTTGAGCTGGCGGACGAGTCCATTGGCGCTGAGGTGGCGCCCGGGCACCTGGCCGGGAAACAGCCAGCTGGCCGGGTTCCCGCGGCCGCCGAGCACGGCGGTGGGCGTGGCGGTTGCATGCAGTTGCTCGATGAGGTCGGCCAGCCGGGGCGGGATGAGCACCGGGTGACAGTCGAGGGTCAGGTATGCCCGCTCGTGGCGGCGGCTGAGCTGCTCGTGTTCCAGCTGGACGATGCGGCTGACGGGCTGGCCGTATAGCAGCACGAGGGTGCCGGCGGCGCGGACCCGCAGCGGCAGGGCGGTCTGGTGCAGGCAGCGCTGCAGCTGGTGCCAGCGCTGGTCTTCGGGCAGTTCTTGTTCCGGGGTCCTGGCCTGCCGCGGTGGCACCGTGACTGGCCCGGCCAGGCGGTGCCGGCGTGCCCAGGCCAGGAAGTAGCGGATGGAGTACCGCTGGGAGCCGCCGCTGGTGAGCCAGGCGTCGATCTTCGGCTGGCCGGCGTCGGCTAGGCCAGTGCCATGCTGGTCGAGCCAGCCGAGAAAGTCCACGGCGGTGCTGCCCGCACTGCGAGCACTCCCCTTCCGGGCCGCGGTGGCACGAGGCACACAGGTCGGGGGCGCCGTCCTTGGCCCGCACCGCGATCGGCCGGACGCGGCCGCACTGGCCGCACCGCCGCGGCGGCCGGACATAGCAGCGGTCACACACCGGCCCGGCGGCGGTGGTCGCGGTGACCTCGCGGGTCTGGCCGCAGCCAGCGCACCGCTGCCGCGGCCGCGGGTAGCACGCCACGCAGCACGGCCGGCCATCGGCGTCGCGCCAGGCGACCCGCCGCTTGCGGCCGCACCGGGTGCATTCCTCGTGCCGGGCCGGGTCACACAGGTAGCAGCGGTTACAGACCGGGCCTGCCGTCCCGCGGGCGGCGACCCGCGCCAGGCTGCCGCAGACCGCGCACTGGTCTGGAACATGCCCTTCTCGGCCATCCGCAGCCGCAGCTGCCAGCGGATGCCCATCTTCCTGGTCACGGCCGGTCCTCCCACAACTCGCCGTACCGGTTCTTCAGCGACCGCTCCAGCAGCCGGTTCCGGTACTCATCCGACACCCCTAATAACGTGTAGATCGCCGTCGTCGAGGCATACGCGTGACCGACCTGGTCCTGGACAAACCGTTCCGG
>Ga0335081_10010185_pt1 | contig 15179 bp, 14 predicted proteins | sample Lox_Sample_35_FD_206713 | JGI IMG/M metagenome (GOLD analysis project Ga0335081, IMG submission 206713) | Soil microbial communities from Loxahatchee National Wildlife Refuge, Florida, United States - Lox_Sample_3.5 | ecosystem: Environmental > Terrestrial > Soil > Wetlands | place: USA...
GGAAAATCCACTCAGCTTCGGATGCTCGCGGCGCGGCTGCGCGAGGCCGGGAAAAGAGTTTTTGAAACGGCCGAGCCCGGAGGAACGCCCATCGGCATGCAGATCCGCCGCGTTCTGCTCGATTCCAAGAATCGCGAGATGGGGCCCGTCACCGAGTTGTTGTTGATGTTCGCCTGCCGCGCCCAGAACGTCGATGAGTGGATTCTACCCGCGCTCGCCGAAGGCCAGATCGTGCTCTCTGACCGCTTCACCGATTCGACGCTGGTCTATCAGGGCATCGCCCGCGGGCTCGGGACCGAACTCGTCTACGAAGTCGATCGCATCGCCTGCCGCGGCCTTGCGCCCGATCTCACGCTGGTGATCGACATCGACACGGAAACCGGCTTGAACCGCGCGCACTCGCGCAATCGGCGCACCCAAGATGTTGAAACGCGCCTGGACGAGCAGTCAGTCAGTTTTCATCGGCGCGTTCGTGAAGCCTATCGCCAGCTCGCAATCGACGAGCCCGCGCGCGTGCGGTTGATCGACGGCTCGCGTGACCCGGACACCGTCGCACGCGAAGTCTGGCAAGCGGTGCAGCCCTTGCTCCCCGGATAATAAAACCGTGATCCCGGTTCTCACGGCCGACCAGATGCGCGAAGTCGACCGGCTCACCATCGAGCGCGGCACCGCAGGCGAAGTGTTGATGGAGCGCGCCGGCGCTCGGGTGGTGGAGACGATCGAGCGCGAGTTTTCGCCGCTCTCGCGCCATCGGGTGATCGTTTTCTGCGGCAAAGGTAACAACGGTGGCGATGGCCGCGTCGTCGCGCGGCTGCTCCAGCAGAAGGGCGTCGGCGCGATTCAGGTGATGTCCGTCGATCAGCCCAATGAAAAACCGATCGATGCGCCGACTTTGATCGTGGACGCTCTCCTCGGCACCGGATTAAAAGGTCCGCCGCGCGAGCCGTATCTGACTCTGATCCGGAAAATCAATCGTGATTTTCCCGGCACGAAGGTGGTCGCCGTCGATATTCCCTCAGGCCTCGGCGGCGGAGGCGAGTGCGTGCGGGCCGATGTCACCGTGACGTTCACCGCGCCGAAGGTAGAGCATTTTCTCGCCCCCGGTGCGGCGGATGCGGTCGGCAAGCTGGTCCTCGCCGATATCGGCAGCCCGCCCGAGCTGGTTCATTCCGACCTCAACGTCTCCGAAGCACGCGATTTCGCGAAAATGTTCGCTCCGCGCAAACCCGATGCGCATAAAGGCAATTTCGGCCACGTCCTGGTGATCGGCGGTGCGCCGGGAAAAATGGGAGCGGCCGCGATGGCCGGCCTCGCCGCGGCGCGATCCGGCGCGGGACTGGTCACGGTCGCTTGCTCCGATTCCTCGCGCCTTGCGCCGGAGCTGATGTCGATGCCGCTCGATGATTTCAGCCTCGATCGCATGACCGTGATCGCTGTGGGCCCGGGCCTCGGCCCGCGCCGCGAACTCCTCGCGCGGCTGATGAACCAGGCGAAAGTTCCAATGGTGATCGATGCCGACGGTTTGAACTCGATCGCCGGAACCGATTTTCAGGGTCGCGGCGTGGAAACCATCCTGACTCCGCACCCCGGAGAAATGGCCCGCCTCACTGGCGCGAAAGTCGAGGATCGATTGGCGACGGCTCGCGGATTCGCGAAGCTGCGCAAGGTGTGCGTGGTGCTCAAAGGTCATCGCACGCTGATCGCGTTTCCCGACGGCCGTGTGTTCATCAATCCGACTGGTTCGCCCGCGATGGCCAAGGGCGGATCGGGCGATATTCTCACCGGCATGGTCTCGGGCACGGTCGCGCAGTTTCCCGGCGACATCGAAACCGCCGTGCGCGCAGCGGTGTTTCTGCACGGCCGCTGCGGCGAGCTTGCGGCCGAAGAGTTGACCGACCGCTGCGTCCTCGCCACCGATCTCCTGCGCTACCTTCCGAGGGCCATTCGTGAGTGTCTTTGAGACGCACTCGCCGGAAGAGACCATCGAACTCGGCCGGCGCATCGCGCGTGATCTTCCCTCGCGCGCCGTGGTTCTTCTGATCGGCGATCTGGGCGCGGGGAAGACGACGCTCGCCAAGGGAATCGTCAGCGGCCTAAGCGCCGCCGCGCCGGAAGAAGTCTCCAGCCCCACTTTCACGCTGATTCACGAATACGGCCGCGTCTATCATATCGACTTGTATCGCCTGGACCGTCCCGAAGAAGTCGCCACCCTGGGTCTCGACGAGATTTTCGATCGCGACGCGATCGTGCTCATCGAATGGGGCGAACGTTTCCCGCAACTGATGCCCGAAAAGCGCGTGGAAATTCATCTGCATACGCTTGCAGGCGACGTGCGCCGGATCGAGGTCCGCTTACACTGAACCTATGGACATTCGCCGCACCGCTGTGCTCGCCATGGATTGCCAGGCCGGCATCGTCGCGGTCTACGCGCAGCCGCAGGACGAATTTATTGCGCGAGCCGCCGGAGTTCTCCAGGCCGCGCGCAAAGCCGGGATGCCGGTGATCCATATCCAGGTCGGATTCCGCCCCGGATTGCCGGAAATCAACACGCGCAACAAGCTTTTTGCGGCGATCAAGGCGTCGCCGCAGCATCAGGAGTTTTTTCGCGGGCCCTCGGGCGCCATCCATCCTGCGCTCGGCCCTGAACCCGACGATATCGTGATCACCAAGCATCGCGTCAGCGCCTTCGCGGGTACCGACCTCGACATGATTCTACGGGCGCGCGAGATCGAGTCCCTGGCGCTGTTTGGAATCGCCACCAGCGGCGTGGGCCTTTCGACGCTCCTCGATGCCGGCGACGCCGATTATCAAGTCTCGGTGATCTCGGATTGCTGCGCGGATCGCGATGCGGAGTTGCACGCCGCGTTGATCGGGCGATTTTTCCCCACCCGCGGCGATGTGATCACCGCGGATGAATTCGTGAAACTGCTTGGATGAGATTTACTCGCCGGGCGGAGGCGCCGCTTGCGCTTTCGCCGCCTGGTGGCGCAGCAACTGGTCGACGATCAGCCCGCCCGCTGTTCCTGCCGCGGCGCCGATCAGCACGCCCTTCTGGCTATGCGACATCTCTCCCAGCGCCAGCCCTACGCCCGCGCCGACACCCATGAAATCCGCCGTGCGCTGGAGGTTTCTGGCGTCGCCTGGAGGATAAACCGGCTGCGAATTCAACGCCTTCTCGAGATTCATGCTCTTGACCAGATCGTGCACCGCGGTCGCCGTGCGCATCACCTGTTCCATGAACTGCATATTGGGATCGGCCGGTTTGGGCGCCGGATTCGGGCTTTGCCCCGCCGCCAGTTGCGTAGCCACAAGCCCCGCCAGGACGAGTGCACTAAGTTTTCCAGTCATGCGTACTCCTCGAATGTTGGAGACGCGATCCGGAGGGAAAACGTTGCCTGGGCTTCGTTAAAGGTTTTTTAGAACGCCTGGCTCGAGGTGATCCCGTTGGCTTGCAGAACCGCCATCATCTTTTCGAGCGCCGATTTGTGGATCTGCGACACGCGGCTCTCATTAATCCCCAGCACGCCGCCGATTTCTTTCATCGTCATCTCGTTGGTGTAGTACAGCAGCACCACTTTGCGATAACGCTCCGGCAGCACCTTCATGGCGTCGCCGAGCACGTGTTTCAACTGCTCGCGCGCACAGATCGAATCGGGCTGCGTTTCGGGCTTGCTCGGAAAATCGGGCGCGGGAAGATCTTCGTTCTCGTTCGACCGCGTGGACGCGGAAATCAGTCCGACGTTGCGCAGGTCGAGCATCATGTTGCGCCAGCGGTCCACGTCCATGCCCAGCTTCTCCGCCACTTCCGACTCCGTGGGAGTGCGCTGCAGCGTCGCGGCCAGGTCGCGCGTGGCCTGTTCCACCTGCTTGTGGCGGCGGCGCATGTCGCGCGAGGCCCAGTCGAGCTGGCGCAGGCTGTCGAGAATCGCTCCCTTGATGCGATGCTTGGCGTAGCTTGAGAAAACCACCTGTTTGGCGGGATTAAACTTGTTGGCGGCGTCGAACAGCCCCAGGATTCCGGCATGCACCAGATCGTCCAGATCCACATGAACCGGGAGGTTTTCGTGCACGCGTACCGCGATCGCCTTGACCAACGGGAGGTGCTCCAGCACCACGCGGTCGCGGCGCGCGAGCTTGCCCGCCTGTGAACCGGCCGCCTTCAGCGCGATCGGTTTCGCCGCCGGCGCATGCAGCGTCCCGGCCACGCCCATGGGTTTCACCGGCGTGGGGCGGACACGCCCCTCACCTGCGGGTATCGCGCGAACCACCGCGGTTGCGGCCACCGCTCCCATTGATTTCGTTTTCATCGTCATCAGCATTCCAGCTCTCCCTTTCGCCAAGTCAGGCACGATCCCCTGAAATGCACGCCCGACGCCAATCGTTTGAACTGAAGAGAGAGTCGCGTTCTGCCGAAAGAAAATATGCGCGTCCGTCGCGCTACTACTTTGAAATCAGTGACAAACCTTAGCCGCCCTCGGGCGTCCGTCTGCGCACCGTGCTGCCCGCCCGCTCGTGCGGGAAACTGCCTCGTTTCGATTTGGGACCAGCAAACCACCCACTCCCTCTCAGATTGAAACGTTGGACACTGATTCGGGAATTCAAACCAGCGTTAATCCCTGACACATAGCAGGTTAAGGCGAGGGGAGGGAATGAGTATCTCGAAGCTTTACCTTAGATGGGACCTAATAATCTTCTCAGGCTATATATGCCGCGTTCTTAATCCTGTCGGCGTTTGAGGACCACCAACCACGTCTTGAGTGCGATTCCTCCTAGAAACACCCACGTCGCAATGCGAATGTTACCGTCGAGGGTGAATCCCGCCAGAACGGCCAGTCCCAGGTAAAAACACTGCGCAGCTATAAACCTTAGATCCACAAGGCCCTTACACTCTTTTACCGCGGCATGTTATAGGAAAACGCAAACTGCAGCCGAATTTCGTCCCCCTGATAGTCCTTAGGCAGAGGCGGAAAGGGATAGGACATGCTGATAGCCGTAACGGCCGCGCGGTCGAGCGTCTCGGCACCCGCTCCTTCCGCGATTACCACTTTGGGAACCGCGCCGTTGCGGTCGATGGCGAACTGGATGAGCACGCGCCCGCGCTGCCCCAGGCGAGCGCTGTCGGGCAGGATCGACAGCCAGTTGCGGCGCACCGCCGTCAGCACCTGGATCAGGTACGGCCGGAAGTCGACTCCCTTGGCGTCGCTCAAAAGCTGGAGATTGCTGCCGGGACGGCCCAGCGCGGGGGCGGAGTTGATGCTCGGCAGATCCACATTGCTCGCGCCGGCGTCGCCCACGATCGTCCCGCCTCCGCCGCCGGAACTCGAGCGGACGTACGGATTGCGCGGATCGGGAACCGAAGGATCCGGATTCGAGGCGTATTTCTGCCCCTCCGCGATGCTCTCAAACGCCAGCTTGGGTTTTTTCGGGGCGGCGGCTTGCGCGGGAGGTGGAGGCTGATCGGGCTTCGGATTGGCCGAGATGGTCGGCACCGGCGGCGGAGCGGCCATCGCCGTTTCGATCTTCGGCGTTTCGGTCCTGGGCGGCTGAATCTGCCCGGATGGCGCCGGCGGCGCCGCGGAAGGTTTCGCCTCCGCCAGCGGTCCCGGAGCGGGCTGTGGGGCGCGGAATCGCGGAGCCTGCGGCCGCGGCGCCGGTGCGATGCTGCGCACGTCCAGCTCACGGCTCACCTTGCCGCTGTTGGGAGCCTTCTGCGTGGGCTCGAAATATTTCGGAGAGTAAATGCGTACCGCCTTGGTCAGATCCGTGGTGATGACCGTCGCGCGCCGCGGCGGCTCGACGTCCGGCAGCGCGACGAAGATCACAATCGCGATCGCGTGCGCGACCAGCGACCCCGCCGCGGCCCGCGCGATCCGGCCCGTACTGACAGGCTCCCGCCAGGAAGCATAGAGTTCCAGCTCCGGCGAGCCGCGGTCAGCAACAGAATCAGCAGCACTCGATTCCGCGGGCATACTTGGCAATGTTTCTAATGACGTGCTTCGGATTTCAATCGTTCCTGTGACCCCAACGCCTGGGCGACCACCTGGGCGTGCTCTTTAATTTTATCAAGAATGCCGTGGGCGACTTCGAGCGCCGCCAGCGCCTGTTCGCCGGTCACGCGCGGCGCCGAACGGTCGCGCACGCACGCAAAGAAGCTTTCCAGTTCCAGCCGCAGCGGCTCGTCCTTGGAAACCGCGAGCGATTCGAAATCGATCTTCAACGGCGGATTCACCCGGAATCGCACCGCGTCGCGCCGTGTGTAATCGAGAGAGATGTATTCGTGCGGCTGAAACAGGCGCAGCTTGCGGATGCGCTCGGTCGAGACGCGGCTGGCGGTCAGATTGGCGATGCACCCTCCGGGAAATTCCAGCCGCACGTTGGCGATATCCACTTTGGACGAAAGGATGGAGATACCCGCGGCGCGAATCTCCTGGGGCAGCTGGCGCGTGAGGGCGAGCACGATGTCGATATCGTGAATCATCAGGTCGAGCACCACGTCCACGTCCAGACTGCGCGGGCTGAACTCGCTCATGCGATGGATTTCGAAAAACAGCGGCACGGTGACCGCGGATTCGAGCGCGAGCACCGCTGGGTTGAACCGTTCGAGATGCCCCACTTGCAGAATCCGGTGATGGCGCGCGGCGCAATCGATCAGGCGCCGGGCCTGCTCCGGCTCCTGGGCAATTGGTTTTTCGATCAGCACGTCCAGTCCGAGTTCCATGAGCCGGCAGCCGATCTCGGCGTGGGTGGTGGTCGGTGTGGCGATTACGGCTGCGTCGCAGTTCCCGGCCAGCTCTTCGAGCGTCGAAAAAATCCGGCAATTCGCCGCGGCGGCGCGTTCACGGTCGATATCCAGCACGCCGGCGAGCGCGGCCTGCGAAGATTCCCGAATGACGCGGACGTGATTACGGCCGAACGATCCGACGCCGACAACGGCAATGCGCGGTAGGGTCACAGACAACCATTAGAACTCTGAATCGCGCTGTCGCGCAAAACAGAAAAGCGGCGCGCGTCGGAGGGGCGCGTGCCGCTGCGTTAACCACCCAAATTGAAAACATCGTCTCACGGCGCCGCGTTACGCCGGAATAGACAAGACGTACCATCCGGTTCTAGCCCAAAGTTGATAAATTTGAGAGATGCATCGCTTCCTGCTCCATAATGACGACATCCGCGATGCGGGCGATTTGATCGTTTCGCCCGGGCAGGTCGGATTGCTGAACGGGTGGGGCGTATTTTCCACCATCCGCGTCTGTGAGGGAGTCCTGTTTGCGTGGGAACGGCACTGGGCCCGGATGCAGCACGACGCGGCGAAACTGCGCGTCCCGTTTCCATCCTCCGCGGACTGGCTGCACGAGCGCCTGCGCCGGCTGGTAGAGGCGAACCACGCCTGGAACGCGACGCTGCGGGTGGTGATCGTCCGAAACCAGGGCGGAATATGGCAAGGCCCCGCGGCGTCGCGGCCCTTCGACGCCATCGCGTTTACAGCCGAGCTCAATGAGTGGGGCGAAAGCGTGCGGCTCGGAATGATCAAGAATGCGCGCTACGCCGCCAATGAGTTCGCCGGAACCAAGAACCTCTCCTGGGCCGAAAATCTGACCTGGTACGAGCGCGCTCACGAGCAGGGCTTCGACGAAGTGCTGCTGCTCAACGAGCGCGGCGAGGTAACCGAGCTGACCTCAGCCAACATCTTCGCAGTCCAGGACGCCCGTGTGTGGACTCCTCCGCTTTCCTCCGGATGTCTGCCCGGCGTGACGCGCTCCGTTCTGCTCGAACTCGGCCTGGCTGGGGAGAAGACTCTTTTTCCGGCGGATCTGGAAGCCGCGGAAGAGATTTTCGTCAGCTCCACCACGCGCGGCCTGCTGCCGGTTTCCTCGATCGAGAGCCTGAAAATCCGCCAGGGACACGCGGCGATGGATCGACTGCAGGCCGAATTCGACCGCTACGTCGAGCAGTACGTTAAGTCGGCGAAACAACAGCTTTCCGCTGTATAGCTGAGCTAATCGCGGACGTGCGTTTCGGGTGGGACCTCACCGGACCCGACAACGTTCCCAGAACCTGCAATCCGCGCCACACGTTGAGGCGCGGCATTCATGCCGCGCTTTGGTCGGGTATTTTCGAAAAGAGTTGCTCGATTGGGAAACCGCGACTGCGCCCTACTCGTGCAGCGTGGTGTCGAGAAACGCCCGCAGGCGATGGCTGCGGCTGGGATGGCGCAGTTTGCGCAGCGCCTTGGCCTCGATTTGCCGGATTCGTTCTCGCGTCACCGCAAAATGCTGGCCGACCTCTTCAAGCGTATGCTCGCTTCCGTCCTGAAGGCCGAAGCGCATTTTGATGATCTTCTCCTCGCGCGGCGAGAGCGTTTTCAGCACTTCCGCCGTCTGTTCCCGAAGATTCAGATTGATCACGGCCTCGGATGGTGAAACCACGCGCCGGTCGATGATGAAGTCGCCCAGGTGCGATTCTTCCTCTTCGCCCACCGGAGTTTCGAGCGATATCGGCTCCTGCGCGATGCGCAGCACCTTGCGCACTTTTCCCACCGGCAGCTCCATTTTCACCGCCAGCTCTTCGGTGGTCGGCTCGCGACCCAGGTCCTGCTGGAGTTGGCGCTGCATGCGCACCAGCTTGTTGATCGTCTCGATCATGTGGACCGGGATGCGGATGGTGCGCGCCTGATCCGCGATCGCGCGCGTAATCGCCTGGCGCACCCACCACGTCGCGTAGGTCGAAAATTTGTAGCCGCGCAGGTAATCGAACTTGTCGACGGCCTTCATCAGCCCGATATTGCCCTCCTGGATCAGGTCCAGGAACTGGAGGCCGCGATTGGTGTAGCGCTTGGCGATGGAGACCACCAGCCGCAGGTTGGCCTCGATCAACTGCTTCTTGGCGATCTCGGCCTCGAGCTCCCCGCGCTCGACAATCTGCAAAGTGCGCCGCAGCTCGGTCGCGCTCGCGCCGGATTCTTCCTCGAGCTCCGCCAGCCGCTGGCTGTGCTGCCGCAGTTCCTTGCGCAGCCCGGCGAGCGCGCCGTGCGATCCGTTGGCGGGCGTTTCAAGCTTCCGCTGAATCCGCGCGATCTCCCGCTCGATCGGCTTCAAATCGTCCACCGCACGGCGCAGGCGCCCGGCCAGCTCCCGGCGCGTGGTGGAAGCGAAGTGAATCCCGCGGATCAGCCGCGAAATGTTGACCATCGTGCGCGCCAGGCTCCAGCGCAGAGAGCGATGCATTTTCGGCTTCATTCCCCGCGAAATGGCCTGCAATTTCTGGCGGCACTGCTGCGCTTTCTTGTAATGCTTCTCGATTTCGGCGATGGTCACCACCAGCTCGCGGGCCTGCTCGATGATGTTTTCGTCGGTGACCACCAGGTCCGGCATCACCAGAATGTCGCGAACCAGGGACGCGTCCTTATATAAGGCGTCCGACACCGCCAGGATCTCGCGGATCACCAGCGGCGAGCGGCTGAGCGCCTTGCGCACCGCGGTCTGTCCGCGCTCGATGCGCTTGGCCAGCTCGATCTCGCCCTCGCGCGTGAGCAGCGGAACCGTGCCCATCTCGCGCAGGTACATGCGCACCGGATCGTTGGTTTTGTCGCTGAAATCCTGGGCCAGCTCCAGGTCGACCAGCTCCTCGCCGTCTTCGAGCTTCTTGTCGAACTCGATCTTGGGCTCTTCCAGGATCTCGACGCCGGCGCTGTCCAGTTCGCTCAGCAGATCGTCGAGCTCGCGCCCGCCGGGATAGTCCTCCGTGAGCAGCTCGTTGACCTCGTCGTATAAGACGTAGCCCTTTTCCTTCCCCGTAGTCATGAGCTGCTTCAGCCGGCCGAATTTGTCGTCAGTCGCCAACTTTACCCCAATGCAAACGATCGCTGGACTGAATCCCCGCTCCGAGTGTCCTCAGTCCGATTAAGTTCAGTTTACAACACCGCGATCTTTGGTCCCTCGCCTTGTCACCCTCCGGCGCCGCGGAGTTCCCTGCGCAACCGCTCGATTTCTGCGATAATGCCGAGCGCTTCTTCCATCCTCCCCTCCCGCTCAGCTGCTTTCCCCCGGGCGCGCAGATCATCGATACGGCGTTTCTGGAGATCGCTCTCGATCCTGCGCAGGCACGCGCGCGCCTGTTCGACGGCCTGTACCTCGTCAATAATCTCATCGGCTGCCGCAATCTGGTGCAATAGGTCCCGCGCGGGACCGGAAAGGCGGCCCTCCAGCGCGTTAAACGTAACGGGTGCTTCGGATTGCGCGGCGTTGCGAAGCGCGGCGAAGATCTCCCGCGCGGTGAAGGCCTCTGTGACCGGCTGGCTCAGCCGCGCAAGCGCCTCGGCTCGCGCTACATGGCTTGAAAGCACGGCCTGAAGCAGCATCCGCTCGAGCGCCGGAATCGCGGGGGCTGCCTCGACCGCGGAGGGAACCGGCGCACGACGCTCCGCCGCAGCCTTCCGGAACTGATCGAGCACCAGTCCCGGCTCGACCCCCAGGTAGCCCGCCAGATCGTTTGCAACCGCGACGCGCTCCAGCTTGTCGCCGATTTTTTGCACCGACGGCAGCAGAAATTTAAACGCATCCATGCGCCCTTCCGGCGAGCGCACATCGAACTTCTCCCGCGCGCGGTCGGCGAGCCAGTGAAAGTAGCTGGGCGCTTCGTCGAGTTTCTTACGATAAGTGTCCTCCCCGTTTTGTTTGATAAATTCGTCCGGGTCGAGCTCGCCGTCAAGCGCGAGCACGCGCACGTGCAACGATTCATCGAGCAGAAGCTGCACCGCCTTTTCGGCCGCATTCGCGCCGGCGTTATCCGGGTCGAAGTTGACGCAGACGGTGTGCCCGTCCGTGAGCCGGTGCAGGATGCGGCACTGCGCCGGCGTGAGCGCGGTCCCGCAGGGCGCCACCACTTCCTTGATTCCGGCCGCGAACACCCCGATCACGTCCATGTACCCTTCCACCAGGACCGCCCGGTTCGACCGGCGCATTCCTTCCCGCGCTCGATGCACGTTGTAAAGCACCGATGACTTCCGGTAGATGGGCGTTTCAGACGAATTGAGATACTTGGGATTGTCGCCCTCGCGCAGCGCGCGGCCGCCGAACGCGATCACTTTCCCCGACTCGTTCTGAATCGGAAACATCAGCCGTCCACGGAAAAAATCATAGTGGCTGCCGTCGTCGCGCCGCGCCACCAGTCGCGACGCTTCAAGCTGCTCCGGCGTGAATTTTTCCTGCGCCAGGCGCCGCACCAGTGTTTGCCCGCCCGGTTCGGAAAAGCCCAGCCGGAATGTCTCGATCATCTCCGCGCTCACTCCGCGCCGCGCCAGGTAGGCCTGAACTTCGGCGCCCTGCGGCCCGCGCAACGACGCCTGATACAGGCTCGCCGCGATCTCGTGGATCTCCATCAGCGCGCCGCGCAACTTCGATTCGGCGTCGGAGTGGTCGCCGCGCTTGGGCATGGCGATGCCGTTGCGCTCGGCCAGCAGCTTCAGCGCTTCGAAAAACGGGATCGCCTCGATCTCCATCAGGAAATTGAAAACGTCGCCGCCCTTGCCGCATCCGAAGCACTTGAAAAACTGCCGGTCGCGGTTGACCGAAAACGAGGGCGTCTTTTCCTGGTGAAACGGGCACAGCCCGACGTAGCGTCCGCTCGCGCCGGCGCGCTTCAATCGCACGTACTCGCCGATGGTCTGGACGATATCCACCTGCGAGCGAAGCTGTTCCTTGAAATCCATCAGCGTTTGAGCGCCAGCGTCACGCCGTCGCTCAGCGGCAGCATGCTCAGCGACACGCGCGCGTCGGCGAGCAGCTTGCGGTTGAGCGCACGCAGAGCCACGGTATCGGCGTCGTTCACGCTCTCATCCGCGACGCGCCCGCTCCACAGCACGTTGTCGATCATAATCAAGCCGCCGGGACGGATCAGCTCCAGCGCGCACTCGTAGTAGCCGTCGTAGTTGGTTTTGTCCGCGTCGATGAAGGCGAAATCGTAGCGGCCCTGCTCGCCCGCCGCAAGCATACCGCGCAGCGTATCGAGCGCCGGGTTCAAGCGAAGATCGATCTTGTGATCCACGCCCGCTTCCTTCCAGTATCGCCGGGCGATCGCGGCGTAGTCGCGATTGACATCGCACGCGACGATCTTCCCATCGTCGGGCAGCGCCAGAGCGACGACGAGCGCGCTGTATCCGGTAAACACGCCCACCTCGATGGCGCGCCACGCTCCCATGAGCTGGACGATCAGCGCCATGAACTGCCCGTGCTCGGGTGTAATCTGCATGCTCGCGCGCGGCAAAGCCGCGGTTTCCTCACGCAGTCTGCGCAGAAGCGGGGCCTCGCGCAGAGAGTTCGCAATCAGGTACTGGTGAAGGTGCTCAGGAAAGAGAAGTTCGCCGGCCATTCAGTTGGATTATGCCATGCGCGAGGTGTGCATCCGGGCTGGTTCCCGTTTTAAACAATCGAATGATAAAATGTCGTTGTGCGCGCCGCCCTTCCGGTGGACCAGTTCAAACGCGAGACGCTGCGCAAGCTCCAGGACGTGCGCTGTCCCGACCACCACCAGTCCCCGCGCCTGAACTTCCGCGGCCAGTCGCTGCGCGACGTCACCATCCAGATGAAAACCTGCTGCGCGAAGCTGGCCGCGCTCGCCAACCGCCGGATCGCGGGGCTTTAATCGCAAACGAACGCCGCCGACGCTCCCACCCACTCCAGGTCGCGGTTGTGGTCGACGCCCATCATTTTGCCGCGCCCCATGCGCACGATGGTGGTGACCGCGCGCGGCTCCTCCAGCCAGATGTACATGATCCGAATCTCGGCCTTGGTCGGCCCGCACGGCGTCTCGATCAGCGGCGCGAAATCCACGCGTTCCTGCAAAATGTATTGCGATGGATCCTCGATTCGCGCGATCTCCTCGCGCGAAGGTCCGATCACCACGCCCAACCCTGCAAACGAGTACAGCGGCTTCAGCACCCAGTTTTCGAGGTCGTCCGGCACGCCGGCGGCGAGGAAGCGCGTCCGCGGAACCGAGGGATGCTTCAGAAACGGAACCGAAAACTTACTGATGCGGAAATACCAGTTGGGATGGCCGGCCCACTCGACATCCAGATCGTCGCGATAATCGAACGGCGTGCGGATGCTTCTGCGCACCAGCTCGTCCACGATCACGCGATTGTAAATCCGCTCGATGGGTACGCCTTCGTGAAATAATTTCCGTCCGCGCTTTTCCACCCGCGTGATGCACACTGTCTTGATGCCCAGCAGCTTTTCCGTCAGCAGAAAATCCGGCAGCGTTTTTTGATTCCACGGATCGATCTCCATCAGGACGACGTTTTCCGGCGCATGATCGCTCACCACCGCGCGGCGCAGCGTTTCGGTGAAATCCGGATCGGGCCGAATTTCGAGCGCGTAGGCTTCGCGATACGTCCGCTGAAGAAATGGCTGATACGCGTACAACGACGGGAAGCCCTGAATCTCGACCAGCTTAGGCTCCAGATCCGCAGTCAATCCGAAATCGACCTGAACAAACAGCGGGTGCGCGTCCTCGCGCGGCACGTGATATTCCGGCGGCACGGTCTGCTCGCTGCGCGCGAGATATTCGGGAGTCATCAGTTGCCGGATCAGCTCCGCGCCCTCGCGCGACATGCGTTCGAACAGCGCGCGCGGCAGAAAAACCGGCGTCTCGGAGTTGCGAAACTTCACGTGCGTTCCGCAGCCCAGGTCGAGCATTTCGAGGAAACGTGCGTATTTCTCCGGTGTGAACGCCGCGTTGAATTTTTTGCGAAGCTCCGGGATCACGCTAAATGATAAACTCGCCCGCGCGCATGATCTGGCGATCGTCCGCCCAGATGTCGAATTTTGTTCCCACCACGTCAATGTGCGTCGATGAGTCCCACTCCGCGCCGGTGTGTGCTCCGTACGGATTGCCGAACGCGATGTGAATCCCCGGAAGCTTTTCGTCCTGAAGAATGTTGCCGATCACGCCGTGCAGTCCGATGTTGGTGCCGATGGCGAATTCGCCCACGCGGTCGCTGTTTGAATCCGTGTGCGTGTAGCGCCAGAAATCGTCCTCGAGTTCGCGATTGGCGCTTTGCGCGCGTTTCAGCCGATTGCCTTCGATTTCGATAGTCAGCGGAGTCTCACGCAGATCGCCGTACTTGGCGCACAGATAATCGCCGACCACGCCGTCAATCACAAACTTTCCGTTCACTTCGCCCGGCGTGGTGAAAATTTCTCCGCCCGGCAGGTTTCCCCACTTCTGGCTGGAGATGATGCCGCTGGTCTTGAGCCACTTGTAATTCGGATTCATCGCCGCCGTGATGTCCGTTCCGGCCGCGGTGCGCGCGCGGATCACGCGCGCCGTCCCGGCGATTTCGAGCACGCGCAGGCTCAGCTCATCCACTTTCAAGAAATCCGCGCGCATGCCTTCGAGCATGATGCGCCGCTCGATATTCACCATGTGGGCATGACGGATGCGCCGCCGGTTGACCACGTCGGTCATCTGCATGCGCGTGCGCAGCTCATGCGGCTGCGCGATCACCGCGTAAATGCTTACCTGGCTCGATTCAAGATCGTCGAGCACTTCCTTGGGCATGTCTTTGAGCGGCCGCGGCGCGAGCTCGTCCAGCACGAACGCGCGATAGCGCGCGCCCACCGCGTCGAGCTCCGCCGCGATGCTCGCCGCGATCTCCAGCGACACGCGATCCGTGATCACCGTCACTTTTTCCTCCGGCTGCACGCGCAGGCAGACCCGCACCGCATTGCGCGCACCCGGCGCGTATTCGGGATCAAACTTTATGGATTTGAGCTCGCTCATCACGTTCATTAACGACCGACGACTCCGTCTCCTCGATGATGTAATCGACCACCTTCGTCAAATCTCCGGTCTCCTTAAACACGCGCAACTGGCGATCCGCGCCGCTGCCCGTCTCGACGATCCTGCGAATGCCGTTCACCTCCGCGCGCGAGCCGAGCTCGTCCAGAACATCGTCGACAAGAGCGAGATATTCCTCCACCAGATCGCGCATCGGCACCTCGATCTTGCGCCCGAAGTCGATCAGCTTGCCGTCGAGCCCGTAGCGCGCAGCGCGCCATTTGTTCTCCATGATCAGCGCGCGCCGGTACAGCCGGAACCCCTGGTTGGCCTCATACAGCTTGTACAATTTCGCCACCGTCGCCTGGATCAGCGCGGCGATCGCGATGGTCTCATCCAGGCGCGTG
>Ga0335081_10010187_pt1 | contig 15176 bp, 11 predicted proteins | sample Lox_Sample_35_FD_206713 | JGI IMG/M metagenome (GOLD analysis project Ga0335081, IMG submission 206713) | Soil microbial communities from Loxahatchee National Wildlife Refuge, Florida, United States - Lox_Sample_3.5 | ecosystem: Environmental > Terrestrial > Soil > Wetlands | place: USA...
TCGAGAAATCGCACTTCCGCGTCTACCCGTCGTTTTGACGACGGTGTTTGCGAGCCTGGCGGCGCTGCTGGCGGGGCTCGGGTTGTTTGGCGTGATCGCCTATTGGGTCTCGCAGCGGACCAAGGAACTGGGGGTGCGTGCCGCGCTGGGCGCCGACGCCAGGGAGCTACGGAGTTTGGTGTTACGGCAGGGCGGACGACTGGCGCTGGTCGGACTGGTGGCAGGACTCACCACCTCGCTTGTTGTGGTTCGCTACCTGCGAAGCCTGCTTTACGGCATGAGCGAGTGGGACCCGGCGGTCTACGGGGGCGCTATTGCGCTGGCCGGCGTCATCGTGGTGCTGGCGTGCTGGCTTCCGGCGGCTCGGGCGGCTCGAGTCGACCCGGCGGTGGCACTTCGCGAAGAAGGTTAGACTGGCCTACTTAGCCGCGCACGGCCCAGCGGAGAAGGTCGGCGGCTTTCGGTGTTTTGCCTTGCATCAAAATCGCCACGCGGAAGATGCGCGCGGCGGCCCAGGTCAGGACCAGCGTACACGCCAGGGTGCCGGCGAGACCGACCCACGGCTGCCAGGCGGGAACGCCCTGCGGCATTGCCTGGCGCAGCAGCATCAGCATCGGTGTGAACGGCGGGAACAGCGAGAGCGCCATCGCGACACCCCCGTTCGGCTGGCTCATCACCGGCATGAAGAGAAAATACGGAATCATGACCGGCATGAGTAAGATGATCGCGAGATGCTGGGCGTCCTGCGGACTCCCGCAACTCGCGCCCAGCGCCGCGGCAAACGCGCAAAGAAACATCAGATCGGCCAGCAGGTAAATATAGAACCACGGGTAAAGCGACAACGGAACTAGGCCGGCAATGGCCAATCCATAAAGGACGAAGGTGCCCCCAGCCACGTAGAAGATGGAGCTGGTGACTGACCGGCCGATGGCCGCGAGTACTTTCCCCATCATGAGTTCCAAAGGAGTGGCCGATCCCAGCAGCATCTCGAAGACGCGGTTGCTTTTGTCTTCGGCCACTGAGGTCAACATCGGCGAAGCTCCCGTGATTACGATCATGCCCAGCAGCATCATGACGGTTAAGGGAACGCCAAAACTCGCCCCTTCGTTCTTCTTGACCGCGCCGGCTATCTTGCCTGTGGATTCGTCCCTGACTACCAGGCTCATCGGTTGGAAGGGAACGGACGCGAGCAGGTCGTGAAAGTTCTTTTGGTCTACGCCGAGTTGCAGCAGGCGCGCGCGGCGAAGACCGGTATCAACCGCGTCCGCAAGCCAGTACCGCACGTCGCTCAATCCCGTTGAGTTGCTGTAGAAGGCCACGCGGCGAGTGGCGGCCTTTTTCTGCGAGGCCGGATCCTGGCCTTCTATCTCCTCGCCCGGATGCAGCGCGTCGGCGCCGATTTCGAGAAACGCGAACAAGTCGCCTCGGCGTACACGGTCCGACAACTCGAGGCGCTGCGCATCCAAGGATTGAGCGTCGACGGGAATGGTCTCGAAGAAATAGCGCGGTGATTCCTGCTTTCCGGTCTTCTTGTTGAAAAGCTCCTTCATGTTCTTCTCTTGGGCGGCCTGGATCACTAGGGCGGCAACCTTCCCGGTGCGATCGAGAATGCCGACGTGACGGTCGGCGATGTCCGGTTTGGCATTCATGAGCGCGAGACCCAGGAAGCCGCCGCCGAACAGAACCGGCGCCATGATCAGGCCGATGATGAAGGTCTTATTACGAATGGACATCAAGTAGTCCCGCTTGGCGATGAGCAGAATTCTACGCAACTTTCACCTCCTCGGCGGCCGGGCCGGCAATGCGAATGAAGATGTCGTGAAGTGATGGCTTGGTGACGGAGAAGCTGCTCACGCGCGTGTGTGCCACGAGCGCGCGCAACAGCTCTTGCGGATCGCAGCCGCGTGATATGCGCAACTCCTGGACCAGCCCAAGATCGCGGATCTTTTCGACTCCCGGGAGGTCTGGAATGGCGCCATCTTCAACCGCTACGCGAATGGTGTCGTTGCCGTACTGCTCCTGAATTGCGTCGAGCGTCCCGTCCAGCACTTTCTTGCCGCGAAAGATCATGAAAATGTAGTCGCACATGGTCTCGGCGACGCCCATGTCGTGCGTGCTGAGAATTACGGTGGCGCCGCGGCGGCGCATGTCGAGAACCGCCTCGCGAATCTGGTCGGCGCTGACGGGATCGAGTCCGGTGAATGGCTCATCAAGAATGAGGAGCTTGGGCTCAGGCACCACGGTGGCGATGAATTGGACCTTCTGGCTCATACCCTTGCTGAGGGTCTCGATCTTCTTCTTCGCGCAATGTGCAAGCCCCAACCGCTCGAGCCACGCCTGCACCTCGGCGGTCACTTTACGGCCGCTGCGGAGTTCGCCGTGAAACTCGAGGAGAGCTTGCACCTCCATTTTTCGGAACAGGCCGCGCTCCTCGGGCAGGTAGGCGACGAAGTCAGACCGCGCCCCTGAGACGGGACGACCGAAGACGCGGATGTCGCCGCAATCGGGATAGAAGATCCCGGCGATCATACGCATGGTGGTGGTCTTTCCCGAGCCGTTGGGGCCGATGAATCCGTAGACCGAGCCTGCCGGGACGGCGAGCGACAGGCTGTCGACCGCGGCTAACGCGCCGAAGGTTTTGGTGACGCCGGCGATTTCGACGGCGTTCGCATGATCGAACACAAATCCTCCGGGCCGAGCATGCTCGGCCCCTACTCTACAGTCCCTTTGCGCTTGATCCAATCAATCACCACGTCCCGCTGCAAAGGGCCTGGCTTGCTAAACACCAGGCCGCTCGTCGAGAGCTGGTTGGGTGATGACTGGTTAGCTACCGTATAGTCTGTCACGGCAACGGTATAAAACTTACTGGGCTCCAGCGGAAATTCTCTTGCGATCGCCGGCGGCAGTTGGCTGCCGAGGAAGTGCCCGAGCACCACGCGATCGTCGAAGGGCAGCACGTTCCAGACGTGGCGCGCCAGCAATTGCCCTTTCGGCAGCACATCGCGAATGTTGCCCGGATTGATCCAGGCGATGTCGGCGCCGGTCTCCTCGACCATGGCTTGCTCCACCAGGATGCGCAAGTCCCGATGGGCGATGGCGTGTTTGGCAACTCCGATCGGCACGTCCACGACCTTGGAGACCTTGGCTTCCCAGCCCGCCACGGCGGCGGCCATTTCGCTATCCGGCGCGATGATTTTTGAATTGATGGGAATGCGCTTCCAGCCCGCGGAAACGATGGTGTGATGCGCAACGTCCACGCGTAAATCCAGACGCCCCAACTCCAGGCCGTACACCTTCGCCTCGACCGCCACGCGGCCATCAATGTTTTTCATTCCACGGTAGCCCCCGTGCTCATGGCCGGCCACAACCACGGCGACCTGCGGGATCGAGTGCAAGATTTTCTCGGTTTCATCGGTGTGCATGTGGGCGACGGCCACGATGAGGTCGGCGCGGCCGCCAATCTCGGCGACGGCGCTGCGAATCGCTTCAACCGGCGAAATGACGCGCCAGGGACCCATCTCTTCAGGGGTGGTGAATGCGGTGGCCAGATCGCCTAGTACTGCGCCAATCACCGCAACCCGTATGCCGCCGACGGTTTCAATCAGATATGGTTTGCCGGTGACCGGCTGTCCGACGGCATTCAGAATGTTCGCGGAGACGATGGGAAATTTTGCGATGGTCGCGAACTTTGCGGCCTCGTTCCAGCCGTAATCCAACTCGTGATTGCCGAGGGTTGAGGCGTCCGGCTTGAGAAGATTCGCCAGTTCGTAGATGGGCTCGCCGCGAAAGATGGTGGAGAAAGGAGTGCCTTGCACGAGATCACCGGCGTCGAGGTACAGGCAGGCATCGCAGTGCGCGCGCTCCTCGCGCAATGCCGTCGCCAGATAGGCGAAGCCGCCCATGCCATCGTTGTCTGGCTGGATATGCGCGTGCAGATCGTTGGTATGCAGGATGGTGAGCGGGCGGATATCCTGCTGTGCGGTGAGCGGCGCGGCAAGACACAGCGCCAGCAGCAGCTTTGCAAATCGGTTAGGAGATGTCATGCAGTCATTTCCGAGTATATCGGTGCGCGCTCGCAGGGACGGCTACAGCACTAACCAGGCGCGGAGGTTCGCCGGGATTTTGAGTAATTTCGATCTCACGCGGCTGCTCGTGGCAATCGGGCAGCGGCGTGACGGAGTAATAATTCAGGCCGTAGCGCAGACTGCGGTGCAGGCTCGCAATGCAGACGCGATCGCGGATGGGAGCGACGGCGATCCAGAGCGGACGCGCCGAGGCGACGCGGTCGATTTCCGGAAAGGAACGGAGAATAACGCCGGTGGCGCCGGCGGTGACGGCGAGGGCGACGAGCGCGATTGCGGCACCGCGAGAACCGGAACGTTCGAGAAACCAAACGGGAATGCAGGCGAGCGTGGGAAGAAGCCAGATCCAGTGGAACGGCGGAAGGGTGGATCGCGAAATGCCGGCGGCGAGGGCGGCGGGTAGGATGGCGGCGATCGGACCGAGCAACACGAGCAGCGCCGTCGTTCCAATGAGCACCCAGCGCCAGCGCTTTGCATCCGCCAGGGCAATGCCGGCGAGGATCGCGGGCGGAGGGACGAGCGGCAGCACGTAGCCCGGGAGTTTGTTGCGCGCGGCGGAGAAAAAGACTAAACCGAAGAGCGCCCACGCGAGCAGAAAGCGGCGGCGCGTATCGGAGTACAGCGCGGGTTGCGCCAGCGGGATGAGTGCCGGAATCCAAGGAAATAGCGCGCCGACGATCACGGGCAGAAAGAACCAGAATGGCTGGCCGTGCGCTCGTTCCGGGGTGAAGAAGCGGCCGATCTGCTGCTGCCAGATGAATGCGTGCAGAAAGGGCCAGCCGTTGCGGGCGAAGCAGAGCAGATACCAGGGAAGCGCGACGACGGCGAAGGCAGCCATCACGGTGGGGCGGAACCAGTCCAGGAGCCGTCGGCGTCCCATGCAGGCGAGCGGCAAGGCAAGCACCAGAGGCACCAGCCCCTTGGCCAGCACAGCAAGACCAAGCAGCGCGGCGGCGAGCGGCAGCCAGCGGCGCTCTCCGCGCGCGAGCCAGCCGAGCGAGACGAGCATGGCGGCCGAAAACGTTGCGGCAAGCGGCAGATCGGTCACGCCGATGTGGCTGAAGCCGAGCCAGGCGGCCGAAGTAGCGAGGATGGCGGTGGCGTATCCGGCAACCAGGTCGCCGAATTCGCGGCGAAGAATCCAATAAAAGAAGATCAGGAACGCGACGCTCATGAGCGCGATGGGCAGGCGTGGAGCGAGATCCTGGTTCACGCCGAGGCGGAATGCGGCGCCTTCCATCCAGTAGAGCAACGCGGGTTTTTCGAACCACGGCTGGCCCCAGAGGCGTGGAGTGATCCAGTCGCCGGAACGTGCCATTTCGCGGGCGATGGAGGCGTAGCGCGGCTCATCCGTGCTGATGAGGCCGGTGCGGGTGAGACCGAAGAAATAGAGGACCCAGGCGAGGGGGATAGCCGCGAGGAAGCGGAGCGAGGAGCGGAACATCGAGTTTCATGGTAGGACAGGCGTTCTCGCCTGTCCAAGTGGCGGCGAAGGTCAGAAAGGACGGGATCAACAACACAACTCGTCCTCCGATTTTGCGGCCCTTACTTCGCCGGCCCCGACTTCGCCACCACTCCCTTATCCTCTTCAATCGTCAAGAACTGGTTCGCCGCCAGATTCGCCAGCCGCTGCTTTGTCCCGCTGGGCCACTCAATTTCCAGCGCCGTGACAACGGGATCCCTCCCCAGCCCGAATGTCAACGCGAGATCGCTCTGCGAGCAGTAGCTGCTGCCCGAGTGCACGGTGCTCCACTGCTGGCCTGACGCGCTTTCCACACGCACCACGGCGCCGATGCCATCGCGGTTGGATTTGGCGCCCACCAGCCGCACGCAAATCCACTTGTTGCGATTGCCGCCGTCGTTGCGATAGAGATACGCCGGGCCGTGGTTGGTGGTGATGGCGACATCCAGGTCGCCGTCGTGGTCGAAGTCGGCGTACGCCGCGCCGCGAGCCACAACCGGGCGATTGAACTCCGCTCCCATCGATGCCGTGACATTCTCGAAATGCCGTTTCCCGACGTTGTGAAACAGCAGCGGCGGCTCCTTATATTGCACCTTCGGCTGTACGCGCCCGATCTCTTCCTCGATGTGGCCGTTGGCCGCGAAGATGTCGGGATATCCATCCAGATCGTAGTCGAAGAAGAAAACGCCGAACGCCAGCGTGAGCAAGCTCGATCGGCCCACCGCCGATGACGGCGCTTCATCCACGAACAATCCCGTGCCTTCGTTGTGATAAAGCCCCAGCATCTGGTTGGAAAAATTGCCGACTAAAAGATCCGCCCGGCCGGAGCGATCGTAGTCCGCTGCGTCTGTGCCCATCGCGCCGCGCGCCACGCCATCCTCGCCGAATGCCACGCCCGCGGCCATGCCCTCTTCGGTGAACGTTCCGTTCTTGTTGTTGCGATACAGCTTGTTGGGTTGCGTGTCGTTGGCGACGAAGATGTCCGGCCAGCCGTCGTTGTTGTAGTCAAACACCGTCACACCCAGCGATTTGCTCTTCGGATCGCCGATTCCCGCCTTCTGGCTCACGTCCTCGAACTTGCCGCCACCCAGATTGTGGTACAGCTTGCACGACGTTCCTTTGTATGACTCGGGCGTGCAGTACGATTTCGTCGCTCCATCCAGCGAGCACCATAGATCGCCTTGTGGCGTCCACTGCACGTAGTTGGCGACGAACAGATCGAGCTTGCCATCGCGATCGTAATCGAGCCACGCGGCGCTCGTGCCGAAATTCGCATTATGAATTCCCGAGCTGGCCGTCACATCGCGAAACTTGCCGCCGCCCACGTTGTGAAACAGACGGTCGCCCTCGAGCGCCGTGATGTAGACGTCGTCGCGGCCGTCGTTGTCGTAATCGCCGACGGCCACACCGATGGCGTACATCTCAACGTCCAGCCCCGAGCCTGCCGTGATATCCGTAAATGTCCCGTTGTGGTTGTTACGGTAAAGCGCGCAGAGCGACTTGTGCCCGCGCGACGTCCAGTCTTTGCTGTTGATGAATAGGATGTCGGGCCACCCATCGCCGTCCGCATCGAAGAACGCAACACCGGAGCCAACCGTTTCCGGCAGGTATTTCTTCCCCGCCCTGCCGCTGTTATGTGTGAAATGAATGCCCGCCTGTTTCGTCACGTCCGTAAAGTGAATCGCCGGCCCGGCCGGCGCATCCGGCAGTTTCGTCTCCGCGTAGATGAACAACGCACACGCCAGAATCCCAATGCCGTAGATCGTCTTCATTGCCCTCCGCCCGTGAGCGCCACGCTTTCGTGATCGTGAATCTGCTGCCGCTCGTTGTTGTCTTCCGCGCTCACCCGGCGCCGGATCGCCGTAATTGACTGCGCGGATTCCTCCGCTTTGAACCGCAGGAACAACTGCTCTTCATGAGCCGCCTTCTCCGGATCGCCCCGCCCGCGATAGCAAAGCATCATCGTGTAGTGCATTTGCAGATCTTCCGGATCCACCTCGCAGACCCGCTCCAGCACCTTCAGCGCCTCCGCGTATTGCCGCTTCAAGAACAGAATGCGCGCTTCCTGGTTCAGCACTACGCGGTCGCGCGGATACATCGATTCCGCCGTCCGCAGGGATGCCAGCGCGCCGTCGTAATCGCCGTCCGTCTTCTGGATCATCGCCTTGAAAAAGTAGATTCGTCCCAGCTTTGAATTGACCGCCAGCGCCTTGTCGATGTACGGCTTGGCGGCGTCGGTTTCGCCTTCCTGAATCAGCGCGCGCGCCACGTTCAGCCAGCCGTCGGCGTACTCCGGCTCGGCTTCGGTGACCTTCTTGAACGCGTATTCCGCGCCTTTCAAATCGCCTTGTAACAGTAGCCCGATGCCCCAGTCATTCCACCGTTCGCGGTCTTTTTTGGCAACCACCGGCGTCCAACTGGTCTCGCCCAGGCCGACAACGGCTTTGGCTTCCGCGAGGGTGACAATCGGAATGTCGGGTACCCGGCCCTTGATCTCGCCCGAAACATCGCGCGGAATGTTTGATTTGTCGAATGAGTACTCCAGGCTGTTTTGCGAGGCATTTAGCAGCGCGGGATCCTGTCCCGGCTTCGGTTGTCCCGCATAGGCAAAATGGGTGTAGTACCAGGAAAACTTGCGATAGTTCAGCTTCGCCGTGAACGTGATCGGCCCTCGAGCGTCTTTCGGAACGCGCACGCGATAGTGCACTACGTCCGCGGCGCCCGGCGGAATGAGCCGCACGTACAGCACGCTGCGCGCCTGCCAGGCGTTGCGCTTGTCGATCGGATTCCCCGCCCCGTCCAACTGGTACGACTTATAGAAGTGAGCGCCGGGCTCAACCGGCCCGCGCCCGTTGTCGTCGACCTTCCCGCTCCAGAAGATCACGCGGCCATCGGCATCCTTTCCTTCGAGTTCCAGCCAGACATCAAAGGCGTCTACGGTTCCCGCGGGAAAGAAATGGCCGATCTTGCGCGTGCGCACCACCACGTCCAGACGCGCCGTGCTGCCTGGCGCGAGCTTCGTTCCGGCCCTGTCGATGGGAGCCGTGACGTCGCCCACTTCGCGGATCACGGCGGTCGACGCCTGCTCGGCTTCCTCGCCCACCGCGAAACCCGACATCGCCTGTGGCCCTTCGCCCGTGCGCCGCACCATCTGGGTGCCGGAATCCTTCACCGGAGAGATGGCGAAAATGTCCACCGTGATAAAGCCGGATTTGAGAAAATTCTCCTCCGCCTTCAGTTGTTCCTCATCGTGATTGGCGTACGCGACGGCGGTATTCGCCGCCGGGAAGCGGTGCGAGTGCACCATCCCGTTCAGATTGCCCGGGTCTTCGGACCGGACCAGCGGCATGTGACAGTCCGTGCAAACCATGCTTTTCGCGGGGTAGTAAAAGGACCGCGCTCCCTGCCCTGAGACTCCGCTCGCCTGCCAATTGTCGTAATCATTGAAGCCGCGGAACCATCGGTACTTGTTCACCGGGACGTCGAGATGCACCTTGTGGCAGAGCGAGCAGAACTCGGCGGAATCTTTCATGAACGGCTTGAGAAAAGAGCTCCTGTGCGGACCCGGATTGAGATAAGTCAAGAAGGAATCCATCGCATGGATGTATGGATTCCGGCTGTTGGCCAGCTCGTGCAGGGGCGGATACTGAATCGTGTAGTCGCCATTGCCCATCGTGCTGTTCACGTGAACAATGGCATGGCACGATGTGCACGCGAGGCCCGCGCGCGCTTCGGGTGTGTCGATCTGATCTTTAATTGGCCGGTCAAAACGGCCGTTGAAGAAAACCGCGTGATCGTGGCAGCCCGCGCACCACTTGCTCGGCCGCGTCCCCACCACAGACTGCATGTACTCAATCGACTTCCGGTAGAACTGGTTGTTGAAGGACGCGAAGTGATGCATCGAGCTTTTCCACTGCCGGTAAATGTCCTTGTGGCATTCGCCGCAGCGCTCCGAATCCATGAAAAAGTTTGCGGGTATGATGCCGCCGACGTTTGTCTTCGCCGAGGATGGAAAAAACGGCGACTTCGGCCCACCGCCTTCGCCGTCCATAGAAACCGGAACCGAGAGCCCGTTGCGGATCTGCGCGTCTGGACTTGGAACGGCTTTCCGGTAAACCATGGCCCCAAGCGGTAACAGCACCAGCAGTGCGAGCGAAACCTGAAACGCTGCGCGAAATCGAGGCGCCTGGCGCATGGCGTACGGAATCAACGCGGCGAGCCCAATCGCAGCGGCAACAATGTGTGCGATCAGGGCCCAGCGGTGCGGCGTCGTGTTCCCCCAAATCGCCAGGTAAATGCCGAGCGCCGCCGCCGCCAGAAAGAAACCCGCCGCGAACGGAAACTCCCGCACCAGAAGCAGCAGCGCTACTGTCAGCACCACGCCAATCACCAGGTGCAGCAGCACGTTGCCCATGTAGAAGATCGTGGGCGAAGGCAGCGCCGCAATATAAGCGGTGTTGATCAGCAAAACAACGAAGAGAACGGCAGACCAGTAGATGAGCTTTTCGCGCCTCATTTCGCGTCACCCTGCGCCATGTAGGGGCCGGGCATGCCCGGCCTTAGCGGCCGAATCAACTGCAACGCCGGCCGCGTGTTGTATTGCTCGCGATACGCGCAATGTTCCGCATCGTCCGGGAAGTGCTGCCAAGCCGGATACGGATACGCGCTCATGGCGTGGAACGGTAGCGGCTCCACCGACTGCGAAAACGCCGTGTTGTAATCGCCATCCTTGGCCCAACCGTCTACGAGCAGGAGAAAATCGCGCTTCCATCCAGGCCGAAGCGCGGGCAGGCCAGTCGCCGGGAAGAGCAGGCGCAGTTCATCGCCGGAACCCATGATGACGAGCCGATCGTCCACGGCGTTCAGGAGCGGACGAACATCGCCATAGCGCGTGTACAGCCCCGGTGTCGGATTCCACATCGATTCCGGCATCCACGCTTGATAGTCGAACGCTTCGGGCTGCTTGCGTGCCGGATCGATCTTCGGTTTGGAGAAGCCGCGGAAGCGCAAATCGGCAAACTCCGCATCCACCGGCGTCAGGCGCGCGTCCGGCGAGCCGGCATTCTCGCTCAAGAAGATTTCGTCCCAATACACGCACAGGTTGGTCACGATGCGCACTTCACGGGAGGCCGACAGCCATTTACGGCTCAAATCGACCGCAATGGTCTTAGGCTTGCCTGCGGGAATGCCCATGTCTTCAATGACCGTCTGCCACTCGCCGTGCGCGTTCTTCACCTGTAGATACGGCAGGATCAGCCCGGCCTTGGACTCCTGCGCCGCACGCAGAAACGTGCTGCCGTCGGCCCAATCCACCCATCCGTTCAGAATCAGCACCGCTCGCCCGTCGGGCGCCGCGCCGGCAAAATCGAGATCCAGGTGATGCCGCTCCGCCACGCCGTTGTAGTCGCGCCGGAAGCCGTCGGGATAGGTCTGGTCGCGCTTCAGCAAACGCGGCAGCACGTCGCGCCCCGCCGAATCCCGCGCCGCCAGCGGATAAATCCGCCGGTTCACGCCATACAGCCGGAATTCCGGAAATGGCGGCGATTTAAATTTTTCATTTGTAAATATTTCCGTTGTTACGGGATGATCGAGCGCAATCAACTGCACGCGATCCAGATAAGAAACCTCGCGCAGCTCTTCGGTGACGCGGATCTCGTAGCTTCCGTCGCGCTCGGCCAGCGCTGCGCCGGGGATCTGCACGTACTCGTTATGGTCCACCGGGAAATACTGACCGTCGCCGGAGCTCGCTCCCAGCGGTGCTACACCCAGGACGTCGGTGATGAACTGGAACCGCTTCCCATTCCAGGTGAAAATCATAGGACACGAACCCGAGAGCCGCTGCGATTCCTGGATATTCAGCGCCGTCAGGATCGGCTGCTTGGTTTCGTTTTGGATCAGGCCATTGGGCCAGGTGATGCGCACTGTGTCGGCTTCCTTGTACTCGCCCAGGCCGAATAGCAGCGGCACGCCCTGGTAAATCCGTTTCTGATAGCTCAAACCCGCTTTCACCTCGATCGTCGCCCCCGGCGCGAGCTTCGGGTTCTTCACTCCAGCGATGGCGACGCGCATCCAGTTGTTCTTCGTCGCGGTCTGGTTTTCGTAGACATGCAGGCTGCCGTCGGCCGCGACCGTCACCAGGTCCGCGCGCCCGTCTCCATTGAGATCCGCGGCTATAAGCGCGGGACCGAAGACGACACCGTGCGGCCAATTTTGCGGCTCAAATTTCCCCTGTCCCCGATCTCGATCGATCGCACCCATGCTTGCCAGATCCCGGACTCCGCGATTCTCCAGATCCGCGAAGACCGCGGGCCCCTCGCCCACAAGCTTTGCACCGGGCCTGAGAAATCCCTGACGGTTCTCTACCAGGGCCACGCCTGGTCCCAGGAACACCGCCAGATCCGGGAAACCGTCATTATTGAAATCCTCCGCGATCACATCCAAGGCGCCCTGCGGAATCGCCTCGAGCGGCATCACTTCGTACTTACCGTTCAGTCGGTCGCGATACAGTACGCCCGGGTGGTCCCGATACGCGACCGCCAGATCGCTCGCCGCGGTATCGTGCCGCACGGCGAAGATCGCTCCCCCCGTCGCGTGACCGCGCACAAACGGAAAATCCGCCGTCTGGTTGCTAAAGCCGGCCTCCCCGTTGTTGCGCATCAGGACGGATCTCACGCCCAACAGCAGCAGATCGAGATCGCCATCGTGGTCGTAGTCCATCCAAATAGCTTTCTCGTACGACCCTGCCGGTAACGGCGTCGCGCGCTTCTCGAAAACTCCTTTGTTGTTGTGGAAAAGCAGCGCACCCGTGTCGGTGAGCACACACAGATCCGGGAGCCCGTCGTTATCGAAATCTCCCGGGGCAACCCCCCGTACGTTCTTCAGATCTTCTAGGCCCGACTTGGCGACCTGCGTTGCGCCATCTTTGTAGAGCCGCACACCCTCGGCCGACCACGCGATCAGGTCCGTCCTTCCGTCGCCATCGAAATCGAGGGCCGCCAGACCGGCGGTCGCGGGATCGAAATGACCGTCCAATTTGTGGTCGGCGAATTTCAGCGGAACTGATGGCGCTTCGGCAGGCTGCGGCTCAACCGTTTCATAGATTTCCGCGTAGTAGCTCCATTCCATGTCCTCGGGAACGGCCGCCCCGGCGGTCCGGTTCTTAATCATTTGGAAAGTCTTCAACTCGCGCGCCGCGTCCTCCGCGCGGCCAACCTGCCGGTACTGGTTAAAGAGTTGAAAATGCGGGCCGGCGAGATTGGGATTGAGTTTTTCCGCGACTTCCAGCTGCTCCAGGCCCTCTTTTGGTTTTCCCGCCAACCTATAGAGAACGCCGAGGTTGTAGTGCGTCACCGGCTCGTCGGGCACAAGTTTCGCCATGCCCTCGAGTTGTTGGATGGCGTGCTCGTAGTCGCCCTCCTTCTTAAAGGAAATGCCTAAGTTGAACCAGGTGTGCGGGATCGAGGGGTCCTGCGCCTGCGCCCGGGTGAGTTCCGCCAGACCGTCTTTGGTCGCCCCAGCACGCAGCAAGGCTAAGCCATAATTGATGCGCTCACGGGCGGAATCAGGCGCCAGATCCAGAGCTTTCTTAAACTCTGTAACGGCTTCTTTCTGTGTGGTCGGATTCTCGTAAAAGGCTTTGCCTAGATTGCGATAGTGCCAGAGCAGATCCTCGCGCTCGCGAGCAGCGTTCGCGGCGTGCAGCAGGAACAGAGCGGTCGCCGGCAATGCCAGACAGCATGTCCACCAAAAGACCCGCCTCATTGAGGTAGTGTTCTGCCATTATGCAACTTGCTGCGGTTTCAGGAAATAATAGGTTCATACTATTTCACGGCAATGGTCACCCCTGACTGTGACACCTTATCCCAACTTCGATGATTATCGGAAGATCTGCATTGGCGCGGGCCGTCTTGGGAATTTGGACCTTGAAGGCATCAATCTCGTCGTAGTTTTTGGATTCGGCGCGAGTAGAACTCGGTACGAGCCCGCCATCGAGATAAACCTTCACGGGAAGACTGACTTTGGGAGGGGTCGAGCCGGTGATCGTACCGTCGCCGCCGGGCGGCGAAAGTAAACCGAATCCGGCGCCAAGCAGCGTGACAACAGAGCCTCGTGATGCGCGGTGCGAATCGCTGTTCGTCGAGTTATCGGCATTAATTGCCATCACTTGGCCCGTGCCATTGGAGTTGACCGTAAAAACCCCGGGGAACAGCGTCGATAACGTTGAGTGTTAAGGGGCGGCGATTTGACGCCATTGTAAACGACCTGCACCTGCGTGCTGGTTTTTCCTGCGAGCTCGAAAGGAGCAAAACCGGTGACCATCGCACCTGTCGGGGTGTTCACCACAGATTCGAGGGCAGCTGGCACGTCATCGAACAGGACCTGAGTTTTCGCTAGAGTGGTCTGGGCTTTTCCCGAACTGGGGTTGCTTGTAGCAGTCTTGCTGGGCCCGAAATTGAAGCCGTCAATCGTGAACACCATGCCGGGACAAACGATGTTGCTGACATTGCTCGCGGTGTTGGTGAATCCCCATTTTGTAAACCAAGGCGCGGAGGTTTCGGTGTACTTGACGGGTATCGCGAACCCGCCTGGCAAGCCGGAAGAGTTAACAATGATGTCGGTCGTGTAATCGGCCGGCGGGGCATTCGGGTTGAAGCTCAACTTGCGGTAGCGGGCGTGGTGTTCTGGTCGAGGAATAGGTTGAGCCAATTGGCACCCGGATCCTTTGGTGACCGTGAGCTGGGAGATGGCCCCGCCCGAGGACACAAGGCCGATGTCCATCGCTCGTGGAAGGGCGATTTGAGAGCGAGTGGGGGGCCTGGATATTGAATGGCACTTGAGGGAAGGTGCCGTCAATGATTACGGGCATGTTGAATCCGGTCGACGACGTTACTCCTGGCGACTGCGCAACAAGGCCGAAGAACTCGATAGATCCCATGGCGTCCGCGGTGACGGTTACATTCGATCCGGACCGGACGGCATTGGGCGCGCTCCAGAGCAAACTTCCCGCGCCCAGTGGAACCAGGCTCGGAATGGAAGCGCTCACGCCGGGAGGGGCGATCACTGAAAGCTGAAGAATCGTTCCGTGGTCGGCGGCGCCTATAGGTGGGCCGCCGAACGGATTGGGTATCACCGTTCCACTTTCGAAACCGTGTGGGGCGGGGATGGTGGTCGTCGGCGAGACCGCGAATGGATCGGTGTCGTTACTTTCCGGGCTGAGCGCCTGGAAGGCGGTTGGGCCGTTCCCCTGCGCCCCCAAGAAAATCGTAAAAGGTGTTTGGGTCGCTGTGACAGTGGTGGGATTGTAGCCGAATTGAAGGCTCGAGCCCTGGGTAGGAAAGCCGACGACAAGGGGGCCATGCGGGTTACTTGGGCTGCTCCCGTTGATGATTGGAGCCTGGATGCCCGAACTTAAGGTGATCGATGGGGAAGCCAGGACCGGTGGGACGGTGAACTGGCCGATACTGGCCTGGTTTCCGCCAGGGGACAAGCCTGCGACATTGGCGCGGATGTTGGTGATGCGGTAAATCCGAATCGCTCCACTGGTTACCGGCGCCAATATTGGAATGCCCTGGAAAGTAACCTGATTACCGGCAACAACCCCGCTGAAAACGTTGGGATGGTTGGTGGTGCCG
>Ga0335081_10010188_pt1 | contig 15175 bp, 20 predicted proteins | sample Lox_Sample_35_FD_206713 | JGI IMG/M metagenome (GOLD analysis project Ga0335081, IMG submission 206713) | Soil microbial communities from Loxahatchee National Wildlife Refuge, Florida, United States - Lox_Sample_3.5 | ecosystem: Environmental > Terrestrial > Soil > Wetlands | place: USA...
CATTTTAGGACCTTGTCCCAGGGCTAACGCCCTGGGCTACTTTCTGCCGCCCCTCCGGGGCTCAGAACAAGAAATACCGCTGCGTCAGAGCCAAACTGGTGGCCGGCTCACACGTCAATAGCTCGCCGTCGGCGCGAACCTCGTACGTCTCCGGATCGACCTCCAGGCGCGGCATGCTCGCATTGTGGATCATGTCACGCTTGCCGAGGTTGCGGCAGCCTTTCACCGCCACCAGCGCCTTCCTCAGTCCCAGCGAATCGAGCGAGCCCACATCCAGGGCCGCCTGGGAGACGAAGCTGACACTGCTGGCCGCCGTGGCCGCTCCAAACGAACCGAACATGGGCCGGTAGAGAACCGGCTGGGGCGTAGGAATGGAGGCGTTGGCATCGCCCATCACGCTCCAGGCAATAAAGCCGCCCTTGATCACCATCTCCGGTTTAACGCCAAAAAAGGCCGGCTTCCACAGCACCAGGTCGGCCAGCTTCCCCGGCTCGATCGACCCGACGTCGCGGGAGATTCCGTGCGCCGCCGCCGGGTTGATGGTGACCTTGGCCACGTAGCGCTTGGCCCGGAAATTGTCGTTGCGGGCGCCGTCGGGCGCGAGCGGGCCGCGCTGCACCTTCATCTTGTGCGCCGTCTGCCAGGTTCGCGTCGTCACTTCGCCCACGCGACCCATGGCCTGCGAATCGCTCGAAATCATGCTGAACACGCCCAGGTCGTGCAGAATATCTTCGGCGGCGATCGTCTCCGGGCGAATTCGGCTCTCGGCAAAGGCCACGTCCTCGGGCACCTGCGGATTCAAGTGGTGGCACACCATCAGCATGTCCAGATGCTCGGCGATGGTGTTGGCTGTAAAAGGCCGCGTGGGATTGGTGGAGGAAGGCAGCACGTTGGGAAGCGCCGAGATACGGATGATGTCGGGGGCGTGTCCGCCACCGGCGCCCTCCGTGTGATAGGTGTGAATGGCGCGGCCGGCGATGGCGGCGATGGTGTCTTCCACGTAGCCTGACTCGTTGATAGTGTCCGTGTGGATGGCCACTTGCACGTCGTACTCGTCCGCCACCTTCAGGCAGCAATCGATGGCCGCCGGGGTAGTCCCCCAGTCCTCGTGCAGCTTCAATCCGCAGACGCCGGCACGGATCTGCTCCGCCAGTGGCTCCGCGGCCGACGCATTTCCTTTGCCGAGAAAGCCGAAGTTCATCGGCCACGCCTCGGCGGCCTGAAGCATGCGGGCCAGATTCCAGGCACCGGGCGTGCACGTGGTCGCGTTGGTCCCGGTGGCGGGACCGGTGCCGCCACCCAGCATGGTGGTGGTCCCGTTGGAAAGCGCCTCGTAAACCTGCTGCGGCGAGATAAAGTGGATGTGGCTGTCGATGGCCCCGGCGGTGAGGATCAGGTTCTCGCCCGCGATCACCTCGGTAGCAGCGCCGATCACCAGTTCGGGGTCGACGCCCTGCATGGTATCGGGATTGCCAGCTTTTCCCACCTTCACGATGCGGCCGTTCTTGACGCCCACGTCGCCCTTCACGATTCCCCAGTGGTCGAGGATCATGGCGTTGGTTATGACCAGATCCAGCGCGCCGGGCCCCTCGGAAGACTGTTCGCGCGTCGCACGTGAGCTCTGCCCCATGCCGTCCCGGATCACTTTCCCGCCGCCGAAGGTGACTTCGTCGCCGTACACGGTGAAATCGCGTTCGATTTCGATGATCAGCTCGGTGTCGGCCAGGCGCACGCGATCGCCGGTGGTGGGACCGTAGAGGTCGCTATACATTCGGCGCGAGATCGAGAGGCTCATGGGTCGGCTTTCTCCTCAGGGGAGAAGCGGAGAACTAAACACAGAGGCGCAGAGACATAGGAATGGAAAGAGAATCACATGAAGATGCTGCTTGTTTCCTGACAATTTCCATCTTTCTCCGTGCCTCTGTGTCTCCGTGTTAGAGGATCGTCTGCAATTATTTCCCAACTTCAAGGGTTGGACGGGTCCAAACGGCCATTCACCAAGCCGCGATGTCCCATCATCAAACGCCGCCCCGCAAACTCCACCAGCGCGACTTCCTTTTCCTCGCCCGGCTCAAAGCGCACGGCGGTGCCGGCGGCGATGTCGAGCCGCATGCCGCGAGAGGCGTCGCGCTCAAAATCGAGGGCTTTGTTCACCTCGAAGAAGTGGTAGTGGCTCCCGACCTGAATGGGCCGATCGCCCCGGTTGCGAACCACCAGGCGAGCCGTGCGCCGGCCGGCATTGATGGTGATCGGCTCGTCATCCAGAAGATACTCACCTGGTTTCATAAGAATAGCCCTCAGCTTTCAGCCATCAGCTATCAGCCAGAAAAACGGACTGTTTTTTCCTCATAGCTGATCGCTGACGGCTGAGAGCTGATAGCCGCTTCTCAACGCACCGGATCGTGAACCGTCACCAGCTTGGTCCCGTCGGAAAACGTCGCCTCCACTTGCACCTCGTGAATCATTTCCGGCACGCCGTCCATCAGATCGTCGCGCCGCAGGATCGTGGTGCCGTAGGTCATGGTTTCCGCCACCGACTTGCCCTCGCGCGCTGCTTCCAGGATTTCCGCAGTCAGGATAGCAACAGCCTCCGGATAGTTCAACTTCAAGCCGCGCGCCTGGCGACGACGAGCCAACTCGGCGGCCATGAAGATCAGCAGTTTCTCCTGCTCTCGGGGCGTAAGCTGCACTCGAACCTCCTACGAGCAAGTCAACAGCCGTTATTAGCGGCACCTCTCCGTTAGCTATCAGCAAGAAGGTTCTGTCGGACTTTCTGATAGCCGTTGAACTTTCTACTGCGTCCGTTACTAATATAGTAGCTCGCGCACCCCGTAATCTCCAGTAATTAGCGTCAAAGAACGGCCGGCGATGCGGCTGGGGCGTCGTCGGAGTTGAGCGCGGAAGAGTCCGCCAATACGTCGAAGAGTTTTCAGCAAGAGGAGCGTGTTTCTTGCTGGGAACCCTGACGGCTGAGAGCCAGTTGGTGATAGAATCAAGCGTGAGCTGGGGACCGAGAACTAACAACTACAGACAACTGAGAACGGGGACCTTACCAATGGAAGAACTATCGTTGGATTTTGTACGCGTGGTGGAAGAAGCGGGCGTGGCGGCAGCGCGCACCATGGGTCGCGGCGACCGCCACTACGCGGACCACATGGCTGTGGAGGCCATGCGGCGCGAACTGGAGTCGGTGCCGATTGCCGGCACCGTGGTGATCGGAGAGGGCGAGCGCGACGAAGCGCCGATGCTCTATATCGGCGAGAAGGTGGGCCGGACGCAGGAGCCGGAATCGGTGGACGCGGTGACCGAGGTGGACATCGCCGTCGACCCCTTAGAGGGCACCAACCTCTGCGCCATGGGGGTCTCGGGCGCCATCGCCGTGCTGGCGGCCTCGGAGAAGGGCGGTCTGCTGCACGCGCCCGACGTCTACATGGAGAAGTTGGTGGTGGGACCACAGGCCAAAGGCGTAGTGGATCTCGACGCGCCGGTGAAGGACAATCTACGCGCCATCGCTCGTCGCATGGAGCGCGGCGTGGAGGATCTCGTGGTGGTGGTGCTCGACCGGCCGCGCCACCAGAAGCTGATCGACGATATCCGCGAGGCCGGGGCGCGCATCCGCCTGATCTCCGACGGCGACCTCTCGGCGGGCATCACCACCTCGGTGGGCGGGACCGGCGTCCATGTGGTGATGGGAATCGGCGGCGCGCCCGAGGGCGTGTTGACTGCGGCGGCGCTCCGCTGCCTGAACGGGGAGATTCTGGGCCGGCTGGTGGTGAAGGACGCAGCGCAGGCGGAGAGGATGAGCGGCATGGGCATCCGCGATCTCAAAAAGATCTACGGCACCATGGACCTTGCCCCAGGCAAAGAGATGATCTTCGCCGCGGCGGGCGTCACCGAGGGCAGCCTGCTGAAGGGGGTGCGCTTCTTCGGCGACGGCGTCCGAGTGCAGTCGCTGGTGATGACTCTGGCCCGGCGAACCGTGCGCTTTATCGACTCCGTCCATCTCTCGAGACGTCCGGACCTGAGGGTGAGATTCTAGTTCGAAACGGGAACTTCGGTGGGCTGGGAAGCGTAAGTGAAAGCGAGGATGGCTTCCGGCGGTTCTCCGGCCCCGGAACCCGATCCGGAGTGAGGCGAAGGATCCTTAACGACGACACGGATTCTTCGCTTCGCTTCGGACGACCGCTGGCAGCGTGTCTTCATGTTCGAGTTTTGAAGATCACGAAGGCACAAGCGTTGACGAGCCGGAGCGAAATTTGAGTTTTCGAAAGTGGAGGTATAACCCATGGGCTCCGGCACCAAGAGCGTTGGAACGATCCCGAGTCTTACCTTGGCGGCAATGGCAGTGGTGGCAGTGATGGTGTTGGCGGCCTCGGCCGCCGCCCAGGACGCTGACCAAGGCAAGAAGGAAGACAAGCAGTTGGTGGTGAAGACGCCCTCGATGGCGCTGGCGGTTTCCGGCTCTCCTGACTTCGCCCGTCTCGGACTTCCCCTCTACCCGGGCGCGAAATACGTAAACGATAAGGAAGAGAATGGCCTGGATTTCAGTCTCAACCTGAGCGGAAAGCCCAACGTGCGTTTTATAGTGGCGAAATTCCGGACGTCGGACAGCCGGGAGCAGGTCCGCGCCTTCTACCAGAAGAAGATTGGGAAACAAGTGACCAAGTTCACCGAGAAAGACGACGATGGAAACATGGCCTTTGAGATCAAGCATCCCAAGGACCAGCGGTTCGTGGGGCTCAAGGTGGTGGATGGAGGGACCGAGATCCAACTGGTCCGGGTGGAGGGGATCGAAGACAAAGACTAGAAGAAACGATGAACGATGAATGATGAACGAAAAAAAAGGCCTTCTTTTGTTCATCATTCATCACATTCAGAATTCATTATTCAAGGAAGGTCCGTATGAGTGCCTCATCTCCAGTTCCGCGAGCCCCCATGGCGCCGCCGGTGCCGGCGCGCCCCAGCAGCAACGTTGTTCCTATCGTGCTCCTCAGCCTGGCGTTGATCGTGCTGGTGTGCGTGCTGGCGGTCTGGGCCAGCCTGCGATTCATCGCCCACGGCGTGCGGATTAGCGTCAGCGAAGGCGCCGCCAAGAACGCGGTCTCCATCAAGACTCCTTTCGGAGGCATTGAGGTCAACAAGAACGGCGAGGTGAGCGAGGCGGCGCTAGGGCTACCCGTGTACCCAGGGGCGACGCGTGTGCGCAACCAGGACTCGGCCTCGGTCAGCCTCGGCTTGCCGGGAGACACGCGCCTGCACCTTGCCGTGGCCAAGTACCAGACGCCGGATGGCATCGAAAAGGTGAAGGCGTTCTACCAGGACCGCATCGGCAAAGAGGTGACCAAGTTCAGGGAAAGAGACCACGAGGGCAAGACGGTGTTCGAGATCAAGGTGGGCGACGACGTGAAGGTGGTGGCGCTCAAGGACGAGTTCGCGGGAACACGCATCGACCTAGTCCACATTTCCGCCCGTGAAGGCGAGGCCGATTAAGAGTAAAGGGTGAAGGGTAAAGGGTAAAACAAGACAAGAAGAGGATGAGAATTCTCATGTGTTGTTTTTTTTTTAACGCTTTACCCTTTACCCTTCACTTGTGTCTTTCCACTTCCCCTGCCAGTTCGCCATAACGAAAGCACTCCACCGCGTGGTCGTTGACCATGCCGACGGCCTGCATGAAGGCGTAGCAGATGGTCGGGCCGACGAAGCGGAAGCCTCGCCGGACCAACTCCTTGCTCATGGCCTCGGATTCGCGGGTCTGCGCGGGAATGGGCTTCCCCCATCGCCGGGCGTTCTGCCGCCGCTTGCCGTCTACAAAGCCCCAGATGAAAGCGTCGAAGGTGCCGAATTCCTCTTGCACCTGGAGAAAGGCCCGGGCGTTCCCGATGGCGGCGGAGATCTTGAGCCGATTGCGAACGATGCCGGGGTCGGCGAGAAGTCGGTTCACCCGACGCTGCTGATAGCGGGCGATTTTGGCGGCGTCGAAGTCGTCGAATGCGGCGCGGTAGTGGTCACGCTTCTTGAGGATGGTCTCCCAACTGAGGCCGGCCTGCGCGCCTTCCAGAATCAGGAACTCGAACAACCGGCGGTCGTCGTGCAGCGGCACGCCCCACTCCTCGTCGTGGTAACGGACCATCAAGTCGCCTTGGTCGCCTTGGTCGCCTTGGCCGCCCTGAGCCCAGCGGCAGCGCCGCAGACTTGATTCTTTCTCCGTTGCTGGTGCTTGCTTGGCGCGATCGGACATGGCGCATCTCGATGAGTGATGGATCGCGACGAAGGTGTGTGACAATTGCGACGGACGCTTCAACACCGAAGCACAGAGAAAATTGGAAACGTCACGTAACAGAGTCGATCTTCATGTGATCCTCGTTCTCTTCTCTGCGTCTCTGTGCCTCTGTGTTTGACTTTTCACACCTTCTCTGGCGTCTGCCGGGCCTTGGTCTTCTCCAGCTCGATCTCCATTTCCTTCATCTTCTGCTGGTGCTCCATCTCCCGCAGCCGCAGGTCCTGCTGGACTTTGAGCTCATGTTCGCGGTACTTGAACCAGGTACTGATCGCGACCACGGCGATGATCATGATCCATAGACCGCCGATGTGGTTCAGGAACTCCATGAGGTCGTGCATTCAGCCCTCCCCTGACAGCCTCGCCTCTCGGGCGACCGGCCAGCAGTAGTATACTCGATGTCGGGCCGAGTTACCTCACCGCGTGGCGGCATCCGGCCCCGCCAACCATGTCGCGCCTGTCGGACTCGATGGATTCCACATCAGCGGCCCTGTGGTAGACTGAAGTGTTGGGGTAGTCAGTCTGCACCATACTGTGGCTTTTTGGTGGTTGGGGAGAGAAGAGGAAATTGCCAAACGTAAACAAGGAACTATTGCCTAACGGTTTGACGGTGATCACTGAGGCCATGTCGGCCGTGCGCTCGGTCTCCATCGGCGTCTGGGTCAAGACCGGGTCGCGCGCCGAAAGCGAGTCCGAGAACGGCATCACTCACTTCCTCGAGCACATGGTCTTTAAGGGGACCACGAACCGGTCGGCAGAGGAAATCGCCCGCTCGGCGGATTCCATCGGCGGCCATCTCGACGCCTTCACGGCCAAAGAACTCACCAGCTTTTCCATCAAGGTGCTCGACGAGCATGTTCCCCGCGCCTTCGATATCCTCTCCGACCTCCTCAAGAACCCACTGCTGCGCTCGGAGGACATCGCCAAGGAATCGCAGGTGATTCAGGAAGAGATCAAGATGGTGGAGGATACGCCCGACGACCTGGTGCACGAGATCTTCACCCAGAACTACTGGCCCCATCATGCACTGGGACGGCCTATTCTCGGCACCCGCGGGACCATCCGCAGTTTCGATCGCCGGCGACTGCTGGGCTACTTTCGCCGCCACTATACCACCAACAACATGATCATCACGGCGGCGGGTAATCTCAACCACCAGCAGATCGTGGAACTGATCGGGAAGGAGTTTGGTGATCTGCCGGGCGGTCCCAGCATCAACCTCGGGCCGGCTCCCGTGGCGCGTCCCAGCATCAGCCACCGGCGCAAGAAGAACCTGGAGCAGGTGCACATCCTGGTGGGGACGCCGGGCTATCCCCAGGCGCACGAGAAGCGCTTCCCCTGTTACCTGCTCAACACCATCTTGGGTGGCGGCATGAGCTCGCGCCTGTTCCAGAACATCCGCGAAAAACGTGGACTGGTATACGCGGTCTTCTCCGGTCTCAGCACGTTTCGCGACGCCGGATGCCTCAGCGTCTACGCCGGCACCTCGGCTGCCAGCGCGCGCACCGTGGTGGACCTCATCCTGGAAGAGTTCCACCGCATGAAGTCCGAGGCGACCACCCAGGAGGAATTGCAGCGCGCCAAAGATTACTTGAAGGGGAGTATGCTGTTAAGCCTCGAGTCCACCGGAAGCCGGATGTCGAACCTGGCGCGCCAGGAGATTTACTTCGGTCGCTACATCTCGCTCGACGAGACCGCAGCCCAGATTGACGCCGTGACCCACGAAGACGTCATGAGCGTGGCGCGCGAGCTTTTCCAGAGGGACCACGTCGCCGTCACCATCCTCGGCCCGCTCAACGGCTTCCGCCTCAACCGTCGCGCCCTCCAGTGCTGAGAGCGGTAGACGGTAGACAGCATCTGATAGACGGGGAAGCGGCCGCTCCGTATGCCGTTTGCAGTCTACCGTCTGCGTTGACTACTTCTCCCGGTGCTCCAAGAGGCTACAGGCCTGCCCGGCGCCGCTCGGATCGATGGCCTCGGCGTCCTTGTCGATGTGCTGGATGATGCCGTTCTTGTCGATGACGAAAGTCGTCCGATTGGCGACGGGAAACTTCGGATTCAGAATCCCGTAATCCGTCGTAACCTGCCGTGTGAAATCGCTTAGGATTGGAAACTTGACGCCGATCTGATCGGCGAAGGCCTTGTTTGCGAACTGGCTATCCACGCTGACGCCCATGACCTGCGTGCCGTTCTGCTCGAATTTGGCGATATCAGCCTGATACGCCTTCAACTCCTTCGTTCACCCACCGGTGAAGGCCAGTACGTAAAACGCCAGGACCACGTTCTTCTTTCCCAGAAAATCGCTCAGCTTCACCTTGTTGCCGTTTTGATCGGGCAGCGTGAAGTCAGGTGCCTTGTCGCCGACCTTGAGTTGCGCTCGTGCCGGTGCAACAGAACCGAGGGTCACGATCAGCGCCGCCACAATTACCAGCAGTCTTCTCACGAGTTTCCTCCTTGTGATTTGGTTAGTTCCTTGCCCACCTCCCTGATTATAGCGCGCGTCGGTTCGTGTGGAGCTATCAAGTTTCGATAACCTCCCTGCTCGATTCGCTTCCGGCTTCAGGCCAGAGTTCGAAATCGATCCAGAATCTGGAAAAGGATAATCGACAGGGCAACGTTCACCAGAATCACACTGGCGAGGTCCAACGGATGGAAGGTTGGGGGTGGATCGAGCAGCACCGCCCGGAGACCGGCCAGAAACAGGCCGTGAACAGCGACGCACAGCGTGGTGAGCATCAGCCGCGGCATCAAGCGGTCGAAGTCGAAGCGAAAGCTCGCCGACGCCGCCACATAACCCACCAGCGCGTTGGCCATGCCGGACATTCCCACCAGGCCATGCGAGAGCTCATCCTGCAGCAGACCCAGGGCGGTCCCGAACAAGGTTCCGAAAACCTTGCTGCGCCGCAACAGCGAGAAGTAAATGGTGACCAGGAGAGGAAAATCGAAAAGCCGTGCCAGGGGAATCTTGATGGGCAAGACGGTTTCGAGCAACAGGGCCACAAACACCGACACCCACATCACCACGGGGTGTACTCGATAAACCTCAATCTCTCTGCGGACCGGGGCAACCATCATTGTGAAGGCTACCAGAGAAGCAGCATCCAGGGGAATCAGAAGAAATCGACGATTGCAGATTGACGATTGACGATTGACGATTTGAAGAGGCGTCAGTCGGCAGTACCCGGAACTTGGGAAGGAATTGGAAGAGCAAGAACGTTTCTCGCAAAGGCGCAAAGTTCGCAAAGCAAGCATCTTTTTTGCGACTCTGCGAGCCTTTGCACCTTTGCGGGAACTTCTTGTTTTTTCACACCTTCTCAGTCGTCAGTTGCTGCTCATGGGGAGTCCGCTTCTGCAACTGGCAACCGGGCACCGAGAACTTCTTCAAATCGGCAATCAGCAATCGTCAATTCTTCGCTGACTGTGGTATAAAAGTAAGACGACCTTTAGCCCACGGGACGACGAATCGTTGAAGGCTGACGGCTCATTCTCAAATTCTGGGGCAACCGGAGAGCGTATGGAGGCGATCCTCGCCTTAGAAGACGGCAGGGTATTTCGGGGGCGCGGCTACGGTGCCTCCGGCGAGCGTTTCGGCGAAGTTGTTTTCAATACCTCCATTTCCGGCTATCAGGAGATCCTCACCGACCCTTCCTACTCCGGCCAGATTGTCATCCTTACCTACCCGCACATTGGGAACTACGGAACGAACGCCGTCGATAGCGAGTCGGCAAGGACCTTTGCCGAAGGATTGGTGGTGCGCGAGTTGGCCGCGCTCGCTAGCAACTGGCGCTCGGAAAGCCAGGTGTCGGACTTCCTGGCCGGGTTTGGCGTGCCTGCGATTTCCGATATCGATACGCGGGCCCTGGTCCGCCACTTGCGTAAATGCGGTGCGATGCGCGGCGTCCTGTCCACCGTTGATAACGACGAAACGAGCCTGGTAGCGAAAGCCAAGGCATCGCCGAGCATGGTGGGGCTCGACCTGGCAAGCCGCGTGACCACCCCCGTCAGGTACGAGTGGCGCGAGGCTAGCCACGATTTCCTGCACGTAGAGGCGGGCTTCAGCCCGGCGTCTTCGCATGTAAAACGGGGCTTGGACCCGGCATCCGGCCCGGCCCCGCCCCCGTCGCCGCCGCGTTACCGCGTGGTGGCGTACGACTACGGGATCAAGCACAACATCCTCCGGCGGCTGGTGGATGTGGGCTGCCGCGTGACCGTGGTTCCCGCGATGACATCGGCCGCGGACTGCATGGCGCTAGAACCCGATGGCGTCTTCCTATCCAACGGCCCGGGCGATCCCGAGCCGGTCACTTACGCCGCCCGGGCCGTGCGCGAGATGATGGGCCGCGTACCCATCTTCGGCATCTGCCTCGGTCACCAGATTGTCGGCCTGGCGCTGGGCGGCAAGACCTACAAGTTGAAATTCGGCCACCACGGCGGCAACCATCCGGTGTTGAATCTGGAAACCCAGAAGGTGGAGATCACGGCGCAGAATCACGGCTTCGCTGTCGATCCCGACTCGCTGAAATCGAGCGACGTGGCGCTGACCCACCGGAATCTGAACGACGATACTCTCGAAGGACTGCGCCACCGGTCGATGCCGCTCTTCAGCGTGCAGTACCACCCGGAAGCGTCGCCCGGCCCCCACGATTCGGCGTACTTGTTCGATCGTTTCGTGAAGATGATGGAGGACTTTCGAAAAGTGTGAAGGGAGAAAGGAGAAGGGTGCAGCATGAAGCACAAGCGCCGGGGAGCGGCCAGGCCGGGCCCTGAAGCCCGCACTGGGATGACCTTCGACTCTGCCAGGCTCGGGCGCCTCGGACTGACACAAACAGCGATAGATCTCCTCATCCAGGGTCTGCTCAACGCGTGTACCCTCAAAAGGAACCCGGAGGAGCGGAACACGCCAATGCTGGTCCTGCTCGGCGGGATCGATAAGAAAGTCGCGCTGGGCGAGTTGGCCCTGCTGCGTGTTTGCACCGCCGTCTACGCCAGCGATTCTTTCTTCCGGGATGCCTACCAATCGGACGTCCACCGGGCGCTCGACCGGCTCCTGCTTCCGGCGCTCCTGGACTGCGGGGACGACAGAATCAAGGGCCAACCCGAAAAAGCGATGGACGAATTCAACCGGCGTTACCCGCAATATCTTGAGGCCATTCCGCTCCCCAATGATTTGGGTCCGGCCGCGAATGCCGGCAGGGTGTTTGCCAGGTTGATGGGCCAAGAATCCAACGAGATGGTGGCCCTCGTGGGGTCAACGGAGTTCGAAGGCGCCCTCATGGGAGCTAAAGGGTTTCTCGGCGAGCTTGTGGCGCTGGGCGGGGGAGAATTCGTAAGTCTCCCTCCAGAGTAGCTGGGTAGGAGTACGGCTTGCCGTAGCCTCGTGGTTCAGCCCTGCGCGGTTCAAGTGGAGGGTACGGCAAGCCGTACCCCTACAGCCAGGGCGGCGGGGGCCGCTGGCGCCCGAAGGGCGCGAGGTGCGTTATGCAGTTCCATCATTGACTCATTCGCGGCATCTGATATAATCTAAATTGCCTCGGAATAAGGTCGGAATTCGAGGCGGTTTCAATCGGCAAGACCTCGGAAATGGAGTTGTATATGGTGAAAGAGCGAGCCTTGATGCGATTCCAAGCTGATCTGTCTCCCAAGGATGCAGCGATTCTGGATTCGCTGAAATCGGAACTGGACATCAGAAGCAATGCCGAATTGCTGGCCCAGGCTCTGGCTATCCTATCCTGGCTGGTTCGCGAACGGCGAAGCGGACACACCGTGGCAAGCATCGACAAGGAAAATCGAGTACGCGAGTTGGTGTCTCCTTTTGTAGAGCGTGCGGTCCTCGATTATAGGCTGCCCCGGGTTGAGATTGATTGGACACCCGAGGAACTCGCAAACCTTGCCCGGTTGGCTGCGGGGGAACCAAGCGAGCCTACGAAGGACCTGATTGCCATAATGACCGGACGCTGAGAATAAAGGGCTACGGTGGCGCTTCACATCGGTCAGCTAAAGAAGGAGCACCTCAGAGCGGCGTTTGATTGTGGAAATCTGACTCTCAACGACTACCTCAGGCGCTACGCTTGGCAAAACCAGGAAAGACATCAAATCGGTACTACCTATGTTGCCGTCGAGGAAAGTCAGCCCTTGGTCGTGCTCGGATACCACACCTTGGCCATGAGCGAGATATCGTGCCATTCGGTGCCGGAACTCTCGGCAGTACTGAAGCGCTTGCCCTACAGTGCCATTCCAGCCGTGCTTCTGGCTCGATTAGCGGTCGATGTGAGGTTTAGTGGGCACGGGCTGGGCCGGAAGCTCTTGGCGGACGCGTTCAACTGCTCACTGGAGATCGGAAGGCAGGTCGGGTGCCGATGCCTTATTGTGGATGCCTATGCGAGCGCGGTTCATTGGTACTCGAAGTTCGGCTTGATTGAAATCCCAGGCGCGCGCTTCGGTGCCAACACCAAGAGGATGTTCATTGATCTTCGGACCGTCGAAAGAGCCCGAATTTAAAAAACGAAGCCACCGATTTGATTGATAACAAAGGATCGGCTTTCGGCGAAATGAGGAACGAAGCCACCGTTTTGACGGGTTTCAGTTCTCAGTTCTCAGTAAAAGGACGCCCGTGCTTAACGGAAAAAAAAGGGCGGAGAACTGATCGTTTGGCGATTGAAAGACTGAGAACTGAAGACTGAAAACTGAGGACTTTTGAAAAACGAAGCCACCGATTTGATTGAAAACAAAGGATCGGTGATTGGCAGAATTAGGAACGAAGCCACCGTTTGAGGTTAAGAAACACATGGAAACCAGCGCTCTTCGCGGAGGGAGTGAGAGTGTGGTTTGATCGCCAAACAAATGATGTGCTAGGATGTGTGCATGGAGAACACACGAACCGTAACCGTGAGCATCCGGCTGAAACCGGAAGTTAAGCAGCAACTCGCCGAGCTGGCGAAGTCTACGGGGAGAAGTGCGAACTACCTCGTCGCCGACGCAATCGAAACCTATCTTCAGCAGCAGGAGCGACAACTTGAGTCCATTCGCCGTGGATTCGCGGAGATCGAAGCCGGGCACTACATTCCCCACGAGGCGATGAAGGCGTGGCTGCTCTCGCTGGGTTCGGATCACGAACTGCCGCCGCCAAGGTGTGTCTGTGGTGAGTCGCACGATGAGCCTCTACGATGAAAGTCACGTTGGCGCCTGAGGCGAAGCGTCAACTCTCCGATATCTGGCACTATATCGCCTTGGATAATCCCAAGATGGCGGACCGGATGGTCACGCGCCTGGTAACTGCTGTGGAGAAACTGAATTATTTCCCGAATCTCGGCAGGCCGGGAAGGGAGGGTTCCCGTGAGCTGGTAGTCTCAGGAACCCCTTTCATCGTTGTATATCGGCTTCAAGGCGATGAAGTGAGAATTGGGACGGTGCTGCACGGCGCCCAAAGGGGCGAGGAATAGAATCGGAGGAAAGCAGTGGCCACTAAAACGGGCTTAGCTTGGCGGGAGTTTCTTGCGGCAGGAAAGGAGGGTCAGCGCTGGGAGTATGTGGACGGGGAGGTGAAGTTCATGTCGCCAATGCGCTTTGAACACGGACACGTAGTTCACCTGATCAGCGGCCGCTTGGCGTGGTGGCAGGAACTGGCAGATGGCTGGGTCTCGGTGGGCAGCGGAGTTGGCTTTACGATGACCTCTGGCGAGTGTCTCTGCCCTGACGCCGCAGCAGTGCGGCGCGAACGCCTGCCGGAAGCTCTGCCAAAAGGGCCAGCGCCGTTTCCCCCTGACGTGGCCTTTGAGGTTATCTCGCCGGAGGACTTGCCGGCGGACATTGAGCGGAAGCGCGACATCTATCGTGAGAACGGAGTGGTCCAGGTCTGGGTCAATCCGCTGAAGCGCTCGGTCGAGGTGATCGGCCCTCTCTATGGAACCCGTACCTTCGCGGAAGACGAGACGGCGGTCATCAAGGGATTGCCGGGATTCGGGATGCTCTTATTCCCCCTTCTGCCAAAGCGAGTCAGAGACGAAAAGCCTGGTGTGGGCTAGCCGTTTGGGGCCCTGGAGTGAATGGCTGGAATGTGGAATGTGGAGGAAAGGGCGGGGCTTTAGCCCCGCCGTGAAATGGGAGGGAGGGCAGGGCCTTTAGGCCCTGGAGCCAATGGCACGACCGAAACATCGCACGGCGCCAAGCGGAACATACTTCATCACCACCAACACCTGGGAGCGCCGCACGATGTTCAACAAGCCTGAGTGGGCCGAGGTTGTCGAGAGCAAGATCTTCGAATACCGTGACAAACGCGAGTACCTGGTCCACCGTCACGTGATTATGCCTGACCACATTCACGTGCTCCTGACCCCGGGACCGACGACAACGGTCGAACGAGCCGCTCAATTGATTAAGGGGGGATCGTCGCATGAAATTGGTCTGAAGTTCGCTACGAAGTTTCCGGTGTGGCAGCCCGGGTCCGGGCAGCACTTGATCCGCGACCAAGCGGATTATGACTCACACGTGCAATACATCGATATGAATCCGGTGAAGCGCCACTTGGCGTCGCGGCCTGAGGAATACGCGTTCGGCTCAGCGCACGGGAAGTATAGCCTTGACGCGTGGCCTGTGGCTTCAGGGGCTAAAGCCCCCTGAAAGGGCGTGGCTTTGCGGCGGGGCTAAAGCCCCGCCCTTGCCCAATGCGCTCGACAGCGAGTGAGTTCGAAGGTGGAAGGGCGGGCCTTTAGGCCCGCCGAAGGATGGCTGTCGAGAGGGGGCTTTAGCCCCTGAAGCGAGGGCACGGAAAGCGCATGGGGGTGAGGAGCTTCAGGGGCTAAAGCCCCTGAATGGGCGTTAGCTTTGCGGCGGGGCCAAAGCCCCGCCCTTCGCACCGCGCTCGACGCCCAGTGGGTTTGAGGCTGGATGGGCGGGCCTTCA
>Ga0335081_10010189_pt1 | contig 15174 bp, 10 predicted proteins | sample Lox_Sample_35_FD_206713 | JGI IMG/M metagenome (GOLD analysis project Ga0335081, IMG submission 206713) | Soil microbial communities from Loxahatchee National Wildlife Refuge, Florida, United States - Lox_Sample_3.5 | ecosystem: Environmental > Terrestrial > Soil > Wetlands | place: USA...
CCAAAATCTTTTCGCTGTACCGCACCGTGTTGAACGCCGCCGGCCGCGCCCCAATGGCTCCGATTCGCAGCTTCTTCAGACCCTTCGCCACGCGGCACACCGCCAGAAACCAATCCAGATCCTTGCTGAACTGTGGAGAATTTGGCGCCTCGGTATGCAGCGTCGTCAATGAGTACGCAATCCCGTACTGCGCCAGGTTGTTGCACGCGGACATCTTCCCGCAAAAACTGTCGCGCCGGTCCCGAATCGTCATCTTTGACGGCGTGTCCGGCGTCGCCTGCATCAGCACCGGCACTCCCAGGTTCGCCATCCGCAGCGTTTCCGCGATGGCTCGCTCGTCGCCAAAATTCGGCAGCGTCACCACCACACCGTCGATTTCCTCCCGGTGCTTCTTGAACAGCTCGGCGCACTTCGCCGCTTCCTGCCGCGTCTCCACCGCCCCGTGCTTTGAGTCGCTCTCCCCCAGCACCACCGGCCGAATTCCCTTCGCCGTCAGTGCCGCAATCATCTCTTCCCGCCCCGACCGCGCCAGATGATCCGGAAAAAATCCCCGGTTCCCCACAATAATCCCCAGCACCATCTTCGCGTCCGCTTCCATCATCATTTCTCCCACACTTCGTTGGCTCACCGCTCCGTATCCGCCCGCCGCATCACGCTTACTTCCAGACCTTCAGCATAACCGCCCCATGCGCCGGCACCTGCGCCGTAAACTCGCCCTCGAACTGCCCCAAATCTCTGTGCGCCCACAAATCCCGTACCTGCACCGGTCCCGTAAACCCCAGGTCTTTGAAACTCACCTTCACCGGAAACTCTCTCGCTCGGCTGAACAATCCCACGGCCACGCTCCCCTCCGCCAGCGGCTTTGCCCAAACTTCCAGCGGGCCTTCCGCCGAAACCCGGTGCCCTTGCACCCCCTTCGGATCCTGGTCCACCGCAATCGCTTCCTTGTTCAGCAAGATCGCCAGGTCGCGCGGCGTCACTCTCGTCAAATCATTTCCCGCCAGCAACGGCGCTGCCAGCAGGCACCACAGCGTCATGTGCGTCAGGTACTCGTCATGACTCATCCCCCCATTCCCAATCTCCAGCATGTCCGGATCGTTCCAGTGCCCCGGCCCTGCAAACGCTTCCAGCCCCGCCTGCCCAAAACCAATCCGCGCCATCGAGCTGTACTTGTCTTCGATGTCCCCGGTTGTGCGCCACAAATTCCCGCCAACACTCGCTCCCCATCGCCAAACCAGATCCCAACCGTATTCGCACAAGCTGAAAACAATCGGTCGGCCGGTACGCTGCAGCGCGTCGTCCATCTTTCTGTACACTTCTTTGATCTGGCTCACGGGGTGGACTTCCGAAGCGCTGCACCAGTCGTATTTCAAATAATCCACGCCCCACTCCGCATAGGTTTGCGCATCTTGCTCTTCATGCTGGTAGCTGCCGGTAAAGCCCGCGCATGTTTTCGGCCCTGGCGAAGAATAAATCCCGAATTTCAAGCCCTTGCTGTGCACGAAATCCGCGAGCGCCTTCATGTCGCCAAAATTTTCGTTCGGCACGATGCGTCCTTGCGCGTCGCGCCCTGCCTGCCAGCAATCATCGACGTTCACGTAAACGTATCCCCCCGCTTTCATTCCGTTGCTGGCGATCTGCTCGGCAGCGTGACGCACGTCCGCCGCCGTCACATTGCACGCAAAATGGTTCCAACTGTTCCAGCCCATCGGAGGTGTTTGCGCCACGGAAGTCTGTGCCCGCGCACCGGGAACCGTGAAAACATTGAGCGCGAGCAGAGTGACAGCAGAGAGTCTTACGGAAGAAAGACAGATAGTTATCGGAGCACGCATCGGCACCCCCTATGTGAAAATAGATTTTACTGACTTGGCGACTTGTGAATAACGACAGTCTTGCCCTTTTCCACGGAGAATTTGTAAATCGTCGTGGTTTGATAGCCAGCCCCCGGACTCAAAACAACCGAAGGGAACTTCGGCTGATTCGGCGAATCGGGAAAATGCTGCGTCTCCAGGCAAAACGCCGAGCGCTTTGCGTAAGCCACGCCTCCTTTGCCGTGGGCGCTACCGTCCAGGAAATTTCCGGTGTAGAACTGCACCCCCGGCTCCGTCGTCCACACTTCCATCACCCGCCCGCTCGCAGGCTCCACCACGCGCGCCGCCAGCGAAATCCCCTCGCCCGCTTTTCGCCGCAGCACAAAATTGTGATCATATCCCCCGCCCAGCTTGATTTGCTCGTCGTCCGCGTTGATGCGCGCGCCAATCGCCGTGGGTTTGCGAAAATCAAACGGCGTCCCTGCAACGTCACGCAGTTCCCCTGTCGGGATCAAGCCGGAATCTACCGGGGTGAACTTGTCCGCTTCGATCATGAGCATGTGGCCGAGAATGTCACCCATACCTGGACCTACGCCCAACAGATTGAAATACGAATGGTTGGTCAAATTCACGACCGTTTTCTTGTCCGTGGTTGCGAAATATTCGATCTTCAGTTCGTTCGCGTCGGTCAGTGTGTAGATCACTCGGACGTTCAGATTTCCCGGGAAGCCTTCTTCCCCGTCTTTGCTGAGATAGGTCAGCTCGAGGGCCTGGCCGTCTTTTGCCGGAATTCCTTTCGCAGTCCACAACGCTTTGTTGAAGCCCTTGATGCCGCCGTGCAGACTGTTCTCACCGTTGTTTTTAGCCAGCGTGTATGTTTTCCCATCCAGGGTAAACTGTGCGCGCGCGATGCGGTTTCCGTACCGCCCGATGATCGCGCCGAAAAAAGCCTTGTCGGCGACGTAACCGTCCGCCGAATCGTAGCCAAGCACAATGTCTTCGAGTGTGCCGTTGCGGTCGGGGACTTTCAGCGAAACGACGGCGCCGCCGTAATTGGTGATTGCGGCTTCCATTCCATTTTTATTTGCGAGTTTATAAAGGTCGACTGGTTGGCCGTCCGGAGTCTTTCCGAAAGACGATTTCGTCGTCGAGCCGGGTTTTGTTTGCGCACCGTGAAAGCTCATCGTCGTCACCAAGAAGATTGCCAGTATTGTAGCCCATCGAAAGCAACGCTTCATTTCTCACCCCCAACGAAAACCAGGAAGAGCCGCCCGTGTTTGCAGGGACAGATATCACCGTCCATGTGCGATCTTTCCCGCGAACGAATTTGCCTCATTCGCGTGTTGCGATTCCGCAAGTTCAATGAGCGCGGGCAGCACGCGACCGAATTCAGCAGACTGCGGCTGACCAAAAGCAAAATAAATTTTGCTGAAAAGCGCGTAAAGTTGATCATAGACCTGTTTCGCCGGGGCGTCGGGCTGAAATGCGCGATATTTCGGGCAAATCTTGTCTTGCGCTTCCTCGATCGTCCGAAACACGCCGGCAGCGAGAAACGCAAAAATCGCGGAACCGAGGCTCACCACGCTTCCAGCAGGAACGAGAACGGGCCGGCCCAGCACGTTAGCATAGACCTGGTTGAGAACATCATTCTTCTGCGGAATTCCCCCGGCGTTGATGACTCGCCGAACCGTGACGCCATGTTGCTCCATCCGATCCAGAATGACGCGAGTGTGCAACGCGGTGCCCTCGATAGCAGCGAACAATTCATCCTGCGCCGTGGTTTGCAGATTCCATCCGAAGGTAATGCCGCGCAAGTTCGGATTGACGAGCACGGTGCGGTCACCGTTGTCCCAAGTCATGCGAAGCAATCCCGTCTGTCCTGCGCGATATTTCTCCAGCCCTTGGCTGAGGGTCTGGACGTCCGTTCCGGCGCGCGTGGCAATTCCCTGGAAGATATCACCTACGGCAGAAAGGCCCGCTTCGATTCCGGTTCGCTTCGGATGCACACTCCCTTGCACGACTCCACACACGCCCGGAACCAGGCGGACCGAGGGAGTGATCCCAATGATGCACGTGGACGTGCCAACGACGTTGACAATATCTTCGCTACGGCAGCCTGCGCCGATGGCATCCCAATGGGCATCGAACGCGCCAACGGGAATGGGAATGCCAGCCTTCAAGCCGAGCTGTCCAGCCCAGTAGGGCGACAAGCGCCCCGCAAGCTGATCCGAAGTGGCGTATTCGCCGCTCAGTTTTTCGCGCACCCCCACAAGCAGCGGATCCACTTTCGTGAGAAAACTCTCCGGCGGAAGACCCCCAAGCGAAGCGTTCCACATCCACTTGTGGCCCATGGCACAGATGCTGCGCTTGACCTTCGTGACTTCGGTGATGCCACACAAGGTGGCCGCCACCATGTCGCAATGCTCGAACGCGGAGACAAATTCACCGCGTTTCGCTGGATTGTGCCGAAGCCAGTGCAGCAGCTTCGAAAAGCCCCATTCCGAGGAATAAACTCCGCCGCACCACTCAATAGCTTCGAGCTTTTCGCGGCGCGCCGCCTCCGTGATTTCCGCCGCTTCGGCCTTGGCGCGATGGTCGCACCAAAGATAGTAATCATCGAGCGGCTCGAGATTTTTCCCAATAGGAATGACGGAGGAGCCGGTGGTGTCGAGCGCGATGGACACAACTTGGTCCGCGGTAACGCCCGACTTCTGCAGCACTTCCCGAGTGGCTGCGGCCAGCGCGCGCATATGATCAGCGTGGGATTGCGTGGCGTACTCGGGATCTTCCCGTTTGCGGTGGAGCGGATATTCGGCGACGGCAGAGGCAAGCAAACCGCGCTCGCTATCCACGAGGGAAACGCGGACATTCAATGTTCCAAAATCAACGCCGGCAACAACAGCCATGCACCTTCTCCAATCGAGAATCTCGAATCAGGGAACTAGGCCGGTTATTTCTTCTCCTTTGGTTGGCCATAGTAGGCATCCTTGCCATGCTTGCGCAGAAAATGCTTATCGTGGAGCGAGCGCTGAATCGCTTGCGCTTGCGCATTGATGTCCAAGGTAAAGTACGCCATGCGGGCAACGGATTCGAGAATCACGGCGTTGTGAGCCGATGCTCCAGGATTAGGTCCCCAAGTGAACGGACCATGGTTGGCCACCAATACGCCGGGAATCGAAGAATAATCCCGCCCGTGAAACGTCCGCACAATGGCGCGTCCCGTATTTTGTTCGTAGTTCGAAGCGATTTCCGAATCTTTCAGTTCTTCCGTGACCGGCACATCGCCGTGGAAATAATCCGCATGCGTCGTGCCGAAGCAAGGAATGGCACGCCGTGCTTGCGCCCAAGCCGTGGCATATTCCGAATGCGTATGACTCACGCCGCCGATGTTCGGGAACGACTTGTAAAGCACCAGATGCGTCGGCAAATCGGAAGACGGCCGAAGCTTGCCTTCGACAATTTCCCCGTCCAAGTCCGTCACAACCAAGTCTACGGGCTTCATTTTGTCGTACGGCACGCCGCTGGGCTTGATGACCACGAGCCCATCTTTCCGCGAGATGCCGCTCGCGTTGCCAAACGTGAACAAGACCAAGCCTCGCCGGACAAGTTCGAGGTTGGCCTCCAGAACGGCACGGCGAAGGTCAGCGAGCAGCATCGAAGGTGAGCGCTTTGCCATGAAGAAGGGTTGGATTGGTTGGAAAATAGGATTGACGCAGAGTTCGATGGGTTGTCGGACTCCCTGGAACCATGGCTGCTGCTCATTCTCCTGAACTCTTCAGAACGTTGCCGCGTGAACGATACCATGCCAAAAGAACGCTCGCCAAGTCCCAACCCATTCCAAATAGACCGTTAACGTTACCTTTGTGAGCTTGGCCCTGTGAATTCCATTCACGAAGCTGCGACGGTTTCTAACTGGTCTTCCACCAGGTGATGGCGCGGGTTTTCCCTTATCCGGCTGGTTTGCGGGGCGTCAGTTTGTCGATGCTGGGAAACGGGGTCGGGGCTACGAAGACGTGGTCGGAAATTGGGGTCCCTGACAGGATTGCGCGTGTCATCAGAGTCAGAGCTTTGCCTGCGCTTGGGGGCACGATGACTGTCGCCGTCAGTTGGCCCGAGCGAACCCAGGTCTGGCCGGTTTTGGGAACTCCGTCGCAGCCCGTGATCGGAATTCCCATCCAGTCGTCACGATCCCGTTCCGGCACATTTCCTTCGATGGCCTTCTTCGCTCCCATGCCCATGACGTCGTTCTGCGCTAGAACCAGATCGATGCGTACTCTCTGAGCAGCCATCAACTTGAGCCAGGAACAGACACTTTGGTACGCGCTTTCTTCCGTCCAACGGCCTCGCAGGGTTGTGAGATGAATGTTGCCTGGCAATATCTCGTTGAGCCCCGTGGTGCGATCCTTGGAAACCGTGCTGACGGAGGGACCCTGAATGAAGAGGACCGACCCGCCCCGCGGAAGCAGAGCCATGGCTTGCCGGGCCTGGATGCGGCCGACCTCCACCTGATCCGCGCTAACGGAGAAAACCGAAGACCGCGTGGATGCGGCGAGTTCCCGCGCATAATCAGCGCGGCGGCTCAACACAGCCCAGGCAATGCCGGCACCAACGGCTGCTTGCGCGACTTGCGGAAAAGACGTCGCGCCAAGCGGCTCGACAATAACTCCGTTGGGGCGCAGAGAAGGTTCCGCCTGGACGCCTTTGAGAACCTGCGTGCTTTGCGTGATGGGGTCATTTTCGGCGTAAATGATTTCCACGTCGACGCCTAACTCCGCGGCGGCGGAGCGAGCGGCTGCAGCTTGCTCCACCTGGTAGTCATTCTCTTTGGTGATCAAAGAAACCAAGAATCGCAGCTTGCTCATGCCTTCCTCGATCTACGAGGACTGCCCCCTGTCTGTTTTCCACGTGTGCCAGTTGCGGGAGATCCTCAAGTAACGACTGATCTCCGGACTCTCTGTGAATTGAGAGGGACAATAACACGCATGGAAGCGCTTGCAAAGCGCGCTTGCACCCACTTTGCAGTCGATTCAAGTAATTCAAGAGCGAAGAGAAGAGTCTTGCGCCTTGCCGACCAGCGCCGCCTGCCGTCAGGCAATGTGCAGTTTTTTCTGCATCTCTTCGAGCGAGATGCCCTTTGTTTCCGGGTAGAAGAAAAGGACGACGAAAAATTGCAGTGCGGTCATCGCGGAGAAAAATACAAATGGATAGCCGCCGGAAGAAGCGGCCATGAGAGGAAACGTCCAGGAGATCAGCGCGTTCATGATCCAGTGCGAGAAACTGCCGAGGCTCTGGCCTTTGGCGCGCACGCGATTGGGAAAGACTTCGCTGAGATAGACCCAAATCACGGCGCCCTGGGAAAACGCAAAAAAGGCGATGAAGCCGACCAGCATCCACACCAGCAAATTTTCGTGGCGGCCCAGGAAGAAAATCGCAGCCACGCCCGCGAGGCACGCGGAAGTGCCAATTGCGCCGACGAGAAGCATGGTCTTGCGACCGAGCTTGTCAATCACGGACATCGCGATAACTGTAAATAAGAGGTTGGTGGCCCCGATGGCCACGGACTGCAAGTCACCGGAAACCTTGCTGAATCCGGCTTGCTCGAAAATGCGGTTCAAGTAGTAGAGGATGGCGTTGATGCCGGACAGCTGGTTGAACATGCCGATGGACACGGCAAGAAAAATGGGGACACGGTACTTCACGGTGAAAAGCGCGTCGCTGGTGACGTGCTCGGCGTCAATGGATTCCACGATGTCGCGCAGTTCCTGTTCGAAGTTTTCTTCGCCGGTCAGCCGCAGCACTTCTTTGGCTTCCTCGGTTCTTCCTTTCTTCACGAGCCAGCGCGGACTTTCGGGAATTCCGAGAAGCATCAACAGGAAAAACAAAGCCGGGACCGCGGAGACGCCGAGTTTCCAGCGCCATTCCGCGGAGGCAACGCCCATCGTGCCGATGATGTAGTTGGAAAGGTAGGCGAGCAGAATTCCGAAAACTACGTTGAATTGAAAGAGGCCGACCAACCGGCCACGCCACTTTGCCGGGGAAATTTCGGCGATGTACATCGGGCCGAGCACCGAAGAGCCGCCGATGCCCAGCCCACCGATGAATCGAAAGAAGACGAGAGCGTACCAATTCCAGGCAAACGCGCAGCCGAGCGCAGAAGCCACGTACAAGACAGCCATGACGCGCAAACTGTCTCGGCGGCCATAGCGGTCACCGGGAATGCCGGCGAGCATTGAGCCAATAACCGTTCCGACCAGAGCGCTGGCGACGGTGAATCCTTCCCAGAAGGGTGCGAGGTGGTAGAGCCCTTTTACAGCTTGGGTAGCGCCTGCGATGACTGCCGTGTCAAAGCCGAAGAGCAGCCCGCCCAGGGCGGCGACGACGGTGCTCTTCAAGAGTGTCGGATTCAGCTTCATGGATCCTGCTTGCGCGGTGAAAGCGAGGGGATTGTACCGGAAGCGGGTCACCGAAGCGCAGAATTTTGGGATCGCGGCGGTTGGGAGGAAGCCGGGGAATACCTTTTGTGTGCAGGCAGTAAGGAACAGTGGCGAGGTCTTGGGAACCCGAACAACTGACACGCCACAAGGGAACGCGAAAAAGTCGAAGTGGTGCGCCGCGTAGGAATCGAACCTACAACCTATGGATTAAGAGTCCATTGCTCTGCCAGTTGAGCTAGCGGCGCACGGTGAATCAGGTTACCAGCAGGTTCGCGGGGGCGCAAATTCGCTCGTTCAAAAGCACGTAAGCTCGCACCGTTAATCAACGATGGAGCCAGAATTCACTGCAAGCCCCGCCACGACGCCAGTCCTAAACCGTACATTGGGATGCCTACGGAAGAGGGCAAGCAATTCAGTCAGAACGGCTCGACGTCAAGCTACCGGTCACTGAGTGTAATTAAATTTTACATGGGAGAGGAGAGTTTGTCGATGCGTGGCAACGGGACGAGTGGGGAAAATGGGCTTGGAACCAAGCAAGCGCAGGGAGCGGGCTCACTTTTGGCGGAGAGTGGCGGCTAATTCGCGGGCGACTTCGCGGGCGTGCTGCAAATCCCCGGGCTCAAACGAAATCGCCGAGACGCGGGGATGGCCACCGCCGCCGTGCTTTTCGGCAAGCGAAGCAAGGTTTTGATCGGCGGTGGCCTGATTCCAGGGATTGGTGCCGAGAGAAACTTTGGCGCGGACGGGCGAAGCGCTGACGCTGACGGAATAGACGGCTTCGGGGTGAAGCAGATAGGGAATGAATTTGTTGTAGCCCTCGAGATCGAGGTCGCTGACGTCGAAGAAAATGACCCCATCGCGAGATTCGCTGCGTTCGCGCAAGATCTCGATGGAGCGGCGATGGCGGGCGAGAAGCGGCTCGAGATGCTTGGTCACCAGAGGGAGCTTGACCATTTCTGCCAGCGGACGGTAAGCGAATTCGGGAATGATGCGCGCGGGCAAGCCGTTTTCCGGAGCGGCTTCAATAACAAGGGCGAGTTGGGTGGCCGGCTCGACGAGGTCGACGGCGGACTGAGGCGTGGGATACTGCGCGCCGTCGATAATGTCGCCCCAGTGAATCAAATCGGCGAGCGGAGCGGTGTCGAACCCGAATTTCTCTTTGGTGACCGTGGCGATGAGCTTGGTACAAGACTTGTAGTCGGGATCGTAAAACATGTGGCCGGTGCGATGGTTGCGGAAATGTTCGGCGTCGGCGGGAGTGAGGAAAGCGCTCTGATGGTGGTCGAACCACCAGGTGACCTTGGGAGAATTCGAGTACTTGAAATCGACGATGACATTTTCGTCGCCATCGAAAAGACCGGATTCCCAGGGCTGAGAGGCCCGGTGAGTCATGCCAGAGAAGGAGAACTCAGCGCCGGAGTTGATGCGTTCGCGGTAGAAGCGGTAAAAGAGAGCGGCAGAAGCGGTGCCATCAAAGCAGCGATCGTGGAAACAGAGCCGTACCTTGGTCATGGGTAAACGCGTTTGCCCTGCCCGCCACAGCCGGAAACGGGAGCAGGTGCAAAGTCCTCCAAGATGTACGCGAGGAGAAAGAAAGTCAAGGGGAGAAAGAGTCGACCGCCGAGTACGCAAGCCCCGGCGGCCGACTTCTCTTCGTTACGACGGTCGCTCAGACTGAGCTCGCCGCAGGTTATTGCGCGCCTTCGTCTGACTTTTGGGCAGCGGGAGCGACGGGCGGCACGTTGTTCTTTTTCACGAGCTCGTTGAAAGCAGTGAGGTCCTTTGATTGCAGATCGCGCCAGTCAACAAGCTGCGGGTCAAGGCGGCCGTTGAGATCGTTGAAGACGATATAGGATTGCGCCGTGGGGGCGGCGTCGGCGCTCTCGACGGTGCCCTGCAAGGCCATGAGCTGATCGACGACTTGAATCGGATAGTTGAGCGGGTCCTCACCGCTTTTGGACTTGGGCTGAATGATTTTTTCTTCGAGGGCGTCGAGTTTTTTCTTAAGACCATCGGCGGCATCGAGGATAGGCTTGGCGGAGGTGTCGTTGGCGAGACGCCTCTTGAGCGCATCGAGTTGCACGCGCACACTGCGAATTTGATTGACGGCAGTGTTGCCGGCATCAACGCGGTCGCGGATACGCATAGCCAGTTCGTTTTGTTTTTCGAGATCGGCTTGAGAAACGTTAACGCGCGGATCCTTCTGGATTTCGGCGGAGGCAGTGTACGACTTGCCGCCAACGGTTAGCTTGAGCTGATAGGCTCCCGGAACAACGAGCGGTCCGGTGGGACGACCGCCCCAACTTACGGCGCCGGGCACGGTTGCGGGAGCTTCACTGCGCATGTTCCAAACAAAACGATTGTGACCGGCTTCAGCGGGCAGTTTCTCACCGGGCAGTTCGATGCCAAACTCCTCCAAGTCGGGCGAACCACCCTCTGCGGCTTTTTTGCTCGAGAATTTTCGGACTAGTTTGCCTTTCGCGTCGAGAATTTCAAGTGCGAGGCCATCCTTGGGCGCGGCTTTCAGGAAATAGTCAATGACTACGCCACTCGGAGGATTCGCACCGACGGGAACGGTGGCCGGAAGAGTGAAGCCGGGGCCCCGATAGCGAATCGCGGCGGGAGGCTGATAAAGATGCGCGTCCTCGGTGGCGGTGGATGCGTTCATCTGGCGAAGCGGGGAAATGTCGTCGAGAATCCAAAAGGCGCGGCCATGCGTGGCGACGATGAGGTCGTCATTCTTTACCGTCAGGTCGTGAATGGGCGTTGTAGGAAGATTGAGCCTGAGCGATTGCCAGTGCGCGCCATCGTCAAAAGAAACGTAGACGCCAGTTTCCGTTCCGGCGAAGAGAAGCCCCTTGCGCTTGGGATCTTCCTTGATGCTGTGGGCGTAGGTGCTGTCGGGCAGGCCAGTGCTGATTTTTGTCCAGGTCTTGCCGTAGTCGGTGGTCTTGAAAAGATAAGGACGATAGTCGTCGAGCTTGTGACGGTCGATGGCGACGTACGCGGCGCCAGCGGTATGAGGCGAAGCGTCAATGATGCTGACGAGGCTCAACTCGCCAAACTCTTTTGAAGTGACGTTGGCCCAGTGCTGCCCGCCGTCACGAGTGAGCTGAACGAGGCCGTCGTCAGTGCCAGCCCAGAGTACGCCCTTTTCGACGGGCGATTCGGAGAGCGCAAAAACGGTGTCGTAGTATTCGACGCTGGTATTGTCCTGCGTCAGCGGGCCGCCGGAAGATTGCTGCTTGGTCTTGTCGTTGCGCGTGAGATCAGGGCTGATGGTGGTCCAACTCATGCCGGCGTCGGTCGTTTTGAAGACGGCTTCGCCGCCGTGGTAGACGACGGTGGGATCGTTGGGTGAAATGAGAATAGGAGCAGTCCACTGGAAACGGTGCTTCAGTTCGGCTGCGCCGGAGCCCATCGGATTCAACGGCCAGGCGGAGATGTCCTGCTCCTGCCCATTCTTTTTGTCGAAGCGGGAAATGTAGCCGTCGTACGAACCGGCGTAAACGACGTTGGAGTCACGGGGATCGGGAACAACGTAGCCGGATTCGCCGCCGCCGACGTCGTACCAATCAGGGCGATCGATCGCGAAGCCATCGCTGCGGCTGGCGATAGCAACAGTGGAATTGTCCTGTTGCGCGCCGTATACGCGATAGGGAACGGAGTTGTCCGTGGCCACGTGATAGAACTGCGCAGTCGGCTGATTGTTTTCCGTGGTCCAGCTTTTGCCGCCATCGTGCGAGACACTGGCGCCGCCGTCGTTGGCCACAATCATCCACTGCGGGTGAGTGGGATCGATCCACAAACCGTGATTGTCGCCATGAGGCGCGCGAACGAAATCGAAGGATTTGCCGCCATCGATGGAGCGAGAAACGCCAGTGTTTAGCACGTAGACGGCATCGGCGTTCTTGGGATCCGCAAAAATGTGATGGAAATACCAGGAGCGCTGCGTGAAGCGGTGATCGGCATTGATGAGCTTCCAGCTTTCGCCGCCGTCGTCGCTGCGGTAGATACCACCCTTTTCGGCTTCGATGATGGCGTAGACGCGATTGCCGTCCGCGCCGGAAACCGAAACGCCGATGCGGCCAAGAACTCCGCTGGGCAAACCGTGGCCTTCGAGGCGCGTCCAGGTCGCGCCGCCGTCGCCGGAGCGATAGAGGCCGCTGCCGGGGCCGCCGCTCGTCAGACCCCAGGGCGTGCGCTGCGCTTCCCAAAGCGCTGCAAACAGAATGTGCGGGTTGTTGGGATCGAAAACGAGATCGATGGCGCCAGTTTTGTTGTCCTTGAACAGAACTTTCTGCCAAGTCTTGCCGCCGTCATTCGAGCGGAAGACGCCGCGCGTTTCATTCGAGCCGTAAGCATGACCGAACGCAGCGACGAAGACGATGTCCGGATTCTGCGGATGGACGGCGATTCGCGCGATGTGCCGCGAATCTTCCAGACCAATGTGCGCCCAGGTCTTGCCGCCATCCGTCGATTTGTACATGCCATCGCCGTAGGAAATATTCCCGCGAATACACGATTCACCCGTGCCAACATAAATGACGTTGGGATCGGAAGGAGCGACAGCAATTGCTCCGATGGACATGATTCCGGTTTTGTCCGTCAGCGGCGTCCAAGTGAGGCCGCCATTTGTGGTTTTCCAGACGCCGCCGGCAACCGCGCCGAAGTAATACGTCTCGGGATCACCCGCGACTCCCGCCACGGCTAGCGCACGGCCGCCACGAAATGGCCCGATCTGGCGCCACTTCATTCCCTTCAGAGCGTTTTCATCGAGCGTTTGCGCTTGCAGTTGGAGATTCGCGGAAGCCAACAATGCACTGATCATCGCAATCATCACAAACAACGCGTAAGACACACTCTTCTTTAGGCCACTCATCGATTCTCTCCGTAGAAGATTTGCAATTGGAAACCGGCCCCGTCTTTCACTCGCAAGAGATGGACGTGCGTCGACGCCAGCACGTTTCGCCAGACGCCAAGAGAAAGGTTCACGACCGCCGATAAAGCACCTTGACTTATATCACCAAAAGGCCGTAGGAAGGACACTATCCAGCTCGAGCGTATAAAACTGAAGCAGGAGGCTGCATGCCCGAGGAAAAAAACTTTTTCGCTGGGCTCTTCGATTTTTCTTTCAATTACTCACTCCTTCGCCGGCTGGCGAAATTGCTCTACGTGATTGCCCTGCTGGCCGGAGGAATCACGGTGGTCGCCTGCGTGGTGCTGGGAATGCAGCAGTCGCCGGCGCAGGGACTGATCAATCTTGTGGCGGGAATCGTCGCGCTGTTCGTCGGCATTCTAGTCATGCGCTGGCTGCTGGAGCTTTCGCTCTTGGTCCAGCGGATCGCGGACGGCATTGACCGCGCCACACACCCGGGCGGCTAGCAAACGGACAAGATGGCCACGGGCGACCCCATCACTACTGTCGGCGCCTCCGCGCGTCCGTCATCACCATTCGCGTGGCCTAGCAACATTTCTCCCGCGGAACGAAAATCGCTCATTGCCGGCGGGCTCGGGTGGATGCTCGACGCGATGGACGTGATGCTGTACTCGTTCGTCCTCGCCTATTTGATGAGCGAGTTCGGCATGAGCAAGTCCACCGGCGGCCTGCTGAATTCGCTCACATTAGCGGCCTCGGCCATCGGCGGCTTCTTGTTCGGAGTGCTGGCTGACCGCATCGGCCGCACCCGAGCGCTGATGGCATCCATCCTCGTCTATTCCGTTTCCAGCGCGGCTTGCGGCTTTTCGCATTCCATCCCGCAGCTCGCCACTTTTCGCTTTCTGCTCGGTCTCGGCATGGGCGGCGAATGGAGCACTGGCGCGGCGCTCATTGCGGAAACCTGGCGCGCCGAACATCGCGGCAAAGCACTTGGCCTGATGCAATCGACGTACGCCATCGGGGAAGCCGTGGCCGCGGTCATCGTTCTGATCGTGCTCCCTCCCTTTGGATGGCGACCCGTCTTTTTTGTGGGCGTGCTCCCAGCGCTGCTGGTCCTTTGGATTTACAAGGGCGTGCCCGAGCCGGAGTTGTGGAAAGGTCGGGCGAAGGAAAAGAAGTCCGGCGTGCTGCGCAAACTTTTTCAGGGAGAGGTCCTTCGCAACGGACTGCTCGCCACCACCATGAACGCCTGCGGAATGTTTGGTTATTGGGGACTATTCACGTGGATTCCAAGTTTCTTGGCGCTCCCCGTTTCGAAAGGCGGCCGGGGACTGGGGCTTGTCGTTGGCACAACATTTTATCTGGTGCTTTCTCCGGGCAAATGGCTGGGCTATGCATCGTTTGGGTTTTTCGCGGACGCCTTCGGCCGGCGGAAACCCTATTTCACTTATCTTCTCGTCGCGGCGATTCTCGTTCCCCTGTATGGGGTCATTCACGCCCCAATCTTGTTGATGCTTCTCGGCCCGTTCGTGGCCTTCTTTGGCACAGGTTTCTTCTCCGGCTACGCCGCAATCGCCAGCGAGTTGTTTCCCGGAGAAATTCGCGCGGCGGCAATGGGATTGAGTTACAACCTGGGCCGAGGTTTGTCGGCAGCCGCACCGTTCGCGGTGGGAGCAATGGCCACGCGGTTCGGCTTTCTACCGGCTTTCTTTTTGCTGGCGGGAGCGTTTCTTATGGCAGCTCTGCTGGCGCTGCTGCTTCCGGAGACGCGCGGGCGCGAGTTGACCTGATCAATAAAATGATCAGAGGCCAGCCGCTTGCGCTCGCGTGCGTGCGCCGCCGGCACGGAGCGTAAACTTCAAGGCGAAATACGAAGCTTGCGACAAAGTCTTTTGCAGATCCGAGTCATCCGCGTAGCGGCGCTTCGGAATGCGCCGCGCCAGGATGCTGATTTCCAATGGATCGCGGCGGAAGGGGTAAGGCTCGAGCGTAGCCGCGTTATTTTCTTCTGGCTGCAGGTCCCAATCTACCTCCCTGCCTTTGTAATCGG
>Ga0335081_10010190_pt1 | contig 15174 bp, 16 predicted proteins | sample Lox_Sample_35_FD_206713 | JGI IMG/M metagenome (GOLD analysis project Ga0335081, IMG submission 206713) | Soil microbial communities from Loxahatchee National Wildlife Refuge, Florida, United States - Lox_Sample_3.5 | ecosystem: Environmental > Terrestrial > Soil > Wetlands | place: USA...
GCGCACGGTCTCGACGGGTAGCCCGCCGGAGCAGCTGCGCGAGGCGTACGAGGTGTGCCGCCGCGCCCAGCAGCTCGCCTGCGACGGCATCAAGGCCGGCATCACCGGCGTCGAGGCCGACCGGCTCGCTCGCGATCCGATCGAGGAGGCGGGCTTCGGCGGCGAGTTCGGCCACGGGCTCGGCCACGGGGTCGGGCTCGAGGTGCACGAGGCACCGCGGCTCTCGACCGAGTCGACCGACACCCTCGAGGTGGGGAACGTCGTCACGATCGAGCCCGGCATCTATCTCGAAGGTGTGGGCGGGATCCGGATCGAGGATCTCGCCGTCGTCCGCGATCACGGCGTCGAGTTGCTGACGTCCTTCCCGAAGGAGCTGATCGAGGTCTCATGAGCACTCTCACCCCGGATTTGACCGCCACGTCCGACACGCTGACCGTCGTCGACAATCGCACGGGCCGCGAGTACACGCTTGCGATCGAGGACGGCGCCGTCCGCGCCACCGATCTCGGTCAGATGGGCCTGCTCTCGTTCGACCCGGCGTTCCTGAACACCGCCGCCTGCCGTAGCGCGATCACGTTCATCGACGGCGACGCCGGCATCCTCCGCTATCGCGGCTACCCGATCGAGCAGCTCGCCGAGGAGGCGGGCTTCCTCGAGACCGCCTACCTCCTGCTGGAGGGCGAGCTTCCGACGGCCGACCAGCTCGCGGGCTGGGAGGACGAGGTGCGCTCTCACACCTACGTGCACACGAACGTGACGAAGTTCCTCGAGGGCTTCCGCTACGACGCGCATCCGATGGGGATGCTGCTCGGCGCCGTCGGCGCGCTCTCGACGTTCTACCCGGATGCGAAGCACGTGTCGGATCCCGAGAACCGGCATCTGCAGCGCGTGCGGCTGATGGCGAAGCTTCCGACGATCGCCGCGTACATCTTCCGGCATTCGCGCGGCCTGCCCTACGTGCTGCCGCGGAACGATCTCGGCTACATCCCGAACTTCGTGAACATGACGTTCGAGATCGGCGGGCGGCACGAGGCGAACCCGGTGCTCCAGCGCGCGCTCGAGACCCTGCTGATCCTGCACGCCGATCACGAGCAGAACTGCTCGACGAATGCGGTGCGCGGCGTCGGCTCGTCGCAGGTCGACCCGTTCTCCGCCGTCTCTGCGGGGATCGCCGCGCTGTACGGGCCGCTGCACGGCGGCGCGAACGAGGCAGTGCTGCGGATGCTCGACGAGGTCGGCGACAAGAAGAACGTTCCCGCATTCATCGAGCAGGTGAAGACGGGCCACGGGCGGCTGATGGGCTTCGGCCATCGGGTGTACAAGAGCTACGACCCGCGTGCCAAGCTGATCAAGCGCGTCGCCGATTCGGTGTTCGAGCAGACCGGCCTCAACCCGAAGCTCGAGATCGCGCTCGAGCTCGAGCGCATCGCGCTCGAGGACGACTACTTCGTCTCGCGCCGGCTGTACCCGAACGTCGACTTCTATTCCGGGCTGATCTACCAGGCGATGGGCTACTCGACCGACTACTTCACGGTGCTCTTCGCGCTCGGACGCCTGCCGGGCTGGATCGCGCAGTGGGAGGAGATGCTCACCGACCCGGAGCAGAAGATCGCGCGCCCGCGACAGCTGTACGTGGGCGCGGACGAGCGGCCGTACGTCCCGGTCGACCGGCGCTAGCGCGTCAGCTACCCTGCGCCGCCGATGGCCGAGGTCGTCTCCACCAACCAGTTCCGCAACGGGATGCACATCGAGCTCGATGGGCAGACGTGGCGCATCGTCGAGTTCCAGCACGTGAAGCCGGGCAAGGGCGGCGCCTTCGTGCGCACGAAGCTGAAGGGCCTCTCGAGCGGCTCGGTCGTCGACAAGACCTTCCGGGCGGGGGAGAAGTTCAACCGCATCCGCACCGAGACGAAGAACATGCAGTACCTCTACGACTCGGGCGACGAGGTCGTCTTCATGGACGAGGAGACGTTCGACCAACTCTCGCTGCCGCATGCCGAGCTGGAGGACGAGCTGCCGTTCATGCTTCCCTCGTCGTCGGTGCAGGTGATGTTCGTCGACGGCAGCGCGACGGGCGTTGACCTGCCGGCGTCGGTCGTCCTCGAGGTGACCGACACGGAGCCCGGCGTGAAGGGCGACACGGTGTCGAACGTCACCAAGCCGGCGACGCTGGAGACGGGCGCGGTCGTGCAGGTGCCGCTGTTCGTCAACGTGGGCGACCGCATCAAGGTCGACCCGCGCGAGAAGCGCTACATCCAGCGCGCGTAGCTCGACGCGGTCTCGGACGAGGCGGCCTGACCGTTGGCCGCCCGCCGCTGGGCGGCCAACGCTCGTCACGCGAGTCGAGCCTGGCCCGAGCTTACCTCCGTCCCGGGAACCGCTAAGGTCGGCGTGCCGTCCGGCCCCGGATGGAGGCCGGATCACTGCGCAGGGTCATCCGAGGTCGATCTTCGAACGGGCGATCGAGCGCGGCAACCTCACCGTCGCCGAAGCGACCCTGCGCACCGAGATCCCGAAGCCGACGCTCGTCGACCTCCTCGAGCTCACGGCGCTGATCGCCTTCAAGCAGCCGCAGCGGCATGCGCGGGTCGCCGCGCGCTGGCTGCTCAAGTGGCTGGAGCGAAACGACCAGGCGACGATCGACGACGCCGCGCTCGCGGCGGCGTGCCTGATGGCGCTCGGCGGCCGGAGCCACCGGGCGGCGCTGGAGACGCTGCGCGACCTCGCCGAACGCCCAAGTAACAGTCTGTTACAAGAACCTCGCCTCTAGCGGATGCTGTCGCTCGGCGGCGCGGGCGGGTCGATCTGCTTGGGCTCCGCGACCGGCGCTGCGGTCGTGTCGGCCATCCCGCTCACCGAGTCCTTGAACTCGCGCATCCCCTTGCCGAGGCCGCGGCCCATCTCGGGCAGCCGCTTCGGGCCGAACAGGAGGAGCGCGACCAGCCCGAGCAGGAGCAGCTCCGGCATACCGATGAATCCAGGCATTGCGTCCTTTCGTTCGAGGGCCTGCCGCCTGATTCGCCGCAGGCGCCCAGGCGGTTCGGACCAGCGCCAAACCGGCCGGTGCCGCTCCGGCCTGATTCGGCGCGCTCCCGGAATGACCCGGGAGGGACCTAGAGGGGTGAGTCGAAGCGAGCCGCGAGCCGCAGTGCCGTGGTGGGCTCGTAGCCGCGATCGATCAGCTTCCGCAGGCGCGTCGCCAGCACCTGCTCGGCCGCATCAACCGACAGCAGCTCGAACTCGTCACGGGTCCACCGCCGTTCGGGCTCCCATGCCTCGAACTCGTCCCAGGTGATCTGAACCGCAGACATCAGACCAGAGGTTTCGGCCGCGGGGCCTCCCGGCTTGAGTAGCGGGACGGTATGAACGGGCCGCGATAAGGTGCCCGCGTGCCGCGTCTGGTCGACACGACGATCCGGGTCCTCGGGCAGGAGCCGCTCGCGGGGATGGTCCCGACCGCCGACGTCCTGCGCCTGGCCGAGGTCCTCGACGCCGCCGGGTTCGTCTATCTGGAGGTCTCGGGCGGCGGCGTCTTCGACAGCGCCGTCCATCGCGGGGTCGAGAGCCCCTGGGCGCGGATCCGCGCCCTCAAGGCGCGCGTCAAGACGCCGCTCGCGCTGGCGCTCCGCGGGCGCTTCCTGGTCGGGTCGCGGCCCGTGGGCGGCGACTTCGCGCAACGCTTCGTCGCTTGCGCCGCCGAGAGCGGGATCGACGTCTTCCGGCTCCACGATCCGCTGAACGACGTCGACAACCTCCGCGAGGCGGCCGAGGCGATCGTCGATGCGGGGCGCGAGTTCGACGCGGGCCTCCTCTACGGGAGCGGCCGCCACGAGGCGCTGGTCGCCGCCGCCCAGAAGCTGCCGGAGCTCGGCGCCGCTCGGATCCTCCTGCACGATCCCGCAGCGCTCCTGCAGCCGCATCGCGCGAGCGAGCTCACCGCCGAGCTCCGCGAGGTCTCGGGGCTGCCGGTCGGCCTGTATGCACAGGGCGCCGCCGGCAACGCGCTCGCGGCGGCGCTCGAAGCAGCGCGCGCGGGCGCCGACCTGATCGGGACCGCCGTGTACCCGGTTGCGCTCTCGCTGCACCGCGTCTCGGCGGAGGCCGCGGCGCTTGCCTTCGCCGGGCTCGGGCTCGACACGGGGATCGACATCGCGCGGCTGTGGGAGGCGGCCGACCTGGTCGACGAGCACATCGGCGACGAGCCCGTCGCGCCGCTCGCCCCGCGCATCGCGGTCCGCGCCGCACAGAACAAGCTGCCGGTCGGGCTCGTGGCGGCGCTCGAGGTGCAACTGCGGGGCCAGGCAGCGGCCGACCGGCTCGACGAGGTGCTCGCGGAGGTCCACCGGGTCCGGCGCGAGATCGGCTCCCCGCCGCTCGCCGCGCCGATCGGCCAGATCGTCGCCTCGCAGGCGCTGCTCAACGTCCTCAGCGCGAACCGCTACTCGACGACCGTCGACGAGCTCCGCGACCTCGTGCTCGGCAGGTTCGGGCGCACGCCCGGGCCGGTCGACCCGGCGCTCCTCCGTGCCGCCGAGCTGTTCGACGGAGTGGGCCAGGAGGAGCCGGTCGACCTCGACGCGCTCCGCGAGGAGGCGGACGGGCTCGCCTCGAGCGAGGAGGAGCTGCTCCTGCTCGCGCTGTTCGGCGAGGAGGCCGAGCCGCTGCTGCGCGCGATCCGCCAGCGCTCGAGCGGCGACGAGTCGCTCGCCGCCGGCGGGGTCGACCGCGCGCGCGCGGAGCGCATCCGCGAGGTCGTGCGGATCGTCCAGGAGACCGGCGTCGGCGAGATCACGATCGAGGAGGACGGGATGCGCGTGAGCGTGCGCCGGACGGTCGAGGCGCCCGCGCCCGTCGGCGCCGACCCCGCGCCCGGCCTGGAGCCGGACGACCTGCCGCTGCTCCCGCCGCACGACGACCTCGTCCGCGTGGAGAGCCCGATGGTCGGCACCTTCTACCGCGCCGCGGCGCCGGGAGCCGCGCCCTTCGTGTCCGAGGGCGACCCGGTCGAAGCGGGGCAGACACTCTGCATCCTCGAGGCGATGAAGCTGATGAACGAGGTCAAGGCCGACATCGAGGGAATCGTCCGCGCGATCCACGCGCAGAACGCCGAGCCGGTCGAGTACGGACAGCTCCTCTTCGAGCTCGAGCCCGTGAACGGCCGGCCGCTCGACGCCGTCTAGGCTGCAGCACTGATGTTCAGCCGCGTCCTGGTGGCGAACCGCGGCGAGATCGCGGTCCGGGTGATTCGCTCGCTGCACGAGCTCGGGATCGAGGCGGTCGCGATCTACTCGACCGCCGACCGGGACTCGCTGCACGTGCGCATGGCCGATCACGCCGTCTGTGTCGGCCCGCCCGCTGCGGCCGAGAGCTACCTGAGCATCCCGAGCGTCGTCGCTGCGGCCGAGACGACCGGTTGCCAGGCGGTGCACCCGGGCTACGGGTTCCTCGCCGAGAACCCGGCGTTCGTGACGGCCTGCGCCGACACGGGCCTCGTCTTCGTCGGGCCGCCGCCGGATGTGATGGCGACGATGGGCGACAAGATCGCCGCCAAGCGGGCGATGCGCGCCGCCGGCGTCCCCACCGTGCCGGGGACCGAGGGGGCGACCTCGATCTCGGCCGCCCGCACCGCCGCCGACGAGATCGGCTACCCGGTGCTGCTGAAGGCGAGCGCGGGCGGCGGCGGCAAGGGCATGCGGCTGGTCAACGCCCCCGACGACCTCGAGGACGCGTTCGGGACGGCGGCGTCCGAGGCTGCTGCGGCGTTCGGCGACTCGACGATCTACGTCGAGAAGGCGCTCGTCCCCGCGCGCCACGTCGAGATCCAGGTCATCTGCGACCAGCACGGGGAGGTGCTCACGCTCGGCGAGCGCGAGTGCTCGATCCAGCGGCGCCACCAGAAGCTGATCGAAGAGTCGCCGTCCGCCGCGCTCACGCCCGAGCTGCGCGCGGAGATGGAGGCATCCGCGGAGCGCGCGTGCCGGTCGGTCGGGTACCACAACGCGGGCACGTTCGAGTTCCTGCTCGGCCCGGACGGGAGCTTCTACTTCATCGAGCTGAACGCGCGGCTCCAGGTCGAGCACCCGGTCACCGAGCTCGTCACCGGCGTCGATCTCGTCCGGGAGCAACTGCGCGTCGCTGCGGGCGAGCGCCTGAGCGCGAGCGGGCGGGCCGCCCGGGAAGGGCATGCGATCGAGATCCGCCTCAACGCCGAGGACCCGGAGGCCGACTTCCGGCCGGCGCCGGGGCTCGTCACGTCGTTCCGGCCGCCGCTCGGGCCCGGCGTCCGCGTGGACACCTTCGTCGAGTCCGGAACGACGATCTCGCCGTACTACGACTCGATGATCGCGAAGCTCATCGTCTGGGACGTCGACCGGCCGTCGGCGATCGCGCGCGCGGAGCGCGCGCTCGGGGAGACGGCCGTCGAGGGCATCCCGACCACACGCGAGGTCGCTCTGGAGGTGCTCGCGAGCGAGCCGTTCCGGAGCGGCGAGTACTCGACCTCGACCCTCGAGGCACTGCGCAAGGTCGCCGCATGACGACCGTGTCGAGGCGCCAGGCACGGCGGCAGGCGCTCTTCCTGCTCTACCAGTGGGACCTCTCGGGGCAGGAGATCGGCTCGCAGTACGCGGGCGAGATCGACCCGTGGGCGCGCGGCGTGGCCGAAGCGGTCGCGGCGCGAGCACCGGCGCTCGACGTGCGGATCACCGCTGCGGCGGAGGGGTGGACGGCGGACCGGCTGGGCGTCGTCGAGCGAAGCGCCCTCCGGGTCGCCGTCTACGAGCTCGAATCGGACGACGTGCCGGCGGAGGTCGCGATCAACGAGGCCGTCGCGTTCGCCAAGCGCTACGCATCCGACGAGGCTGCGAAGCTCGTGAACGGCATCCTTGGTCGAATCCAACGGGAGGAGGCGGCATGACGTCAGAGCAGTCGCTCGCAAACGCGGAGAACCTGCTCGCGCGGCTCGAGTCGGCGCGGACGCAGCTCGAGCACACCGACGACCCCGAGCGTGCGATCGCGATCCTCCAGGAGCTCGCCGATCTCGCGAAGGAGGTCGAGGCGGAGCTGCAGCGCGCGAAGCGCGCCGCGGAGATGGAGGCTGCGGCGCCGCCCGGACCGGATGTCTCTGCGGCCTGAGCAGCTCCGTGCGCTCGTCGAGAACTACCTCGACGAGCTGAGCCTCACCGCCGAGCTCGGAGGGCTCGCCGAGCCGGTTCGCTATGCAATCGGCGGCAAGCGCGTCCGGCCGGTGATCTGCCTCGCCACCGGTGACGCGCTCGGCCTGCCGCTCGACCACCTGCTTCCGGCGGCGGCGGCCGTCGAGCTGATCCACTCGTTCTCGCTCGTCCACGACGACCTGCCGGCGCTCGACGACGATCGCGAGCGCCGCGGCGAGCCGTCGGTCTGGGCCGAGTTCGGCGAGGCCGAGGCGATCCTCGCCGGCGACGCCCTCGTGGCCGAGGCGTTCCGGCTCGCGCTCACGTATCCGACGGCGGACGTCGCGCGCGAGCTCGTCGGTGCGACGCTGCAGATGATCGGCGGCCAGTGGCTCGACCTTCGCGGCGAGGGCGACCGCGACGAGCTCCACCGCCTGAAGACCGGCGCACTCTTCTCGGCGTCGGTCGGCTGCGCCCTCGCCGCCGGCGAGGTGCCGAAGGTCGAGCGTGAGCCGTGGCGCGAGTTCGCCGCCGAGCTCGGCCTGCTCTTCCAGGTCGTCGACGACCTGCTCGACGGCGACGGCTACGTGCTCGACGTCGGCGAGGACGGCGCCCGGCGCCTCGCGGACGAGGCGGCGGAGCGCGCCCACGCGCGGCTCGATCCGATCGACGCCGACACGGACGTGCTCGCCGCGATCGTCGACGACCTGGCCGCGCGCACGAGCTAGCGCAGACCTGGTGCCCGGCCCCCAGGTGCCAGGCACCAGTGCGTCACGGACGAGCTACGCCGTCGAGGTCCGGCGCAGAACCCCGCGGCCGAGTGCGACGAGCGCCAGCACGACGAGCGTCAGCACGCAGAGCAGGAAGCCGAACCAGCCGACGCCGCCGACCACCCACTCGACGCCGTGCTTCGCGTTCCGGAACACGCCGCCGAGTGCGAAGAGCACGGCACCGAGCGCCGCGACGGCGAGCATCGCCTTGTAGATCGGATTCATCGGGGACCTCCCTGTCGAATGGTGTCGCTACGACGTTAGGAGGCGCCCCAGGCTCGCGCATCGCCGCCGGGGTTGAATCGCGCCCACCTCGGGGTTGATGCGCCTCCGCCGGGGCGGCGTTAGGTTCCACGCATGGTGGTGTCCACACGGAGCCGCGCAGTCGACGCCGGGATCGCGCTGGTGATTGCGGCCTGGAGCGTCGCCGAGGTGTTCTTCGAGAACCTGCAACCCGTCTGGCTCACGGCACCGCTGATGGCGCTCGGCTGCTCAGCCCTGTACTGGTGGCGCCGCTATCCGATCCTGGTCGCGCTTGCGATCGTTTCGATGGCGACACTGCAAGCCGCCGCGGGGATGAGCCTGCACAGTGCGGTCGGCCCGGTCGTGGGGATCTTCTTCGTGTCGTGGGCGATCGGCGCCTACGAAACCCGTCCGCGCGCCGTGCTGGGCTTGACGATCCTCGTCTGTGGGATGTGGATCGCGATGGGGGTCGACATGTTGCGCGGCGCCGCTCACTACGAGGGCACCGACTTCCCGTGGGTCGGGGCCCTCGTCGCGACGCCCGGCGTGCTCGGCATCGCCTTCGGCGCGCGCACGCGCAGCCTGCAGCGCGCGGAGGCGCGAGCCGCGCAACTCGAGCTCGAGCAGCGCGAAGCGGTTGTCGCCGAGCGAGCGCGCATCGCGCGCGAGCTGCACGACGTGATCGCGCACTCCGTGTCCGTGATGACCGTGCAGGCGGGTGCGGCCGAGGAGATGCTCAAGCGCGATCCGGCGCTCGCAGTCGAGCCGGTGCGCGCGGTGCAGGAGACCGGCCGCCAGGCGCTCGTCGAGATGAAGCGGCTCGTCGGCATGCTGCGCGAGGAGGACGACGAGATCGGGCTCGCGCCTCAACCGGGGCTCGCCGACCTCGACCGGCTGGTGAAGCAGGTCCGCGAGGCCGGCCTGCCCGTCGAGGTGCGGATCGAAGGAGAGCCGCGCCCGCTGCCGCTCGGCGTCGACCTTTCGGCCTACCGTGTCGTGCAGGAGGCGCTCACGAACGCGCTCAAGCACGCGGGCCGTGCGACCGCCATCGTGACGCTGCGCTACGGCGCGAGCGACGTCACGATCGAGGTCGCCGACGACGGCGCGGGCCTCCCGAAGAAGGGCGGCGGGCACGGTCTGGTCGGGATGCGCGAGCGCATCGGCGTCTTCGGCGGGACGTTCGCGGCCGGGCCCCGCGACACCGGCGGGTTCGCGGTCAGCGCCCGCCTGCCGATCGGAGGCGGCGCGTGATCTCGGTCCTCCTCGTCGACGACCAGGAGCTCGTGCGCAGCGGGTTCAGGCTGATCGTCGACGCGCAGGACGACATGGAGGTCGTCGGCGAGGCGGCGGATGGCCGCGCCGGGATCGACGAAGCCGCACGGCTGCACCCGGACGTCGTGCTGATGGACGTGCGCATGCCGGAGGTCGACGGCATCGCCGCGACACGGTCGATCGTCGGCGAGCGGCCGGAGGCGCGTGTGCTCGTGCTCACCACGTTCGACGAGGACCGCATCGTCTACGACGCGATGAAGGCGGGTGCGAGCGGCTTCCTGCTCAAGTCGGCGCCGCCGGCGCAGTTCGTCGACGCCGTCCGGACGGTGGCCGCGGGAGAGGCGCTGCTCGCTCCGAGCGTGACGCGCCGCCTGGTCGAGGACTTCGTGCGCCGGCCGCCACCCGGCGAGGGCTCGTCGGAGCGGCTGGCCGATCTGACCGAGCGCGAGCGCGAGGTGCTGACCCTGATCGGCCGCGGCAGCTCGAACGCCGAGATCGCTGCCGATCTCTTCGTCAGCGGCGCGACCGTGAAGACGCACGTGAACCGGATCCTCTCGAAGCTCGGTCTGCGCGACCGCGTCCAGGCGGTCGTGCTCGCCTACGAGACCGGGCTCGTACGGCCCGGCGAATAGCCTTCAAGGGTGGAACTGCGCGGCCGGCTCGGGGCGCTCGCGGAGCGCAACTTCAGGCTCGTCTTCTCGAGCACGTCGATCTCGGCGTTCGGCGACGGCGTCTCGACCGTCGCGCTCGCGTTCGCCGTTCTGCACATCGACGGCTCCGCGACGGCCCTCGGGCTCGTGATCGGCGCCCGGCAGGCTGCGTCCGCCGCGATCACGATCGCCGCCGGCGTCTGGGCCGACCGGCTCCCACGGCATCTGGTGCTGGTCGGTGCGGCGACCGTCCAGGGGATCGTGCAGGCGCTCGCCGGCGCGCTCGTGATCAGCGGACGGGCCGAGGTGTGGATGCTCGTCGTGCTCTCGATCGGGTACGGCCTCGCCGGCGGCTTCGTCCTGCCGACGTCACAGGGCCTGATCCCGGCGATCGTCAGCGCGATGCGGCTCCAGCAGGCGAATGCGCTGCTCGGCCTGAGCCGGTCGGTTCTCGAGGTCGTCGGGCCGGCGATCGGCGGCGTGCTGGTCGCCGCAGGCAGTCCCGGCGGTGCGCTGCTCGTCGACGCCGCGACGTTCTTCGCGGCCGCGATCCTCCTGGCGCGCGTCACGCTCTCGAAACGCGCCGATCACGTCGAGCCGGAGCCGTTTCTCGACGACGTGCGCGAGGGCTGGAAGGAGTTCCGGCGCCAGACCTGGATCTGGACGACGATCGTCTTCTTCGGGATCGGCAACTGCGCGGCCGCCTCGACCTACGTGCTCGGCCCGCTCGTCGCGAAGGACCACTACTCGGGCGCGAGCACGTGGGCGTGGCTGGTCAGCTCCTTCGCCGGCGGAACGATCGTCGGCGGCGTCGTGGCGCTTCGCTTCCGGCCGCGCCGCCCGCTGGCCGCATCGTGCATCTTCACGGTCCCGTGGATACTCCAGCCCCTCGGACTGGCGCTCCAGCTCCCGGTTCAGATCCTGGTCGCGATCTCGGTCTTTGCCGGTATCGGCATCGCCGTGCACCTGGCGCTCTGGTTCACGGTGTTCCAGCAGCAGGTGCCCGAGGAGTCGCGCTCGCGCGTCAGTTCGTACGACTCGCTCTTCTCGTTCGTGTTGATGCCGGTCGGCTCGGCGATCGCCGGCCCCGTGTCGGCGGCGATCGGGGTCTCGGCGACGCTGTTCGCCGACTTCGCGATCCAGGTCATGTGCTTCGGCGTGATCATCGGGCAGCCGAGCGTGTGGGCGATCAGAAGCGGCATGGGCCGCCGGTGGGAGGCAGGTGCCGAAGCAGCGGCTTGACGTCACGCTGGTCGAGCGAGGCCTCGCCGAGTCGCGTGCACAGGCACAGGCGCTCGTGCTCGCCGGTCTCGTCCCGGGGCACTCGAAGCCGGGCGAGCAGGTGGCGGCGGACGTCGAGCTCGAGGTCGTCGCGCCGCCGCCGTACGTCTCCCGCGCCGGGCACAAGCTGGCGAATGCGCTCGACGCGTTCGCCGTCGACGTGGACGGGCTCGACTGCCTCGACGTCGGCGCGTCGACCGGGGGCTTCAGCGACGTTCTCCTGCAGCGCGGGGCTGCGCGCGTGATCGCGCTGGACGTCGGCTACGGGCAGCTCCACGACCGCATCCGGCGGGATCCGCGGGTGACCGTGCTCGAGCGCGTGAACGCGCGCGCGCTCACCGAGCTTCCGTTCCCGCCGCAGCTGGTCACCTGCGACGTGTCGTTCATCTCGGTTCGCCTCGCGCTCCCGCCGGCGCTGGCCCTCGCCGCTCCGGGATGGCAGGCGCTCGTGCTGGTCAAGCCGCAGTTCGAGGCCGGGCGGTCCGAGGCGCCGAAGGGCGTCGTCCGCGACCCGCACGTCCAGGCCCGCGTGATCTGCGAGGTGTCCGAGGCGCTCGCCGCTGCCGGAGGCGAGCCGAGAGGCGTCGTAGACTCCGGCCTTCCCGGACCGAAGGGAAACCGTGAGTTCGTCCTCCACCTCGTCCACCGACCCGATGCCGTCGTCCCCGGAGAGCTCGACCGCTGGATCGCCGATGCCGTCGGTTGAGCGGGCCGCCGTGGTCACGAACGGCCGCAACGGCGCGGTCGCGAGCGCGCTCGAGCGTCTGCGCGCGGTCGCCGCCGAGAGCGGCGTCGAGCTGGTCGGCGACGAGTCGGACGGCAGGCCCGACGTCGCGATCGTGCTCGGGGGCGACGGGACGATGCTGCGCGCGCTCACGCGGTTCCTCGGCACCGGCGTGCCGGTGATCGGCGTCAACTTCGGGCGCGTCGGCTTCCTCACTGCAATCCCGGCCGGCGACGTCGAGAGCGGTATCAAGCGCGTCTTCGCCGGCGAGTACGAGGTGGTCGAGCTGTCGACACTCGAGGTGTCGCTGGGCGACGTCACGCGCGTCGCCGTCAACGACGTCGTGGTCGCAGGCGGCACGCTCGGGCGCATGGTCGAGCTGGGCTACGCGATCGGCGGCGAGGAGCTGGGCGTCCAGCCCTGCGACGGCCTGATCTGCGCGTCGCCGGCAGGCTCGACCGCCTACAACCTGTCGAACGGCGGCCCGGTGCTCGTGTGGGGCATCGATGCGATGGTGCTGACGTTCGTCGCGCCGCATACGCTCCACATCCGGCCGCTCGTCGTGCCGCGCGGCCCGGACCTCGTGATCAGCAACAGGTCGGTCGGCCTCCAGGCGACCGTGCTCGCGGACGGGCAGCCGGTCGGCCCGCTGCCGGAAGGCGCCAGCGCCTCGGTGCGCCTCGGCGCCGATCGGAGCCTGCTGGCGACCCTGCCCGAGGTCACGTTCTTCGGCCGGTACGCCGCCACCTTCGGCCGATGAGCGCCGGCAGCCGCGCGCCGTAGCATCTACCCGGTGCTGCGCCGCCTGCGGATCTCGAACCTGGTCCTGATCGAGGACGCCGAGCTCGAGCTGGACTCCGGGCTCAACGCGATCACCGGCGAGACGGGCGCGGGGAAGACGATTCTCGCCGGCGCGTTCGGGCTGCTGCTGGGCGCGCGCGGCGACAGCGCGCTGATCGGCGCGGCGGGCGACGAGGCGTACGTCGAGGCAGAGTTCGACGACCCGCAGGACGACCGGCTCGGGCCCCTCGCCGACCTTCGCCCGGAGGGCGAGGACGGGCTCGTGCTCGCGCGCCGAGTCTTTGCGGACGGGCGGACGCGCGCCTACGCCTGGGGGCGTGCCGCAGCGCGCGAGGACGTCGCGAACGCGGCCGAGGAGCTGATCGCGATGAGCGGTCAGTTCGAGCAGCGGCGGCTCGGGCGGGCCGCCTACCGGCTCGAGGTGCTCGACCGCTTTGCGGAACTGGCGACCGACGACGCCCGTGCCGCGTGGCGGCGCCTGCAGGCTGCGCGGAAGCGCCACCAGGAGCTGACCCAGGACGCGGCCGCCGCTTCGGCGCGGGTCGCCGAGCTTCGCGCGCTCGCCGAGGACACCGACGGGCTCGATCCGGGCCTCGAGGATGACCTGCGGGCCGAGCGCGAGCGGCTCCGCCATCTCACGGAGCTCGCGGCCGGCGCGGCCGGCGGGGCGGCGGCGCTCGCCCCGGAGGACGGTGAGGGCGCCTCCGACCTCCTCGCCGCCGCCGAGCGCGCGCTCCAGCCCGTCGAGCACCTGGCGCCCGAGCTCCGCACCGCGGGCGACGCGCTCCGGCAGGCGGAGCTGCAGCTGCGCGAGACGGCATCGGAGCTGCGTGCCTTTCTCGCCTCGCTCGAGGCGGAGCCGGGGCGGCTCGAGCACGTCGAGGCCGAGCTCGACCGGCTCGCCGGCCTGCGGCGCCGCTTTCGCACCGAGACGTTCGCCGAGCTGCTCGCGCGCGGCGAGGAGGCGCGCACGGAGCTGGCCGCGCACGACGGCGGCGGCGATCCGGCGGAGGCCGCCGAAGCCGAGCTCGCGGCCGCCGAAGCCGAGGTGGCTCGGATCCACGGGCAGTTGACCGCCGCGCGCAGCGGCGCAGCGGACGCGCTCGCAGAGGCAGTGGCGGCCGAGCTGGCCGGGCTCGGCCTCGGCGACGGCGAGTTCCGGGTCGAGGTGCGCCCGCGCGAGGCGGGCCCGACCGGCGCCGACGAGGCGGTGTTCCTGATCCGGCCGAACGCCGGGCTGCCGTTCGCACCGGTCTCGGAGACCGCTTCCGGCGGCGAGCTGTCGCGCATCGCACTTGCTCTCGCCGCCGTCGCGGGCGGCGAGACGCTGGTCTTCGACGAAATCGACGCAGGCGTCGGCGGGACCACGGCCCACGCCGTCGCCGACACGCTGCGGCGACTCGCCGGGCGCGCCCAGGTCGTCACGATCACGCACCTGCCGCCGATCGCGAGCGCCGCCGACCGGCACTTTCGCGTCGAGAAGGCGGTGGGCGACCCGACGCGGACGCACATCGACCAGCTCGACGACGCCGAGCGGCGCGACGAAGTCGAGCGCATGCTCGGCGGGGCGGAGTTCCTCGCGACGCTCGACCGACGCTAGAGCCCGGCATGCCGGTGCGGACGGCCAGCCGCGAGCTCCTCGCACCCCGTGCAGACGTGTGGGGCTTCATCTCCGAGCCGTACCACCTGCCCGACTGGTGGCCGGACATCACCGGCGTCGAGCCCGACCGCCGCGGGTTCGCGCCCGGCGCCCGGTGGAAGGTGATCGTCGCCTCGCGCAACATCTTCGTCGGCGTCCGCAGCCGCGAGTCGATGCTGATCGTGCGCGCCGTCGAGCCGTACGAGCGGTTCGCCTGGCACGTCCTCTCCCCGAAGTTCGATGCCGAGGTCTCGATCGCGTCGGCCGGCCCGGACCGGACGCGGGCCACGGTGAGGACGAGCCGCGGCTCGCCGGAGCGTGCGCTGCACCGTCTCTTCGACCTGATCCAGACAGCGGCGGGTCTCGACGCACCGCCGTCCTGATCGCTCCGTACGATCCGTCCCGAGATGTCGACGCGCGCGCTGCTAGGCTTGCATTCCGTGAGTTGTTCCACGGGAGGGCGGTCCTGAAGGCCGTGAGCGCGAAGTTCGTCTTCGTCACCGGCGGCGTCGTCTCGTCCCTCGGCAAGGGCATCACGGCCGCCTCGCTCGGGCGCCTGCTGAAGTCGCGCGGGCTCAAGGTGCAGGTCCAGAAGTTCGACCCGTACATCAACGTCGACCCGGGCACGATGAGCCCGTTC
>Ga0335081_10010195_pt1 | contig 15171 bp, 15 predicted proteins | sample Lox_Sample_35_FD_206713 | JGI IMG/M metagenome (GOLD analysis project Ga0335081, IMG submission 206713) | Soil microbial communities from Loxahatchee National Wildlife Refuge, Florida, United States - Lox_Sample_3.5 | ecosystem: Environmental > Terrestrial > Soil > Wetlands | place: USA...
GCGACTCGCGGAAATGATGAGTTTTGACCCTAGATTGCTGCGCTGCAAATTTCGATGCGAGACAGTTCCATCACGTGCGATTGACCTGAACTATGCCCGGCTACAAACGTTTCCCAATGCGAGAGCCGCGTCGTAGCGGCATGATCGGTTCCCCATTCGCAGCGAGGAGCTGGCGATGGCCTGGATCGATGACGACGACAAACCGTGGCAACCCGACGAGATCGAGCTGAGCGTCGGCCGCATTCTTTATTGGCTGGCGACGATTATCGCCGTGGCCATGGTGGTTTTCGCCGTCGCTGATTTCTTCATCGGCTGGGCGCAAAGAACGCCGATCCTGCGGATCTTCGCCTTCGTCGCCGCGGCAGCGGTGTGGCTGATCGGCCGCGCCTTGCGTGCCCTTCTGACCTAGCCATCTCGGAGCCAACGAAAGTACGTCCATGCCGTCATCTGATGCAGACAATCGAAATAGCGCCAACCGACCGGTGACCGGTCGCTTGCACCCGCGAGTCTATACAGTACTGATTGGGCTCGCGCTGTGGATGGCGCTCTGGGTGTGGAGTTTCCTGGGCGGCGGCGAAACCGATTACCTTCTCTTAATCGTGACCGGGTTCATTGTCGTCGTGGTGACGCTGCAGCTAATACTCATGCGCGTCCGGCGCGCGGACAAAACGGCCGATGCCGAAAACAGTGCCGGCGACAATAAGGACGGCGCACTTTCATTCCACGAATGGGCTCGGGGAGAATTTGAGACCGAGCGCGGCCGCCTGCGCGCCGCCGAAGCGGCGATACTGATCCTGCCGCCGATCGCGGCGGCGGCAATCGGGATGATGGCGTCCGGCCTCGAATTTCAGATCGTCGAGCGCGGACTGTGAGCGCGTCATTGCGAGGAGCCCATCGGACGACGAAGCAATCCACAATTTTTTCGCTGAAATACTGGATTGCTTCGCTTCGCTCGCAATGACGAACTGGTCAATTGGTTTTGCCACGCCGCTTGAGCATCAAGACGTGCATGCCTTCGAGCACCACTTCATTGCGCTGGTTGTGCAGCGTGATGGCGAGACGGACGATGCCGCGGTCGATGCCCTTGGGTTCGACCGAGACAACGGTAAATTGCGGAGTCAAGGTATCGCCAATGAAAGCCGGTCGCTTGTATCGCGCCTCGTTGCCGAGCATGGCGATCATGGACTCGGTGAGCTCCTCACTGATCGGCGCGGCGCCGAGCGCACAAAGGCCGAGCAGCATCAGCCCATGCGCAATCGGCGCATCCCAGCCTTTAGCCCGCGCGTAATCGGAGTCGTAATGAAGCGGATGCGCGTCGCCGGTCATTGCCGCGAAGGCGGCATAATGTTTATCGGTCAAAATTTGCGGCACCGATTTGAAGACTTGGCCGGGCGTGAAATCGTCGAGATAACGCTGCGGCATTGGAGCGACCATCATTTTTCTCCCCCGCTTGCGGGGGCGCAGCGCAGCATGAAATGGTGCGCTGCTGAACCGGGACCTTTACAGATTCGGAGCGTGAAACGTTCCCGGATCAGCGTGCAGCGTTTCACGCTGCACCGCGTCCTGGAGCCGATCACTTGAACAAATTCGCCGCGCTCACCCCGACTTGCACGATGCGCGGTTTGTCGATGCCGGCGACGCCGACGAATTTGAAGATCTTGTTGTCGATCTCGCGCTTGCGCGCATTCTGGATCACGACCGTCTTGGCGCCGGTAATCAGCGGCCAGAACGCCGACGCCTGCGGCTGCTTGGCCGGATCGGAGCTGAAGGTGAAGTTGATCCCGGTATTGGTCAGATAGGCGTGGCCCGACGGATCGGTGATGCAGAATTCCTCAATGGCGGATTTGCCTGCGATGTCCTTGAGAATCCCGTTGATCCCCTCCGTCGTCATGCCGTTCTTTTCCGCCGCCGCCACAAACTGCACCGCCAGCATGGCTTCGCCGACCATGTGGCGCGCGATCGTGTCTTCGCAGCCGGCGGCGCGCGCACCTGACGCGGCGGCCAACAATGCGACATAGACGCAAACAATCGATCCGATCAGGCGAGATTTCAGCATCGCGCGCACCTCCTGCAAGCGACTGTAACCGCAGTCATTCCAAATCCGTCCCATGCCGAATCCGTCGGCGCCTCATCGTGGCAAGGAGCCAACCTTGGCTCACTCCGCCCGCCGCGCATGCCAGCCAACGACGGCATCAGGTACCGAGTCGGTCGAAGCAAAATACGGCTTGATGTCGAGGAGCGGCGTTTCGTCGAGGCAGTCGACCCCGACCACATAAAGCGCATTGCCTTCGACGCGGACAAGACGCGCCACCGAAAGCGCAATCGGATTGGGACGCGCTGGCGAACGCAAGGCGAAGGTGCCACGCTGCTCGCCGTAGTGCCGCGGCACCTGCAGCACCAGATCGCGGCGGGTGCGATCCATCCAATAGAGCAACAGAACGTGGGTGACGGTCTCAAGTCCCTTAAGCGCGAGCGTCCAGCGCGGATCGAGCTCGACGGTGCAGATCGCGTCGGACTCGCGCGGGTTCTTCGGACATTGCGCGCGGCTTTGCCACGGCGTGCGGATGCGCCCGATGAAATAGAGCGAGGCGTCAAACTCTTTCGGCGGCGCGACGGCGACCTCGCCCTCACGCAGCGCTAGGAATTCGTCACGGCTGGCATTACTATGCGCGGCTCGCTTCTTCGATGATTTCTTTGCCATGCGCGGACCGTGCCACGCGGCAGAGAAGATCGCCAGTGCGGCATGCGCGCCTGCCGCTGTAGGCCGGCCGTGGCGGAACGCTCGGCAGAAGAGCCTTGCGTCTGTCGGCGTTTCGCCTCCGAATTTCTTTCTTGGCGTGGCGAAGACCAAAAGGCAGACACCACCCCAGTGCTCGGTTCTTCGCGGCTCGTTTCGTGCCTTCGCGAATGGCGAATTGCGAATAGCGAATGGATTCCATTCGCCACTCACTATTCACTCGTTTTCGTAGCTCGGGCGCTGGGATGCGCCGCGAGAACGAAATTTTATTTCGTCATTGCGAGCGCGACATAGTGGATCGAAGCAATCCAGTGTGAGGTGCCGCCCTGGATTGCTTCGTCGCTTACGCTCCTCGCAATGACTGGCAGGCGGGCAATGTCCCACCGCGCTTGGGAGCCCTCCCCTTGCCTCCCACTGCTTAAGGATATAAAGATATGCTTATATCCAATGGCGGATCCTGCATGGACCATCAGCAGTTAAGTTTTGCCGGCCTAACCGCGACTTTGAAAGCCGCCGGCGAGCCGACACGGCTGCGCATCCTGGCGCTGCTCGCCGAGGCCGAACTGACAGTTTCCGATCTCACCGAAATTCTCCGGCAGTCGCAGCCGCGGCTGTCGCGGCATTTGCGGCTCCTCACCGAGGCGGGCCTGGTCGACCGTTTCCGCGAGGGATCCTGGGCGTTCTTCCGTCTCGGCGAACGCGGCGGCGCCGCCGAGCTTGCTCGCGCGCTGATCGGCCGGCTCAAGACCGACGACGCGATCGTGCTCCGCGACCGCGAGCGGCTGACCGCCGTGCGCACCAGCCGCGCCGCCGCCGCGCAGAATTATTTCCGGCGCCATGCCGCGGAATGGGACCGCATCCGCCGACTGCACGTCGCCGACGCCGCGGTCGAATCGGCGATCCGCACCGCGCTCGCCGACAAGCCGATCCGCTCGCTTCTCGATCTGGGCACCGGCACCGGCCGCATGCTCGAACTGTTCGGCGCCGATATCGAGCGCGGGCTCGGCCTCGATTTGTCACTCGACATGCTGGCTCTCGCCCGCGCCCGGCTCGATCGCGCCGGGCTCAAGCACTGCAGCGTCCGCCACGGCGATATTTACGATCTCGCGCTGCCGCGCGATTCCTTCGATGTCGTCATCATCCATCAAGTCCTGCACTTTCTCGACGATAGTGCGCGCGCCATCGCCGAAGCTGCCCGGGTCTTGCGTCCTGGCGGACGCCTGCTGGTGGTCGATTTCGCCCCGCACGATCTCGAATTCCTGCGCGAGGAGCACGCGCATCGCCGGCTCGGCTTTGCCGCCGAAACGGTTAGGCAATGGCTCGAAGCGGCCGGCCTCGATGTGCTGCGGCAAGAGACATTGCCGCCAGGACCGCAGGGCAAGATCGCCGTATCGCTTTGGCTTGGCCGCGACCCGCGCATCGTGCTCGCCGCGCCGGCGAGCCGCGAGGTCGCCTAAGCGCATGATCCGGAAAAGTGGGAACCGGTTTCCCGAAAAGATCATGCGCAAACAAAATTATTGGAGAGGGTTGGTGATTCAACTTAATCCGGTGGAAGTCCAATGAGCGCGCATCGGCCCAGCCGTTTCGTTGCCGCCGGCGCCCGGCGCGGCTTGCACGTTTCGTTCGAATTCTTTCCGCCGAAAACGCCGGAGATGGAGCAGTCGCTGTGGGACTGCGTTAGCCGGCTCGCGCCCCTTAAGCCGAATTTCGTATCGGTGACGTATGGCGCCGGTGGTTCAACCCGCGAACGCACTCACGCTACGGTGAAGCGTATCCTCGCCGAAACCGCTCTGACCCCGGCGGCGCACCTGACTTGCGTCGCCGCGACGCGCGCCGATATCGACACGGTGATCCAGGCCTATGCGCGAGCCGGTGTCCGCCACATCGTGGCGCTCCGCGGCGACCCGCCAGGCGGGCTCGGCGAACGTTATGCGCCGCATCCGGGTGGCTATCGCAACGCCGCCGATCTTGTGGCCGGCATCAAGCGGATCGCGGACATCGAAGTATCGGTCTCGGCCTATCCGGAGAAGCATCCGGATAGCCCTTCGGTGGAAGCCGATATCGATATGCTCAAGGCCAAGGTCGACGCCGGCGCCGGCCGCGCGATGACCCAGTTCTTTTTCGAGAACAGCCTGTATTTCCGCTATCTCGAGCGCGTGCGCGCCGCCGGAATCGACATTCCGATCGTGCCCGGCATTCTGCCGGTGCAGAATTTCAAGCAGACAAAGAATTTCGCCGCGCGCACCGGCGCCTCGGTCCCCGCTTGGCTCGCCCAACGCTTCGACGGTCTCGACGACGATCCGGCGACGCGCAAACTGATTGCTGCCGCGGTCGCGGCCGAGCAGGTTCTCGATCTCGTCGATCACGGCGTCACCGATTTTCATTTTTACACGATGAACCGTGCCGACTTGGTCTACGCGATCTGCCACTTGCTGGGGCTGCGGCCCGAAGCTGCTTCGCTGCCTCTCCCCGCAGGGGACACAAAGCTAACAGCGGACAGTCGTCGTGCGTAATTCCGCAAGGCATATGTCGAAAGCCGAAGAAACGCTCCGCCGCTTGGCCGCCGAGCGGATTCTGGTGCTCGATGGCGCCATGGGCACGATGATCCAGGCGCTCGGTCTTGACGAACAAGGCTATCGGGGCGCGCGATTCGACGCCTGGAATCGCGAGGTCCGCGGCAATAACGATCTCCTTAATCTCAGCCGGCCGGACGCCGTGCGCAACATTCACTTGGCCTACTTTCGGGCCGGCGCGGACATCGTTTCGACCAATACGTTTTCATCGACCCGCATCGCCCAAGCCGATTACGGCATGGCGGAGATCGCCTACGAGCTCAGCGCCGAAGGCGCCCGGCTCGCGCGCGAGGCCGCAACCATCGCCCAGGAGGAAGACGGCCGAGTGCGTTTCGTTGCCGGCGCCATTGGTCCGACCAATCGGACCGCCTCGATTTCGCCTGACGTATCTAATCCCGGCTTTCGCGCCATCACTTTCGACGCCTTGCGCCTCGCCTATGGCGAACAAATTCGTGGGCTGCTCGCCGGCGGCGTCGATGCGCTGTTGATCGAAACGATCTTCGATACGCTCAATGCCAAGGCGGCGATCTACGCCATTGCCGAGGAATTTGCCGCGCGCGCGACGAGCGTGCCGGTGATGATCTCGGGCACGATTACCGATCGCTCAGGCCGTTTTCTCTCCGGACAGACGCCCGAAGCATTCTGGAACTCGATTGCCCATGCCGAGCCATTCTCGGTCGGCCTGAACTGCGCGCTCGGTGCAACGCAAATGCGCGCGCATATCGCCGAACTCTCCCGCGTCGCCGACGCGCTGATCTGCGCCTATCCGAACGCCGGCCTGCCCAATGAATTCGGTCACTACGACGAAGGACCCGCGGAGATGGCGGCATCGCTCGGCGAATTCGCCGCGTCCGGTCTGGTCAATATTGTCGGCGGCTGCTGCGGCACGACGCCCGAACATATCCGCGCCATCGCCCAGGCGGTCCAGGGCAAGCCGCCGCGCCCGATTCCGGAAATTACACCGCGGCTGCGGCTGTCCGGCCTCGAGGCATTTACGCTCACGCCGGAGATTCCATTCGTCAATGTCGGCGAGCGCACCAACGTCACCGGCTCGGCGCGCTTTCGCAAGCTCATCACCGGCGGCGACTACTCGGCTGCGCTTGCCGTCGCACGCGATCAGGTCGAGAACGGCGCGCAGATCATCGACGTCAATATGGACGAGGGGCTCCTCGATTCCGAGAAGGCGATGACGACATTTCTCAACCTGATCGCCGCCGAGCCCGACATTGCGCGCGTGCCGATCATGATCGACTCCTCGAAGTTCTCGGTCATCGAGAGCGGCTTGAAATGCGTCCAGGGCAAGGCGGTGGTCAATTCGATTTCGCTCAAGGAGGGCGAAGAGTCGTTCATCCACCACGCCGAGCTCGTTCGCCGGCACGGCGCCGCCGTGGTAGTCATGGCATTTGACGAAGCGGGTCAGGCCGACACGCTCGAAAAGAAGACGAAAATTACCGCGCGCGCTTACGACATTCTGGTGAACCGGGTGGGTTTTCCACCGCAGGACATCATCTTCGATCCGAACATCTTCGCGGTGGCGACCGGAATGGAGGAGCACAACGGCTACGGCCTTGCCTTCATCGAAGCCGCGCGATGGATCAGGCAGAACCTGTCGCTCGCGCACGTGTCCGGCGGCGTCTCCAATCTGTCGTTCTCGTTTCGCGGTAATGAACCGGTGCGCGAAGCGATGCATTCGGTCTTCCTCTATCACGCCATCGCCGCCGGCATGGATCTGGGCATCGTCAATGCCGGCCAGATCGCCGTCTATGACGATCTCAATCCCGAACTGCGCGAGGCTTGCGAGGATGTCGTGCTCAACCGGCGCGCCGATGCGGCCGAGCGACTGTTGGCGCTCGCCGAGCGTCATCGCGGCCATGGCAAAGAACGCAAGGAAGCCGACCTGTCGTGGCGCCAATGGCCGGTGGAGAAACGACTGGCACACGCGCTGGTGCACGGCATCACCGATTTCATAGAAGCTGACGTCGAGGAAGCGCGCCGCAAACTGCCGCGCCCGCTCGCGGTTATCGAAGGGCCGTTGATGGACGGCATGAACATCGTCGGCGACCTGTTTGGTTCGGGCCGGATGTTCCTGCCGCAGGTGGTGAAATCGGCCCGCGTCATGAAACAAGCCGTCGCCTATTTGATGCCGTATATGGAGCAGGAGCGAGACGGCCGCGCTCACGTCTCAACCAACGGCAAGATCGTGCTCGCCACGGTCAAGGGCGATGTCCACGACATCGGCAAGAACATCGTCGGCGTCGTGCTTCAGTGCAACAATTATGAGGTCGTCGACCTCGGCGTGATGGTGCCAGCGGAAAAAATCCTCCACGCCGCAATCGCCGAACAGGCCGATATTGTCGGTTTATCCGGCCTGATCACGCCGTCGCTCGACGAAATGTGCGACGTCGCGGCGGAAATGGAGCGGCAAGGCTTCGAGGTCCCGCTGTTGATCGGCGGCGCCACCACGAGCCGCGTGCACACGGCGGTCAAGATCCACCCCAATTACAAGCGCGGCCAGGCGATCTACGTCAACGACGCCAGCCGGGCGGTGGGCGTGGTTTCCGCGCTGATGGCGCGCGATGTACGCGTCCGCTATGTCGCCGATACGCGCGCCGAATATGCGCGCATCGCCGCCGCACATGCCCGCGGCGAAGACAACAAACAGCGGCTTTCGATTTCTGCCGCGCGCGCCAATGCGCTCAGGCTCGACTGGTCCGGCGCCTATGCGCCGCCGGTGCCGCAGTTTCTCGGCACGCGTATATTTGTCGATATCCCGGTCGCCGCGCTGGTCGATTACATCGACTGGACGCCGTTCTTCGCCACCTGGGAGCTCACCGGGAAATATCCCGCAATCCTCAACGATCCGACGCTGGGTGAAGCAGCGCGCAGCCTTTATGCCGACGCGCAAGACATGCTGCAGCGGATGATTGCGGAAGGCTGGTTTACGACGCGCGCCGTGATCGGCTTCTGGCCTGCGAACAGTGACGGCGATGACATCCTCGCCTTCGCCGACGAAGCGCGGAAGACTCCGATCGCGACGCTGCGAACGCTGCGCCAGCAGCTCGTCCGGCGTGAAGGCAGAGCCAATCTGGCGCTCGCAGACTTTGTCGCGCCTCGCGCGAGCGGGCTCGCCGATTATATCGGCGCCTTCGCCGTCACCGCTGGCATCGGAGAGGATGCGGTGGTCGAACGCTTCAAACATGCCAACGACGATTATTCCGCGATCATGGCCAAGGCACTTGCCGATCGGCTTGCCGAAGCGCTCGCGGAGCGCATGCATCAGCGGGTGCGCCGCGAATTTTGGGGCTATGATTCTGGCGAAGCGCTGAGCAATGCGGAGCTGATCGCCGAACGCTATCGCGGCATTCGTCCGGCGCCTGGTTACCCGGCTCAGCCCGATCACACCGAGAAAGGCACGCTGTTCGCGCTCCTCGGCGGCGAGAACGCGATCGGCGTGAAATTGACCGAAAGCTTTGCGATGTGGCCGGGCGCTTCGGTGTGCGGCCTCTATTTCAGCCATCCGGAGAGTTATTATTTCGGCGTCGGCAAGATCGAACGCGATCAGGTCGAAGATTACGCGCGGCGCAAAGATCAAACGCTCGCCGCGACCGAGCGATGGCTGGCGCCCATTCTAAACTACGATCCAGCACCGCTGACGCAGACCGCGGCGGAGTAGGTGCTGGTTTCCGCTGGCGCGGGAATGAACGGGACTACCCGCCCATTTTCCTCGCGATCGCCCGCTCGACAAACAAGGCCGCTTCAAGCGCGGCGTGGTCGCGGCCAAAGCGGCCGACGATCTGAATGCCGAGCGGCAAGCCGTCACTGTCGTTCATGCCGGTGACATTGATGCAGGGCGCGCCCATCAAGGTCCATAGCCGGTTGAACATCGGATCGCCGGTGGTGGCAAAACCGCGCGGGGCGGCGCCCGGCGCCGACGGCGTGAGGACCACGTCATGGTCCGCCATTGCGTCGGCGAGGAGCTGGCGCGCGCGGCTCGCGAGGCGGCGGGCAGCGTCATATTCATCGGCCGATATCGCGGCGGCGCGATCGAGCTGTGTACGCAGCGACGGATCGATGCGGTCGCGATGACGCTCATATTCGAACGCCAGCGCGCGGATATTTTCATAATCCTGGATGGTGAATTGCGCTTCGTAAGCGTCTTCGATGATCGGGGACAAGTCCAGATCGGCGACCTTGGCCCCCGCCGCCGCCGCGATCCGCGCCGCGCTTTCCACCGCCTGCTGCATCGCTGGACTTGCTTTCGGCCACAGATGGGTGCGAGCCACTGCGATCCGCGGCGCGGCCGGGGCTGCGCTGTCGACCCTAAGCTCCCGCTGCAGGATGGCCGCTGCTGCGAAAGCGACATCGGCGACGCCGGCGCCGAACAGACCGGCGGTATCGAGGTGCCAGGCTACGTCCTTCACCCCGACCATCGGGATCAGGCGGTACGACGGCTTGAATGCGGCCACCCCGCAGAACGCCGCCGGACGGATCACCGAACCGGCGGTCTGGGTGCCAAAGGCGAGCGGCACCATGCCGGCAGCAACCGCCGCGGCCGATCCGGCCGACGAGCCGCCCGGCGTATGAGCGGGATTGCGCGGGTTGCGCGTCGCCGATGGCACCAGTGATGCGAATTGCGTCGTCACCGTTTTGCCAAGCACGATGCCGCCGGCTTGGCGGGTCAACACCACCGCGGTCGCATCGCAGGCCGGCCGATGATTGGCGTAAACGGGCGAGCCGTACTGCGTCGCCAGATCGGCAGTGTCGAAAATGTCCTTAAAGCCGACCGGCAGTCCGCGCAGCGGTAAGGAGGAAAGACGCGCATCGTCTGCCGCGCGGCGCGCGCCGGCAAGGTCAAGCGTGGCGAAGGCGCCGATGTCCTTTTCGCGCGCGGCGATCGCCTCAGCGCACATTTCGACGACGGCCCGCGGCGTGAGTTTGCCGGCTTCAAGGCGTGCGGCGAGATCGAGAGCGGACAGCATCAGGCGCGCTCAATCAAAGCGACGATTCCGGTGGTCGCTCGGCGCACGTAAGGGAACGCGATCAGCCCGGTGACCGACGCGACCGGCCAGCCGATGAAGAAAGCCGAAAGCCAGCGGCCGACGAAGTCGGCGCGGCAGCTGACGACGAAAACGACGATGCCAGTCGCCAGAATGGGAAAGATAAACTTGGCCTTGCCGTCCATGACGCTCCCCTCCCGCCGAGCATGATGTGCCCCGAAAGGAGGGATGGGATCAAGGGTCAGAGGACGGACGATAGACGGCGGAGGATGGATGCCGGAGGTGAAAGTAGAAATCCGAGACCCTGTTGCGGCATCCGTTATTCGTCGTCCGGCATCCGGAATGGTTAACGCATTGCTGCGCCGTCAATCTTGAGCAGTCTTTAACGGAATTCCTCGCATTGTCGCGTTCATGACGCGTGGAGTTCAGTGGTCGCTCGTCTGTTTTATTGTCTTCATCGCGCTGATCGCTCTTGCCGGCTGTAGCCATTATCTCTTCGCCGAGCGCGAGCCGTGGCGCCGTGACGCCGAAGTCGCCTGCCTTAATACCGGCGCGGTGAAAGAGACCCCGCAGCGCGTACGCATTTCGGCGATCAGCGGGCCGGGAATTTGCGGCATGGATTATCCGCTTCGGGTCGCCGCACTCGGCGACAACCCGCCGCTTGCCTATGACGCGGAGCCGCCACGCCCGCCCGGCAATATCCCGACCGGCGCACTACCCCAAGACGTGCCGCCGATCGTGTCGCAGGGTTGGCCGGATGCGCTGTCGAGAAGAATGCGGCCAGTCACGGACCAGGCCGGGCCGATCCAATCGCGCGCACTGCCGCCGGTCCAGACCAGCGAACCGCCATACGATCCTTATGCCCGCACTTCTGCGCCTTCGCGGTCAGCACCGATCATGCCCGGCGGGACCGGACAACCGTTGTCGATCAATGCCCCGGGCGTTTCGGCGGCCGAGCCGGATGACGGGGAGGTCGGCATTCCCGGCGGGCCGCTGCATCCGTATTACGGCGGCGCCCAGGCACCGTATTCACCCGGCATCGATCGCAATCCTGGCACCGCTGAGCCGCTGCCGCCGCTCGGTCCGCCGCACGGCCCAACGGTGACGGCGTCGGCTGGACCGGTCGAAGTGAGCCCGCCGGCGACGCTCGCCTGCCCGATTGTTGCCGCGCTCGATCAGTGGATCGGCACGGCGGTTCAGCCCGCGGCGATGCGCTGGTTCCGGCAGCCGGTGGTCGAGATCAAGCAGATCTCCGCCTATTCCTGCCGCGGCATGAACGGCAATCCGAACGCCCACATTTCCGAGCACGCTTTCGGCAATGCGCTCGATATCGCCGAATTCGATCTCGCCGACGGGCACGTCATCAGCGTGCAATATGGCTGGCACGGCTCGCCGGAGGAGCAAGGCTTTCTGCACGACGTGCAGTCAGCGGCCTGCGATCAATTCTCGACCGTGCTCGCGCCCGGCGCCAACGTCTATCACTACAATCACATTCACGTCGATCTGATGCGGCGCGCGAGCGGGCGGCGCATCTGCGAGCCGTCCGCCATACCGGGCGAAGTAGCCGCGGCGCGTGCCGGCGGCCGTTTTGCCACGCAGCCCTACGGCGACCACTACAGCGATCGCGGCGTCACCGGCTCGATCGCAAGCCGATCGGGTCGGCGAGAAGCCACCGAAGATGATGACCGGCGGCCGAGCGCGGTTGCCGGAGATGATTAAGTGAGAGCCGCGATGCGGTGACCCGCACAGCGCGATTTATCGCCCGCTTGCTTCCATCTGACGCAACACCGCTGCGCTCGGCCAGCAATCGAGTTTCAACCCGTTACGCTTCTGATATTCGCCAAGTGCGGCGCGCGTCAGCATGCCGGCTTTGCCGTCGATCTTGTCATGATAATAGCCGCGCGCGGTGAGAAGCTGTTGCATGCGATCGAGATCGGCGGTCGGCAATTGCACGATATTGGTCCATGGCGTTTCGAACGGACGCGGATCGGTGATGCGGTCGCTCAAATGGCCGACGAACAACACATAGAGGTCGGAAAAATTATATTCCTTGATGGCAAAATAGTTTTTCGTGGCAAGAAACGACGGCCCATAGAGACCCGCCGGCTGCAGGAGCGACGCTGTCTCGGCGCGTTCTGGCGCGGATAAATCACGGCCATAGGCTGGCTTGAAGCCGCGCGCGAGCCACTCGCCGATCGTCAGCGTGTAGCCCGGCACGCCGACGGTGCAATCGACATCGGCGGGCGGATGCACTTCATAGGCCCAGTGCAGGCCGGGTTGCCAGCCTTTGCCGCGCAATTGTTTGGCGGCGGACGCAAGCGCATCGGGCACCGAATGCCAGATGTCCGCGCGGCCGTCGCCGTCGAAATCGACCGCGTATTTCAGGTAATCCGACGGCAGAAACTGCGTGAGCCCCATCGCCCCCGCCCAGGAACTCTTCATGTCGGCAAGCTTGATCTGGCCCTGCTCGACGATCTTGAGCGCCAGCAAAAACTCGGTGAGGAATTGCTCCTTGCGCCGACCGAGATAGGCCTGCGTCGCCAGCACGCGGATCGCATTGCGGCTGTCGGCGGCGCGACCGAAATCGGTCTCGCGCCCGAAGATCGCCAGCAATATCGTCGATGGCACACCGAATTGACGTTCGATCGAGTCGAGCGGCCCGCGATAGCGGTCGTAGATCTTGCGGGCCTCGCCGGCGAGCCGCTCGATCGCCGGCTCTTTGAGATAGTCTGCTGGAGTCGTTACAAATTCCGGTTGCCCGGCGGCAGGCCGCTCCGGGCGGCCCGGCAGTACGAGATCGGGCAGTGTGAGATCGGGCTCGAGCCCGTGCGTCGCCATTTCAAATGTGGCGCGTGAAATGCCAAGGGCTTGCGCTTGCGGCCATAGCGATTGCAGCCATGCCGCAAATGCCGCATCGGCTTCAGCGGCTCGCGCCCATAACAATGCGCACAGCAGAGCCATCACGGCACCGCAGCGGGGAACCAAGCGGCTTCGCATCATCGGATGTCCATATCGCCGCGCGCGAACCGAGCGGAATAGTCACGCGTTGATACAAGAATACTGCTCGATTGCCCGGAGAGAGCCATGCAAGTGCCCCTGGAGATCGCGTTCCACAATATCAAAAGCGCGAAATGGGCGGAGGAGCTTATTCGCGCACGCGTCGCCGAACTGGAGGAAATTTACGGCCGGCTCATTTTCTGCCGGGTTCGCGTCGACCAGCGCGCGAAAAACAGCGCCGGTACAATTCCGCCCGTGCTGCGGATCGAGCTCGGCATTCCGGGCCATAAGGAACTGGTCGTCAGTCATGAACCCGAACATCTCGAACGCAAATTCCAACGTCCCGATTTGCACAATGCGATCCATGAAGCCTTTCGCATTGCCGAGCGGCGGTTGCGCGACCTCAAGGAGCAGCGCGAGCGCCGCACCAAGGAGCCGCACCACGATTCCGAGAATAAGGTCCTCGGCCAAGTGGCGGAGCTGGCGCCAGAAAGAAGCCAAGGGTTCCTCATGACCAAGGAGGGCGGCTCTTGTATTTCCACCGCAACGCGATCTTGACTGGCAATTTTGACAAATTGCGGCGCGGCGACGAGGTCTATTACATCGAGGACGTCGGCGACACTGGGCCGATGGCGACCAAGGTCTGGGTAAAAGGCCGCTGAAAACCAATACCATACCGCCTCTGCTCGTCACGCCCGGCCTCCGTGCCGGGCATCCACGTCTTTGTTTGCAGTTCAGCGCAAGATGTCGATGGCCGGAACAAGTCCGGCCATGACGGTTCACCGCACCGCGACGATGAACAGCCGCGGGAAGCGCAGCAGCACTTTTCCATCGAACCGCGGCTTATAAGCGCCGACGATTTTTTCCGTGTAGGCGGCAAGAAACTTTTCGCGGGCATCGGCGTCGAGCGGCGACAGGAACGGCTGCAGCGACGAGCCCTTGAACCATTCGGTGATGGCCTCCGGCGAGGCCATCACGTGATTGTAGACGATGTGCCAGATGTCGATGGCGCTGCAGACCGGTTTGAGCAGATCGTAATAGGCCTCCGGCGGCGGCAGATCCTCGCGCGGCGCCGCTTTGATTTCCGGATGATCCCGCCACGGCCCGCTCTCGCCGACTTCGCGTTGAAAGACGAGAGTCGATTCGCGGGTATTGTCGGGCATTTGAATTGCCAGCACGCCGCCCGCCGGCATCGCCTGCAGCAAGCGCCGCATGATCGCCGGATGATCGGGCAGCCATTGCATCACAGCATTGCCGAAGATCAGGTCGGTGCGCGGGTCGGGCGTCCAAGTTGCAATGTCGTCCTGCACGAATTTGCAGTTCGGCAGCCGTTCGCGCGCCTTGCGCAGCATATCGGGCGAGGAATCAAGCCCGATAACCTCCGCTTGCGGATAGCGCTCGACCAGAAGCTCGGTGGAATTGCCCGGCCCACAGCCGAGATCGACCACAAGGCGCGGCTTCGGTAGCGGCACTTGCGCGAGCAGGTCGCGCGGCGGGCGCGTGCGCTCGTCCTCGAATTTGAGATATTGCCGTGCGCTCCAGTCTTCCATTGCTGTACTTCGAGATTCGATTCGGATGCCGATCCATACCATGGATCAGGCGGCTGCAGGCGGCTGCGGTTCGGCGGCAGGGCCGCTTGGGCCGCCGGCATGATGGTCGGCGGCGAAGACCAGATAGACCGCCGGCACCACGAACAGGGTGAACAGCGTCCCGATCGACAGTCCCGAGGCGATCACAACGCCCATCTGGAAGCGCGACACTGCGCCGGCCCCGGTCGCGGTGATCAGCGGCACGACGCCGAGCACCATGGCGGCGGTCGTCATCAGGATCGGCCGCAGCCGGATCGCCGCGGCCTGTTCGATGGCCT
>Ga0335081_10010196_pt1 | contig 15170 bp, 16 predicted proteins | sample Lox_Sample_35_FD_206713 | JGI IMG/M metagenome (GOLD analysis project Ga0335081, IMG submission 206713) | Soil microbial communities from Loxahatchee National Wildlife Refuge, Florida, United States - Lox_Sample_3.5 | ecosystem: Environmental > Terrestrial > Soil > Wetlands | place: USA...
GCCGGGGAAGCCCGAGCGAAGGAGCTGGGTGTTGTACCGCCAGCGAGGGTTTGCCGACGCGAGTCGTCGACGAGAAAAACCCAGGTCCTTCGCGACCGTCTCCCGGCCTGGAAAAGACGGCCGGGAGCTCTCGGTCGCTCAGGATGACAGCAGCTTTAATTGCTTGCCGAGTTTATTTTTGTGATGGTCATCCTGAGCGAGGAAGGGGCCCCGGCGCACTCTCCAGCCGGGGAGGCCCGAGCGAAGGAGCTGGGTGTTGTACCGCCTGAAACAAACTGTCCCAGGCGCCCGTCAGATCGTCCCAACGAGGGTTTGCCGCTTCGATTAGCGCAATCTTCTTCGCGCGCAGCCAGCCTTTGATCTGCTTTTCGCGATCAATTGCCGACCAGGGATCGGAATACCGCTCGTAGTAAACGAGGCGGTGCACGCTGTACTTGGCCGTGAATCCGTTGTGGACTTTGTGTTTGCGCTGGAACGTACGCAGATCAATGCGGCTGGTTACACCCGTGTAAAGTGTCCGCCGCGAAGCGTTGGTAAGAATGTAGACGACGTAGGTTTTCACTGCAAAACCCAGGTCCTTCGCGACCGTCTCCCGGCCTGGAAAAAACGGCCGGGAGCTCTCGGTCGCTCAGGATGACAATTAAATTACCGTCCCGCCCCAACCAGAGCAGGTTCCGCTTCATACATCGGGAACCAAGACGTCGCGCCCTTCAGTCGCTGGTTGACATTCTCGATGTTCTTCACGCCTTCGCTTTCGAGCCACTTGCGGAATGCCGGCGGACCGTCTTTGGCGAACAGCGGAATACCATCTTTCCAGGTAGCGCGGCCGCAGAGCACGCCGTTGAACTTGACGCCCGCTTCGGCAGCCAGTTCGAGCGACTCGGTGAACTCGGCATTCGAGACGCCGGCCGAAAGATAAATGAACGGCTTGGTCGCGACGGCAGCGGCGTCGCGGAAGTGCTGCATGGCTTCTTTCTTGCTGTAGGCGGTCGGGCCGGCGTAGGTTTTTGCGCCTTCGACGAATTTGATGGTGATCGGCACTTCGACTTTCATCACGTCCACACCGTAGCGATCTTTGGTGAACTCGGCCATGCTGGCTTTAACGATCTGCGGTTTCTTCTTGGCAAAGTCTATGCCCTTTTCGTCCAGACCTTCTTCGTAGCCGACGAACTCGAGGAAGAAGGGAATATCGTTGGCGCGGCACTCGTCGCCGATGCGTTCCACCCAGGCGTGCTTCTGGTCGTTAATCTCCTTGGGATCGAAGGGTGTGTAGTAGAGCAGAATCTTGACGCAGTCGGCGCCGGCTTCTTTCAGGCGGCGCACGGACCAATGATCGAGCAGGTCGGGCAGGCGGCCGGGACCGGTCTTGTCGTAACCGGTCTTCTCATAGGCGAGCAGCAGGCCGGCGTTCCTGGCGCGCCGCTTGGAGGCGGGCAGCCCCCACTCGGGATCGAGCAGGATGGCGCTGGCGTGCGGGGTGAGCACTTCCGCCACCAGCGACTTGAATTCTTCCAGGCCGGCGTCGGTGGCATGCTGCCCAAGGGCCTTCTTCAGGGAACCGCGCTGGTCCATGGCAGCAGCGCCGATCACGCCCTGGGCTGTGGAGACTGCCTTCAGGCCTTTCAGTTTTCCGGGGGTAAGCTTCACGGGATTTCCTCCTTATGATTTGGCGCGGCGAGCGCTATGACGAGTGGTGAGGGCCGGGACTCAATCCCGCATTTTAACACCGGCAGCTTGCCGCGGACGGGGGCGCCTTACTGCCGCAGCAGCAGTGTTCCCAGGATGGCACGCTGGCGCGCGATCAGCGACTCGACTCCGCGCTTGGCCAGTTCGGTCATACGGTGGAGCTGGTCTTCGTCGAAGGCGCGCTGCTCGGCCGTGGCCTGGATCTCGACGATCTTCTTCCCGCCGGTCATGACGAAGTTAAGATCGACTTCGGCGCGCGAATCTTCTTCATAGTTGAGATCGAGCAGGATTTCGCCATCCACGATGCCGACGCTGGTGGCGGCAACAAAATCGCGGACCGGCGCGGCCGTGAGCGTGCCCGCTTCGACCAGCTTCTGCATAGCGAGACCGAGCGCGACGAACGATCCGGTGATGGACGCGGTGCGGGTGCCGCCATCGGCCTGAATCACGTCGCAATCGATCCAAATGGTGCGCTCGCCCAGGCGGGCGAGGTCGGTGACGGCGCGCAGCGCTCGCCCGATCAGCCGCTGGATTTCATGGGTGCGCCCGCCGATGCGTCCACGGGCGGCTTCGCGCGGAGTGCGCGTGAGCGTGGAGCGCGGCAGCATGCCGTATTCGCCGGTGATCCAGCCCTTGCCGGAACTGCGCATCCAGGCGGGGACGGACTCTTCGACCGACGCAGTGCAGATCACCCGCGTATTTCCGACCTCGATCAGCGCCGAGCCTTCCGCGGTGGTGATGTAGTCGGGAACGATATTCAGCGGCCGCAGTTGGTCGGTCGCGCGATTATCGGAGCGAAAGAACATCTACCCTCCCATATCCACGTGCTGCACATCTTCGAGCGCGTGTCCCATGAAGCGTTCACCCAAACTGCGGAATTTGTCGACCGAGTCCGTCGCGAAGAACTTCATGCGCGTGGGTGTGCGGCGCTCGGCGCCTTCGGTGGTCTTGGGCGGAGCGATGCGCAGCTTTTCTGCGACGCAGCGGGCGGTCGCTTCCGCCGAATCGACAATTTCCACCCGCCAGGGCGCCACGCTGCGCAGCAGGGGCTTGATGAGCGGATAATGCGTGCAGCCGAGCACGAGCACGTCGGGGCCGGTTTCAAAATCGTGGAAGACGTCGTCGAGATAGCAGTGCGCGACCTGCTGTGTGACCGGATGCTCGACCCAGCCTTCTTCAATGAGCGGCACGAACAGCGGACATGCTTTCTCGCACACCTGCACGCCGCGCTTCTCCAAAGCGTGCTGGTAGGCGTGGCTCTTGATGGTGGCTTCGGTGCCGATCACAAGCACCTTCTTGCGGCGAGTGGCAGCGGCGGCAGATTCCGCGCCCGGCTCGACCACGCCAACCACCTCCACATGCGCAACGTCGCGAATCGGATCGAGTGCCAGCGCGCTGGCCGTGTTACAGGCAATCACCAGCAGTTCCGCACCCTGCTCTTCCAAGAATTTCGTCGCCGAGACCGCGTACTTGGCGATGGTTTCCCGCGACTTCGATCCGTAGGGCAGGCGCGCGGTGTCGCCGAAATAGATGAAATCGGCATCGGGAATGCGCGCTGTCAGTTCGCGCAACACGGTCAGCCCGCCCACGCCGGAGTCGAACACGCCAATGGTTGCTCGCCTCATCGCAATTGTTCGAGGAGTTGCTCTACCGTGACTGCATCATAGAAACACTCAAGATCTGCATGCCCTGCCAGGGTTTCACGCTCCTTGCCGTCCACCAGAATCTTCACTCGCGTGACGCCGGGAAGGTTCGCCGTCAGCGTCTTTACCAGTGACGCGAGCGTCAGCGTTTCGACAAAGACGCCGGAGGGATGTCCCTCGGCAAACGACTCCGTCGTATCAACCACGGCCGTATCCGTACCCACCAGGAAGACGTCTTTCACATCGGCAGTGGCCGGCAATTCGTGGGCCGATGGGCGCTTGACGTATTCCCCCACCAGCGCGCGCAGGATCTCGCGGCCCCGCTCGCCGGGATCGGGCGGCAGTGCTATGGAAACCGTCTCGGCTCGCACCACGCCGGGATCATCGTATGCCAGATACAGAGTCACGCGCGAGGGCGGTCCTGTAACCGGCGCCGGGATGGGCCGCCGATCAGGCAGGCTCTGGACGCGCGACTGCTCGTTGCGGCGCAAGCTGAAGAGATAGGCTCCCATCACCAGTACCGCCGCCAGCAGACAACCGGTTGCGATGGTGAAAGAACGGTTCATCTCTCCGCCTCTACTCGCGTTCGTCCAACCACGATGGCTTCGGCGACCGCAGCGGCGATGCGTTGCTGATAGCCGCCCGCGCTCACGCTGCTGACGTCGGCACTGGAGGGCGCGACTTCGATGGCAAGTGCGGCAGCGGCCACGTTGTTCAGCGGCTTGACGGGCGCGGGGAATTCGGCGCCAGGAATCTCGTGCTTGCCGAGTTCGGCCTTCACGATGCCGGCCAGGGCGCGGCTGCTCAGCACGTAGCGGGCCTGGGCCGTGTCCCACGGGAGAAAGCTGGCGGGCTTAGCGGATGCTGAATTAATCAGGGCGGTATACACGCGCACGCCGCGTCCCTGCGATGCGGCGTGCAGGCTAAGGTAAACGGCTACCCGCGCGGCGTCGGCGATGGCGGCGCGCTGCTCCACGCCCACCGTCACGTCGGCGTCCCGCGACATGATCACGCTGATGCCGTGGCCCTGGAGTTCGCTTCGCAAGCGGCGCGCAAAGGCCAGTGTGACTCCCTTTTCCTCCAGGGTGTCGCTCAGCAGCGCCCCCCGATCCTCGCCACCGTGCCCCGGGTCCAGCATGACGACGAACCCCGGTCTGGCGGTCAACGATTGCAGGGTCGGGGGCGGAGGCACGGCGACCGCGGCAGGCAGCGTCGCCGCCGAAGGAGCATTTCCCGTTACCACCGTCGGTGGAGCTTGAGCCTGGGCCGGAGCGGGCACGATCTCGATTGTCCTGCGATCAGCCGTGAATTGAGCCAGGAGGGGCACGCGGCCGGCAACCACCAACTCCGCCTTGCCATTGTTTTCGGAGAAAGTAATCAAAGAAACCAGGGGATTCTCCGGCCGGAGAATGTAAGAATTGCTGACCACGGCATCGCGCGTGAAGCTCATTTTGAGCTTGCCGGGTTCGGTACTGATCAGGGGATTGACCGCAGCGGTGAAGTTCAGGTTCAGCCCGTTCTCGCGCACATCGGTGGTGAAACGCGTTCCCACCCCGCCAAGAAAAAGACGGCGGCCTGCTTCGTGGTAGTCGGTTTTGGTCGCGAGCATGAGCCCCAGGAGCGTGGGTAGAGCACGCAACGGAACCAGCCCGCGGTCGTTTTCCAGTACAAAGGGCCCGGGTAGTCCGATCCTCTGCCCCGCCACCTTCCCAATGCTGGCGTTTTGCCGAAACTCGGCTTCGAGATGGTTAAAGTGCAGCTTCCACCTCGCCCCAGCCGCGCCGGCGGTCACGTTGCCAAAGGGTTCCAGGGCCTCCAGCAGGGCGACATATTCCTGCCCTTCGTGGTCGGAGACCGGCAGGGAATAACTGACCCGAGGACCATAGATGGAGAGCAGCTTATCCTCGGCTGACGGGGCGCTTGCCAGCAAACAGAGCAGTATGGCAGCCATGGCGGCGGCGCGCGCCGCGCTCCGGGCGGAAGCCAGGCGCTCAGTCCAGGGCATAGATGGTCAGCCCGCTCAGCAGCTTGGGATAGAAATCCGTGGATTTCTGTGGCAGGACTTCCCCCGCGAAAGCGGTATCGCGCACCTGGTCGATGCGCGCCGGGTTCATCAGAAAGGCGACATTGGCGCCCTCACGGACCCGCGCTATGGCCTCTCCGGCATCGCGCAGATAGTTGATGTAGCGTTGCTCACGAATAGCCTCCTCCGAGATTCCCAGCACAAGCTCCAGGCCGAGCTTATGGAGAATCACAACGTCCAGACCGCGCTGATGCGGGGAGAGCTGTGCCAAGGTCTGCTCGACGTCCTGCTGGCGCGCACGCAACAGGAAGCTGTCATCCTGCGTAATGGCCAGCAGGACACTGCCCTGGTTGCCTGCGGACCGCAGCATCTCGGTGGCTCGGGCGCCATCACTCACCTGGACCCGCTCCACGTCGAAAAATACCTTGGCCGAGTCCAGGAACTGCTCCTCGCGGAAGCTTTCCAGTCCGGAAATCACACGGTGCGTGGGCAGGATCACCAGACCCTCGGCGTACATGTTGATGAAGGTCATCATGACATGGTCGTAGGGGGCCTCGCCAGGAGGCGGCGCCGCGGCGTCCTGCTGGCGGCGCTCACGCTGGTAGTTGAGGGCTGTTTCATAACGGTGGTGACCGTCGGCAATGATCAGCTTGGTGCTCTCCATGCGCCGGCGGATGAATTCAACCAATCCGGGAATGGGCCAGAGACGGTGCAGGACGCCGTACTCGTCGCGTACCTCGGCCGCAGCGGGATAGCGGACCACCTTGGCGAGGGCGTCGTCGATCTCGCCCGCGGGATCGTTGTACAGCATGAAAAGCTGGCCAAAATGGGCGCGCGTTGCCCGCAAAAGACTGAGGCGATCGGCCTTGGGCCCCGAGTGGGTGTGTTCATGCCGATAAACCACGCCGGTTTCGTAAGGCTCGAGCTGTCCGAGCGCGATGAACCCCCGCCGTTCCAGGCGCTTCTCGGGGTCACCGGGAAGAGCAAACTCCTGCGCATAGGCGTAAAGCACAGGGTCCGGGTCCGGGAGGAAGATGCCCTCCTGGCGCCATTGCGAGAGGGCTTGCGCGGCGCGGCTGTATACGTTGCGGCCGTTGTCACCGGGTTCGCGCTTCCCGAGGATGATGCGTACCAGATTGTAGGGACTGGCCGCGTAGTAGCGCTCCTGCATCTCCGCGGTGATCTTGTCGTAGGGCTGCGTAACGACGTCCGCCAGCCGCACCCGGGCGGGGTTGTAGCGCAGGGCGGGGAAGGGGAGGATTCTGGCCATATTGGCGAATGGGTACGTTTGGAATTGTAACAAGAGCGTCAGGAAACCTCGCGGGTGGGCGCGCCATCCCACGGAATACGTCAGCTGAGCAGGCGCGCTTGGGATGGGAAGGCCAGCCAGGCTGTGATAACATCTGCGCTACAGAACGTTGACAGATAACCATCGAGGATTGGGCCCAATCATCCCGTCCCCCCTACTAGCTTGTTGACGAGGTTGGTCGTGTCTCGGAACGTGTGGACATCCCGCTTTCCGACTAGCTGCGCCCGTTTAGGCCGCGCTGCGCTGCTGTTACTGGTTAGCTTGCTGGCGCCGGCGGTGGCGAATCCAGCCGCAGTGGCGCAGAGCGTATCCGATGAAGTCCACGTGGCTCCGCGCAAGCCGCCCGATGTACCCAAGGATCCTCGCGAGGGTATTGACCCGGCCCTGAAGACACACACCAAACCCATCAAGGTCGACGTTGATCTGGTGCTGGTCTCGGTGACCATCACCGATCCCATGAATCGCCTGGTCACCGGCCTCGAACGCGACAACTTCCAGGTTTTCGAAGATAAGCAGCAGCAGGAGATTCGTCACTTTTCGAGCGAGGACGCCCCGATTTCGCTGGGGGTGATTTTCGACATGAGCGGCTCCATGTCGAACAAGATCGAGAAGTCGCGGCAAGCGGTGGTGGAATTCTTCAAGACCGCCAACCCGAAAGACGAGTTCTTCATGATTGCCTTCAATGACAGGCCGGAGCTGGTCTCGGACTTTACCCGCTCGGTCGAGGATATTCAGGGCAAGCTTATCTATACCGTGCCGCGTGGGCGCACCGCGCTGCTCGACGCCATTTACCTGGGCATGAACAAAATGCGGGAAGCCCAGAACAGCAAGAAAGCGCTGCTCATCATCTCCGACGGTGGCGATAATCACAGCCGCTATACCGACAGCGAGATCAAGTCGATGGTAAAGGAGGCTGACGTGCAGATCTACGCCATCGGCATTTTTGAGCCGTCCCCGCCCACCCAGGAAGAAATGCGCGGCCCGCACTTGCTGGGCGAGATTACCGACATCACCGGCGGGCGAACTTTTGTGATCGACAATCCCAATGAGCTGGCCGATGTCGCGACCAAGATCGGCATCGAGCTGCGCAATCAATATGTGCTGGGCTACCGTCCCAAGAATCCGGCGCGGGACGGCCGCTGGCACAAGATTAAAGTGAAACTGGTGCCGCCGAAAGGACTGCCGCCCCTGACCGTCTATGCCAAGACGGGATACTATGCGCCGTCGCAATAAGCTGCTCCTCCCGGCCGGGCTGCTGGGTTTGATCCTGGTCCTTTTGGCCAGTGCCCAGAATCCGCCGCTCCCCGACAAGGGCACTGCGCAACCCGGAGCCGACAAGGCACCGCCGGCCTCCTCGTCGCAGCAGGATGTCGAGCGCGGCGATAACGGCACCTTTACCTTCAAGAAGAAAGTGGAAGAGGTGGTGCTGCATGCCACGGTCACCGACCAGAAGCAGCATCTGGTTTCCGGCCTGCGCCAGGGCGATTTCTCGGTGTTTGAAGACGGCAGGCCGATGATGATCACCTCCTTCCACCAGGAAGACATACCCGTGGCGATCGGCATCGTGATCGACAATTCAGGTTCCATGCGGGACAAGCGCCAGAAGGTGAACCAGGCCGCCCTTAATCTGGTTCGGGCCAGCAATCCTCAGGATGAGCTTTTTGTCGTCAACTTCAACGACGAGTACTACCTCGATCAGGACTTCACATCCAACATTAATCAGCTGAAGGAAGGGCTCGATCACATTGAGTCGCGTGGCGGGACGGCGCTCTACGACGCAGTCCTGGCATCCGCAGATCATCTGGCCAAAGGCGCGCGCCTGGATCGCAAGGTGCTGCTCGTAGTGACCGATGGCGAAGATAACGCCAGCCGCGAGTCGCTGGAGCAGTGCGTACGCGGCCTGCAGGACCTGAACGGGCCAACCGTGTACAGCATTGGGATTCTCGGGGACGACCGCGAAGCCCATCGTGCCAAGCGTGCGCTGAACGCGCTGACTACACAAACCGGTGGCGTTGCCTACTTCCCCAAAGACCTGAATGACGTGGATAACATCAGCCGCCAGGTGGCGCACGACATCCGCAATCAGTACACCATCGGCTACAAGCCCGCCGACCCGAACCGGCCGGGATACCGCAGCGTGCGCGTCGAAGCCCATTCCACCGCTTACAAGCGCCTGGTTGTCCGCACCCGCAGCGGCTACTACGCCGGCCAGGCGCGCTCCGCAGACTAGCCGGTGGCGGACGCCTTCTCCGATTGACCGGCTGCCCGGCCTCCCTTACCCTAATTCGAGATGAAAGCCACAGAAGCTGCCCGCCTTCGCGTCGCCGAGGAAATTACTGAACTGGTCGGTGAGACTCCGCTGCTGCACCTCCGCAGGCTCACGCCGCCAGGCGCCGCCGACGTCTTCGCCAAGCTCGAATATCTGAACCCCGGCGGCAGCGTGAAAGATCGCGCCGCGATCGGGATTATCGTCCGGGCCGAAGAGCAAGGCCTGCTGCGCGATGGTTCCACCATCATCGAGGCCACGGCGGGGAATACAGGAGTAGGACTGGCGCTCATTGGCGTCAGCCGCGGTTATCGCGTGGCCCTGTTCGTGCCGGAGAAGTTCTCCCAGGAAAAAGTCATGCTCATGCGTGCCCTCGGCGCCGAGGTCACGCGCACTCCGGATGCCGAGGGCATGGAAGGCGCCATCCGCCGCGCCCGCGACTTGGCCGCGCGAACTCCCAATTCCTTCCTCGCCGGGCAATTCGAGAACATGGCCAATCCCGACTACCACTACCAGACCACCGCCCGCGAGATGTTCGAGCAGATGGAGGGCCGCATCGACGCGGTGGTTATCGGTGCCGGCACCGGCGGCACCTTCACCGGAGTGGCGCGCTACATCAAAGAGCGCGTTCCCGGCGCGCTGGCCGTCGCGGTTGAGCCGGTGGGGTCAATCCTGGGCGGGGGGCCGAAGGGGGATTACAAAATCGAGGGCATCGGCGCCAGCTTTTTCCCCAAGACGTTCGACAAGGCGCTCGCCGACGAGATCTTTGCGGTTCGCGATTCCGAGGCGTTTTCGACCGTCGCTGGCCTGGCGCGGAAGGAAGGTGTTTTTTCCGGCTCCAGCGGCGGCGCCAACGTTTACGCCGCGATCCAGATCGCTAAGCGATTGGGCGCAGGCAAACGCGTCGTCACCATGATTCCGGATTCAGCTGAACGTTATCTGTCAAAGGGAATTTTCGACGGCGCGCGATAGCCTGCGGTCATTTCAAGATCTTATGGAAAAGAACGAGCTCGGTTTCGCTACCCGCGCCATCCACGTTGGTCAGGAGCCTGATCCCTCCACCGGCGCGGTCGTCGTCCCTATCTTTGCCACATCGACCTACGTGCAGGAGGAGATCGGCAAGCACAAAGGGTACGAGTACTCGCGCGTCTCGAATCCCACCCGCACTGCCTTGGAAAAAAATCTGGCCTCGCTCGAGGGCGGGCGGACGGCGCACGTCTTCGCCAGCGGCATGGCCGCCATCAACGCCCTGTGCACGCTGCTGAAGTCCGGCGACCATGTGGTCTGCACCAACAATCTCTATGGCGGAACGCCGCGCCTGTTCAACCAGATCCTGACGAATTATGGGTTGGAGTTCAGCTACGTCGACACCACCGATCTGAAGGCCGTCGAACACGCGATGGGACGCACCACGCGCTTCGTCTTTGTGGAGACGCCGACCAATCCGCTGATGACGCTCAGCGATCTAAAGGCCATCAGCCAGATTGCCCGCCGCCACGGCGCCGAACTGGTGGTCGATAACACCTTCATGTCGCCGTATTTCCAGAAGCCCATCGCGCTCGGCGCCGACATGGTGATTCATTCCACCACTAAGTTTCTCAACGGCCACAGCGACGGCCTGGGCGGAGTTGTGGTCTGTACCCGGCCCGAGCAGGCGGAAAAGTTCGCATTTATCCAGAAAGCAGCCGGGGCAATCCTCTCTCCCTTCGAGTGCTGGCTGGTACTGCGCGGGGTGAAAACCCTGGCCATCCGGATGGAAAAGCACGATTCGAGCGGGCGCGCCGTGGCCGCTTTTCTCAGCCAGCATGGCAAAGTGAAAAAGGTGTTCTATCCCGGATTGTCCGACCATCCGCAGCACGAGTTGGCCAAGCGCCAGATGACCGGGTTCGGGTCCATGATCACAATCGAAACGGGTTCGCTCAAGAACGCGCAGAAGATGCTGCGCAAAGTCCGCGTCTGCTCGCTCGGCGAATCGCTGGGCGGAGTGGAGACGCTGATATCGCATCCTGCCACCATGACGCACGCCGCGCTGGGCGAGAAAGGAAGGCGACAGATCGGGATCACCGACGGCATGGTTCGTCTTTCGGTCGGCATCGAAGATGCCGGCGACATCATCGGCGATCTCGAGCAGGCGCTGGCGGCGATATAAAGGGCGCTTCTGGTTCTTGGTCAAGAGCCCGTAGCGCTGTAGTTGAGGCACTCGGTGAGCACGCTTAAACAACGAGTAACCAGAGGCTTGCCCGTTGTTGTCCTGCTGATGGCGGCGGCGAGCGCGGCAAACGGCGACGCTCGACCTTCCTACCAGGAACTTACCCGCAAGCTGGTAGCGGCGGCCAGGGAGCGCGCGCTTGTTCATGTCCGCTACGTTGCGGATTATGTGCGAATCCCGTACCCCGGCGGGGATGTGCCCGCCGACACCGGTACCTGCACCGACGAGATCATCCGGATTTATCGCAAAGCGGGAATCGATCTGCAGAAGGAAGTGCACGAAGATATGGTGCAGCATTTCAATGAGTATCCGCAGCAAAGGCGCTGGGGTCTTAACCACACCGATTGGAACATCGACCATCGGCGTGTGCCGAATTTAATGGCTTTCTTTCGCCGTCGGGGAGAAAGCCTCCCGACCACGAAGGATGCGAATCAGTATCTGCCAGGAGACCTGGTGGCCTGGAATTTAGGCAGCGGCGTAACGCACATTGGCATGGTGATTGATCAGAAGGGCGCCTCCGGTCGTTACATGATCCTGCACAACATCGGCCAAGGGCCACAAATTGAAGATGCGCTCTTCGATTGGCAGATCATCGGTCACTACCGGTACTACGGACCACAACACTAGGCCGGACGGGGAAAACCTCGGTGCCCTCCGCGTCTCGGCGATAGACTCTTCCTCCATGACTCAAGCAAGTCGCGAATGGAACTCCGAGGCCTATCACCGGGTCTCGCGGCCGCAGTTCGAGTGGGGAGTCAAGGTACTCGACCGTTTGCCACTGCGTGGCGACGAAACCGTTGCGGACGCCGGGTGCGGCAGCGGCAAGGTCACAGCGAAGTTGCTTCAACGGTTGCCCCGCGGACGCGTGCTGGCGATGGATCTCTCGCAAAACATGCTGCAGACGGCACGCGCGCATCTGGCGCGAGACTTTCCAGGGCAGGTGCTTTTCATCGCCGCCGACCTGCATGACATCCCTCTCGACGGCGTTCTCGACGGCGTCTTCAGCACTGCCGCGTTTCACTGGCTGCCGGATCACGACCGGCTGTTCCGCAGCCTGGCGCGGGCGCTCAAGCCGGGAGGCTGGCTGGAAGCGCAGTGCGGCGGCGGCCCGAACCTGGCGCGCGTCCGCGAGCGCACGCTGGCGCTGATGTCACGGCCAGATTTCGCCCCATTCTTCGCCCAATGGGCGTCGACTTGGCACTATCCGGATGACCTCACCACGGCAGAGCGCATGCGGAATGCCGGATTTGTCGAAGTCAGGACCTGGTTGCAGGAGCAGCCGACACCTTTGTCGAATGCGGCGGAGTACAAGGAATTTCTGGCGACAGTGACGCTTCATCGCCACATTGAGCGGATCGCCGATGTTGCCCTGCGCGAAAGTTTCATGGATGAGCTTGGCCGCCAGGCCGCGGCCGATGATCCGCCTTTCACCCTGGACTACTGGCGGCTGAATATGAGCGGGCGCAAGGCGTGATTCTGCCGTCCTTGCGGGACTCGCGTTGAAATTGTGCGTTTACCCGGCACTGGCGTGCCGGGCTGGGTTCTGTCGCGCCTTCGGCGCTCAGCGTTTCTTCGGTGCAATCAATTTCAACGCAGCACACAGGCCCCAAGGGCCGTCAGAATCCAGCCCGGGACGTAAATCCCGGGAAGCCGCATAACAGAATCGGAGTCCCGCAGGGACGACAGAAACTCAGGAAATCGAATCCCCGATCCAGCTCAAATACTCCTGATCTCCATCTGCAATCGCCACCATCACGCACTCCGGGAGCTCATACGAATGCAGCTCGCGGATGGCATCGCGCACGCGCGCAAACGCCGCTGCTGTGGTCTTGATGATCAGCAGGTGCTCGGCCGCGGTCTCCACTGCGCCTTTCCAGCGGTAGACGGAATGGATTGGTCCCACGATGTTGACGCATGCAGCCAGGCGGCGCTCGACCAGCGTCTGCGCGATCTTGCGCGCTTCCTCTTCCGATCCGGCGGTCGTAAGGATGATGCGCTTATCGGTCATTTACAATCAGCCCATGCCGGGAGACGTAGCGAGCTACGTCTCTACAGGGAAGGGTTGGGCGGAAATTCTATATGACAACGGCCATCAAGTTCGGCACTTCGGGCTGGCGGGCGGTCATTGCGGAGGAGTTTACGCTGGCGAACGTCTGGCGCGCGGTCACCGGAATCGCCCGCTACGTGACCTCGCGTAAGCCGCGGGATGCCCGCATCGTGCTGGGGCGCGATCCGCGCTTTCTGGGCGAGACGCTGGTCGCGGCGGCAACAGAAATTCTGTCGGGGCACGGCATCGCACCGCTGGTGATCTCCGAACCCGCTCCCACGCCGGCAATTGCCTACGAGGTCATTCGCTCGCAGGCCGATGGCGCGATCAACTTCACGGCGTCCCACAATCCCCCGGAATACAACGGAATCAAGTTCTCGACTGCGGACGGCGCACCGGCTCTGCCGGAAGTCACCAACCAGATTGAGGCTGAGATCGCGCGTTTGGACGGTCAGCCGCTGCCGAGCGCGGAGAAAGCGCCGGCGGTTTACATCGACGTCCGTGCTGCCTACCTGGCTCGCCTCGGCGAACTGGTCGATCTGGAAACCATCCGCAATGCCGGGTTGCGGATCTGTTTCGATCCGCTGTGGGGGGCGGCACGAGGTTATCCCGACTCGCTCTTGCGCGAGGCTGGAGTTCAGGTGGCGGCGGTTCATGATTGTCGCGATGTGCTCTTTGGCGGACATGCCCCCGAGCCTGACGATCACCTGCTCTCTGCCCTCCGGAGCAAAATGGCCGAAACCGGCTCGCAGATTGGCATTGCCACGGATGGGGATGCCGATCGCTTCGGAGTTCTCGACGAAGACGGTTCCTTCCTCCAGCCGAATTACCTGATTGCTCTGCTTTTCGATTACCTGGTCGAGACCCGCGGCTGGAAGAACGGCGTAGCCAAATCCGTCGCCACCACCAACCTCATCAATGCCCTGGCGCAGCATCACAAGGTCGAGTTGCATGAGACGCCCGTGGGCTTCAAGTACATCGGCGAGCTGATCAAGCAGGACAAGATCGCGATCGGCGGGGAAGAGAGCGCGGGGCTCTCGATTCGCGGCCATGTCCCGGAAAAGGACGGCATTCTTGCGGGACTGCTCGCCGCCGAGATGGTGGCGCGCCGCCACAGGCCGCTGCGCGAGCAATTGCAGTTTCTATTTGGCAAAGTTGGTTCCTTTTATCCGTTGCGCGAGAACTTCCGCTTGACGCCGGAAGTGAAAGAGCAGTTCACTAGCAAACTGAAGGCGGAACCGCGCGAATTTGCCGGACGCAAAGTCAGCGCCGTGGTTCGAACCGACGGCCTGAAGCTGCTGTTCGAGGACGGCTCCTGGGTTTGCTACCGGCTCTCCGGCACCGAACCAGTGGTGCGTGTCTATTCGGAAGCGCGGTCCCGGGATGACCTGGCAAGACTGAGCGGGCAGGCCAAGGATTGGATCTTTCATTGATACTCGACGGCGAGCGGCTGGCGGACTTCATAGCAAAACATCCGCGCCTGCTGAATGCAGGAGCTTGGATCTATGCCGCGCGGCGCCCACTGGCAACCTCCGCCATGCTGCTGCTGACCATCATGCTCGGTTATCACGTGGTCTTCGGGGCCAACGGCATGGTGGCCTATCAGCACAAACGCCTGGAAAACCAGAAGCTGCTGCAGGACATCCTGCGCCTTGAGCAGGAGAATGGACGCATCTCGCGCAGAGTTCGCGATCTGAAAAGCGATCCCCGTGCCATCGAGCGCGAGGCCCGCGAGCAGCTCAAGTATGCGCGCCCCGGGGAAGTGGTTTACATATCTCCAGAAGCTTCCGGGCAGAACCCCGCCGCGACCGCTCAGAAGCGCTGATGGTGACAAATTGATTACAAGCAGGCGGAGATTTTTGCTTGAAATCAGCTCTGCCGCCGAGGTACAAGTTAACTCCGCAGGTTATAATACTCCAGTTAATTTGGATCGGGTGGTTTGCCAATTGAAGCTCGCGGGACGCGCCGCGAGCGACCAAGGAGAAGA
>Ga0335081_10010197_pt1 | contig 15170 bp, 11 predicted proteins | sample Lox_Sample_35_FD_206713 | JGI IMG/M metagenome (GOLD analysis project Ga0335081, IMG submission 206713) | Soil microbial communities from Loxahatchee National Wildlife Refuge, Florida, United States - Lox_Sample_3.5 | ecosystem: Environmental > Terrestrial > Soil > Wetlands | place: USA...
TTCTTCGCGTCCTCGCCGCCCGCCTTGGCGCCGTCGAAGTCGTGCGCCTTCGCCTTCTCGAGCGCGGCCTTGCACTTCTCGAGCACGTCCTTGCCCGCGGCGTACGCTTTCTCGCCGTGGTCCTTCGCCTCCTGGGCGTCCTTGATGAAGTCCTTGATCTTCTCGATGTCGCCCTTGTGATCGTCGTAGAACTTCTTCGCCTCGTCGAACTTGGCCTTCGCCTGTTCGGCCAGCTTCTTCGCCTCGTCGGCGAGCTGGCCCACCTTCTTCTCGATCTCGGCGATGGCCTGCGCGAGCGGGCTCTGCTTGTCGTCCGGTGAGGCCGAAGGCAGCATGGCCTTCACCTTGTCGACGATGGCCTTGACCGCGTCCTTCACCGACTGCGGCACGTCGTTGTACGCCTTCTCCGCCGCGGCGTAACAAGCTTCAGCTTCAGTCTTGGCGACGTCGAACTGCTTTTTCGCTTCCTCGACCTTCGCCTTGGCGCCGTCGTAGTCGTGCTTGTCCTTGACCAACGCGAGCGCCTGCTTGGCGATCTCGATGATCTGCTTCGCCGCCGCGTACGCCTTCTCGCCGTGGTCCTTGGCGGCCTGCGCGTCGCCGATGAAGTCCTTGATCTTCTCGATGTCGCCCTTGTGCTCGTCGTAGAACTTCTTCGCCTCGTCGAACTTGGCCTTGGCCTGCTCGGCGAGCTTCTTCGCCTCGTCGGCGACCTTGCCGATCTGCTTCTCGACTTCCGCGATGGCGCGGCCGAGCACCGAGTCCTTCGACGGGTCCTTCGCCTTCGAGTCGCCCGCGACCTGCTGCATCATCGCCTTGACCTTGTCGATGATGAACTGCACCGCGTCCTTCACCGACTGCGGCACCTCGTCCTTCGCCTTCTCGGCGGAGGCGTAGCAGGCCTCGGCTTCCTTCTTCGCATCCTCGAAGATGGTCTTGGCGTCCTCGACGTCCTTCTTCGCGCCGTCCCAGTCGTGCTTGCCGACCTTGTCGAAGGCGTCCTTGCACTTGGCGATGAGCTCCTTGCCCTTGTTGTACGCGTTCTCGCCGTGCGTCTTGGCGTCGTTCGCGTCGGTGAGGAACGCCTTGATCTTGTCGAAGTCCTTGGCGACCGCGTCGTACTTCTGCTTCGCCTCGTCGAAGGTCTTCTTCGCTTCCTCGGCCAGCTTCTGCGCTTCCTGCGCCGCCTTGCCGATGCCCTTCTCGACCTCGTCGATGAACGACTGGAACGCCGAGCCGTGGCCGTCGCCCTGCGTCTGCAGGAGCGACTTGACCTTGTCGACGATGGTCTGGATGACGTTCTTGACGTCCTCGGGAACGTCCTTGATGGCCTGCTCGGCCTTCGCGTAGCAGTCCTCGGCGGCAGCCTTGGCTTCGTCGAAGAGCTTCTTCGCGTCCTCGGCGTCCTTCTTGGCGCCGTCGGCGTCGTGGGCCTCCACCTTCTTGAGGCCCTCCTTCACCTTGTCGAAGCACTCCTTGCCCTTGTTGTAGGCCAGCTCGCCCGCGTCCTTGGCGGCCTTCGCCTCCTCGATGACCTTCTTGATCTGCTCGAAGTCCTTTTTGTACTGCTCGTACTTCGCCTGGTACTCCTTGACCTTGTCCTCGACCTGTTTGGCGAACTCCTGCGCCTTCTGCGCCAGCTCGCCCACCTTGTGCTCGATGGCCTCGAGCGTCTTGGCGAGCGTGCCGTCGCCCTTGCCCATCAGGTCCTTGAGCTTCTCGGTGAGCGCCTTGAGCGCGTCCTTCACCGCGTCGGGCAGCTTCTCGTAAGCCTCTTTGGCCTTCTCGTAGCAGGCCTCGGCGTCGGCCTTCGCCGCCAGGAACTGCGTCTTGGCCGTCTCGCCATCCGCCTTCGCACCGTCCCATTCGCGCTTCTCGACCTTGTCGAGCGCGTCCTTGCAGGTGGCCACCGCCGCCTTGCCTTCGTTCCAGGCCTTCTCGCCGGTCTGGATGGTGTCCTTGGCGGCCTCGTAAAATTCTTTCAGCTGCTCGAACTGCTTCTTGTACTCGTCGAACTTCGCCTTCACCTCGTCGTAGATCTTCTTCGCCTTCTCGTAGGCCTCCTTGGCCTTGCCGGCGAGCTCCCCGACGCGCGCTTTGACCGCTTCGATGAATTTCTCGAGCGATGACTCGCCCTGCGGCAGCATCTCCTTGATCTTGTCGATGATGCCCTGCAGCGTGTCCTTCACCGCCGGCGGCAGGTCCTCCTCGACCTCCTTCAGCTTGTCGAAGACGAGCTGCGCCTCGGTCTTGGCGGTGTTGAAGTTCTTCTGCGCGGGATCGACCTGCTTGCCCGCGTCGTCCCACTTCTTGTCCTTCAAGAGCGAGAGGCCGCTCTTGATGTTGTCGAAGCAGGCCTTGCCGGCGTCGTAGGCCTTCTGGCCGTGCTCCTTGATGTAGATGCCGGCCTTGATCCACTTGCCGCCATACTTGTCGATGGTGTCTTCGACCTGCTTCTTGATGTCGTCGAACTTCTTCTTGTACTCGTCGATGGTCCCCTTGACCTTGTCGACGAGGCCCTTGGCCTGGTTGACCGCGTCCTTGAGCTTGTCGACGACGTTCTTCTTGATGGTGTCGGCCGCCTGCTTGACCGCGTCCTGCGCCTTCTTGATCGCGTCCTGCGCGCTGGCGATGGCGCTCTTGGCCTGATCGAGCACGTTCTGCGCGCCGGCCCCGATGGCCCCGAGCAGCGACTGGTTGGCCGCGTTGCCGCTGCCCTTCACCGCGTCGATCACGCTCGAAAGCTGGCCGGCGAGCGCGCTCACCATCGGGCCCGCCGCGGCCACCGCCTGCGACGCGCACATCTCGATGGCGCCCTTGCCCTGCGCGATGGCCGTCTGCGCGAGCGTCATGCCCGCCTTGCCGATGCTGAGCGCGGTCTCGGCGGCGGTGGTGATGGCCTTCTTCATGCCCTTCACCACGCCGGAGAGATCGTCCCCGACGGTGTGGATGGCATCCATGGCCGCGGACTTCACCGCGTCGAACGCGTCGCTCGCGTGCTGGATGGCCTGCCTGGCGATGTCGGTGACGGTGCCCGCCGCCTCGTGCGCCTTGGCCAGCGCCTGCTTGGCCATGTCGGTGGCCGCGTTCTGCGCTTCCTGCGCTGCCTCCTCCACCTTGCTGGCCGCGTCGCCGACGTAGTTCTTCAGCCCGCCCAGCTGGTTCTCCACCTGCTTGAGCGCGGTCTGCGCCACGTCGGCCGCGCCGTTCTTCACCTGGTCGAGCGCGGCCTTGACCTGGTCCATCACCTGCTTGGCCGAGTCGACCGCCTGCGAAGCCTTCTTCGCCGCCTCGCGCGCCGCCTTGAGCACGAAGGTGGCCGCGTCCTTGATCTTGTCGGCGATCTCCTGCGCCTTCGCCGCCGCGTCCTGCAGCGCCTTGGCGAACTTGCCCAGGTCCTTGGCCGGCGAGTCGCCCTTCTTGATCGCGTAGCGTTTGGCGCGGAGCTCGGTGGCGTAGCCGGTGTCGACGAAGAAGACGTGATCGGTGCTGACCACGTAGTACTGCCCGTCGATGCGCTTGCCGGCCTTGTCGACCTCGACCACGCAGCCGGCCTTGATGGCGGGGTCGCCCTCGACGCGCGCCTCGGCGTTGACGAACGAGCCGGCGCGCTTGTTGAACTCGCTCTTGGCGACGGCCTCGAGCAGGTTCTTCTGTCCCGAGGCGACCGGCACCACCGCCTCGATCTCCCCGAACATGTCCTTCACCAGCTTCTCGCCGGTGACGGTGCCGCCCTGCGTACCGTACTCGTCGCCCTTCTTGGCGGGGCCGGTGATGTTCTCCATCTTGTCCGGGTCCCAGCCGCTGGAGGTGATCTTCGACACTTGGTCGTAGGTGTTCACCTCCTGCACGAAGCGGCCGATGTTCTGCCGCCAGGTAAGCTTGGCGGCGGCCGGCTCGTTGAGCGCGGGCTTCTTGAACTGCAGCTTCTTGTCGTCGACGTACATGCGGTAGCCGGCGAGGGCGGCCCGCTGCATGAGGAAGTCGTAGTCCGAGAGGTTGTTCTGGATGACGTAGTCGTGGACGACCATGCTGTCGTCGACGTCGGCGGTGAGGCCGTGGCGCTGGGCGATCTGGCTGGCGAGATCGCTGTCCTTCACGTCCTTGTAGGTCTTGGTGACGGTGCCCTTGTCGAAGTTGTGGCCCTTGTCGACGCCGGAGATGACCAGCCGGGCCGGGCCGTCGGGCGTGAGCACGACCTCCGTGTTCGAGACCTCGCCCTTCATCACCGTCTGCAGCGCGCCCTGGTAGCCGAGCTTGATCTCGACGGCCACGCCGGGCTTGAACTTGTCCTGCTTGGTCCACTTGCGGCCGACGTCGCTCAGGTGGACCCAGAAGCGGCTCGACTTGTCCATGTCGTCGGTGACGCGGATGCCGATCACCGAGCTGTCCAGATCCGAGTCGGCGGCAGCGCCGTCGATCAAGAGCTGGAAATCAGGGACGCGCTTGTCGTTGTCGGGCAAACCGGAACTCCCTGCGGTCCTGGGCGGGATGGGATAGACGCGTGCCTGCTTGAGTTTCCAGCAAGCCGGCGGTTCCGGTCAAGGGGGTGACCCATTTCGAAAATGCTTCCGCAGGGTTGGGACGAATCCTGGAAAGGGGTCGTTTTGCCGCCTCTTGCGCCCCCGCACGGCGGTGTGAGTAGGATACTCCCAGTGGCCGACGATCCGAAGCAGCTTCCGCCGCCGCCGCCGCTGCCGCAGCGGGCGGCCATCTACGTGGCGCCCGATGGCACGGTGCACTTCGGCGCGCTGTTCGAAGGGCTCCTGCCGGTGGCGGCAGCCCTGGGCGGCGGGGGGCGCGACCCGCACCCCCGAGGGTCGAAGGTAGCAGACGCGGCCGACACGACTGGCTCCGGCCCCGCCCCCCGCTCCGGATGATCGACCTGCTCCGCCCCTTCCGCGCGCTCGCCGCCGCCCTGCGCCGCTGGCGGATGCGCCGCGCCGCCCGCAAGCTGCTCGCCGCCAACGAGCCGCGCGGCCTGCCGCCGCCGGCGCAGCCGCTCCGCCTCGCGTTGCGCGTCCCACGCCCGCTCGAGCCGCACGACGCGCTCGACTACTGGACCCTGCCGTTCGGCGCGCAGGTGGTGCGCGGGCGCGGGCCGTCGCGGCTGCTCAGGCTGTCGGCGCTGCCGCCGCCGCCGCAGGAGCTCACCGTGCTGACCGAGCTTTCGCCCGCCCGTCCGCCGCTGTCGCGCGTGCGGCTGCCGCCGCTCCTGCATGTCTACGAGCCGCTGCAGTCGCGCGTGCGCGACCTGGGCGTCGCGCGGCCCGCGGTGTTCCGCCTCGACGGCGAGCTGCGCCTGCCGGCCGAGGCCGACCCGCTCCGCCTGCCCTCCGACGCGCCGCCGCCCGCTCCCGAGCGCCGCACCCGGCCGCGCACGCCGCTCGCTCGCGCCCCGCTGCATCGGGTCCGGCCCCGGAACTTCCGGCTCGACCCGCGGACGGGCGCGACGCAGAACGAGGGCATCCTCCCGCTGCGGCCGCGCGACACCAGCGGCGGCTGGGTGAACCCGGCGTTCCGGCGCGAGAAGGTGGACGCGCAGTGGATGGCGAGCCAGCGCATCGCCTTCCTCGCGCCGCTGCAGATGGAGTGGTTCGAGATGTGGTGGTCGCAGACGCAGGCGCGCAACCCCGGCGGCAGGAACCCGGTCGACTACGACCTGCCGCCCGAGCTCGATTGGGCGCTCGACGAGTGCAAGGAGCAGATGCTCATCCGGCGCGACGTGCGGAAGGACGAGCACGGGCCGGACCTCGAGCAGCGCTTCACGTACGAGGAGATCGGGATGGTGATGGCCGACATCGAGCACCACGACCTGACCAGGATCCTGCCGCAGAAGGAGTGGGTGGACACCGCGCACCCGTTGCCGGAGATTCCGTTCGATCGCGGCCAGCGCGAGGCGTACCTCCTGTGGCGAACGCTCGTGGGCGCGATGGAGGAGCGCTGATGCGCCTGTTGAGCAACGACGAGCACGACCGGCTGTGGCACCTGTGCAACCGCGTGGTGGTCGAGGCGGCGGGCGCGCGTGCGGCGATGCTGTGCGATGCCAGGGACGGCAACGTGCTGATCAGCATCGGCGAGACCGGCCAGAGCGGCGCGCCGACCGGAGTGACGGCGCTGGGGCCGGGCGAGCGCGTGGTGGACGGGCCGCAGGGGAACGTGTACGGCGTCGATCTGCCCAACGATTTCATGCTCGCGGTGCTGCACGACGCGGGCGCGCTCGAGGCAGTGCGGGCGGCGGTGAACCGGGCGACGGCCGCGTTCGCCGAGCTGCTGCTGCCGCCGGCCGTGGTGCTGCCGGAGAAGAAGCCGAAGAAGCGGCGCGCGCCGGCGAAGAAGAAAGCCGCGCCCGGGCCGAAGGCGAAAAAGAAGAAGCCCGCGCCTCCGAAGAAGAAGGCGCGGGCTGCGAGAGCGAAACCGAAGCAGAAGGCGCGTCGCTAGTCGTCCGCCTCGTCGTCCGGCGCGGCGATGGTGCTCTCGAACTTGAACTCGGTCATGCCGAGCGTGACGATGTCGCCGTTGCGCAGGAAGCGGCGCGGTGTCTTCTTGCCGTTCACCAGCACGCCGTTCTTCGAGCCGAGGTCGACGATCTCGAACTTGTCGTTGTCGATGGACACGCCCGCGTGCTTGCCCGAGACCGCGCCGTCCATGATGCGGATGCTGTTCTCCGGCCCGCTGCCGAGCGAGACGATCTTGCCGACCAGCGGCCACGTCTTGCCCTTGGGTCCGGCGCCCTTCTGCATCACCAGGCGCGCCTTGGCCGACTTGAGGCAGAAGAGGCAGATGTCCCACTCCGGCATCTGCACCCGCTTGCACACCGGGCAGAACCGCGGCGGCGGCGGCTTGGGCCGCGTGACGATGTAGATGGCCACCGCGATGATGACCAAGAGCAGGATGACGCCGGTGATGATGCCGATCTTGATCCAGTCGATGTAGCTCGGCGTCTTCACCATGATGGAGCTGCGGAGCGGGGCGCCGCTCTCGCTCTCCATCGCGATCTCGACCTTGTGATCCTTGCCGTCGTGGTCCAGGCCGGTCTTCCACTGCACCACGTACATCTTGTTGATGTAGTCCTTGATGACGGTGAGGGCCTTGTTGATGTCGTCCACCGACGGCGCGGCCTTGTACACCGCGTTGGTGCGCCGGGCGATCATCTCCAGATTGGAGAGCGAGTCCTGGTCGAGCTCCGAATGGCCGACGCAGTGGATGGGGATGCGCCGCTTCATCGCGTCGCTGATGACCTTCTCCACGTCGGTGGCGCTGCCGTTGTCGCGGCCGTCGGAGATGACGATGATCGCCTTCGCCGCGGGCAGCGTCGACGCCGCCTGCCCGCCCTTGCCCGGCGCGGCCGCCGACGCGTAGAGCGAGATGGCCTGCGCGAGGCCGTCGTAGAGCAGGAAGGACTTGCCGGTGAAGGTGATCTTGCCTGCCTTGCCGGCGACGTCGCCCTTGTCGTCGGAGAACGGCGCCACCGTCTCGGCCGCCTCGGCGTAGTCGACCACCGCCACCTGGTCCTTCTCGCCCAGGCCGTTGACGAACGCCGCCACCGCCTTCTTGATGTCGTCCTGGATGCCGAGCATCGCGCCGGAGGCCTGCACCACGATGACGATCGACGCGCCCGTCTGCGCCGTCTCCAGCGACTCGACCTTCTCGATCTTCTGGCTGTCGTTGCTGCCCTGCTCGTAGACCTTGAACAGGTCCTGCGGCAGGTTGGGGATGGGCGAGCCGGACGCGCCGATGACGTTGACGTAGCCGCGCGCGTGCGGCCACTTCGCCTTGCTCACCTCCACCTGCTGGATGGAGAGCTGCGAGCCCGCTGCCAGAGCCAGCGACGGCGCGAGCAACGCCGCCGCCAGGATCACCTTCCCCGGATGCATCTTCACGGTCGTCCTTACTCGCGCTGGGCGCGCACCGCGCGGCACTTGAACTCGAACTCGATGTCGCCCAGCTTGATGATGTCGTTGTCGATGAGATCGTGCTTCTGGACCTTCTCGTCGTTGACGAAGCAGCCGTTGCTCGAGTCGAGGTCGGCAATCTGGTACTCGCCGCCCTCGTAGCGGATGGTGGCGTGCTTGCGGCTGATCTTCTTGTCGGTGAGCACGATGTCGCAGTCGGCGGCGGTGCCGATGACGTTCTTGCCCACGCGCAGGCGGAAGTCCTCGCCCTTGTGCTGGCCGTTGAGCGCCACCATCCAGCCGCACACCTCGCGGCTCTTGTCGGAAGAGCCGCGCCCCTTGTCGCCGCCGCCGAGGCTGCCGATGTCGACCATGGCCGTGCCCTGGCCCATCGGCGGAGGCGGGGGCATGCCGCCGCCGCCTCCGCCCGCCATCATCGCCTGCTGCATCTCCAGGCAATAGGGGCACTGGTCCCAGCTCGGGTGCATGACGTGCCCGTTGGGACACACCTTGCCCTTCCCGCTGCCGGAGTCGCTCTTCTTCAGGAACGGCAGGATCGTCTGGAGGATTTGGACGAACACGCGCTACGCTCCTTTACGTCGGCTGGTAGAACCAGAGCTGGAACATGTTGATGTCGCGCTCCGCCGACACGGCCTTGGCCGACATCTCCACCGTATCATTGGTGATGAAGGTGCCGGGCACGAGGAAGTAGTGGTTGCGCCAGCGGTGCTTGCGGTCGGCCTCGGTGACCTTCCACTGGCCCACCTTCTTGCCGTCGACGCTGATGTCGCAGATCTGCTCGCCGAGGATGGCGTCGAACCGCTTGATGACGATCAGGTCCTTGCCCTGCGCCAGGTTGTGGATCTGCCACTTCGCCTCGCCGCCGATGTACGCCACGCCCGAGTCGGAGACCGACTCCTTGTCGGGGTAGGTGAACGTCTGGCGGCTCTTCCACATGTCCTTCTGGCCCTCGATGCGGAACTTGTGCGCCTTCTCCGACTCGTCGTTGACGAGCTGGAGGTGATCGACGCGCTTGAAGTTCGAGCCGTCGATGTTGAGCTCCTCGGGAAATTCCTTGCTGCGGATGACGATGTCCTTCCAGGTCGTCTGCTCGCCCTTGACGTCCTTTTTCGCCGACGGAGCCAGCTTCTCCTTCACCACCGGGGTGAGGGCCTGGTTCGATGCATTGAGGAAGCGGGCGATTCCCATGCAGCCGTCGGGATCGCGCGGGCGGTCGCGGACGACCTTGGTCAAGGCCTCGAGAGCCTTCTTGTATTCGGGGAAGCCCTTGCGCGCGGCGATCTGCGGGAAGTCCTTCTCGATGGCCTCGATCATCTCGCGCTCGAGCTCGACGATGCCCAGCAGCACGTCGGCGAGGTTGAACGGGCCCACCGAGTTGGAGTTGTTGAGCATCTCCACCGCGAGCACGGCCTGGCGCAGGTAGTTGGCCGGCACCACGCCCATCCTGCAGAGGAGCGCGGTGAGCGAGGCCTTCTCCGACAGGCCGTTGGCGACTTCGGCGCGCAGCTGCGGCGACGCATGGCTGCCCGCATAGCCCGCCACCGGCACGAAGCGCAGGTCGATTTCACCCGGGCCCGGCACGCGCGGGTCGAGCGCGTCGCGGATTTCGCGGACGCCCTCCTCGAGCCGAACGCGCGCCAGCTCCAGCGCCTCGATGCCGTCGGGCTCGCGCGCCATCACCTCGATCTTCACCTTCTCCTCGATGCGCCGGTGACCCTTGAAACGCGGGTTCTCCTTGTAGGCGATGAAGTCGGTGGGCTCTTCGTAATACTTGATGGCCACGTAGACCGTCTGCGGCAGCTTGAGCTTGTCGGCCTCGATGACCTTCACGCCCGGATCGCGCAGCACCAGCTCGTTGCCGCGGCCGTCGATGCCGTAGCCGGGCGCGACTTCGAACGACAGGTCGCCGCGGCCGCGGGCCTGCACCTTGAGTCCCCCGCCAGCCACCGGCACGACGCCGGGAGTGTGCAGCACGCGGTTGTGAAGGCGACGCTTCTCGAGGTGATACGCCTCGGCGGCGTTCCAGTCCTCGTCGGTGGTGAAGAAGCCTTCGAAGAAGTTGATGCGCTTGAAGTTTGCCTGCTCCGCCATTTCGGCCTCCGAAACCTGCCGCCCCTCCAGAAACATCCGAAGCGGCGGTGTTGTCAATTCAAACCGTGATTACTTCCTCTTCCCAAAGCCGAGCTTCTGCAGCTCTTCGTCCTGGGTTGGGGGAATGTCTTCCTGCCCCCCGATTCGCGTGTCGACGCCGACGCGGCCGGTCTTGCCGACGTGCAGGAACGGCACGGCGGCGTAGGTGGGCTCGGTCTCCTCGAACACCAGCGCGTAGTGCGCGTGGGCCGGCTTTTCCGTCTCGACCAGCGCCTGCACGGTGCGCAGCCGCTCGCGGCTGATCTCGTTCTTCTTGTCCGGCAGCTCGACGGTGAAGCACTGGCTGATGAACACCGGCGGGCTGAGCGTGGTGTCCTTGCCGATGGTCGACGACTTGCCGATGACCATGCCGGGGTACGGCCAGTCGCCTTCCTTGATCTCGGCCTTCACGTCGGCGAACAGCCGCAGCGCGAGCTTGAGGCCCGCGGCGGTGCCGCGCAGCCGGTAGAGCTCCGGCGTGCGCTGGATGATCTCGCGCCGCCGGTCCTCGTCCCACCCTTCGAGCAGCGGCATCGCCAGCCACGACGCCAGCCACGGCAGCCACGGCGACTTGGTGATGCGCGGGTCGAACAGCTCGTGGATGAACTCGAGGTTCTCCTCGATGCCCGAGGTGAGGTGCGCCGAGATGAGCAGGAAGCGCTGCAGGAAGTCGGCGTTCTCCTCGTCGGCGTCCTGGTAGATGCCCGGCAGGTAGTTGATCCAGGGCCGCGTCGCGATCTCGACCTTGATGGTGCGGCTCTCGTTCAGCTCGTCGCCCGGCTCGGGGAACTGGCGCACCACGTGGAGCGCCTTTTCCTCGCTGTCGACCATCTTGAACTCGACCTTCGCCTGCGCGCGCTTCTTCGCCACGCGGCGGGCCTGCCCGAGCGGCAGCCCGATGAGCGGCGGAGCGATCGGGGCGGTGGTGTATGCCTCGGCCATGGTGGATCAACCCCGGTCGTAGATTTCGACGCCGATGAGATTGGGAAGCTCGTCGTCTGTCAGCTTGAGCATCTCCACGCGCAGCCGGTGGCCTTCGTCGATGATCACCAGGTCGGTGATGCGGTCGACGCCGTCCACGCCCTCGACGACCGGGTACAGGTCGGCCTTGCCCACCGCGCGGCCGAACGGCCAGCCGTCGGCCTTGGGCCCGCCGTGGAGCGGGTTGAGCAGCTTCTTCACCTTGTCCTTCACGTCCGCCTTCACGCGGTCGGCGGTGGCGCCAGGCTTGAGACTGATGGTCAGCTCGAGCGAAACCGGCACGAGCTTCGGCTTGCCCACGTTGACGCGCGCGGTGATCAGCCGGCGCTTGTCGATGTAGCTCGCCACGCGGTCGATCAAGTCGCGGCTCGGAACCGCGCGCGCGTCGCCGTCTTCGCGCTCCGCCTTCGGAACCAGCAGGAGCGAGATGCTGCCGTCGCTCGCCTGCACGCACTTCGCGCGCGCCACGCGGCGTGAAGCCGCGAGCGCGAGCGACTCGTAGTCCTCGGCCGTGATCGCGCGGTCGCGGTTCTTGATCGCGTACGTGCCGCGCCGCTTGGCCTCCTCGATGGTCTCGGGGTCGGCCCCGCCCTGGGCCGAGAATGGATTGGTCACGCTCTGCACGAACGCCACCGACTGCTTGAGCACGGTGAGCGTGTTGGCGCCGACGTTGCCCGCCACGCCGCCGCCGAGGCGGTACTCGATCTTCACCGAGTCGCGCCCGGTGGGCGGAACCCATCCCTTGCGGCCGTCGCCGAACTGGATCTCGCCCTTGATGGGATCGCACAGGTAGTGGCGCGAGCCCGGCAGGCTGTCGAAGAAGTTCTCCACCTCGTGCCAGCGCACCCAGGTGCCGTTGCCGTCGTCGTCGGGCTTGATCGACTCCGGGCCCTCCTCGGCCTGGATGACCTTGCGGTCCGCGGCACCGGGCGCGTCGGGCTCGAGGATCCAGACTTGAGGATTGGCGAGGATGGGCGCGTTGGCCAGCTTGAACTGCTGGTCGATGGAGCCGTCGGACGAGCCCAGCACCTCCTCGACGGTGACGCCGTTGAGCGCGTCGACCGCGTTCACCAGCACCGCGCGCAGCACCGGCGGCAGGTCGTACGAGCCCGACTCGAGCCGCGCGCGCAGCCAGTACGCCTCGGTGTCGAAGACGCTGCGCTTCTCGAAGTTGCGCGGGCCGGCGAGCGTGAGGTAGCCCGAGCGGGTGAAGCCGTAGGTGCGATCCTGCGGCAGCAGGTCGGCCCAGCGCCCGCCGTCCCAGTACTCCCAGACCACGCGCGGACCCTTCAAGGCGGTGTCTTCCTCGGCCGCGCCCGGAGGCGGCCCGCCGAGCTGCGTGCCGCCGCCTACCGCGCTGTCGTCGAGCTCGAAGAAGACGTTCACCGTCCGCTGCGGCAGCTTCTGGTCGAACGCCAGGTAGAACGCGGGCGACTCGTCCTGGTCGGGCAGGAACGGCTGGAAGTAGACGTACGGCGTGAGCAGGTCGTCGGTGTGATCGCGGTACTGGAAGTCGTTGTAGCTCATGCAGTGCGCCATGGGCTTGGGCTCGCGCACGTACTTGAACACCAGCGACTTGAGGCACGGCGGCCGCAGCGGCCGGTCCTCCTTGAACACCCAGTTCTGCCCCTGCAGCTCGTAGCTGCCGGGCGCGCCGTAGTTGCCGGAGTTGATGCGCGCGCGGATCCAGAAGTTCTTCTGCCCGCCCACCTCGGTCTCGACCATGTCGAGCGGCCGGTCGAAGCTGAGCGCGCCGTTGCGGGTGAGCGCGCCGGTGGAGTCGAGGAAGTTGTACTGGCCCTGCACGCCGGAGACGCCCATCGGCGTGGTCTTGCCCAGCTCGGCCCACTTGCGGCCGTTCCAGTACTCCCAGTTGACTACGAGATCGGGGCTGCCTTCGGGCGAGGGAACGACCGACGGCTCGACCAGGCCCGCCTCGATGCGGATGCGCGCCTCGGGAGCGGCGAACAGCTCCTTGTGGCCGAGGTAGAGCGCGCAGTCGAACTTCGGCTCCTCGCCGAACGGGTGGAAGCTCTTGCCCTGGTCGACCGGCAGGAAGATGTAGTTGCCGATGTTGACGAAGGCATTCTCCGGCGCCATGCCCTCGCCGAGGATCTCGACGCGCAGCGAGACGCTGTCGAGCTGCACCTGCGTCGGGTCCTTCAGCGGCTCGGCGAGCTTGCCGCGGACCCAGAAGGTCTCGACGCCCGACACGATCTGCTTCTCGATGCCGGGGTGGCTGCCGAACGCCAGGCGGCGCGAGTCGGACTCGGCGCGGTTCACCGTCATGTCGCGCCAGCGCTTGCCGTCGAAGTACTGCCACTCGGTGATGGTGGGGACGCGCGGGCCGCTCGAGCCGGGCATGGCCTCGAAGAACAGGTCGACGGCGGCTTCCTCGTTGAACGCGTTGAGCCGGTCGTCGCCGAGGTAGAGGAAGCGCTCGACCTCCTGCACGCCGGTGAAGAGCGCTTCCTTCGCCTCCCCGGACGCGAGCGCCTCGGTGTGATCGGCCACCGTCGCGCGGTGGCTCGACGCCGCACGCACCACGTGCACCGGGAGCAGCGTGATGTCGCGCAGGGTCTCGAACGTCACTGACTCGCCGCCGCCGGCCTGCAGCGTGGCCACCTGCGTGCCGCGGTGGACCACCAGCTCGCCCTCGGCGCCCTCCGACGGCGTGAACTCCAGCACCACCCGCGCCGGCTCGGGCGGCTTGAGGCGCACGCCGATGAGGTCGAGGAAGGTGAGGAAGTTCTTCTCCGGCACCTTGTTGAGCCGGTAGATGACCATCTCCGTCATCCACGCGTACAGCTCGAGCAGCGTGATGCCGGGGTCCGACGCGTTGTGGTTGGTCCACTCCGGGCAATACCGCGGGATGAGGCGCACGGCCTCGTCCACGATCTGCTTCCACGAACGGTCGTCGAGATTCGGTACGGGGAGCGACATGGTTGGGACCTCTAGGATGCGCTGGCGACTACGAAGCTCACTGCTGAAATGACCGTGAGAAGTTGGGGGGTCCAGGGGGGAGCGAGCTCCCCCTTGGTGGAGGCGCCAAGGGCGCCGGATCGACCAATCTCCAGTGCAAGCACGATGGTCATCTCGAGGCCCTAGCTACCAGTGAGGTAGAACGGAAAGACCAGGTTGTGAATCGAGTTGGTGGCGCGAATTTCGTAACGGACGTCGACGAGGATCCGTTCCGCGGAGTCCGGGTCGGGCATGGCCTCGACCTCCACGTTGCGGATGCGGTGCTCGTACTTCTGCAGCGCTTCCTGCACGTGGTGGCCGACCAGGGTCTGGGTGGAGGTGTTGTTCGGCGCGAAGACGAAGTCGTGGATGCGGCAGCCCCATTCGGGCCGCATCTGCCGCTCGCCGAGCGCGGTGCCGATGATGATGCGCACCGACTCCTCGATGTTCGACTCGTACTTGCTGAGCTGGATCCCGCCGTTGGATCCGACGGAGAAGGGGAACTTGAAGCCTACGCCGAGGAAGTTGCTCATGGGTGGTTCCCGGAATCTGGCTCTACGCGCTCATGCAGTGGCGATACCGACTTCTACGACGCGCTTGCAGGAGGGACAGGTGACGATCACGCGACCCTGCCCCTCTTCGACCTGCAGTCCTTCGGGCGCGTTGCACTCGGGGCAGATGAGGCCCGCCGTGCGGCCCGCGTTCACGGCCTCGATGATCTCGTACCAGACCGATTCGAGTGCGGCCAAGCGTTCTTCGGCGTGCTCATCCATGACGTCGCCGGCCCCCTGTGGACGCACCGATAGCATGTCAGCTTGACGCTGCAGCTTGAATGAACACGCTCTCGGGAGGCCGATGAATAGCGCGCTTGCCGGCCTTCGATCAAGCCCTGATCAGGAAGCGGGCTTGAACAGCAGGCGCAAGGTCATCGCCGTGTCGGCGCCAGGCTTGCGCAGCTCCACCAGGGTGGTGGTCTTGTTGTCGATCCGCACGTCTGCGACCGGGGTTCGGCCCTTGGACGGGCCGTTCACGCTGGCGATGGCCCAGGGCTCGGAGTTGACCTTGAGCACCGCGACGCCGCCCTGGATCTGGTAGTCGATCTTCACCTTGAACATGGTGCTGTCGTCGCCGACGGAGATCGAGCCGTCGGTGCGGGTGATCGGCAGGTTGAACTGGCCCACC
>Ga0335081_10010198_pt1 | contig 15169 bp, 16 predicted proteins | sample Lox_Sample_35_FD_206713 | JGI IMG/M metagenome (GOLD analysis project Ga0335081, IMG submission 206713) | Soil microbial communities from Loxahatchee National Wildlife Refuge, Florida, United States - Lox_Sample_3.5 | ecosystem: Environmental > Terrestrial > Soil > Wetlands | place: USA...
GCATCTTCGGAATTCTTGACGCCACGCTCGCGGGTGAGCGGGCCGTCGGTCTTGAACACGATCTGGATGTTCGGATACTTGGCCATCACCTCGGTGTAGCCTTGGCCGAGATTGCGGAAGGTCGGCGCGCCGCTCGGACCAAGCAGCATCGCGATCTTGCCCGCGCCGTTGAGGCGCTTGGCGGTCCATTCGGCGATGTCGCGGCCCACCTGCACTTCGTCCATGGCGACGTGAACGGTCTGGTTCGGCGACGTCGAACCGCGCGCAAGCGAGATGATCGGGATCTTGGCCTGTGCAGCGGCGTCGTAGGCGGCGTTGACGCCGACGGCGTCGATCGGGGAAATCAGGATGCCTTTCACGCCTCTGGCGATGAGGTCCTGCACGCCGTTGATCTGCTTGAGCTTGTCTTCGTTCGAGGAGACCGTGGCGACCTCCCAGCCGAGCTCTCCCGCGCGGGCGCGGATGCCCCGCAGCATGCCGATGTAGAAGGGGTTGTCGTCCTGCGGCAGCGAGACGCCGATCGTTATTTTCTCCTCGGTGAGCGCGGCGGGCGCATTGAGAAGCGCCGCGGCCGGCAGCAACAGCGCCGCCGCGAGTGCCGCAAGGCGAAACCTGGACATGGCATCCCTCCCCTGGGGTCAGGCGCGCGAGCGTAGCCGATCTGCGGCGGCGGCCGCAATGATGACGAGCCCGATCGCGACCCGCTGCCAATAAGAATCGACGTTGAGAAGATTGAGGCTGTTTCCCAGCACGATCATGATGAAGACGCCGATGATGCTCTTGTAGAGCATGCCTTCGCCGCCGTGCAGCGAAGCGCCGCCGAGCACGACCGCGGCGATCGCCGTAAGCTCGTAGAACTCGCCGGCTGTCGGCTGCCCCGATTGCAGGCGCGCCGCAAGCATCACCCCGGCCACGCCGGCGAGCGCACCGCACCACACATAGGTCGAGGCTACGATCTGGGCGACCGGGATGCCGGACAGATAGGCGGCTTCGCGCCCGCCGCCGGTCGCGTATACGCGGCGCCCATAAGGCGTGAGATGGAGGACGACCGACAGCGCAACGAGCAGCAGGGCCGGCACCCAGACAAGATAATGGATACCGAACAGCCGCGAATTGCCGAACGCGACGAAGGCGCTCGGCAAGCCGTCCTCTCCGCTCACCGGCGCGCCTCCCGTAATGATGAACACGATCCCGCGCACAAGCACCATGGAGCCGAGCGTGGCGATGAACGGGTTGACGCCGACGACGGCGACGACAAGGCCATTGGCGAGCCCGACGAGGATGCCGGCCGCAATCCCGGCGATCACGCCGGCGATGATGCCGGCCTTGAGCATGGCCATGCCGGCCACGCATCCCGCAAGCGCCACCGTCGAGCCGACCGAAAGGTCGAAACCGCCGCCGATGACAACGAACGTCATGCCCATGGCGATCACCGCCATGATCGAGGATTGCACGAGGATGTTCGTGAGATTGAGCGGCGAGATGAAGCGGTCGTTGAGCAGCGCGGTGACGGCGCACAGGATCACGAGCGTGAGCAGCGGCGCCTGTCCGGCCCAGTTCAGCCGCCGGTAACGGGCCGCCGCCTTCATGCGACGATGGCCGCGTGCAGACGCTCCTCCTCGATGCGCTCGCTGCCGTCGGAGCGATCGATGCGCGACGCGATGCGGCCGTGGCGCAACGCCAGCACCGCGTCGCACAGGCGTGTCAGCTCGGAGAGATCGGTGGAGGCGAGGAGCACGCCGCCGCCGCGGGCGGCGAAGTCGCGCAGAAGAGCGTGGATTTGCTGCTTGGCAGCGATGTCGATCCCCTGCGTCGGCTCGTCAAGCAGCAGCACTTCGACGCGGCGCGCGAGCCATTTTGCCAATATCACCTTCTGCTGATTGCCGCCGGACAGCGCGCGGACCTTGAGCTCCGGCCGGCGCGGGCGAATATCGAGAAGCTCCATCAGCTCGGCGACCAGACGCCGTCCGGCGCGGCGATCGACCAGGCCGGCGCGATGCAAACGGCCCAGACTCGGCAACAGGATGTTGTCGGCGACCGACTGGTTCATGATCAGCCCGAGCCGGCGCGAACGCGGCACCATGCCGATGCCGGAGTCGATGGCGGCGCTCGGATTCTTCAGGCGGCGCGCACGGTCGCCGACACGGGCGACAATGCCCTCGCGGACGAGACCGAAAAGCCGTTGAAGCACCCGCTCGGCGCCGCTGCCGAGGAGCCCGGCGAGACCGATCACCTCGCCGGCGCGCAGGCTGATCGCGTCCGGGCGCGCGCCGACGTCTTCGACGAGAACCTTCCCCGGAGCGGTCCGGGTCTGGGCCCGCTGCGCAGCAGCGCGGCCGGTCATGGCCTGAATGAGATCGGCCGTGCCGAATTCTCCGCGGCATGCCAGGGCGGCGACGCGCCCGTCGCGCAGCACCGTGCAGCGGTCGGCGAGTTCGACGATTTCCTCCAGGCGGTGCGACACGTAGACGATGGCCGTGCCCTGAGCCTTGAGCCGGGCGAGTATGGCGAAGAGCCGCGCGATCTCCCGACTCTCCAGCGCCGCCGTCGGCTCGTCGAGAACGAGGACGCGGCAGTTGCGGCGCAGCGCCTTGGCGATGGCGACGATCTGCTGCTCGGCAAAGCCAAGCCCGCGTACCGGCAGGTCGGGGTCCGGCGCAAACTGAAAGGCGGCGAGCTGAGCGCGCGCATCTTCGCGCATGCGCGCGCGGTCAACGAGCGTCGCCGCGCCGAAGAGACGCCGGGCCGGGAGATCGCCGAGCGCCAGATTCTCGGCAATCGACAGGGCGGGGACGAGTTGCAGCTCCTGCGGGATCGTGACGATGCCGGCGGCGATGGCGTCATGCGGGCTCGCCAACTCGCGCTCGCGGCCGCCGATGGTGATGGTTCCCTGGTCCGGCCGGTGCACGCCGCCGAGAATGCGAACGAGCGTCGATTTGCCGGCACCGTTCTCGCCCACAAGGGCGTGGATTTCGCCGGCCACGACAGCGAAGTCGACGCCGTCGAGTGCGAGCGTCGCGCCGAAGCGTTTGCGAATGCCGTGCGCGCCAGCCGCTGTTTCACTCATCCGGAAGAAAGCCGCAGGTTTCGGGCGGGGCGCGCATAGTGCACGATAGTCGTGCGGGCCAACAAGCCGGGTCGCGCGCACGCCAAGGCCGACGGCGCTGCCGCCGGCTATAGTGGAGTGGATTTGACATTCGCTACCAAGCTTATTTAGCCGCGGGGTCCGCGAACCGACTGTCAAATCCATTCCACTAGATGCGCAGGATCAGGGAGGCGTCGATCTCGCGCTTGGAGCTCACTTTGCCGCCCTCGCGCAGCGCAACCATGTCAGCGAGGGTGAGCCGGTCGAGGACATCCGAGATCGAATCCCGGACTTTCGTCATCACCAGCCGGACGGTGCAGCTTTTGACGTCCTTGCAGTCCCGGCATGGCTGGTAGGCGGTGCGGCTGGCGCAGGCCACCGGCGCGAGCGGGCCGTCAATGGCGCGGACCACCTGTCCGATCTTGATCTCGCTCGGGGCGCGGGCGAGCCGGTAGCCGCCTCCGGGACCCTTGCGGCTGTGGACGATGCCGGCTTTGCGCAATTCGCCGAGAATGGCGTCGAGGAATTTCTTCGGAATGTTGTTGGCCGCAGCGATGTCGATCGCCTGCGTCGTCGCCTCTGGGCCTAGCGTGGCCAGATGAGCCAGCGCCTTGAGGCTGTATTTTCCCTTTGCCGTGAGCATGGGCCCCGAATCGATGAGAATTGATGAGATAGCCTATAAAAACAATCAATCATAGAATTTTCACCTTCAATCCGGAGATTTCCAATCGTACGCCATTTAATCGATAAATATGATAGAGAAACAAGTTGTCGCCACCCCTCCTTGCGGGGTCGCGGGTTTTGATGGAGGGAGCAACTCGAGCCGGGTCGCGCGCTGCGCGCCGGCACGCGCGCCGATGAGCGCAGCGCAGCGCCCCTCAGCGCGCTGCGCCGTGTCGAGAATGGTCAGGTCGGGCGGAGCCTGCGATCAGCGGCCGTAGGTCGCGGTGAGGCTCGCTTTTGCCTTGCTGTGGAAATGCAGATTGAAACCGATGACCGCGGCCGACGTGTTGTGGTTCGCGCCGGGGATCTTGTCGACGTCCACGGCATAGACCGTGAAGATGTAATGGTGCGGACCGGCGCCGGCCGGCGGACACGGGCCGCCATAGCCGTCGGTGCCGAAATCGGTCCGGCTCTGGACGGCGCCCTTCGGCATCAGCTTGGCCTTCAGGCTGCCGGCGTTCTTCGGGATCGATGTCGTCTTCGCCGGAATGTCGAAGACCACCCAATGCCAGAAGCCGCTGCCGGTCGGGGCATCGGGATCGTAGACGGTGATAGCGAAGCTCTTGGTATCAGCCGGCGCTCCGCTCCAGCTCAGGGACGGAGATATGTTGCCGCCCTTGCAGCCGAAGACGTTTGCCACCTGCTCGTCCTTGATGGCGGCGCCGTCGCTGACCTCCGCGCTCGTGACCGTCATGTCTTGGGCGTAAGCCGCATGGGCGCCCAGCGCGCCAATGGCGAAAGCCGCCGCGGCGATGGCAATTTTGCGCATCGATACCTCCTTGGTTGGGAAAACCAAAAGCTAGCACGGCGACGCAAAGTTGTCTTGACGGTCGCGCCGCCGCCAAGGTGCGAAAAGTCGCGGCATGCGGCCGCCGCCGGCCCTGCGCAAGAGGCTTCGATTTTTTGCAGGCCACCATTCCCCGTTTGGTGATTGTCCATGGTCCGGGGCGGCTGCTAGCCTTTGAACCTGGCGTCGTGCGGCGCCGAACAAGTGTGGGGGAAATTCATCATGGATTCGCTCAAGACCATACTGGTCCCGCTCGGACGCCTCCTGATGTCGAGCATCTTCATCTGGGCCGGCATCAACAAGCTGACCAACCCGGGAGGAACCGGTCAATATTTCGCCAGCCTGCATCTGCCGGCGCCGGAGGTGCTGGTATGGGTCGTGATCTTCATCGAAGTCGTCGGCGGCCTAGCTATTCTGGTCGGATTCCTGACGCGCTGGGCAGCCATCGTGCTCGCCATATTCTGCCTGGTGACCGGCTTTGCGGTGCATCTGCCGGTCGGCGATACCGCGAACATGATCAACTTCTATAAGAACCTGGTGATGGCCGGCGGTTTTCTTTACGTGTTTGCTTATGGCGCCGGCGCCCTGAGCCTCGACAAGGCCATGGGCATCGACAAGGTCTAGCAAACACTTCCGCCCCGTTAACGTTCTGGCAGCTACAGCCTTGGGCGGTCCGTAACGATTGGCCGGCACAATGCCGGATGCGGGCGTTCACTGCGAGCGCCTGCCGCCGAGCCGTGTCATGGTCGCCGACCGCCGAGCCGTCCGACGCACCAGCGTGCTGCGCTGCGCGAAAATCATCGTGCCGCGCCGTTCGCCGGTCATTCACTGCACCGTGCAGAACATTACCAGCACCGGCGCGTGCCTGAAGGTTGCCAGTACCGCCGGCGTGCCCGCGATCTTCGAGCTGACATTCGAGCATGGCCGTACCCGCCGCCAATGCCGCGTGGTCTGGCGCACCGCCGACATGCTCGGGGTCAAGTTCGAAACGGCCGAGCAAGCGGCAGCGCAAGCCGGTAACGCCGGAATCATCGTCATTGCCGAGTAAAGCGACAAGGCCAGACCCAAAGGACCGAGACGTGTGCGCTTGCCCGCTTCGCCGCGCCGGCAATGCCGCCGGCGCTAGAATTCCGCCACGGCGGCGAGGAGCCGCTCGATGTCCTCCGGTCGCGACAGACGGTGATCGCCGTCCTTGACCAAGGTGAGTACAACGTCGTCGCTGGCAAGGCGCGAGACCAGCTCGACCGCATGCCGCCACGGCACGTCGGCGTCCTCGACGCCCTGGAGTATGCGCACCGGACAACCGGTCTCGATCATGCCGCCGAGAAGAAGGTGGTTGCGTCCCTCTTCGATGAGCCGCTGCGTGACGAGGTAGGGCTCGGGCGAGTATGCCGACGGCCGCTCCCAGACTCCTTTTTCCGCAAGCTCGCGCTTGATCGCCGGCGTGAAACGCTTCCACATCAGTTCCTCGGTGAAATCTACGGCCGGCGCGATCAGCACCATGCCGGCGACGGACGCCGGCCCCGGTCGCGGCCGGCCTCGCAAGGCACGCACCAGGAGCAAAGCGAGCCACCCGCCCATTGACGATCCAACGAGTATTTGCGGGCCTCGGCAGCAGGCATCGAAAACCGCGAGGCTGTCTTCGAGCCAACGGCCGATCGTGCCGTCGGTGAAAGTGCCGCCCGAATCTCCGTGGCCGGAATAATCGAAGCGCACGCAGGCGCGCCGCGCGCGCTCGGCCCAAAGCGCGAGCGCGTGCGCCTTTGTGCCTTTCATGTCGGATTTGTAGCCCGACAGCCAGAACACGCCCGGACCCGCGCCCGCTTGCTGGCGAACGGCCAGCCGTCGCCGCTCGAGCCCGAGGCCAATTTCCAGGAAATTCAGCTCGTTATCATCCATGCCTGCGGACCATGCCGGTGAGGTGGGGGCAACGCTCGCATGATGCCTCGGCGACAATGGCGCAAACGCGCAAGCGTTCAATTACTCAATCCAGGCGGCCGCATTGTCGTTGACTTGGACCCAAAAACACCCAATCTACTGCGTTCGCCGTCAGCATCGCGGATGCCTATCGCTCGTGGTCCGCGCGAGATGCCCGCGGCTCGTCGCAACGGCCCAGGAGAAGAGAACCATTCGTCGCCCGATCAGAACCGCGCAGCCCGCTCCCAAGGAGGGGCCGCGCATCAACGAGGAGATCCGCGTACGCGAGGTCCAGCTCATAGACAAGGATGGCGCCAACAAGGGCGTCACTGAAATCAACGCGGCACTCGCCATGGCGCAGGAGGCCGGGCTTGATCTTGTCGAGATCGCGCCCAATTCGGTGCCGCCGGTCTGCAAGATCCTCGACTACGGCAAGTACAAATATCAGTCGCAGAAAAAGGCCGCCGAGGCGCGCAAGAAGCAGAAGGTCGTCGAGATCAAGGAGATCAAGCTGCGGCCGATGATCGACGACCACGACTACGACGTGAAGATGCGCTCGATGCAGCGCTTTTTCCAGGAAGGCGACAAGGTCAAGGTGACGTTGCGCTTCCGCGGCCGCGAAATGGCGCATCAGGAACTCGGCTACAAGCTGCTCGACCGCGTCAAGGGCGATACCGCAAAGATCGCCAAGATCGAGCAGGAGCCGCGGTTCGAGGGTCGCCAGGTGGTGATGGTCCTCGCGCCGCGCTGAGTTTGGGGGGCGATCTCGTCCGTGACGGTCCGTAGCGGCTTTGCCGGGACCGTTGAGCAGAGGAGAGTAGCATGCCCACATTCATCATCACGCTGAACTGGACCGAGCAAGGCATCCGCTCGGTCAAGGACTCGCCGAAACGGGCCCAGGCCGCGCGCGAACTCGCCAAGAAGATCGGCGTCGAGATCAAGCAGGTCTTCCTCACCTCGGGAGATTCCGACCTGCTGGTCATCGTCGAGGCGCCGAATGGGGACAACGTCGCCAAGCTGGTCCTGGCGATCGGAGCGCAAGGCAACGTCCGCACCCGCATGGTGCGGGCATGGAGCGAGGCCGAGACCGCAAAGATGATTTCGGAGCTACCCTAGTACGCTTTTGGCCTGGACTTTTTGGAAGGCGCCGGCTTGGTGCCGCAGGCCGTTGTGGCGTTTGCCATTTCGCGCCTGCTCTGTCATAACCGCGCCCTCCCGCCGCCCGGCTGATCAGGGCTGCCGTGGCGGCGGTGACGTGCTCCGGCACATATCGCTCATTTGACGAGCATTTTTCAGGCCCGCGAAGCGTTCGCGCTTGCGGCCAAGGAGAGCCAAATGCCCAAGATCAAGACCAAGTCGGGCGCCAAGAAGCGCTTCAAGGTGACGGCTGGCGGCAAAGTCCTCTACCAGCAGTCGCGCAAGCGCCACGGCATGATAAAGCGCACCAAGAAGCAGATACGCCAGCTGCGCGGCACCAATGTGCTGTTCAAGACCGACGGCGACAACATCAAGAAGTATTTTTTGCCGAACGGCTGACCGTTCGGCCGCACGCATCCGTGCCGGCCGCATCCGCTGCATCCGCTCATTCCGTCCCGCTCGAGGAGGTCTAGCAATGGCACGCGTCAAGCGCGGCGTCACCGCCCACGCCAAGCACAAGAAGGTGCTCAAAGCCGCCAAGGGCTATTACGGCCGGCGCAAGAACACGATCCGGGTCGCCAAGCAGGCGGTGGAGAAGGCGAACCAGTACGCCTATCGCGACCGCAAGCGGCGCAAGCGCACGTTCCGGGCCTTGTGGATCCAGCGGCTCAACGCGGCGGTGCGCCCGTTCGGCCTCAATTACAGCCGCTTCATCGCCGGCTTGAGCAAAGCCGGCATCGCGATCGACCGCAAGGTGCTGTCCGACCTCGCAATCTCCGAGCCGGCGGCGTTCGAAGCGATTGTCGGGCAAGCCAAGTCGGCGTTGGCGGTGTGAACGTGCCATGATCGACCGCGCCTTCGTTCAGCGCATGGCGCGCTACAATCGCTGGCAGAACGAGAACCTGTGCGGCGTCGCCGATCGGCTCTCCGACGACGAGCGGCGGCGCGAACGCGGCGCCTTCTTCGGTTCGATTCACAAAACGCTCAGCCACCTTCTGTGGGCTGACCGCATTCAGATGAGCCGCTTCACCGACGTCCCGAAGCCGACGACGACGATAAGGGACTCAGGCTCCCTCTTCGCCGATTGGGACGAGCTCAAGCGCGGGCGCTCCGGTTTCGATCAAACCATGATCGATTGGGCCGACGCGGTCGAGCCGTCCTGGCTTGCCGGCGAGGTGACCTATTATTCCGGCGCGATTGAGAAGGAGCTGACGCGCCCGCGCTGGGTCATGGTCGTGCATCTGTTCAATCATCAGACCCATCATCGCGGCCAGGTCCATTGCATGCTGACGCAAGCCGGCGGCAAGCCGTCCGATACCGATCTGCCGTTCCTGCCCGAGTGACCGCCGCCATGTCCGAGATCGAACGGCTCGAGCACGAGATCCTCGCCGCCATCACCGGCGCCGGCGACGAACAGGCGCTGGAAGCGGCGCGCGTGGCGGCGCTGGGCAAAGGCGGCTCGATCACCGCGCTCCTCAAAACGCTCGGCACGCTGCCGCCGGAGGAGCGCAAGACGCAGGGGCCGCTCTTCAACGGCCTCCGGGATCGCGTCAATGCGGCGCTCACGGCACGGCGCGATGCGCTCAGAAGCGCCTCGCTCGAAGCGCGGCTCAACACCGAGAGCGTCGACGTCACCTTGCCGGTGCGCGAGGCGCCCGCCGAGATCGGGCGCGTGCACCCGATCACGCAGGTGATCGACGAATTGACCGCGATCTTCGCCGATATGGGGTTCGCGGTCGCCGAAGGTCCCGACATCGAGACCGACGACTACAACTTCACCAAGCTCAATTTCCCGGAAGACCATCCGGCGCGCGACATGCAGGACACATTCTTTTTCAATCCGCGCCCCGACGGGTCGCGGCTGCTGCTGCGCACGCACACCTCCCCGGTGCAGGTGCGCACGATGCTCACGCGCCAGCCGCCGATCCGCGTGATCATTCCCGGCCGCACCTATCGCAGCGACTCCGACCAGACGCATACGCCGATGTTCCACCAGGTCGAAGGTCTCGTGATCGACAAAAGCTCGCATCTCGGCCACCTGAAATGGATCCTCGAGGAATTCTGCAAGGCGTTTTTCGAGGTCGACCGCGTCGGCATGCGCTTTCGCCCGTCCTTCTTCCCGTTCACCGAGCCCTCGCTCGAGGTCGACATCCAGTGCCGCCGCGAGAAGGGCGAAGTGCGCTTCGGCGAAGGCGACGACTGGATGGAAATCCTCGGCTGCGGGATGATTCACCCCAACGTGATGAGGAATTGCGGGCTCGATCCCGACGAATTCCAGGGCTTCGCCTGGGGCATGGGCATCGATCGCATCGCCATGCTCAAATACGGCATGCCGGACCTGCGCGCGTTCTTCGAGGCCGACGCACGCTGGCTGTCCCATTACGGCTTCCGCCCGCTCGACCTGCCGACGCTCGCGGGCGGGCTGAGCAGCTAACGAACTATGGGTCCCTAAGTTTGGAGGACTTAATGCCGAATGTCTCATCAAGTGAAATCGAGCAGGCCCTGAGAAGAGCGCTTGGATCTTATGGTCTCGATCACGTTGAGCTTGAGTCAAGGTTGGACCACGATGGCGAACCGGCGGTGTTCGTCACGGCGGTACTTCCAGAACGTGCTCCTCCGATACCGGGCGACGTCTCGGCATCGGCAAATGTAGCCATAGCCAACGTGATGGAAAAGGCCGGAGACGAACGCCTGTCCTATCTGTACATACGACGGCCGGACGATGTGCGGCCGGAGGACGAGAACAGAGAGCAGCATCGCAATGATGCATGACGATCTTCTGGCTATTGCCGGTGATTTGGCAAGGCGCGAACAAGCCGGTCGGCCAAGACAGGCCTCACTAAGACGCGCCATTTCAACGGCCTACTACGCCCTCTTTCACGCGTTAGCCTACCTTTGCGCGGATGTGCTGGTTGGATGGAACAAGTCGTGGGACGTATTTACTCCGATATACCGGTCTCTGGATCATGGTCGCGCCAAAGAAACCTTCAAGCGGATTTCGGGACAACATGGCGCGCGTTTAGCAACCATCGCCCAGACATTCATCTTGCTGCAAGAGTGCCGTCACACAGCTGACTACGATCCTTCACCGTTTCCATTTGGTCGCGCCGAAACACTCGACCTGATTGAACAATCCAGACAGAGCGTCGCGCAGATTCTGCTATTGAATGGCGAAGAGCGCCTAGTTCTGGCAACCCAGCTGATTGCTCGAACACGCCCGTGATGAAGTTCACCCTTAGCTGGCTCAAGGAGCACCTCGACACCGACCGTCCGCTCGGCGAGATCGCCGACCGGCTCACGATGATCGGACTCGAGGTCGAGCGTATCGAGGACAAGGCCAAGCTGTTCGCGCCGTTCGTGATCGCGCGCGTCGCCGAAGCGAAGCAGCATCCCAACGCCGACCGCCTGCGCGTTTGCATGGTCGATACCGGCGACGGGAAGGCGATCCAGGTCGTGTGCGGCGCCCCCAATGCACGCACCGGCATGAAGGGCGTGTTCGCCCCGCCCGGCGCGTTCATCCCCGGCAAGAATGTCACGCTCGGAGTCGGCAAAATCCGCGACGTCGAAAGCCGCGGCATGCTGGTATCGGAATTCGAGCTGCAAATCTCCGACGATCACGAAGGCATCATCGAACTCCCCGAGGATGCGCCGGTCGGGACGAACTACGCGCAATGGGCCGGACTCGACGACCCGGTGATCGAGATAAACCTCACGCCGAACCGCCCCGATTGCGCCGGCGTGCACGGGATCGCCCGCGACCTGGCCGCCGCCGATATGGGGAAATTCAAGGACCCCGCCGTCAAGCCGGTCAAAGGCGAATTCCCCTGCCCGCTCACGGTCACGCTCGATTTCGGGGCGACGCCCTCGCTTTGTCCCGCGTTCGCGCTGCGCCTGGTGCGCGGGGTGAAGAACGGCCCCTCGCCGGACTGGCTGCAGAAGCGGCTCGTCGCGATCGGGCTACGGCCGATCAATGCGCTCGTCGATATCACCAACTTCATCACCTACGACCGTGGCCGGCCGCTGCACGTCTTCGACGCGGCCAAGGTGCGCGGCACTCTCGTCGTGCGACGCGCGCGCGCCGGCGAGACCCTGCTGGCGCTCGACGGCAAGACCTACACGCTCGATGAATCGACATGCGTCATCGCCGACGAGCACGGCGTGGAATCGCTCTCGGGCATCATGGGCGGCGAGGCGAGCGGGTGCTCGGAAGCGACGACCGACGTGCTCATCGAGTCGGCGCTGTGGGACCCGCGCAACATCGCACGGACCGGCCGCAAGCTCGGCATCAATTCGGACGCACGCTATCGCTTCGAGCGTGGCGTCGATCCGACCTTCATGCTGCCGGGCCTCGAGCTGGCGACGCGCATGGTGATCGACCTGTGCGGCGGCACGCCGTCCGAGGTGACCGTTGCCGGAGACCCGCAGCCGCCCGAGCGCGTCATCGATTTTCCATTCTCGGAGATCAAGCGGCTCGCCGGATTCACCGCCTCCCTACCCGAGGTGCGCCGCACGCTCGAGCGCCTGGGCTTTTTCGTCGCCGGCCAGGGCGAGCGGGCGAAGGTCGCGGTGCCCTCCTGGCGCCCGGACGTGCAGAGCAAGGCTGACGTGGTCGAGGAAATCGTACGCATCCTCGGCGTTGATCGCGTGCCGGCAACACCGTTCGACCGCGGTGAGGCGCCGCGCAAGCCGGTACTCACCGCGATCCAGCAGCGCACGCGCAAATCCAAGCGCGCGCTCGCGGCGCGCAATCTCGTGGAGGCAGTGACCTGGTCATTCGTCGCCAAGCAACAGGCCGAGCTGTTCGGCGGCGGCACGCCGGAGCTCGCGCTCGCCAATCCGATCGCTGCCGATCTCTCCGACATGCGCCCGAGCCTCATTCCGGGACTCGTCGCCGCCGCGGCAAAGAACGCCGACCGCGGAATTCCGGATGTGGGCTTGTTCGAAGTCGGTCAGGTGTTTCGCGGCGCAGCGCCGCAGGATCAGCTCACGGCGGCAACCGGCGTGCGCCGCGCGCTCGCCAAGCCCTCCGGCATTGGGCGCCATTGGAGCAAGCGCGACGGCGAGGTCGACGCCTTCGATGCCAAGGCCGACGCGCTCGCGGTGCTCGTGGCCGCCGGAGCCCCCGCGCAAGCTCTGCAAACGCTGCCCGGCGGCCCACCCTGGTTTCATCCCGGCCGCGCGGGAACGATCCAGATCGGGCCGCAAAACGTGCTCGGCCATTTCGGCGAGCTGCATCCGACAGTGCTTGAAGCGCTCGATGCGGAAGGGCCGCTCGTTGCCTTCGAGGTCATTCTGGAGCGCATTCCGGAGCCGAAGCCGAAAGCGACCCGCACCAAGCCGATGCTCGAGCTGTCGCCGTTTCAGCCGGTCGAGCGCGATTTCGCTTTCCTGGTCGAACGCGGCGTGAAGGCGGCGGACATCGTGCGCGCGGCCGCCTCGGTCGACCGCAAGCTGATTACCGGGGTGACCGTGTTCGACGTCTATGAGGGCGCCGGCGTCGAGCCGGGCAAGAAGTCGATCGCCATCGCCGTCACGCTACAGCCGCGCGAGAAGACCATGACGGATGCTGAGATCGAGGCGCTGGCCGGCCGGATCGTCGCCGAGGTCGGCAAGCGCACCGGCGGCGTGCTGCGGGCCTGAGCGTCGCGTTCAGTGCGGCTCGTCACGCACGATGCGGGGGACCGCGCCGATCCGCTGCGGTCTGCGCCGCTCGGCGCGCTTCGGTTTGGCTTTCCGCTTGGGGACGACTTCCACCCGAGCCTGAGGCACCGGCGCCGCCGGTGCGTCGAGCCTGCGGACCACCGCTTCGGCGGCGCGCTCGCCCGATTCCCACGCACCCCCGACCGTGCCCCACAAAGTCTCGTGCACGGCTTCGCCGGCAAACCATACGGCGTCGCGCACCGGTTCCATCAGCACGCGCCGCGCGCCTTGCCCGCCCGGCGTAGCGGCCGAAAAGGCGCCAAGCGTGCGGACATCACTGTTCCACCGCGTGGCGTGCGAGCGCTTGATCGCCTTCTTCACTTCGGCGCCGTAGAGGCCCGCGAGCCATTCGGCCGCGAAATCGACCATCGCCGCTTCGCCATGCGCGGCAAGGTCGCGGTCGAATTTGCCGGCGATCTCGATAAAGCAGAGCGACGTGCCGGAGACATTGGCGAGGAGCGCCGCGGTGCGCAGGTCGGCCGATTTCTCGAACACCAGATCGTCGCTCTCGAGGCCGAGCACGTTGTCCTCGAGTTCGAGCGCGACGCGGTCATAGCTGCCGAGCGAGAGCTTGGCGAAAGCATCGAGCTGATGCGGCGCCAGATCGGGCGTGAACTTGATTGCTCCCGAGGCAATGACGTTGGTCGACACGGTGACGATGGCCGCGCGGGCGGTAATCGTGCCCCCGGGCGTTTCCACCGCGACGTTGTGGCGGGTGTCGATCGCTGTCGCCGGCGTCGAGCGCTGGAGCGGAATGCCTTGGGCCAATCCCGCGAGCAGCGTGCCGAAACCCTGGCGGCAGAAGGCGTCCGCATTGCGCTCGGCGGACTTCGCAAAATCGGCCGCGGAAACCTGGCCAAGCTCCTTGCCGCAGCCGAACGAGCCGAGCACGAACTCGACCGTCGGCCGCCAGTCGGCGAGATCGTTCGGCAGCACCTGCGCGGCGGGGGCGTCGCCTTTGCGCGCCGCCTCGGCGATGGCCCGATTGGCGCGCGCCTGCGAAGCCAGAAAATCCTCAAGCTCGCCTTCGCGCGCATAGCGCCGACCGATACGCACCTTCTGGCTCGCGGGCGCCTGATAGACCTCGATGCCGCGCCGCGGCGTGAGCTTGGTCACGGGGTTGTGGTCGGGCGTGTGTATCCAGTGCGCGCCGCGGTCGTAAGGCACGCCGAACGTCGCCATGTCGGTGATGCAGCGCCCGCCGACGTGATCGGTTGCTTCGATGAGCACGAAACTATGTTTGGCCGCCGCAAGCCGTCGCGCCGCCGCGATTCCGGCGGCACCCGCTCCGACGATCACCACATCGGTCTGCAACGCCGCCGGCGCCTCCTGAGCAAACGCCGGACGCACCGCAACGGCGGCCGAGGCGGCGAGGAACGAGCGGCGGCTAAGTCGCGGCATGGTTTCCGAATGCTTGCGGCGCTTGCCAGATTGCCCGAACGACCGGCCGCGCGCAAACGTCGTGGTTGAGCGTTTGTCACCGACGCACACCAACCACGTGAACCAAATCGCAAGGGCCTTCGCATAAAATACATACAAAGAACGCAGACGCGGCAAAACCGCGCAACCCGGCCGGGGGGCCTGATGAGCACGATGCTCGACGGTATTGGGCGGCTGATCGCCCGCTATCTCGACAAGCCCGTTCAGGGCTACGAACCGTTCACGCCGAGCGATCCGTTGGCGTTGCGTTCGTCGCTGGAGCCGGGCGACGTGCTCTTGGTCGAAGGCAACTCCCATATCGCCGGCGTCATCAAATATCTCACGCAATCGACGTGGTCACATGCGGCGCTGTATGTCGGGACGGCGATCGACCGCGTGAC
>Ga0335081_10010199_pt1 | contig 15169 bp, 12 predicted proteins | sample Lox_Sample_35_FD_206713 | JGI IMG/M metagenome (GOLD analysis project Ga0335081, IMG submission 206713) | Soil microbial communities from Loxahatchee National Wildlife Refuge, Florida, United States - Lox_Sample_3.5 | ecosystem: Environmental > Terrestrial > Soil > Wetlands | place: USA...
GCAGCGAGCGCTGCGTCTGCGCTCCCCAATAGACGTTTGACGGGACTTCGATCTTGCCCATGCTGTCGGATTCGGTGCGGGTGCGGACGGCGGGTTCGGTAAGAGTAGACATGAAGTGCTCCTGAGTCGAGCGGAGAGATGAGTGCAACCAGAGATTATAGCGCCGGAGGGAAGCTCGCCCGGAAGCTCCGGCAATTGGATAGCGCGACCGGACTGCGCGACCTGGCGGCTCCGCCCGGGAATCGTTTGGAGGCGCTGCGGGGTGATCGAAAGGGACAGCATAGCATCCGGATCAACGACCCGTGGAGGCTCTGTTCTGTGTGGCGGGACGGAAATGCCCACGATGTTGAGATCGTGGACTACCACTAAAGGCCATTCAGAACGGCGAACGGGCCCTGGGGCCCGAGACAAGGAGACAAGATGGCCAAATCCCAAAGACTCCTACCGGCAATCCATCCCGGCGAGATACTGCGCGCCGACTTTATGGAGCCGCTTGGTCTCAGCATGAATCGTCTTGCCCTCGACCTTCGGGTTCCGGTCACGCGCATCGCTGAAATTGTGCACGAACGGCGCGGTATTGCGCCCGATACAGCTCTGCGGCTGGCCCGGTACTTCAATACCAGCGCGGGTTTCTGGATGAACCTGCAGACCGCGTACGACCTGGAAGTCGCGGAAGATAAACTATCGCGGGCGATTGAAAGGGAAGTGCGACCTGCGGCGATGGCGGCAGCCAAGTCGCCTTCGTGACGTTTGCGCTGTCCAGGATAGCTTCCTGCACTTGGCAGGCCCCCCAGGTCCCCGCGACGGTCGCCGAGACGGCGGCGCCACAGCGCGTGCTAGAATCATCGGTTCGCGCGCCTTGGCGTGTGCCGACGCTTCGGCTGACTCCGCTCTCATGCCAGAGTTCCTTGCCGAGCAAGAAATCGAGACTCTGCCCAAGACCAAAGCTCAGCGCAAAGCGGAGATGCGCACCGATGTGCTCGTCATCGGCGCCGGGCCGACCGGTTTGGCCTGCGCCATCGAGGTCCAGAAAATCGGGCTGAAGGTCATCGTTCTCGACAAAGGTTGCCTGGTCAATTCCCTGTTTCACTACCCGGCGAACATGGTGTTTTTCACCACGCCGGAACTGCTCGAGATCGGCGACATTCCCTTCACTACCGCCCAGCAAAAACCTACGCGTGAGGAAGCGCTCGAGTACTACCGCAAAGTCTCCGAGCACTATCAGCTTGATCTGCGGCAGTACGAATGGGTCAAGACCGTGCTTGGCGAGGACGGAGATTTCACAATTACCGCGACGGATCGCGCCGGACGCCCGCACGACTACCGCGCCAGGAAGGTGATCGTCTCCACTGGCTACTACGATCTTTCCAACAAGCTGGGAGTTCCGGGCGAGGATTTGCCCAAGGTTTCACACTACTACGGCGAGCCGCATCCTTATTACGACACGGACGTGCTGGTGATCGGCGGCAAGAACTCAGCGGCGATCGCCGCTCTGGATTTGTGGCGGCACGGAGCGCGTGTGACGCTCGTGCATCGCGAGGCGCAGCTCCATCACCACGTCAAGTACTGGATCAAGCCCGATCTGGAAAATCGCATCAAGGATGAGGAAATCGAGGCCCACTTCAACAGCTGGGTGCAGGAAATCGGCGTGGATCACGTGGTCGTCCAGACGCCGCGCGGCCCGCTGCGGCTCAAGAACGACTTTGTGCTGGCGCTGATCGGCTACCACCCCGACTACGATTTTCTGCGCAGTATGGGCATCGAATTATCGGACGAGCAATGCCGGCCGGTGTGTGACCCGGTGTCACTCGAGAGCAACGTGAAAGGAATTTACGTTGCGGGCGTGATCGTGGCCGGCTCGCGGACCAACGAAATCTTCATTGAGAACGGCCGCTTCCACGGCAAGCAGATCGCCGCGGATTTGAAGATCAAGCTGAGGCCGTAGGCACAGAACACACAGCAATCACGGGCATTCATCCGGTTAACCGCTCAACCGGTCGATTTTCGCCGCCATGATGAAGTCGCTCTCCGTGAGCCCGTCAATCTTGTGCGTCCACAAAGTGACTTCAGCTTTTCCCCAGGCCAGCAGGATGTCGGGATGGTGTCCTTGTTCCTCGGCCAGCGCGCCCACGCGGTTTACGAAATCGAGCGCCTGCTTGAAGTCAGGGAAGCGAAACTCGCGGTGAATATGGTGTTCCTGGGTCACCGTCCATTGCGGAACGACGCGGTGCAATTTCTCCAGTTCCGCGCCTTTCAGCGGAGGAATGCCACCGCGGCACGGAACACATTTTTTGTCGGCAAGATGCTCAGTCATGGAAACCCCCAGAATTCGAGACATTGTTTGTTGCCGCCCGCTACCGATTGCTATCCCGCCGGTGCTGGAATCGTTTCTACGGGCGACGGTGCGGGCGGAGTCTTGAAATAGCGTTTCAGCCACAGCAGATAGCCGAAGAATATGACGGGGGAGAGCAAACTCCACCACAAAATGACGTGACTGCGAGAGAATGGGCTCGACTGAAGTATTTGCAACTGGGCATCCGACATCCCCATTTTGGAATACGCCTGCATCAGATCGGCCCTGGCATAAGTGAACGCCATTGAGAAGAAGCGGGCGGGAACGGTGAGGGCGGCGATCCACCATCCGGCGGACTTAAGCCTGAATAAAGCGACGGCGAGATAACTATCCAGCGCAGCGAACGCGAAAAAGCAGGCGGAGGCACCGATGCCCGTGAGATATTTCCCAAAGAAAGGGAAAAGGGGAGTCGAGACGCCGGTGACCAGCATATACATTGCCCCGACGAACAGAACGAGGCTGGCTCCGAGAACGGGCAGAGGAGTGCGATCGGTCCAGGGCTCGACGGGATCGCGATGCCGGCAAGTTGCGGCAACGTCGGTGCGGCTGTAGAAAACGACAAAGGCAATGGGGATCACAACCAGAATGACAGCAATGAAAACGATCAGGATGGTGAGAATCACAGCCATCACGCCGGTAGTGACCTCGGCCGATGGTGCACCGGGTGTGTTCTGCTGAGCCTGCATTACGGCCTTCATGGTCACAGGCAGGGCCCCGGTCAGCAGAATCGTAATCAGCACACCCATCACCAGCCAATACCAGGAAATGACCAGGGTTAGCGAGCGCGCCCAGCGCTTTGTCCGCATTGAACCCACGCCCAACGTTATCAGGGCGGCGGCGACAAAAAGATAGGTGGCGCTGCCGGCAATGTACTGTCCAGGCCGCATGGCACCGCCTGGAGCCAGCCGCGAAAGGAATGCGCTCAGCGCAATCAGAGGCACCATCAGGGCGGACAATAAGCCAAGGATGATCTGCAGCACGCCGAAGATCATGAGGCCGGTGCTGCGGTCAGTGTAGGTCGAAGGCGCCGGCGCTGGAACCGCAGCCGTAGACTCGGCCGTTGCGGGCGGGACCGACGCAGACTCAGAAAACGGGGCGGGCGGGATGGGTTCGAGTTCCACGTGAGGCCTCCGCGGTGGAATGCGCTATCTTAGCAGGGTTGGCCGCGCTGCGCGTGAGATGGCGGCAACAACCCGTATAATTCGTGTGACGAATCCCACTCGGAAAAGGGAATCACGTGGTCGTCCTCGTAATTGGCGGTGCGGGATACATCGGCAGTCATACGGCCCGCGCGCTGCGGCGCGCCGGGCACGAAGTCATTATTTTCGACAATCTCAGTACCGGCTTCGAAAGCCTGGCTGCGGGCTTTGAGCTGGTAAGAGGAGACATACTGGATGCGGCGACACTGGCCCAAGTGCTTGCCCGGGCTGGCGCCATCATGCACTTCGCTGCTCATGCCTATGTTGGCGAGTCGGTGGTGAATCCGAAGAAATATTTCCGCAACAACGTCGAAGGCGGACTTTCGCTGCTGAACGCAGCGCTGGCGGCGGGAGTGAAGAAGATCATTTTCTCTTCCACCTGCGCAGTGTACGGCGAGCCGGCGAAGATTCCGATCGAGGAGACGGCACCGCGGCAGCCGGTCAATCCCTATGGAGTTTCGAAATTGTTTTTCGAGCACGCGCTCGAGGCCTACGACCGGGCATATGGCTTTCGCTACGCCAGCCTGCGCTACTTCAATGCAGCGGGCGCCGATGAGAGCGGCGAGATCGGAGAGCTGCACGATCCCGAAACGCACCTGATTCCTCTGGCGCTTGCAGCGGCGGCCGGGTCGGGTCCGGAGTTGCTGGTGTTTGGGTCAGACTATCCAACTCCAGACGGGACGTGCATTCGCGATTACATACATGTGAACGACCTTGCCGACGTGCACGTGAAGGCACTCGATCATCTGGCGGCGAGCGGAGAAAGTTTCGCCGTCAATGTTGGAACGGGTCAGGGATATTCTGTGCAGGAGGTGATATCCGAGGTAGAGCGAGTCACGGGCAAGCGCGTGCGGCGCAAACTGGCACCACGGCGGCCGGGAGATCCTCCGAGGCTGATTGCGAATCCCGCCAAGGCGCAGGCATTGCTCCAATGGAAAGCAACGCGCGGACTGCACGACGTTGTCGGGACTGCGTGGAACTGGATGGAACGCCGGCGGGAAGCTGCGGTGAAGTGAATCCAACCCCAGAGGACACAGAGGAGCACAGAGGTCAAAACTCACCCTCTGTAAAAGCCTTTACCTTCTGCGGTTAAAAAGTTGTTGGTGTTCTGAGGAAGACTATGGCCAATGATCTGGCAGGGAAGAAAGTGGCATTTTTGGGTGCGGGGAAAATGGGCGGCATCCTGCTGCAGGCCCTCCTAGAGAAAGGCCTGCTGTCAGCAAAGTCTACCTGTGCAACGGTTGCGCACGAAGAGCGCGCCAAAGCGTTGGCGGCCAAGCTCAAGGTGAAAGTCGGGACCGACAATGCCGAGGCGGTAAAGAGCGCGGATATCATCGTGATTGCGGTGAAGCCGCAAGTGGTCGAAGACGTGGTGCGCGAGATCAGCGGCCAAGTCACGCCCAGGCAGTTGATCGTCTCGGTCGCAGCCTCGGTGCCGACCGCGATGATCGAAAAGAATCTGTTGGGTAATGTTCCCGTCGTCCGCGCCATGCCGAACACACCTTGCCAACTCGGCAGCGGAATGACCGGAGTGTGCAAGGGCAAGCATGCCGGGGCCAAAGACGTTGCCCTCGCCTGCCACATCTTTGAAGCCGTGGGGCGAACGGTCGTGGTGGATGAGAAGCACATGGACGCCGTCACCGCTCTCTCGGCCAGCGGCCCCGCCTACATCTACATCATTCTGGAATCGCTGGCGGAAGCGGGCGTGAAGGTGGGCCTGCCGCGAGACATTGCCACCCTGCTGGCGGCGCAGACCACGCTGGGCGCGGCGCAGGTCGTGCTCGAAACCGGCGACCATCCGGCGCTGCTCAAAGATGCGGTGACGACTCCGGCGGGCTGTACGATTGACGCCATCATGGAACTGGAAGAGGGCAAGCTCCGCGTTACGCTGATCAAAGCCGTGGTCAAGGCGACGCAGCGGGCGAAAGAGTTAGCGTTTGGATAGAGCTGAGGTTGAGCGATCCCGTTCGAGCCGCGCCGCCCGATTTTCCGATGCCGCTGTAGATTCTCGCGACCATGAAACTCGTGATTGTCGTCCATCACCGGCTGCAATTGTGGAACGTGCCGGCGTGGTTCGGCCCGCGCCTCGAGGATGAGTTCCCGCAACTGCAGGTCGTCCAGCGCAACAGCTACGAAGGAATCGAAGAGCATCTCAAGAATGCGGAAGTGATTTTCACCATCTCGCTGCGGCCGGAACAATTTGCCGCTGCACGGAGTCTGCGCTGGATTCATGCACCCACGGCCGCGGTGCACCAGTTCATGTTTCCAGAGATGATCAACGGCGATGTGGTGCTTACGAACTCCACCGAAGTGCACGGGCCGGTAGTGGCTGAGCATGTGATGGCGCTGATATTCGCGCTGGCCAAAAAGATTCCGCAGGCGACGTTCTTTCAGCAGAAAAGCATATGGAGCCAGGAAGCGATGTGGATGGAGGGAACGCGCCTCCGCGAAGTTGCCGGCGCGACGCTGGGGTTGATCGGCCTGGGGAGCATCGGGCGGCGGGTCGCGCGGATGGCATACGCGATGGGCATGCGCGTGATCGGGGTGCGTGAGCATGTAGAGAAGGGAAGACCCGAAGGTGTCGAGGCCGTGTTTCCTCCATCGAAACTGGATGACATGCTTAAGGAATCCGATTACGTGGTGGTGGCCGCGCCACTGATTGCAGCAACCGAGAAACTGATCAATGCCGCACGGCTTGCGGTCATGAAGCGGGATGCGTTCGTGATCAACGTCGGACGTGGACCGCAGGTGGATGACGCCGCCCTGATCGACGCGCTGCGCTCGCGGCGCATTGCCGGGGCAGCCTTGGACGTCTTCGAGCACGAACCGCTGCCGGCAGACTCGCCGCTGTGGGGCGTCGAAAATCTGCTGATCACGCCGCACACGGGGGGCCTTACTGACAAGCTGTGGCCCCGGCACTATGAGTTGTTCTCCGATAACCTGCGCCGCTATCTGGCTGGGCAGCCGTTGCGGTTTGTGGTCGACAAGCAGAAGGGATATTGAGCTTCCGGTTCGTGCTACAGTTCTCGCATGGAACCGCGGCTCATCCTGACAAATTGTCTGTTGAAGCTGGGAGTAGCCGCGGCCGTCTCCAGCAGTCTGGTGCGTTCGCTCGAATTCAAATCTCTATTGTTTCGCGAAGAGCGTACGGCGCGGCAGAAAATCTACCTGGTGTTCTGGTTCGCTCTGCCCATCATGCTTGGGGTGTGGATTCGCATGGAGCAGAAGAGTTTTCTGGCGGGCGACCTGAGCTTTGAGACCACACTGCTGCTGGGAGTGATCGGCGGCCGCCTGGCCGGATCGCTGGGCGGGGCGCTGATGGGATTCCCCGCGCTATTGCACCAAGAATGGGCGACGCTTCCATTTCTGGTGCTGTGCGGATTCATAACCGGACAACTGCGCGTCATGGCGCAGGACAAGGAAGACATCTGGTCGTTTTCTCCTTTCATCGATCTCAGCATTTACCGGCTCATCCGGCGCAACCTTCCGCGACCGCGCCTGTTCGACTGGCAAATTATGTTTTTCACCACGGTGGTGGGGCTGCGCTTCGTCCAGACGGAACTGTGGCGCAATCTTCCGCACTCGGTTTTTGCCTTGGAGAGTCCGGGCAATCTCTGGGTTGAGGTCGCCATCTACGCCGCGGCGGTGATCGCGATCGGAATCGAGCTGAAGATCTTCAACAGCGTCCGCCTGCAGATCAAACTGGAGGAGCAGGAGCGTCTTCTGCTGCATGCGCGCATGGCGGCACTGCAGAGCCAGGTGAACCCACACTTCCTCTTTAATACGCTGAACTCGATTTCCTCGCTGGTGCGCTTCGATCCGGACATGGCGAGGGAAGTCATTTTCAAGCTGGCCACGATTCTGCGGCGGCTCCTCAGTTCAAGCGACGCCTTCGCGCCGCTGCGGGAGGAATTCGAATTTATTGACGCCTATCTCGATATCGAGGTGGTGCGGTTCGGCCGCGACAAGCTGCGCGTGGTCAAGGATCTGGATCCCGCGTCACTCGACGTGGTCGTGCCCAGCATGTTGCTGCAGCCGCTGGTCGAGAACTCGATCAAGCACGGGCTGGCGCCTAAGGTGGAGGGCGGAAGCATCTACCTGCGCAGCCGGGTCACCGATTCCAGACTGATTATTGAGGTCGAGGACGACGGCGTCGGCATGGGCGGGACGCACCTGGAGGAGAGCAGCAGCTGGTCGGGAATGGGCATCGGAATGGCGAATGTTTCCGAGCGGCTGCAGGTTCTCTACGGCGACACCGCTCGGATGACGATTGACAGCCACGAAGGCAAGGGAACGCTGATCCGGATTCGGCTGCCGCTGGTGGAAGCGGCGAGTTCGGTTCCGGAGGGGTTCTACGAAGAGCGATCGAGCACCCGCCGGTAGAAATCCTCGTATTGCTTCACAATCTTGGTGGCGCAGAACTTGTCTTGCGCGGTGGCCCGGCCTTGCTTGCCCATTTCCCGCAATAATGTTTCATTGCGCAGCAACTCGAGGGCATAGCGCGCCATGGTGTCGACGTCGCCCACGTCGGCCAGGTATCCGTTCTTGCCATGCTCGATCACTTCCGGCACGCCGCCGGCGCGGGTGGCGATGGGCACGACTTCGCATGCCATGGCCTCCAGCGCCGCCAGTCCGAAAGACTCCAGCTCACTTGGCATCAGCATGATATCGGCCACAGCCAGCTTGTCGTAGATCTGATCCTGCTTGCCCAGAAACAGCACGTCGTCGTGAATACCCTTCTGCACGGCCAGCCATTCGGCGACGGAACGGTCCGGACCGTCGCCAATCAGCAGCAGTCTCGACGGAATCTGTTTGCGGACGCGGTCAAAAATCTCAATCACGTCGGTGAGCCGCTTCACCGGGCGGAAGTTGGAAAGATGCACCAGCACCCGCTCTCCCTTAGGCGCGTACTCGGCGCGCATTTGGGCAATGGCTTCGGAATTGCGGTAGTACACATCTGTATTTACAGAGTTGTAAATCACTTCGATGTGGTTCTTGACGTCGAAGACACGTTGCGTGCGGTCCCGCAGATAATTGGAAATAGCGGTGACCCCGTCGCTCTGCTCGATCGAATAGCGGGTGATGGGCAAATAGGAGCGGTCGAGACCGACCAGCGTGATATCGGTGCCGTGCAGCGTGGTGACGAATGGCAGACGTCGTCCACGCGGCCCTGCGGCCAGCATCTGCCGCGCCAGCAGCGCGCTGACCGAATGCGGGATGGCGTAATGAACGTGCAGCAGGTCGAGGTCGTAGAGCTGCGCGACCTCCGCCATGCGGGTCGCGAGCGCGAGATCATATGGAGGATAGTCGAACAGCGGGTAACGCGAGACTTCTACCTCGTGATAGTGAATGTTGGGCTCGGCGCCCCGCAAGCGGATCGGCTGCGCATAGGAAATGAAATGAATCTCGTGGTCGCGCTCGGCCAGTTCAAGGCCTAGTTCAGTGGCCACCACCCCGCTGCCGCCGTACGTCGGATAACAGGTGATTCCGATCTTCATGTGCGAGAGGCCGCCTCTTGCATCTCTAATTCGATGGCTGCAGTGTGCGGCGGTTGCAGTTTTTGCGCTGTAGCGCCAGCGTCAGGTTTGCAGGCGTCAGCTCTTAGGTCCGACGTTGAGACCGGGATCGAGCTTATCGAGATGCGCCTGGAACCGCTTCTTGGTTTCCTCGGGCAGTCCGGTGAACTCAATGCCCATCCCAACTCCCGGATCGCGGGTGCGAACGACCGCGCTCGGTGAAAGGTGGTCCTCGCCAATCCAGAAATCCACGCGCAGGGCGGTGCCAACATTGAGCGGCATCACCGTCTCGACATAGCACCCATTGCCGCTGATGTCGGTCGCATTCACGCGCAGCGGCGTATTGACGCGCTCGTCGCGGACTTCCACCGGGAAAGAAATCCTGTGGCGGGCAAACTTTCTGCGGTTGTCCTGGTTGATCGCAGTCTGCTTCTCAAGCTTCATTTCGAGAGGCAGAGCCGACGTCCACGGACAATCCTGTTCCGGCACGAGCTGCACGCCGATCTGGGTTTTTTTGAGCGCTCCCGCGTCAACCACCCAGATCACCTTGCAGCGGGCTTTCTTGCCCTCGTACTGCACGCCAATGACATCGCCAACCTTCAACTCGGCCTCAATGCCGTAAATGCAGGCGCCGGTGACGCTTATATTTTGGGCGGTCGCCGGCTGGAAGAAAGGCTGGCCGTTGGAGCCCATGCCCCACACCTTTACCTTCAGATCCAGAGTCGCGCGCGGCGCTGATCCTTGGGCCGACATGAGCGAAGGCTCCTCCCGCCTTGCATCCAAATCGCTGAATTGTAAACCATCTTACTCCCGGGGCATAAGCCGAAAAGGTAACCAGAGTGCTTCCCTCGATAGTGGGGGGAGCTGGATACAGCCTGGATGGACCTCCGATCTTCCAGGCTCGGGCCGGGATCAGGTCAGGAACCAAGCTACCCAAGTGGCGGGGAAATCACTTCAGGTCGTTATAGGAGATCAATTCAATCCCCTCGTTGGAGAGCACGTGGCGCGCGGCGGGCAGAGTCAGGACGCGGAATTCTTCCTCGCGCGATTGCCGCAGGCGCGTGCGCGCGGCCTCGAGATCGGCGTCGTTGTAGCCGGGATGGCAGACGAACTCCCAGGTGCCCTCGGGGATACTGCGGGCAATGGCAAGAAAGAGAGTTTCGTCGAGCGCGCCGGTGACTTCAATGCCCAGCGTGCCATCGGTGGTGGCGAAGCCTTCGCGGTCCACGTCCTGGCGAAACTTGCCCGCAAAGCGGCACAGCACGCGGACTTCGGCCCAACGCCTCCAGAGGTTAGGGCGGGCCAGAAGCTGGCTGGAGCGCAGTGGGAATCGCGGTCCAAAGGGATTGCGCACCGCAGTCACGCCGCAGGCTGCCGCCGCCCGCAGCAGGGGCCGCAGAATCTTGGGAAAAAGATGAGTGTGCTTGTGCGTGTCGAAGTGCGAGGCCGCGATTCCGGCCGATTGAATCTTACGAATTTGCGCGGTGGCTTCGGCGGCGATTTCGTCCGCGTTGATGCGGCCGGCGAGAGCGCGTGCAGCGAACGACTGCAAGCCGTCGCGGAAGCGCTGAGGCGCAGCCTGCGTGGTAAGTGATGGAAGCTGTTCCGCGTCGAGCAATGGCTCGCCGTCAATCAGCACCACGTGGCAGCCAATGCTTAGTCGCGGGACGGTCTTGATTTGTTGCACGGCGTCAGCGAAGGCCGGGCCGTTGGCCATGAGCGTCGAGGAGGTGACAATGCCGCGAGTGTGAGCCTCGACAATGGCCCGGTTGACGCCGGATGTGAAGCCAAAATCATCTGCGTTGACGATCAGCCGCCGCACGGAGGGAGTGTAGCAGGAGCGGGGCGGCAATTGACGATTGCCGATTTCCGATTGCCGAGCGAAGAAGCAGAATCCTGTCGGTTCAATCGAAAATCGCCAATCAAAAATCGGCAATTCGGTCGGGTTTGCCGCTTCCTCGCGGCTCCCCTATACTCAAATGAAGAGCGAATGATCGAGGTTCGGGCGGTTAGCTCAGCTGGTTAGAGCGCCTGCCTTACAAGCAGGAGGTCGCAGGTTCGAGTCCTGCACTGCCCACCACTACCTGCTCCCGAGCGCACCGGGCTCAGATCAAACTCGTCCGCCTCGAAACTCTGAGACATCTCAACGTGCCGCCGCGGTGGCTGCCTCCAGATCGTCTGCGGCTTTTCCAATCGCTGCAGCGGCGTCCTCCAGAATCTTGCCCACGCCGGGAATCTGCGCGTCGGCTTCCGCCCATTTTTTTTCGTCCATGTACTCGCGCACGGCCGCGATCGGCTTGGCGCCGTAGCCGGTGTAGGCACCGGGGGCATAGACCTGGTGTTTGAACCACGGACGCTCCGGCAACCCGCGCTCAGACAGAAACGCACGCTGGATTTTCAGCAGGTCGGTGTTCAAAGCGGTGAGAGCCTGCAGTGAGAGCGGCGGCGCGCCTTCGGCCTGTGCCTTTGCGAAAGCGGCCTGGTACCGCTCGGCGGCGTGCTTGAGGGATTCCACGCCGTTCTTCAAGGGAGCAAAATTCATGTATGGCGGCACGGTTTCGCGTGGCGGAGGCACCGAGGTTTTCCGCGGATCGGCGATCGCATTGAAGACACCCTCTTTCAACTCCAGGTTGCGCTCGGTGATCTCATCCTGTTTCTCCTGGAGAATCTTTTCGAGCTCGGCTTCATACTTGCCGATGGTCTCGGCCAAGTCGGTGTATTCGAAGGGGATCACCTCGGCGTCGGCGAGGCGCATGACTGCCGTGCCGCCGGTTTGGGCGAGAGCGCGGCCATACCAGAAATCGGGATCCATGAAGTGCGTGTACCAGTAGAAGTCGTCGTAGATGGAATGGTAGGAGTCGGCCTCGTCTTCGCCGCCGTAACCAATGTTCAGGGCGGAAATGCCGGCGTAGTCGAGGAAGGCCGTGTAGTCGGAGCCGTCGCCGAGCGAGCCAATGGCCAGATCAGCGCGTTTGCGAACTTCGTTGCGGTCCTCCTGATTGTGGGCGCGTGCGATGCGCGCGAGGCGAGCCCTTTGCCAGACCGTCATATTTTTTTCAGGATCGCTGAGGTCGCGAGCGACCTCGTTGATCAGCCGCTCGAGATCATGCGAGCCAGCAGCGTGAAAGAATCCGCGGCCGTTGCTATCGGAATTGATATAGGCGACGGCATGCTGGCGGAGTTCGTCACGGTGCGTCTCGACCCATTCGGTTGAGCCCAGCAGGCCGGGCTCTTCGCCGTCCCAGGCACAGTAAACGATCGTGCGGCGCGGATTCCATCCCTGCTGGTGCAACTCGCCGAGCACGCGAGCCTCTTCCAGCACCGGGGACATGCCTGACAGGGGATCGTCGGCGCCGTTGACCCAGGCGTCGTGATGATTGCCGCGTATCACCCACTCGTCGGGAGCTTCGGAGCCGTGGATCGTGGCGATGACGTCGTTGACCGGCTTCAAATCCCAGTTCGATGCGACCTTGAGATGCACCTTCGCAGGGCCCGGGCCAACATGATAGGTAATGGGCAGAGCGCCGCGCCATTTTTCCGGAGCGATCGGGCCGGCGAGCGCGGAGAGAAGCGGCAAGGCATCTCCCCAGGAAATCGGAAGCACGGGAATCTTGGTGATGGTCTTGGCTTCGCTGACCGGCAGACGCTTGGCATCAGGAGTCGCGCCCACGCCGGGAGTGAGCGGATCGCCGGGATAATCGGTGTCCATGACGCTGCCGCGCTGCACGCCTTCCTTGGGACGCCATCCGCCCTTGGGATAGTCGTCGCCATTGTAGAAACCGTCGTCCCGAGGATCGGAATAGATGACGCAACCCACTGCGCCATGCTCGGCCGCAACTTTCGGCTTGATGCCGCGCCAGCCTTCTCCATAGCGGGCAATGACGATCGCGCCTTTGACGTTGATGCCCAGCCGGTCGAGTTCTTCGTAGTCCTCGCGGTTGCCGTAGTTCACATAAACGAGGGTGCCGCGGACGTCGCCGTCGATCGAATAGGCGTTGTAAGTGGGCAATTGCTCGGCAGTCTGGCTCGAAGTCGGGTCGCCGGGGACCGGCGGCTCCTGCAGCTTGGCGCGGAATTGCGTCGGCTCGACGAGTTCTACGATGCGCTCTTTGGGGGTGGGAAACAGCACCTGGAACGTTTCGATATGGGCGTCGAATCCCCATTCCTTGAATTTCGAGAGAATCCACTCCGCGTTGTCTTTGTCGTAAGGTGAGCCGACATGATGCGGGAGAGCGCTCATGCGGCGATTGTTCTCACGGATGTTGTCGCGGGAAATGCCGTCCTGAAATTTCTTTTCCCAGTCGCGTTCGGACTTCGACGAAGCGGCCGTGTATCCGGAGAGCTGGCCAGAGGAGGCAGCTTTCGCGGATGACGCTTGTCCCCAACTGCTTTGTGCGGCGAGAAGAAAAAGGAAGAATAAGATGAACCGTCGGATCGGCATCAAGGCCCCCTGCGCAGCCGCTTCTGACTGGCTGTCTGCGACCGGAATTATAGAGCATGCTGCGTCGCCGCACCTGCTGCCTTCGCAGCCGTGCCCGAAACCGGGGAGTGACATGGCGCAGCGAGCGACGTGATCAGGCTCACAGCCTGAAGCCGCGCCCGGCCTCAACATGGGAGGTCTGGTTTCGAAGAGCTTCATTCCTGACCCGACAGGCTCGGTCAGCACTTCGCAGTAGTGAGGTAGAGCAAAGTGCGTTTTCCCAAACCCACACGGTTGCGGTGGCTGTCACAGGTGGCATTCTTCGTGCTGTTCCTGTTTCTCCTGCTGCGCACTGAATTTCGGGGGTCACTGCATGCCAGTGCCGGTGAAATCCGGCTGCCGTATCCGGTGAATCTGTTCTTTCGACTCGACCCGCTGGTCGCTCTTTCAAACGCGCTGGCAAGTCACGCTCTCTATCGTGGACTGCTGTGGAGCCTGGCGATCCTGTTTCCCACGATGTTTCTTGGCCGGTTCTTTTGTGGATGGATTTGCCCGCTGGGCTCGATCCATCATTTCTTCAGCAGCTGGAAATCGGAGCGCAAACGCGGCAAACAGCTGATTGAATCCAACCGCTACAAGCGCTGGCAATCGACCAAGTACTACTTGCTGATCGCGTGCCTCGTCGCCGCGCTCCTCGGCACGGGGCTGGTGGGATGGCTGGATCCCTTCTCGTTCCTGGTACGGTCCGTGGGGTTATCGGTTCTGCCGGCGACCGATTATGGCCTGCGGGCATTCCTGACCGCGCTCGAGCACAGCCGCTACGGGGCGGTGCAGACTGCCGGCAGCATCCTGCACTTCCTGCTGGGATTGCTGCTGCTCAGCTTCAAGCAGCCTCATTTCCGCCAGGGAATTTGGCTGGGTGTGATCTTCATTTTTCTGATCGCGCTGAATTTCCGCGTCACTCGATTCTGGTGCCGCGCCATTTGTCCGCTGGGCGGGCTACTGGGACTGGTCTCGCGCTGGGCGATCCTTGGTCTGGTTAAGAACCCCGAGCATTGCGAAAACTGCAATCGTTGTCTGCTGCGCTGCCAGGGAGGCGACGATCCGATCGGCGGCGTTCCGTGGCGGCAGGCGGAGTGTCATCTCTGTTTGAACTGCGTGGATGAATGCCCGGAACACGGGTTGCATTTTCAGTTCTTTCCCGCGCAGAAATCGGTCGGCGCCAATCTGCAGCGGCGCAAGGTGCTGACGGGGCTAGCCGCGGGGGCAGCTGTTGTTCCGCTGATGCGCGCCACTCCCGGGTTTGCGGTCGAGCGTCACGAGCGGTTGTTGCGCCCGCCGGGAGCGCTGGACGAAGGCGAGTTTCTCTCGCGTTGCATTCGCTGTGGCGAGTGCATGAAGGTTTGCCCGAACAATGCGTTGCATCCGGCGTTGACCGAGGGTGGTCTCGAAGACCTGTGGACGCCGCTTGTGGCTCCGCGCATCGGCTACTGCGAGACCAGTTGCGTGCTGTGCTCCCAGGTTTGTCCGACCGGCGCGATCTGGGAGATCACGGCCAAAGAGAAAGGCTGGTCGGTGGAGATCACTGAGGGAACAAAGCCGATCCGGCTGGGCACTGCGTTCTACGATCGCGGCCGGTGTCTGCCCTGGGCTATGGCGACTGACTGCATCGTGTGTGAAG
>Ga0335081_10010200_pt1 | contig 15167 bp, 14 predicted proteins | sample Lox_Sample_35_FD_206713 | JGI IMG/M metagenome (GOLD analysis project Ga0335081, IMG submission 206713) | Soil microbial communities from Loxahatchee National Wildlife Refuge, Florida, United States - Lox_Sample_3.5 | ecosystem: Environmental > Terrestrial > Soil > Wetlands | place: USA...
TACTGTTCAGGCGGCAGGTCGGCCTCGAAGATGGGCTCCAAGATCAACATCGCCGCCGTCTGGCACACCCGATCGCGTAGCGTGGGCACGGTCAGCGTCAACTGCACACACGCTCAACACCCATTTGGGTTGGGCTGAGATTCGCCATCCGTTTCATCCACTCAAGGGTCAGCGCTTCCTCGTACTGAAGGAGCGACGGGTCGCTGGCGTCGACACGCTCATTCTACGCAGTAGTGAGCGTGGCAGCTTCGCCGTAGCCAAGGAATGGACTGACCGCGCCGCGCCCTCCCCCTACGAGGCGCTCGGTATGACGCCAGGGCGACTCGACGTTGAGTTTCTTCTCGAGCTGGTCACGTTGGTGGAACAGCTCGCCGCTCGCTCTGAGAAGGGGCTTGCCAAATGAACGTGCGGCGACTATTATCGGACCAGTTATATATGTGGTCTGCTAGGGATGACCGAACAACCCTCTTCTGTCCTCAGACGACGGCGCAAGCAGCTGCTGCGCAATCTGCCCCCACTGGACTCGATCCTGCGCGGCTCTCTCATCGAGCGCTACAAGCGCTGCGGCAAGCCCGGCTGCAAATGCGCCGACGGCCCCGGACACGGTCCCAAGTACTACCTCTCGGTGAGCTACCCGGGCAGAGCTCCGCAGATGGATTACGTCCCTCAGGCCGATCACGCCCAGATCAGCGAGCGGCTCGCCAACTATCATCGAGTCCGCGAGATCTTGGAGGAGATCTGCGAGATCAACCGCGAACTGCTGCGGCGTCGAGAGACGCTCTAAGGAGCGGCGGTGAGCGAGACTTCAATCACGCTCACCATCCCCGTCGATTCCCAGTCTGGCGGCGTGCTGCTCGCCAACATGCTCGCGGCCTGGTTGGAAGGCGAGCCCGCCTCGCGGCTGCTGACCGAGGAAGCCGTCGATGAACACCAAGATCAACGAGCAGCACCAGCGCAAGCCCGCCTACATCTACGTGCGCCAGTCGACCTTGGCACAGGTGCGCTACCACCGGGAGAGCACCGAGCGCCAGTATGCGCTACGCGAGAAGGCCTTGGCCTTGGGCTGGCCGGAAACGGCGATTCGCACCTTGGACCGGGACTTGGGGCTATCGGGTGCCGAGATGAGCGGGCGCGAGGACTTCAAGACTCTGGTGGCGGATGTTTCGATGGGGCAAGTGGGGGCAGTGTTTGCCCTGGAGGTATCGCGCCTGGCACGCTCGAACCTGGACTGGCATCGGCTGCTGGAGTTGTGCGCGCTCACCCAGACATTGGTCATCGACGAAGATGGCGAGTACGACCCCGCCGACTTCAACGATGGGCTGCTGCTCGGCCTCAAAGGCACGATGGCACAGGCCGAGCTACATTTTTTGCGCGGGCGCCTCCTGGGAGGTAAGCTCAACAAGGCGAAGAAGGGCGAGCTACGCTTCCCTCTGCCGGTGGGCTTCTGCTATGACGATGAGGGGCGTATCGTTGCCGATCCCGACGAGGAAGTACGCGGGGCGGTGCAGTTGGTGTTTCGACTGTTCCGGGAAACGGGCAGCGCCTACGCGGTGGTACAACGCTTTGCGCAAAGCGGCTTGCGCTTTCCGAAGCGCGCCTATGGAGGAGCGTGGGCGGGCAAGTTGATCTGGGGGCACCTCAGCCACGGGCGCGTACTGGGCCTGCTCAGGAACCCTTCTTACGCCGGCGTGTATGTCTTTGGTCGTTATCAGTACCACAAGATCATCACGCCAGAAGGCGAGGTGCACAAGCATACGCGAGCGGTGGCGATGCCCGATTGGCGTGTGCATTTGCGCGAGCATCACGAGGGCTACATCAGCGTGGAGGAGTTTGAGCACAACCGCCAGCGCCTCGAGCACAACCGTACCAACGGCGAGGGCACAGTACTGAGCGGTGCGGCCCGTGAGGGCCTGGCCCTGCTGCAGGGACTGCTGCTATGCGCCTGCTGCGCTCGCGCGCTCACGGTGCGCTATCAGGGCAACGGCGGCATCTATCCGGTCTATCTGTGCAGTTGGAAGCGCCGCGATGGATTGGCGACCAGGGATTGCGTGAGCGTCCGCAGTGACCTGCTCGACAATGCCATCTGCGAAGAGGTGTTCAAGGCCCTGCGACCGGCCGAACTCGAACTGGCGTTGGCCGCCTTGCAGGAACTCGAGCAACGCGACCATGCCACCTCTGCTCCAGGTTGGCCGCATACTCTTCCGCACGCTGACCATCGACCCCAACCGCGCCGTCTTTGCGCGTGCACTCGTAGGCATACCTCACCCACTCGTAGTCGAGATAGTGGTTCAGGGAGGTGAATGCCATCACTGGATTGCTTCTGGCCAGCTCGGCTATTCGCTCCTGTTTCGTTGACACGTTCTCGGGTTTCAAAGCACCCTGCGTGTGTCTCAAAAGCGATGCTGTAACAGCGGCGCCCCCCTTCCCTCGCTCGGGTCCGCGTGAGCCGCGTTCCCCGATGTCATCGGTACTGTGAGAGCGCTAAGACTTCCTGCGCCTACTACGGGGTCGCTTATGGATTCGCTTCCTCGCTCCAGCTTGTCGGTCTCCCGGTTCGCTCCCGTGCGGGCGGAGACCTCCCGCGGGGCCTGGTCCCGTTCAAGCCCGGTACCACTGGCTGCTTGTTAAGCTGGTCGACCGCAGGATCTCCCAGGTTCCTGGGGAATCCTTCCTATATCTTTGCCCCGCTCTACGATCCCGGTCGGTCCGGCTGGCCTCACCTTGGCGGCCAGCTTCGGTGCCGCCCCCATCTAGGGAACAATGAAGGCACCAACGTTGATCCCATCTCGGGACTCAATCACGCGGCTTCGATATCTGCTGCCTACGCTTCACGAGATACGTTGCCGCACCCCATGCAAGGCTCGCTTCCGGCTGGTGGTTAACCTCTACCGGGAGGGAGTCGAACCCTCTGGATCCCATCGAAAGGTTTCTGTCTATGACATCGGACTTCCTCCTCTCCCAGGCTTGGCCTGGCGCAATCCCCACGGGGATTCGAACCCCGGTTACCGCCGTGAAGGGATAGTAACATCTCTATATGATGCATTCAGCATCGGTGTTGATCTAGGCGGTGGATTGATAACGGATGCTGATGGCTGGGGTCGTCATACAAAGATTTACCACCGTCAGCAGCCCGTCGAAAACACGCAGGTACTGGGTAGCTAGCGCGAGGCTCGAGCCCGCTAAATCGGCCCTAAGTGGACTCGCCCGGATTTTTTTGGACAGAACGGCATGTTGGCGATAGCGCGCGCCCTACCTCGTGCCTCACGTTGAGCAGCGCGCCCCGGATGCGGGTGTCACCCCGACGTGGGTCCTCCCCGCCTCCTGCGTGATCAGTTCGGCGACAACGCGCATCGTGCGGGATCGTGCTTATCTGGGCTCGACTCGATTTCTGGGCACAACGCCAGCAGCGTGCCTACATAGCGCGTGGATTGGCGGCTCCGCTGAGCGGAGTGGCGACGCTCCAGTCACGGTCGCAACCTGCCCCCTCGGCGGCTTACTGATCGTTGCATCACTGACACGCAGATCTGGAGACGCCGCACGGGTACCGCGGAGTACCAGCGCGCGAACCATGCCCGCCATGGTTCTCACTTCCTTCAGTCGCGCCATTGGGGTCGTTGCTGGAGCGCCTCGGCTGTGATCGTACAAGCCGGTCACATAGGTCTTCGGATTCGCATCCGGCAGTGCCGCCGCCAGGACGTCCATCGGCGAGTACGGGACCACATCGTCAATCCGACCATGGAACAAATGAACGCGGCATCGGATGGTGTGGAGGCGAGCCCTGGGATCCATTGCCGTGGTGTCCGTGCAAGAGAAGGCCTCCTCGATGCGTGCCGCGAAACCTGGAGTGACACTGCAACCCTGCAGGAACACCTGGGCGAGCTCGGGCGGGAGATCTACGGCAGGGTGCCGTGCCAGTTCCGCAAAGTGCGCCGGGCGCCGGATCTCCGGAGCACCCCAACCCCCCGACACGAACGCTGCCCACGCTGACGCCATGCGCGCGCTTCGGAGTCACTGAACAGGATCGGGGCCGTGCTCATTGCCAATCCAGCGATGCAAGCTGCGTCGGGTTCTGGTTCTCCAGGCCGCACCGGGAGGCGGCCCATCATAAATCGGCAAGTGTCGAGAAAGTTACCGTAGCCCCCGAACACAACCAAGCTACCGATCAAATGGCCGACATGCGTAGACTATCAAGCAAATCTGAGCACCTTTGATCATCGATCACAGAGCAGCTAAGAGCTGCCGAGGATCAAGACAATCAATCCCTTCTCCGACTCGCCGTTGCTCTTCCCGTCGGGATCAACCAGCCTCTAAACTGCTCCAGCAATGGCGATGATTCACACATTTGCGGTTGCTGCCCAAAGAATGGAGCATCCGCTACGCCCGATCGCGCCCTCACATGGCGCTAGGACCGAGCGTGCCCGATCCTCCAGCAAGCGCTCTACCCCTTTCGACTCGACCATCGCCGCATCCGATTCGGCGAAGGCGTTGCCGTGCGTGGCAAACCGTTACTGGGTGGCCTGCATCCCGAGTATTCTCGTGCGCCACCCACAGGCTCGGCAAGCCGAACCCCGTTGTCAACCGGGCTGCGAGAGTTATGCAGGTCGGATCTTGGTGGCCTGCTGCCCCTTCGGGCCATTGGCCACCTCGAACGTGACGCGCTGGTTTTCTTTGAGCGTCTTGAATCCAGCATCTTGAACTTCCGAGACGTGCGCGAAAAGATCCTTGCCGCCGCCGTCGGGCGTGATGAAACCGAACCCCTTGGCATCGTTGAACCACTTGACTGTACCGCTGATCATGCTGATTTTCCTTTGAATATGAGATATGAGCGCACGCGCCCGAAGCGCGGAAACCTCAAGTGGAGAAGAAGACACACCGGCGGAAGCGCTCGCACGCTTCGAACGGAGCTGCTGCCTGTCAGCGCTCAAAGAATCCTGCGCCGAGACGTATACAGGACGCGCGCACTGAAGTCAAAGCAATTCGTCAATCCGGCGAATAATAATTCGGATGTTTCCTTTGACGCGCCACGGTCGCCCGCGTATAAGGAGAGTAGCCGATGCTTGGAAGTGCATGGCCTTCGACCCCCTGGAACGCCGGCAGGTAACGGATCCCGGGTTTCACCCAATCGCATCCCATCTTGCCCGCTGCTTCGCACGCGAGGACCTTGACGGGGTGATCATCGAACACCGATTGTCCCATAGCCCGTGTGCGTCGAGGCGCCATCGGCACGGACGAATCTCACGGAGCACACATGAACGTCGGAGCAGATCCAACTTACGTTAGCACGCGGGCGGCGGTCTTCGCCGCATACGAGAAGGAGCGCGATCAATCGCTCAAGCGCAAAGAGCGCGGCGAGTACAAAGAAGGAGAATTCGACCGGGCGAGAGACACGCAGCGCGCCGAGTACGCGGCGGCGATGGGACGAGCTTACGCCGAGTTCCAGGCGAGGACCGCGCGCCCGGCAGTGGCGCTGTCCACCTAGGTTCTCAACCGGTGTCCATGGGGAGACTAGCGGCTGCTATCGATCGGAGGTTGTCACGGCGACACCAGGCGGGTTGAAATCGATTCTTTGGAAGCGCTCGCACGGCTCTCCGCGCTTCGCGGCAATGCGCTTTGCACGCAATCGCCGCGACGAGATGCTCGCAGCGGCGTCGATCACAGGCGCGAGAACCGCCAAAGCGGAACCTGCTCCTCGCGATGACCGGCGTCGCCGCGCTCCTGTTCGGCTGGTGCTCGGCCGCCGAGTTTGGCGAGGACCGCGCCTACACGCTGGCCGAGTATGGCGTGACGGTGAAGACCACTGGCGCCGATCGCTCGACCAATCCGGAGACCGATAAGACGTACTGCTCCATCAACCGGCGCGCCGAGCTCGAGTTCCTCAAGGACACAACGGACGACATCTGCAAGGCGGAGGCCGTCCTCGCCAAACTCTCCGGGAAGCCTTGAGCGGCCGATCGGAGCAGCCCCGGCGAGCGCGCCTCCCACGGAGCAGGGAAACATGAACGATCCCAAGAAGCAGAAACCGGTTGCGGTCTGCACGGAATGCGGCGCCTACGGCTACTCGGTGCGCAACATCGGAGAGCGGTGCGGGAAGCCATATGGTGGCCGTCGCTGTGCCGGCGTTCGCGCCCGCGCCACCGACCCGACGAACTGGAAGGAATGCCCGCGATGCGGAGCGACCGGGCATGACGAAGGCGAAGAATGCAGCTTGTGCCTGGGCAGCGGCTGGATCCGCGTCCAGCGCATGACTCCCGAGGCCGCGTGATCCGTACGTGGCTGGCGAATACTCCCGGCACCGCGAGGTCGTGTCAATAGGTGTGCAAACGGAATCAGGCGGCTCTCCTTGTCGGTGTGGTCCTCGCTCTGATTGCAACTCCGTCCTCGAACAGCTTTGTCTCGCGCACCTCTCGCATCAGACGTGGCGCGTTGAGCGCTCGCCAGGATTTCTGCGCCATTATCAGTAGCCTCCAGATCATCGCTTGAACGTTGTCGATCTTCTTGAAGCCACGTGAGGCGTCAGTTCTGAACCGCACCGCATTGCAGGGCGACTCGACAATGTTGGTGGTGCGAAGATCAATCCAGTGCTGCTTTGCGATCGCCCAGCCGGGCTTTCACATACAAGCCGTCGGCCCAGCAGTACACCAGCTCGAATTGCGACAGATCGGCGCGTTTCCATGCCGCATATTCAGCCCGCCAGGCAGCGTTGAGCTGCATCGGCGACCCAGCCGAGAACGGCGCGCCTTCGCCCAGCAGTCCGCGCAGGGCGAGTTCGAGATCTCCACTGGCCAGCCCATGCAGGCACAGCTCCGGAAGCATCGCCCCCAGTTCATGGCTGCTACGTTTGAACAGCGGCAGCACTCGACTATCCAAGCGCCGCTCCAAATTCCTGATCCTGAGACGACGCACCGTTACCGTCCCCGAGCTCAACGCCACCTTGCGCGGCTTGCCGTAGCCACTGTGGTAGCCCTCCCGCGGCTCCTCGAGCTCGGCGCTGGGGTGCGACTTGGCGCGACCCAGAACCTCCGTCACCTCTGCTTCCAGCAATTCTTGCAGCCAGCGCTGGATGCAGTCTCGGGCGTCCGCTTCGATCGTTTCGTAGCAGACGCTTGAAGCGGGCTCTGCAGCTGTGGTCTTCCGTTTCACGGGTGGCGCCTCCTTTCATCCCGGCGGCAACCGGGCGTTGGTTGACGTTGGACTTCAACCGAAAGGTTACGCCGCCTTCCTTATTTACACACTTTCTGACCGTAGCTCCAAGGAGGCCAAAATGTTCCTTGGAGACAAGGGCGCCTGTCCGGAAGGCCGGGCCCGAGAACGTCTGGCGGTCGGGACAGTGACAACGGCGGTCAGCGATCGCACAGCCGCTCCGCATGGGGCAACGTTCTTCGACATGGATTCCAAGTATGCACACGTAATGTCCTTGCCGGATGTCTTGGACCAACTTCAGCGCACTGGAGTGGGACGAGGACATCGGTAAGCACAACGGTGGCGATCGCGTCCGGAGCTTAACGGCTCCCTTTCAAGCGCCGACTGACACCGCAGCCTCGCACAGATCTCAACGAACGCGTACATCAGGTTTGCGTACACAAGCACCGCTTGTACCCGATCCGCTGTAATCCACGGGCTATGCGAACAGGCGCCATACGTGCGGGCAGCCGTCTAACGCCGACGTGGATTCAGCCCCGCGTCCACTTGTCCGCAGACTAAGCGTTATACATGATCAGCACCTTTTCATGCTCCATTTCACCACTGGACGGGTATTCTCCTTTGATGGTGCCAAGGCGAGGAGCCGGGTACCGAACCAATTTCTGAACCCCTGATTCGAGTCGATCTCCACGTCCGGAGGCATCCTCCGAGCTGAGAACGCGAGCATCTAGGCTTACCATGAAGGTGTCAGCAACCTCCTTGAGCGGTCTCGCAGGCGGACGTGCGAATAGGACAACAGTGACGCAGCCGACCAACGCTTCCGACACCTTTATGTCTCCGCTAGCCTTCGGTCCGCCGAGCGCGGCCATAGACCAACATCATTGCGATGATCATCGTGCCGTAAATAATCTGTCGCGCCGATTCCGGAATCTGCATCACCGACAGAATGCTCTCCAGCACGGTAATCAGGATCACGCCGGCTACTGTCCCGAGGTAGCTTCCGCGCCCGCCCAGGATGCTGGTCCCGCCGAGAACAACCGCCGCGATCGCCGGCAGGAGATACGGATCGCCCATCGCCTGGTAAGCTTTTCCGGCGTAGCCAGCCAGCAGTGCTCCAGCGAACGCCGAGCACGCACCGCTCGCCACGAACGCGGCGATCAAGACGGCGCGCGTGTTGATACCCGACAGATAGGTGACGCGCTCGCTGTTACCGATGGCATAAACGTAACGTCCAAACGGCCTCCGCCTCAAGGCTATGACCACGAGCCCACCTACGGCCGCCCAGACAATGACAGCATTCGGCACGTGCAAAGTGTCGCTTACGGCGAGCCATTGAAGGATCGGGGTTGCACGGTCGGGTGGCGCATTTCCGCCCGTGTACATCACTACCAAACCCTGAACGACGGCGTTCATACCCAGCGTGAATACCATCGAGGGAATGCGCAGGAACGCAACGCCGAGCCCGTTGGCGAGGCCGACCATGCCGCCGCAGGCTAGCGCAACCAGCACGCCTAACGAACTCCACGACTCGCCCCACCAGCCAGCAGCCGCGGTGGCGGTGATGCCGCCGATCGTGACGACCCAGGGGATCGACAGGTCGATATGGCCGAGCAGGATGACCAGCATGACGCCGCTGCCGATGATCCCGAGGAAGGATGCCACCTGCAACTGCTGCAGCAGGTAGAACGCCGACAGGAACTGCCGGTTGTACATGGCGCCAAGGATGATGAGGACGACAATGAAGCCAAACGCCATGAGGACCGGGCGGTCGACAGCATTGAGTGCCCGCATCATCGGCCCGCACCGAGGAATTGAAGCCGGCTGGGTGCGCGCAGCACGCGAATCGCCCCGAGACTGACGGCGGCGAGCAGGATCAGGCCCTGGATAAACGGTTGCACGAGCGGCTGGATGTCGAAGACGAAGAGAAGGTCGCTGACGGCCCGCAGGACGAAGGCACCGAAAATCGAGCCGATCGCGCCCCCGGCCCCGCCCATCAGCGACGTGCCGCCGATTACGACGGCCGCTATCGAACTCAACGTGTACGTTCCGCCGCTGGAAACGCTGGCATCACCCGAGAGCGTCATGGCGGTGAGGAGTAGACCGCTGATGGCGGCGAGCAAGCCGCCGAGCATGTACGCCGCAAGTCGCGATCGCCCAACTGCGATACCCGTCATATAGGCTGCCGATTCCGACGACCCTACCGCATAGCAACCGCGGCCCGTCATCGAGAGCTGGAATGGCACCCATACGACGAGCACAACGCCCAGCAGGATCACTAGCGTGGTCGGAACGACGCCGAACACTTGGTGCGTCAACGCTGCGGCGAAGCTCGGGTCTACGAATCCGCCCGGCACCGGGCGGATCGTCAGTGCCAGGCCGTAATAGACGGCACCAGTCGCAAGCGTCGCGATGATCGGCTGCAGCCGACCGTACACGACAAGGGCACCGTTGATGGCGCCGCACACCACGCCGCTGAACAGAACCGCCACGACTCCTACGGCAACCAGCCAGGGCGGGCCGCTCAGGATCGCAGATGCGATGCAGTTCGTCAGGACGAAGATCATGCCGACCGAGAGATCGAGGCCGGCTGTAAGAACGGGCAGCGTCTGCGCCATCGCGACCAGCGCCAGCAGGACCCCTTTGTTGGCGACCGCAGTCACCAAGCCGACCCTCAACCCTACGCCGTTTTTTATGACGTAGATCGAGAACATGGAGACGAACAGAACGAGCGCGAACAGCGCGCCGCTATGGCGTGCGAGCCAGAGCCGCAATCCGGTCAATAGGTCGCCTCCCCAACAGCGTTTCCATTCTCCGGCAGATTGAGTGCCGCCGTAAGAATTTTCTGCTCGGTCAGGTCATCGCCTTCGAGCTCATGCGTGATCCGTCCCCCATAGAGGATCACGACGCGGTCGCAACAGCCGATGAGCTCTGCATAGTCGGTGCTGTAGAAGATCACTCCCTTGCCCGAGTCCGCCAGCCGGCGCAGCAGCCTGTAGATCTCCTGTTTGGTGCCGACATCGATGCCCCGGGTCGGGTCATTCAGCAGAATCAAGCGCGCGTCGGTCAGCAGCCATTTGGCGATCACAACTTTCTGTTGATTACCACCGGACAACGTGCTGATCGGAACATCGGCACCGCTGGCGTGGATCGAAAGCGTCCGGAACGCGTCTTCGACGGCGCGCGTCTCTGCCCGCGTGCTGATAAACCCGGTGTGCGTGAACCGGTCGATGCTGGCGAGCGAGATGTTCTCGCGCACGCTCAGCGGCAGGACTAGCCCTTCGGACTTGCGGTCTTCAGGAATAAGCGCCATGCCGACCGATCGGCCTTTGGCCCCGCGCGGGCTGTTGATGCGTTTCGTGGCCCCGTCGATCTTGATGCATGCGTCGACTCCACGCAGTACACCAAACAGTGCAAGCAGAAGTTCGCGCTGACCCTGCCCGTCCAGCCCGCCGACACCAACGATCTCGCCCTTCCGCACATTCAGGTTGATGCCCGAGAGGCGGTTGCCCCAGCTTAGATTTTCGACCTCGAGCATCGGGGCATCCGTGGCCGGATGCGCCGCCTTGTCCGGATAGACATCCTTGTAGTCACGGCCGATCATGAGCTTCACGATCTCATCGCCGCTCCTGCTCCCCTTGGAAAAGGACTCGACGTGCCTCCCATTGCGAAAGACCGAACAATCGTCGGCAAGCGCAGTGATCTCGCGCATGCGGTGGGAAATGTAGACGATGGCCAGCCCTTCCGTGCGAAGCCGGCTGAGGATCGTGTAGATTCGCTCCACGTCGGCCGCAGCGAGCGCCGAAGTGGCCTCGTCCAGAATCAGGAGTTTCGGCGCGCGTCCCAGCGCTCTTGCGATCTCGATCATCTGGCGGCGCGAAAGAGGAAGATTACGCGCCAGCTCGTCTGGATGGACGTCCTCGCAGTGCACGCGCGCAAGCAGGCCCTCCGCACGGCGTCGCTGGGCGCGCCGGTCGATCAGTCCAAAGCGGCGCGGCGGGTGTGGGGCACAGATATTCTCCGCGACGGTGAGGTCGGGTATCAGTGAGAGTTCCTGGAAGATGCACACCACTCCGGAACGCATGGCGTCCGCGGTGCCGTCGAAACGGACCGGTCTTCCCTCGAGCTCCATGGTCCCGGAATCCGGCTGCACCACTCCGCTCATGATCTTGATGAGAGTGGACTTGCCCGCACCGTTTTCTCCGAGCACCGCATGAATCCGACCGCGCTCGACCGTCAAGCTAACGTCGTCAAGCGCCCTGACGCCCCCATAGTGCTTGGTAATGCCGCTCATTCGCCAGAACGGCACAGAGGGGCTCGGCTGCGTCATCAGATTGTTTTGAGCAACTCCACCGACAAGGCCACCAGCGCTGCCGAGCCGGTGGCCTTCATAAGCGGCGACAGCCCGAACTATTGGTCGGTCTTACTCTTAGAAATAATCTGGTCCGCTCCGATGTTGACGTTGCACGCCGGGAAGCTGTTGTTGGTGTAGAAACTGTCGGGCAGGTTGGGGAAATAGTTGACGCCAGCCTTGAGCGACTCGGTGTCGCTGTAGGGAATCGGCACCGAGATGAACTGCGGCATAACGTTCCCCTTGGCGGCAGCGATCGCCGCTTTCATGGCGATGGCCACGAGGCTCGGCACCTGACCAACCGAAGCGCAAGTGAGCCCCTTGGCCTTGTACTTGACGCAAAGCTTCTTGAAGCCGTTCTCGGCCTGGCCTGCTATCGGTATGAAGGGATGCTTGGTGTCGATCAGTGCCTGCACGAGGCCCGGCGTCCCATCCTGGACATAGCCACCGTCGAAGTGGCCATGAACGGCGATTGCATCGGCCGCAACCTTATGGGTGATCCCCTCGTCCCACTTGCCGCGGACCTCGACGTATTCCCACTTACCGCCGGCATCCATCGCCTTGCGGAATCCATCGTGCCGATCCTGGTCGACGGAGGTCCCGGCAATCCCTCTCACCTCGAGAATTCTGCCGGTGTGCTTAGGAATATGCTTCACCAGGTACTCGCCGGCCAGCCGCCCGATGTCAGTCTGGGATTCATTGACCATGATGACTTTGTCGGAGTTGACAACCACGTCAAACGGGACGATCACCACGTTCGCTGCGGCCGCGCGATCGAGCACAGGTCCGTACGAGGTGGAGTTGTTGGCGATCATGACGATGGCGTCATAACCCGCATTGATGAACTGATCGACAGCGGCAATCTGAGCCGGCACGTCTTCGCCGACGCTGACGACCTTGAACTGTGCCACGTCGGGCTTCACGTCGGGCATTTCCGCGTAGGCCTTGGCAGTCTGCACCATCTGGATCCGCCACGTATTACCGACATAGCCGTTGACCAGAGCGATCCGAAGAGGACCCTTCTTCGCCGGGTACTTTAGATACTTCACGCCAGAATCCCGGGGTGCGAAGCATGCCGGGTTCGAGCCGGGTCCGCTGACTTGCTCGGGGCCCGCCATCGCGTCTCCGGCGAGACATGCCGCCAGGGTCAGAGCAGATAATCTTCCGAATCGTTCAGCAAGCGCACGGATTCTTACGTCCACGGTCGTCCTCCTGTTTCTAGGTTTACTGCACTCCCCCATCCAGTTTGAGGCCTATCCGCTGACGAGGATCGCGGCAGATTCGGAAAGGCGTTCAACCGTATCACACCTCCCGAGACGGCTCAAGGCGAGGAGTCGCCTAGACGATCAGCCTGCATGGAACACGACCCGCAGCGGTTGCGGAGGAACCGTCATGCGCGAATGCTCGTGGCGTGAGGTTGACCCGTGGTGACAGCACCTGTTACGGAATCCTGTGATCGCTCGGTAGACGCCGACGATTCACGATGAGGGGCGCGCGCTGCTCTCGCGCGCGCCCCTCCCCAGCGTGGGGTTGGACCGCCGACCGGTCACGGTAACCAACGTAAAGTACGCTGTGCCAAATAGGATCGCCCAAGACCAGAGCGTGCAACCCAAGATCAGCAGCACTCCGGCTGATGCCCCACGCTTAGGGATCAATGAGTCGATAGCCGTACATGGGACGATGGGCCCGATCATAGGTACTAAGATCGCGGCTAGGGCGATCAAGAAGCCCGACAGCGTCAAACCACGGTGCCAACGTGAAGGCAACAACGCACGCAGGGACCGCGCCCAATAGCCCGATCAACACTGAGTTGGGCAGTGCCAGCGTCCGCCCAGTGCTCCTTTGGCCGAGTGCGTTGCTCGTACTAACCAACCCACGCACGCTGACGCCTTTGCTTACTCTGTCCCGGAATTTTGCTGCAAGCACAACATCGGCCGGGCGCACTTCTACAACGTCTCGAGATTCGGCAACGGGCTCGATGTGATGCGGGTACGCCGCAGGACGCTGATCAGCGCCGAAGCGGCCGAATGGCGGCGGCGGATGGAACAGGGGGCTCGCGACGCCGGGGTGGACGGAGTTAGCGATCGCGGCTGACGACAACGACCGAGCAACCTGTTACCGGTGCCGTTAACCTGGCCTTCGATCAGGCGTGGGCCTTCGCCCAGCGCGCAAGAGCAGTGGCGGGTTTGCCGGAGCGGAGACGATCCCTCCGGGACGCGCTATGTCTGACGAAGCGCCACGCGATGTTGCTCATCGCGACTGCCATCTCATCGCGATTAGCGCCGCGCTGCGCACGGGCCCGAGCCCCGCACCGTCTTCTCGAGCTCTTGTCAAAGGGCGCGACAAGAGCCCGCCGCCAGATCGCTCCCCTTTCGGGTTCACCGGCTAGAACCGCCTGGCGGTCTGGAGTCGCTGAGAAAAATTGCGGGCAAATTTGCCGCGACGCCATCGCGACACGGCCACGAGATATCGTTTGCTCGCGGTTCGGCTTACAAGCGGAACTGCTTGATCATCTTGGCGTCCCCACGGGGATTCGAACCCCGGTTACCGCCGGGAAAGCCGGATAACAATCGGATCCTATCGCATTCCTACTGTTTATCAATTGGTTAGATGCGATTTCGGAGCTTTTTGAAGCAAAGTGTCGCTGTGCCGGTAAAGTCCATGTAATCAGCCGTTACGGTACTTGTCCCGAGCTTGCTTCTCTGCGGGCTCCTCTCTATACTTACGCGCATACGTGCTTAGGTGTATAAGTGTTCCATGCCTAATTCAGCCGACCCCCAGGATGCGGTGCGCTGGAATATCAAGATCTCCAAAGACACCGATGTCGCTGTGCGCAGCTTTCTCGCCCGCGCTGGCTTCAAGAAGGGCGATTTGTCCAAGTTCGTCGAGGAGGCGGTGCGCTGGCGCGTGTTCGATCAGACCTTGGGTGAGGTTCGAGCGGGCTTCGCGGATCTAGATTCTCAACAGCTGCAAGATCTCGTGGATGAGGCGGTGGATGCCGCCCGGTCACAGCTGCTAAAGGATGGCCTCCTTGAGGCCTTTAGGCCCAAGAAGGCACCACGCCGTCGTTGATGCGCCTGGTGCTCGACACCAACGTTCTCGTGAGCGCCTTGTTGGGCACCGGATCTTCCGCCGCGCAACTGCTCGCCCTGTGGCCACGGGGTCGCTACCAGCTCCTCACGGCTGACCTGCAGCTCGAGGAGCTGCGCCGCGTCACGCGCTATCCGCGGATCCGCAAGCGGCTGCGCCCGGGGCATGCTGGCCAGCTTATCAATGCGCTCTACGAGTTGGCCGAACGCGTGGAACAGCTGCCTGCGGTAACGACCTCACCCGACCCGGCGGACAACGTGCTATTGGCCATTGCCCAGGCGGGCGCCGCAGACTATTTGGTTAGCGGGGACAAGCGTCATCTACTCGCGCTCAAGCGCCACGCCAACGCGCAAATTGTGGCGGTGCGTACCATGCTCGAGATTCTCGAGCAATAGAAATAAGGCTCTTCTGGAAAACGTGTGGGTGGATTTTAAGGTCAATCGGGCTGGAAGCCGCGCCAGCCCTCGGTTTCGCGGGTTCGGACAAGGCTGAGAATCTGGCATGATTTGTCCATGTCTACTCCGAAGAAGTCCAAGCGGCTGCTCGACGCATATCGGTTCGCCGGTTTTCGACCTCTGGCGCGGCTCGT
>Ga0335081_10010201_pt1 | contig 15165 bp, 14 predicted proteins | sample Lox_Sample_35_FD_206713 | JGI IMG/M metagenome (GOLD analysis project Ga0335081, IMG submission 206713) | Soil microbial communities from Loxahatchee National Wildlife Refuge, Florida, United States - Lox_Sample_3.5 | ecosystem: Environmental > Terrestrial > Soil > Wetlands | place: USA...
CGAGTTGATAGCCAATCTTGTAGAAGGTCACCGCGTCGCCAAGCCGCCTGACCATGTCTTGCGCCGCCTCGACCGACGACAGATCGAGCGCGACGATCAGCCGGTCTCGCGGCGCGATACTCATCGCATCCCCTTTCCCGCGTCATTCCGCGCCGCGCGCGAGTTCGCGCGCCATGCCGACGAGCCGGCGCACCAGTGCCTTGAGCGTACCGGCCACCGCCTGGTCCTTGAGGTTGTCCATCTCGTCGAAGGCGTCGGTGGCGCGCCCGACCGTGATCTGCTCCGGGATGACCAGCGCGCCGCAGCCGAGTTCGAGAACCTGGCGCAGCGCCATCAGGCCGCGCACGCCGCCGGCCGAGCCATTCGCGGCGGCGCCAACGGCAAACACCCGGCTTTTGAACGAAGCGTAGTTCGGCTCGGCGCGGTCGCGGCCCCGCGAAATCCAGTCGATGGCGTTCTTGATGAGCGGCGAGACCGAGGCGCTGTATTCGGGGCTGGCGATGAAAACGCCCTGGTGCGCTTCGACCATGGCCTTGAGTTTGAGCGCGCTCTCCGGCAGGCCGCTGCTGGCGATAAGGTCGGCGTCGAGGAGCGGCAGCGGATAATCGGCGAGCGAGATGCGCGTCACATCGGCTTCGGCGAGCGCAAACTCCTTGGCCGCGAGCGCAGCAAGCCGGGCGTTGTGCGAGCCCGCGCGCAGCGAGCCGGGGATGACGAGGATTTTCGGCGTGGGCATGGCTAGCGGGTGTCCAATATCAGATGCCGGATGCGAGAATACCAAACCCGCGTTCCGATATCAGGGCATCCGTCATCAGGTCTCCGTTTTTCGATAGACCCACACCCGCGCCGGCGGGATGTTCATCCAGATGCGTTCGGAAGGTTCGGCAGAGAACCCGCCGGCCCGCCGCGGCAGCGGCGACGCCACCGAATAGGTGAACTGCACGAAGGGCGCGCCGGGGAGCATCAGGTCGAAGGCGTCGCGCACGAGCCGCAGCCGCATGTGCACCGGCTTCGTCACCAGCGGCAGGCTGGAGACGACGGCAGCGGCCGGCTGCACCAGCAGCGTCTCGAGCAAACGCCGAAGGCTGTAGGCGTCGCCTTGCACCAGCGTCGCCTCGGGATAGCGTGCGCGCAGCATCCCGCAGAAGGTCGGGTTGAATTCGAGCAGCAGGAGACGCGAGGGCGCAATGCCGGCTTTGACCAAAGCTTCGGTCACAGGCCCGGTGCCGGGCCCGAGTTCGACAACCGGTCCCTCGCTGTGCGGATCGACGTAGCGCGCCATGGTGCGGGCGAGCACCTTGCCGGAAGGAGCCACTGCGCCCGTGATGAGCGGCCGCTCGATCCAGGAGCGGATGAAGCGCACCTCGTCATCGAACGGAATCCGCCGCTTGCTCTCGAACTGGCGGATGCGTTCCCCGATCTTTCTGCCGAGGTCGCCGCGTCTTTGCTCGAACAGCTTGATCCGGCGCCCGATATTGCGCTCGATCAGCGTCCTCCTCAGTTCAAGAAGACGCAACTGCCGTTCGATCGTCTGTTCAAATTTGCGCAGGGCCGGCAGCGGCATGGGCAATCACACGCGAAGAAAAATATCGGGGGCCATCTATCGCATTTCGTGGGTAAAGACCAGCGCCTGCCAGCGGTAATTCTTAAAAGCGGTTCAGGCCGAATTTGCCCGGCCGGCGCCGAAGCCGTCGAGGAAGTCCTTGACCTTGCCGAAGAAGCCGGTGGATTCCGGGTGGGTGTCGTTGGATGACAGTTTCTCGAATTCGACCAGCAGCTCGCGCTGTTTCTTGGTCAGATTCTGCGGCGTCTCCACGACCACCTGCACGTACATGTCGCCGCTCTGCCGAGCGCGCAACACCGGCATACCCTTGCTTTGCAGGCGGAAGCGCCGGCCCGACTGGGTGCCTTCGGGGACCTTCACGCGCGTCTTGCCGCCATCGATCGTCGGCACTTCGAACTCGCCACCGAGCGCCGCCGTCACCAGACTGATCGGCACGCGACAGTGCAGGTCGGCGCCATCGCGCTGGAAGAACGGATGCGCGCCGATCGAAAGGAAAATATAGAGATCGCCGGACGGGCCGCCGCGGATACCAGCTTCGCCCTCGCCGGCAAGACGGATGCGCGTGCCGTCCTCGACCCCAGGCGGAATATTCACCGACAGCGTGCGCTCGCGCATCACTCTGCCCGAGCCAGAGCACGAAGTGCACGGGCTCTCGATCGCCTGGCCGCGCCCGTGACAGTTCGGGCAGGTGCGTTCGAGCGTGAAGAAACCCTGGGCGTGACGGATCTTGCCCTGGCCGCCGCACATGGCGCAGGTCTTCGGCTTGGTCCCGGCCTTGGCGCCGCTGCCGGAACAGGCCTCGCAGGTCACCGAGGTCGGAATGCGGATTTGCGCCGTCTTGCCTGCATACGCGTCGCCAAGACTGATCTCCATGTTGTAGCGCAAGTCGCCGCCGCGCTCGCGGCTGGAGCCGCGGCCGCCGCGGCCCGTCGACATGCCGAAAATGCCTTCGAACAGATCGGAAAAGGCCATGCCGAAATCAGCGCCGAAGCCTTGCCCCGCACCGCCCATACCATGCTCAAAGGCGGCGTGGCCGAAGCGGTCATAGGCTGCGCGCTTGTCGGGATCCTTGAGGACCTCGTAGGCCTCGTTGACCTCCTTGAAGCGGTGCTCGGCGGTCTTGTCGCCGGGATTGCGATCCGGGTGCCACTGCATCGCTTGCTTGCGGAAGGCGGATTTGATCTCGCCGTCGCTGGCGGTGCGCTCGACTGAAAGAGTCTCGTAATAGCAACGCTTAGCCATCATTCCCCACCTGATGATGACTATCTATGTCACGGCTGCGGAATGCGCCACGCTCGGCCGTTCGCTGCGACCAGGCCGCCAAATGGCTCGCGAAGCATGGAAGGCCGGGACGCACGGAGCGTCACCCCGCAGCGCGCCAAGCGCGCCGCAAAGGGTGACCAAACCGCCTCGACCGCGCCCCGTAGGAACGCTGCCGCAGGAAAGGTCGCCCGGTTTCCGCGACGGCATCGACGGGCCCGCGGATCAGGCCGACTTCTTGTTCTTCTTGTCGTCGTCCACCTCGGTGAACTCGGCGTCGACGACGTCTTCCTTCTTGCTGTCGGCGCCGCCGGCCGCGCCAGCCGGCTGCTCGGCCGATTGCTTGTACATCGCCTCGCCAAGCTTCATGGAGGCCTGCGCGAGCGCGTTGGTCTTGGCCGTGATCGCCGCCGCGTCGCTACCCTTCAAGGCTTCCTTGAGATCGGCCATGGCGTTCTCGATCGCGCGCCGCTCGGCCTCACCGACCTTGGAGCCGTGTTCGGCCAGGGTCTTCTCGGTCGAGTGCACGAGGGCTTCCGCGTGGTTCTTCGCCTCAACCTCGACCTTGCGCTTCTTGTCTTCCTCGGCGTGAGCCTCGGCGTCCTTGACCATCTTTTGGATGTCGGCCTCGCTGAGGCCGCCGGACGCCTGGATGCGGATCTGCTGCTCCTTGCCGGTGCCCTTATCCTTGGCCGAGACGTTGACGATGCCGTTGGCGTCGATATCGAAGGTGACCTCGACCTGGGGCACGCCGCGCGGCGCCGGCGGAATGCCGACGAGATCGAACTGGCCCAGGAGCTTGTTGTCCGCCGCCATTTCGCGCTCGCCCTGGAACACGCGGATGGTCACCGCGGTCTGGCCGTCTTCGGCGGTCGAGAACACCTGGCTCTTTTTGGTCGGGATCGTGGTGTTGCGATCGATGAGCCGGGTGAAGACGCCGCCCAGCGTCTCGATGCCGAGCGACAGCGGCGTGACGTCGAGCAACAGCACGTCCTTGACGTCGCCCTGCAGCACTCCGGCCTGGATCGCAGCGCCGACCGCGACGACTTCATCGGGATTGACGCCCTTGTGCGGCTCCTTGCCGAACAATTGCTTCACGACCTCTTGGACCTTCGGCATGCGGGTCATGCCGCCGACCAGAACCACCTCGTTGATCTCGGCCGCAGACAGGCCGGCGTCCTTGAGCGCCTGCCGGCACGGCTCGATCGTCTTCTGCACCAGATCGTCGACCAGCGCCTCGAACTTGGCGCGAGTGAGCTTCATCGTCAGGTGCTTCGGCCCCGATGCGTCGGCGGTGATGAAGGGCAGGTTGATCTCGGTCTGCGTCGTCGATGAGAGCTCGATCTTGGCCTTCTCCGCGGCTTCCTTCAGCCGCTGGAGTGCGAGCTTGTCGCGGCGCAAATCGATGCCCTGCTCCTTCTGGAATTCGTCGGCCAGATAGTTGACGAGCCGCATGTCGAAATCTTCGCCGCCGAGGAAGGTGTCGCCGTTGGTCGACTTCACCTCGAACACGCCGTCGCCGATTTCGAGAATCGAAATATCGAAGGTGCCGCCGCCGAGGTCGTAGACCGCGATCGTGCCGGACTTGTTCTTGTCGAGCCCATAGGCAAGCGCGGCCGCCGTCGGCTCGTTGATGATGCGCAGCACTTCGAGGCCGGCGATCTTGCCGGCGTCCTTGGTAGCCTGACGCTGAGCGTCATTGAAGTAAGCCGGCACGGTGATGACGGCCTGATCGACCTTGCTGCCCAGATAAGCTTCCGCCGTCTCCCTCATCTTCTGCAGCACGAAGGCGGAAATCTGCGAGGGCGAATAGCTCTTGCCCTCGATCTCGACCCAGGCGTCGCCGTTCGAGGCGCGCGCGATCTTGTAGGGGACGAGCTTCTTGTCTTTCTCGACCATCGGGTCGTCGTAGCGCCGGCCGATAAGACGCTTGACCGCGAAAATGGTGCGCTCGGGATTGGTGACCGCCTGGCGCTTGGCCGGCTGGCCGACGAGCCGTTCGCCCTCATCCGTAAAAGCGACGATGGACGGCGTCGTGCGCATTCCCTCCGCGTTCTCGATGACCTTCGGCGTCTTGCCTTCCATGACGGCGACGCACGAATTCGTGGTCCCGAGATCGATACCGATGACCTTGGCCATGGTGTTAATCCTCTCTTTGGCGGCAGGTCGGGCAGGCCCCTAAGGCGCCCTCGGTCCGACCCCCTATTTCAAAATCATCGCCCAAGCAGTGCCCGGGCAATTTCCCTTGGCTCATATAGGAGGGCGTCACCGAGCCGCAAGGCAAGGATGGCCCGGCCCACTCACTCCTGCGCGAGTAGATGACCGAGACGGGCCATGGATGCGTCGTCGGCCGCGGTCTGTGGCGCTTTCGCGCGGGCAAGCCGCCAGATCAGGCGTCCGGCGAACGCCGGGAGAAGCATCATGGCGATCGGAACGTCGGCGACGCCGAGCGGCATCATCGTCAGCGGCAATGTCCAGACCGCAAGGCCGAGGCCGTGATCGAACGCCGTGTTGTCGTTACGCTCGCGCAGCACTGCGACGACAAAGCCGAACACCACCATGTCGTAATTGAGCATCCACGGCGAAAACAGGAACGTCGCGGTAACGAACAGCGCGAGCGACAGCACCGGATCGCGGCGCCGCCAGAAGGTCCAGACCACCATGGCCGCCGCGCAGGACGACATCCCCGCTTGAACCAGCCACGCCCAATCGGCCGGCAGTCCGATCCGCCGCGCATTGACGAAAGCCGACGACACCATCGGCCAGCCGTAGTTGCCGGCATCGATCAGCAGGAGGTGCTGCTGCGGCGCCACTTGGCGGACATAGTCGATCCAGATGTCGGTCCCGAACCAAACCGCGGTGGCGGCCGCGAGCGCGATCACCGTCGCCGTTGCCGCGGCGATGACGCGCCAGCGCCCGGTCATGACCAGGAGGATCGGAAGCAGCAATCCGAATTGCGGCTTGATGGTCAACATGCCGAACAGAATTCCGGAGAGAAGCGGCCGCCGATCGAGGTTGGCTAGGCCTCCGATCAGCAGGGCGGCGGTCAGAAAGCCGTTCTGGCCGAAGAACACGTTGACGGCGACGCCGGGCGCAACGGCGAGAAACAGCATGCGCGCGCGGTCGGCGCCGCCGGACCACGCCGCGAGCATATAGAGCGCAAGCCCAGCCGCACACCACAACAGATAGGCCGGCAGATAAGGCAGCAGGCCGAGCGGCCAGATGAAGAGAACAAGATGCGGCGGATATGACCAGAAATGCGCGGGAAAGTCCGCACGGCCGGTCACGTCCTTGAGCGTCGCATTATAGGCCGTGAAATCGAACCAGGCCGCCGGCCCGCCGGCAAAGGCCGAACGACCACCCATCCAGCTATTGATGAAATCCCGGCCGATCGCAAAACCGGAGGAATCGATGGAAACGCCGCGAAGCGAGATGGACTGCGCCGAGACGAAATAGGCGAATTCGAGTGCGACGAAGAGAACGCCGACCCCGAAGGTGAACTTGGCGTATAAGTCTTCGTAACCCGGCACCGGACGAGCGGGAGGATGGCCCATGGCTGCAAATTGCTTGCAAGTGGTAAAAGCGCGATGAAGGCGCGCGCATGAGCTTGCCGCCGCCCGACGGTACGGGGCTGCGCCTTTGCAGTGGATTCCTCGACCGCGATAGGCAAGCGGCCGTGCTTGCGGCCGTGAACGAGGTGCTCTCCTCGGCGCCGCTCTTCGCTCCCCGCATGCCAAAGTCCGGCCGGCCGTTCACTGTGCGCATGTCGAACTGCGGCCCGCTCGGCTGGGTCTCCGACGAGCGCGGCTATCGTTATCAGCCAACGCATCCCGAGACCGGGCGATCCTGGCCGCCGATGCCGACGGCGCTCGCTGCGATCTGGAACGAAGTTGCAGATTACAATGAGCCGCCGGAGGCTTGTCTCATCAACTATTACGGCCCGGCCGCGAAGATGGGTCTGCATCAGGATCGCGATGAACGGGAATTCGCGGCGCCGGTTGTCTCGATCTCGCTGGGCGACGCCTGTCAGTTTCGCGTCGGCGGGCGAAAACGCGGCGACACCACGCGCGCCTTCCGGCTCAACTCCGGCGACGTGCTGGTCCTTGGCGGTGCCGCCCGCTTGGCCTTCCACGGAGTCGACCGGATTTTTGCGGGCACATCGAGCTTGCTCCCGTACGGCGGACGGATCAATCTGACGCTGCGTCGGGTCACGCGCCCCGCGGTCGGGACAGCAGCAGCCCTGGATGGCTGCAGAGGCCCAATGTGATGCACAACGGTAAGCTTTGGACCGTCGGAGCCATGACCGCCTTGGCGGCTTTGGTCGTCGTCGCGCTCGCGGCGCCGGCGCGAGCCGCCGATCCGATTTACCCCTTCGGCTCCCGCATTGGGCTCGTCCCTCCCGCCGGCATGGTGGCGAGCGACAAGTTCGCCGGTTTCGCCGACCCGGACAAGAATGCCGCTATCCTCATCGTCGCACTGCCCCTCGCTGCTTACGACGAGATGACCAAAACGCTGGAGACCGCAACCTTCAAAAAGCAGGGCATGACCGTCGACAAGCACGAGCCGATGAAATTGCGCGTCGGCAAGGGCACGCTGTTCATCGGCCGGCAGGTGGCCGAAAAGGAGCGCTTTCGCAAATGGATATTGATCGCCACGGCGGGGGACCTGACGGCGTTCGTCACCATCCAGGTCCCGGAAGGGGACAACAGGTATCCTGAGGCGGCGTTGCGCGCCGCGCTGGCGACGCTCTCGGTCCGCGAGAGCGTACCGGTGGAAGAGCAGCTTAAGCTGCTGCCCTTCACAATCGGCGACCTCGCCGGATTCCGCGTCAACGACGTCGTGCCCGGCCGTGCCATCGTCCTCGAAGAGCCCCCCGGCGAAGGCTCGAAGGAAGCGTCAAAACCCGCGGCCGAGAACGGCATCTATGCGCGTCTTTTGATTGCCGCGATCCAGGGCGGCCCATCGGAGCCGGACGAGCGCGCGAACTTCGCGCGGCTCGCTTTCAATGAGATCGGCGGGATCAAGGATATCCACGTCACGGTGTCGGAGCCGCTGCGCATCGGCGGGCAGCCGGGATACCAGACCATGGCGGAGGCCAAAGACGCACGGACGGGAACCGATCTGCGGGTGATTCAATGGCTGCGTTTCGGCGGCGGCGGATTCCTGCAGATGGTCGGCATCTCTCCGGCCGAGCATTGGACCAGCGTGCTCGCACGTCTGCGCACCGTGCGCGACAGCGTCGAGATCAAATAAGCCCCCGCGAGGCTATTGCCCCGGCGCTCCGATTTGCGCTTCAATCAGTCGATTGCCCGGTCGGGGGGCGGATATCGATGGAGGGAATCATGACTTTCCTGCAACGGCGTGAAGTGATCTTCGGGCTTGCCGGCACGGCGCTGGCGCAAGCGATGTTCGGACGCATGACGGCGGCGCTCGCAGCCGACAAGATCAAGCCGAACGGGTCGAGCGCACTGATCGTGGTCGATGTGCAGAACTGCTTCCTGCCCGGCGGCAGCTTGGCGGTGAAGGAAGGCGATCAGGTGATCCCGGTCATCAACCGCATATCCAAGAGCTTCGAGAACGTGGTGATGACCCAAGACTGGCACACCCAGCACCACATCTCGTTCGCCTCGAGCCATGAAGGCAAAAAGCCGTTCGAGGTGATCAAGCTCCCCTATGGCAACCAGGTCCTGTGGCCCGATCACTGCGTGCAGGGCACCGAAAGCGCCCAGATCGCCAAGGGTATCGACATCGCCCACGCGGAGCTGATCATCCGCAAGGGCTTCCACAACGACGTCGATAGCTACTCGGCCTTCCTGGAAGCCGATAAGGAGACCCACACCGGTCTTGCCGGCTACTTCAAGGAACGCAGGATCGACACGGTGTTCGTCACCGGTCTTGCCACCGACTTTTGCGTCGCCTGGACGGCGATCGACGCCCGACATGCGGATCTCAACACCTACGTCATCGAAGACGCCTGCCGCGGCATCGACATCGGCGGCTCGCTGGCGAAGGCCTGGGCAGACATGACGGCGGCCGGGGTCAAGAGGATCCAGTCGAGCGACATCGCCTGACAATCAGGGGCATTCCGGGCCGACCCCGGAATGCCCCATGAATACTTCTCGACCGATAATGCCGCTTAAGAGCTTTTCGACGCCGCATTGTCGTTGACGGCGGCCGGGGCGGGAGCTGCTTTCGGCCCGCCCTTTGAGACGCCAACCAGGGCCGGCCGCAATACGCGCTCGCCGATCATGTAGCCGGACTGCACCACCTGCGCGACCGACCCCGCCGGGACCGACGGATCGGGCACCTCGAACATGGCTTGATGGATGTTCGGATCGAACTTGTCGCCGCTGCGTGGCGCGAACTGGCGAACGCCGTTCTTCTCCAGCGCTTTGAGAAGCTCGCGTTCGGTCAGCTCCACGCCGTCGACGAACGCCTTCATGCCAGGTTGCGCATTCGCCCGCAGCTCCGGCGATACCGTCTCGAGTGCCCGGCGCATATTGTCGGCGACCGCAAGCATGTCGCGGGCGAACGAGGCAACGCCGTAGACCCGCGCGTCGGCAACCTCGCGTTCGGTGCGCCGGCGCAGATTCTCCATCTCCGCGAGCGTCCGCAGAAGCTTGTCCTTAAAGTCGGCGGCGAGCGCCGACGCATCCGGCTGCGGCGCCGTCCCTTGCTGATCAGTCGATGAGGTCGCCTCCGGCGGGGCCGCCGCGTCCTCGGCACGAGCGGTCTGTTCCGTCATATCCTTACCTATCGTCTTGTTGCCCGGCATATCAGGGTTCAGCAGGCAAAAATCAAGCGCGCCGGAGTTCCGCCTTGCCCCGAGGGCGCCGACGCGAGTGAGCTCGAAGCCGGCCGCCGGGAACGGTACAGGCCCGTCAGCCGGCAAGCAGCTTGCTCACCACCTTGGCCGTATAGTCGACCATGGGAATGATCCGGGCGTAGTTGAGGCGGGTCGGACCGATCACGCCGAGCACGCCCACGATCTGCCCGGACGCGTCGTGATACGGAGCGACGATCGTCGAGGACCCCGAGAGCGAGAACAGCTTGTTCTCCGAGCCGATGAAGATGCGCACGCCTTCGGCCTGCTCGGCCCGGCCGAGCAGATCGATCACCTCGCGCCGGGTCTCGAGGTCGTCGAAGAGAAGCCGCACGCGCTCGAGGTCCGCAAGCGCCTTGAGGTCTTCGAGCAGATGGGCCTGCCCCCTCACGATCAGTTTGCGTTCCTCCTTCTCCCCGCCCGACCAGCTGGCAAGCCCGGCGGCTATGATCTTCTGCGTGAGCTGATCGAGCTCGGCCTGCCCTTCCTTGAGCGTCTTCTCGATTTCGACCCGCAGATCCGCGAGCGTGCGGCCGCGGATGCGCGCGTTGAGAAAATTGGCGGCCTCGATCAAAGCCGATGTCGGCAAACCCACCGGGATGTTGAGGACGCGGTTCTCGATTTGCCCATCCTCGGCGACCAGCACCACCAGCGCGCGCTCCGGTTCGAGGCGCACGAACTCGATGTGCTTGAGCCGGTGGTTGGACTTCACGGTGAGCACGACGCCGGCGGCGCGGCTGAGCCCCGAGAGGAGCCCCGACGCCTCGGTGAGCACCGCCTCGAGCGACTTCGCCTGGGCGGAGCCGGCCACTTGTGCCTCGATCGCCTTGCGATCCTGCTCGCCGAGGTCGCCGATCTGCATCAGCGCATCGACGAAAAAGCGCAGCCCGATCTCGGTTGGCAGTCGCCCGGCCGAGGTGTGCGGCGCGTACACGAGACCAAGCTGCTCGAGGTCCGACATGACGTTGCGAACCGAGGCCGGCGACAAGGTCATGGGCAGGATGCGCGAGAGGTTGCGCGAACCGACCGGCTCGCCGGTCGCGAGATAGCTCTCGACGATCTGGCGAAAAATCTCGCGCGAGCGCTCGTTGAGCTGCGCGAGGCTCGGCTGGCTTAACGCAAGCGGAACGTCGTGACTGGCCACGGTTTGACTCCTGACCGCGACGTGTTCATCAGCGTCACTGGTTTCAAGCCAAGGGTAGCGGGAAGCGGCCGCGACACGCAAATCACAGCCGCTTTTTGCCGAAGGCGCCGCCGCGGCGTGCCCTTGTCGGTACTTGCGCTCGCCCCTACAAGACTTCGGCCACGATCCGTCCCCTTCCACGCCGCGCCCCGCGCCGCCGCCACGGAGAGACCAGTATGCGGCCAAGCCGCCGACAGCCCGACGAATTGCGACCGATCTCGCTCGAGCGCGGCGTGGTGAAATTCGCCGAAGGCTCCTGCTTCGTGAGATTCGGCGACACCCACGTGCTGGTCACGGCAACTCTGGAGGACCGGCTGCCGCACTGGCTCAAGGGACAGGCGCGCGGCTGGATCACGGCCGAATACGGCATGCTCCCGCGCGCCACGCTCGAACGCACGCGGCGCGAGGCGTCCACCGGCAGGCAGAATGGACGCACGATCGAAATCCAGCGGCTGATTGGACGCAGCTTGCGCTCCGTCACCGACCTCAAGGCCCTGGGCGAGCGTCAGATCACCATCGATTGCGACGTGATCCAGGCCGATGGCGGCACCCGCACCGCCTCCATCACCGGCGCCTGGATCGCGCTCCACGACTGCATCGCCTGGATGCGCGCGCGGCATATGGTCGAGCAAGAGGCGCTGCGCGACCATATCGCGGCGATCTCCTGCGGCGTGTGCTCGGGGGTTGCGGTCCTCGACCTCGACTACGCCGAGGATTCACAAGCCGAGACCGACGCCAACTTCGTCCTTACCGGCTCCGGGCACATCGTCGAGGTCCAGGCCACGGCAGAGAAATTGCCGTTCTCCGAGGCGCAGCTCGCGACCCTGCTCGCGCTCGCCCGCAAGGGCGTCGCCAAGCTCATCGACTTGCAAAAGATGGCGGTGATGTGAGCGGCGGACGCAGCCACAAGGACGAACCGCAGCCGGCCAATGCCGCCGCGGCTGCTGAACTCCGGAGCAACGCGCGGCGCCTGGCGCCCGGGGCCCGTCTGCTGATCGCCAGCCACAATTCGGGCAAGCTCACGGAAATGCGCGGCCTGCTGGCGCCCTACCGGATCGACGCCATATCAGCCGGTGAGATGGGCCTCAGCGAACCCGCCGAAACCGGCACGACCTTCCGTGACAACGCGCGGCTTAAAGCCGAGGTCGCCGCCAAGGCGACCGGCTTGCCTGCCTTCGCCGACGATTCCGGCCTGGCGATTGACGCGCTCGACGGCGCGCCCGGCATCCACTCGGCGCGCTGGGCAGGTCCGGAGCGGAATTTTGATCACGCCATCGAAGTGGTCGAAAACAAGTTGCGCGAGCGCGGCGCCACGGCGCCTGAGCGCCGCCGCGCGCATTTCATCTCCGCGCTTTGCATCGCCTGGCCGGACGGTCACGTCGAGGAATTTGAAGGCCGCGTTGACGGTACGCTGATCTGGCCACCGCGAGGCGCCAAGGGATTCGGTTACGATCCGATGTTCGTTCCTGACGGCTATGACCGCACGTTCGCGGAGATGACGGGCGAAGAGAAACACGGACTGCCGCCGCGCGGAACGGGCCTGTCGCATCGCGCCCGTGCGTTTCTCAAGCTCGCGGAGGCGTGTCTTGGCCGGCCCTGACGAAGCAGCCGCCATGCCGAACGGGGAAGAAGAGGCGCAAACCGGCGAGCCCGAAAAGGCCTTCGGCGTTTACGTTCACTGGCCGTTCTGCCTGTCGAAGTGCCCCTATTGCGATTTCAACAGCCACGTGCGCCGGGCAACAATCGACGAGCCGCGCTTCGTGCGCGCGTTCGCCGCCGAGATTGCGACCATGGCTGCACGCGTTCCGGGCCGCACCGTTTCCACGATCTTCTTCGGTGGCGGCACGCCCTCGCTGATGCAGCCGGCGACGGTCGGCCGCGTCATCGAGGCGATCGCGCGCCATTGGCCCGTTGCGCCCGATGCCGAAATCACGCTCGAAGCCAATCCGACGAGCGTCGAAGCCTCGCGCTTCCGCGGCTATCGCTCGGCCGGCGTCAACCGCGTGTCGCTCGGCGTACAAGCGCTCGACGACCGCGCGCTCACCGCGCTCGGCCGGCTGCATTCGGCCCGCGAAGCGCTTGCGGCGGTCGCTGTCGCGCGCGGTATTTTCGATCGCTATTCCTTCGATCTGATCTACGCGCGGCCGCAACAGATGCCGCAGGACTGGGCGGACGAGCTTGCACGCGCCATCACCGAAGCCGGCGAACACCTCTCCCTCTATCAACTCACCATCGAGCCTGAGACACCGTTCGCGGCGCTGCACGCTTCCGGCAAACTGCAAACTCCCGACGAGGATACCGCCCGCGCTCTCTACGATACGACCCAGGAGGTCTGCGCCGCGCACGGGCTGCCGGCTTACGAGATCTCGAACCACGCGCGGCCCGGCGGCGAATGCCGGCATAATCTCATCTACTGGCGCGCACACGAATATGCCGGTATCGGCCCCGGCGCCCATGGCCGTCTCGACGTCGCCGGCGACCGTTACGCCACCGCGACGGAAAAGCGCCCGGAAGCCTGGCTCGCGCGCGTCGAGAAGGATGGGCACGGGGTCGTCGCCGACGATATGCTGACCCGCGAGGAAATGGCGGACGAATTTCTGCTCATGGGCCTTCGCCTCGCCGAGGGTATCGATCCCGCGCGGTACACGGCGCTCGCTGGCCGGTCGCTCGATCCGGAGCGCATCGCCACGCTGCGCGACCAAGGTCTCCTGGAGCTGACCGCCGCCGGCAGACTGCGGGTGAGCCTGCCGGGCTTTCCCGTGCTCGACGCGGTCGTCGCCGATCTTGCCGCGTAAGCTTCTCAGGTCGAGTTGCCGAAGCTGCGCGGCGCGGGCGCGATGAGCTGCGCACCCGACGGCGTGACCCGCAACACCGCAAGCCCCCGTTCATTGGTGCCGTCGGGCCGGAAGCGGAACAGCCCATCGATGCCGGAAAATCCGGACGGGTTGGTCAGCACCTCCGGCGAGAAGCGCTGCGGACCCTGCGTCTTCACCAGTGCGGCGATGAGCGCGACCGAATCGTAGGCGAGCGTCGCGGTGCGCACCGGGTCCTGATTGTAGCGGGCGCGATAGCGGCCGGCGAAGTTGCGAAAGCCGGTGGAGTCCGGCGCAGCGAACCAGCCGCCATTGAGCGCCGCCGTCTCGTAGATGCGCTGGTCGTCCCAAAGCCCGGTGCCGAGGAGCTGGATCTTCTTGGTGTTGACGCCGCTGGCGATCAGCGCCTGCGCGACATCGGGCACCGCGTCGCCGCCGTCCGGAATGAAGATCGTATCGGCGCGTAGCGCCGCCATCGCGACACCTTTGACCGGGCCCGCCATGGCCGTTTTGTCGTGCGGGTAGTGCTCGAGCGCAACAAGCTGACCGCCGCGGCGCGCGATATCCTGCTTGAAGGCCGCTTCGACCACCGTCCCGTAGGGATTGTCGGGAATGAGCGCCGCATACGAGCGCTTACCGACCGAGGACGAATATTGCACGATGCGCCAAACATCGGACTCGGGCAGGAAGCTCAGGAGATAAACGCCCTGCGAGGCGACATTGGCATCGGTTGAAAATGCAATCACGGGGATGTTGCGGGGGCGCGTCACCTGGCCAACGACACCGACTGATTGCGCGAACAGCGGCCCGAGAATGATCTGGGCGCCTTCATCGAGCGCTTGCTGCGCGCCGACCCGCGCGGCTTCAGGATTGCCCGCGTCATCCTTTACCAAAAGTTGGAGGTTGGGCGAGTTGAATTCGGCGAGCGCCATTTCGGCGGCATTGCGCATCGATTGGCCGGCGACGCCGGCATTTCCCCCCGCCGACAAGGGCAGAATGAGACCCGCCTTGACCTCGCCGGTTCCCAGCGTCGCGCCCGGCGGCGGCGCCTGACCGACCTGTGGCGGAGCCGGCGACAGGTAGCTTGAAATTCCGGTGCAGCCTGCAAGAAGTGTGCTGGCCCCGCCGAGCAGGACCGCAAGCGAGCGGCGCCGCGACAGCATTGCCGCCGTCTCACGGACCTGCACGTCTGCGGGCACGACGGTTCTCCTCGCGGCAGCCTGAATCGGCACCTTATGGCATGCTAATCTGTCATATTGGCGGCGCAATGGTTAACCAAGTGGAAAGGATAGGGAATCCGCCGTCCCGGCAACACCTTGAGCGGCCGGCCCCGAGGCGGCGGTCCATGCGTGGTAGCTCTGATAATCCCGACCGACGTTCGCTGTCGCTCGATGGCGCGGAGCGGAGCTATGTCGTCGGCAAACACTCATTCGAGGCGGCAAAGCTCTCGCCAGGCCTGTACGTCGTCGCTACCCCGATTGGGAATCTTGGCGACATTACGCTACGCGCGCTCGGCGCTCTC